>JACDJA010001004.1_pt1 | contig 26163 bp, 15 predicted proteins | sample 7449241 | NCBI WGS metagenome assembly JACDJA01 (sample SAMN14253289, study PRJNA609438) | sludge metagenome | isolation source: initial anaerobic sludge | collected 2018-12-20 | reverse complement strand
TCCGATCAGTATCCTTGCCCGCTCCGCAGCGATGCGGCAAAACCCCGGAGAGATGCCCGAGTGGCCGAAGGGGCTCCCCTGCTAAGGGAGTATCGGGCTAAACACCTGATCGAGGGTTCGAATCCCTCTCTCTCCGCCAGTTAGAACAACTAAAGCCATGATATTCATGGCTTTTTTTGTGTCTGATTGGAGGCTGGTGTGCCATTGGGTATGCCAGCCGTTGTTGCTTCTGGTTGGGTCTCGTTGGGCTTTACTGAAGAGTATGGTTCTACCCGATGCATCCGACGATGGAGCGAGGAGCATGGGCGCGCCCTGCGCGTAGTCCTTCCTTTGTGCATGGCCCCCACTTTGCGTAGTTAATGATTTCGATCAATGCTCTCTGAGAGACCATCTCGCTTGCGGGTGGTCAAGTCGTGGATGTAGCCCATCACTAGGTGGCCAGTCTGCTACCTGATATGGACTGGATACGCGATCGCGAGATTTCGATCGGCGAAAGTTTCGTGTCATGGCCAGCTGTGGTGCATCTGGAAGGCCGGTACTCAGTAGTTAGGTTGTTATATCTTCGCTGGACCTGGTTCGCGGCCTGTGCCATAACCGCGAAGCGCCTTCAGGATCCGAGACCACTATGATCGATTGGCTGCGCGGGCTGTTTTTCCGCAAACCGCTACCCCCGAAGAAAGTCACTCCGCCGTCTACACCTACGCCGACCGTACTGCACGTGCCTAAGCCGATTCCGGCATCGCTCAACGTGGACTATCAGGATCAGATGCGAAGGCAGGGGCGCGGGATCACTGCGGCTGCGGCAAATCCCGAGCTATTGCGGGATTTGGTCGACTGGGACTACCTGGAGAAGATAGGCCCTGACCGATTCGAGGTCACGGATCTGGGCCGAGCCGCAATGAAAGGCAGTGGAGGTTGGTCGCCGAATCCGGATCCACGCACGGATCGCTGAGACCAATGCGAGCCCGCAAATTCTTTGCGGGGGACGATCAGGAGAGAATGCACGGGTCAACGGGGCGGTCTTCGTGCGGCATCCGTATACACTCACGAAATTGGAATGGCTGTCTAAAGCGCTCATAAGTGCGTTTGCCGAGGCCAGACGGCAGAGACGGAGAGCAGGGGGAGCTCTGAATGGATGTTTTTTCGCTTCGACAGCGGCTAGTAGGCGACTACAGCGCGTTCGCCCGCTCGTTTACGGACATTCACGCCACTGACATCAAAGAAGGTGTTGAAGCTGAGTACGCCAGTGGACGTTACTGGCCGGATCCGCTGATCCAGATCAATCCTCGTTACGCAGCAGGTCGCCACACCAGCGAGCTCGTAGGCGGCAACGAACTGCTCGCGCAGACCGGCAGGTGTTTCGACATCCCGCTCTACCAGCATCAGGAACAAGCTATTGCCCATGCGGCAAAGGGCGACAGCTTCGTCGTTACCACGGGCACCGGTTCCGGCAAGTCCCTGTGTTTTTTCTTGCCTATCACGGACGCGATCCTGCGAGCTCGGCAACAAGACCCAACGCCACGCACCCGCGCCATCGTTATCTACCCAATGAATGCGCTGGCCAATAGCCAGCGTGAGGAACTCGACAAGTTCATCGGTCAGTCTGGTCCTGTCAGCTTTGCTCGCTACACCGGTCAGGAGTCTGCCGAGGAGCGCGAGCGAATCAAGCAGAGCCCCCCCGATATTCTTCTGACTAACTTCATGATGCTCGAACTGCTGATGACCCGGCAGGGCGAGCTTGACCGCAAGGTCATCGAAAATTGTGAAGGACTGCAGTTCCTCGTTCTGGATGAGCTCCACACCTATCGTGGACGTCAAGGTGCCGACGTCGCCATGCTGGTCCGACGTGTTCGTGAGCGCCTTGCGCCAGATGGCCTGCAGTGCATAGGCACATCAGCAACGATGGCCAGCGGCGGCACTTCGCAAGAACGCAATGCCAAGGTGGCCGAAGTCGCCTCCACCTTGTTTGCCACCTATATACCAGCGTTCAACATCATCACAGAAGACCTGGAGCGGGCGACGGATCCGAGCCGTACCGCTGATTCAGTGCGGGCGCAGTTGTCGGCAGCCATAGACGCTCCAGTTCCAGAGAGCATCAGTGATGCCGAGCTGCATATGCATCCACTCGCCATATGGGTGGAAACGCGGCTGGGTATCACTCGCGCCGAGGGGGGCAAGTGGGAGCGTGCACGGCCATTAACCGAAAAGCAGGCAAGCGAACAACTCCAACAGGAGTCTGGTCAGCCTCTGGCTGTTTGCCGCCAGGCGTTGCAGCAATTGTTGTTGATCGCGGCGACACCTGAGCGTGATCGTCCAGGCCGCAAAGGTGGAGGCGAGAAGGCCTTCTTCGCTTTCCGCCTTCATCAATTTATTAGCGGCGCGGGTACGGTCTACACCACGCTGGAGGCACCCGGACATCGCCCCGTCGAGTTGGAGGGCCAGCAGTATTTGCCAGCCGATCCAACCAAGCGACTCTATGCAACTTATTTTTGTCGGAACTGTGGTCAGGAATACCACCCAGTGCGTTGGCAGCGCGACAGTAATCCGTCCATGTTGCTGGCGCGCGACATTGATGACATGCCTGTGCGGCAGCAAACGGACGGGGATGACGTAAGCGACGCCGACGCTGATTCCAGCGGCGAACGGCAAGGTTTCGTGACAATGGTGTCTCCACCCTTGAAATTTGGTGGAAACGATGACGAACTGCCGGAATCCTGGTTTGAAATCACCCGGCGTGGTGAACTCCGTTTGCGCAAGTCGTACGCTGCCCTGCGTCCCGAGTCCATCACGGTGTCGCCCGATGGTCAACTTGGTTCGGGCGCTCCTGCGTGGTTCCTGCCTGGCAAATTTCGACTGTGTGTGAATTGCGGTGAAAGCCATGGTGCGCAGGGCAAGGACAACAACCGTCTGGCAGCGTTGTCGGCAGAGGGACGTAGCTCAGCTACCACGCTATTGACGTCCAGTGTCGTGCGTTGGATGCACGAGCAAGCTGGCAGCATTGCGGTGAACAAACGTAAATTGCTGGGATTCACAGATAACCGGCAAGATGCAGCCCTGCAGGCAGGGCATTTCAACGACTCCACTTTCGTCAGCATATTGCGAGGTGCGGTCTATCGTGCGTTGCAGTTGGCGTCAAACAAGGGACTCACTGATAGCGACATCGGAACCTGTGTGCGCACGGCATTGGGGTTCGACAAGGTATTGGCTACTGACGCGGATCCGTCAAGCAGCCATCGTGCTGAATGGCTTCAGGAGCCGGCATTACACGGCGTCGACTTGAAGACTGCTGAAGACACGCTGCGATTTGTTCTTGCCTATCGCACTTGGTACGACCAGCGTCGAGGATGGCGTTACACCAATCCCAATTTGGAAGAGCTAGGCCTGCTCGCCATTGAGTACCTCGACATTGAGGCGTTTTGCGCCAACGATGCGCTCTTTCGCGATGCACCACCGCTGCTGCACGACGCGTCACCGGAGTACCGCCGCAAAGCCTTTGAAGCACTGTTTGACTACATGCGTCGCGGCTTGGCCGTGGACGCTGCAGCACTTGATCCACAACTGCTCGCCAAACACCGTGACGAGGCACTGCGCTTCTTGCGCGAGCCATGGAGCATCGGGCGTGAAGAACGCCTGCTCGGCTGGCGTTGGCTGTTTCTTGACCCACCCAATCGTCAGAACATCCGCGGCAAGGATGAAGAGCTGATACTGCGTAGCGGGCTGTTGACGCTACTGGGGAAGACGCTTCGTCAAAGCAAGCTGTGGAACAACTCGGAAGCCGTCACGTTGGGTCGTGATGCGTATCGCGAGTTGATCGAGGCCATGATCCGCGCCGCCCAACGGGGTGGCTTCATCAGGGCTCAGGAGCAGACACCGTTCAACATGCCCGGATTGCGACTCAATGCAGCTCGCATCCAATTTCGCGCGGGTATTGGCAAGAACGAGCCACGCGCCATCCGATACAACCCCTATTTTGCAGACCACTACGCCGCGATCGCACAAGTGCTGGGTGGCCATGCGGGTAGTTTGTTCGCCTTGGAGGCTCGTGAGCATACGGCGCAAGTGGAGCAGGACCTGCGGCAACTACGCGAGACGCGCTTCCGTTTCGAGGAAAAGGAGCAACAATACCTGGCAGACGAAGGTCGTTTGCGTGCCCGAGAGTTAGGGGAATCCAGTCGCTTCCTACCGGTCATGTTCTGCTCGCCCACAATGGAACTTGGCGTAGATATTTCCGCGTTGAACGCGGTGTACCTGCGCAACGTGCCGCCCACCCCAGCCAACTACGTGCAACGTGCTGGTCGTGCAGGGCGCAGCGGTCAGGCGGCTCTCGTAGTCACCTACTGCGCCGCGCGCAGTCCACACGACCAGTACTTCTTCCGAGATCCTCGCGCCATGGTGCATGGCGTGGTGCGCGCGCCGATGCTTGATCTGGCAAACCAGGAGCTGATTCAGAGTCACCTTCAGGCCGTCTGGTTGGCCAGTAGTGGCCAGCACTTGGAATCCTCGATATCTCGCGTACTTGACGTCAGCATTCCGCGTCGGCCGGTGGGTGCCGAACTGATGCAGGCCTTGAGTGCACCGCAGGTTGCCGCCGAAGCGCAACGACGCTCCGAACGTGTTCTTGAACAACTGCAAGATCACCTCACCGCGGACCGTGCACCATGGTATCCCGGCGCTGCGACCATGGCTCAGGCTGCCATCCGTGCTGCACCCGCGGCTTTTGACGTTGCCTTCAAACGCTGGCGCGACTTGTTCGAGGCCGCGGAACGACAGAAGCAGATGGCGTCGGGCACCTTGGGAAACTACGCTATCACTGATCCACGTGAGCGGAATGAGGCCAAGCGCCGACTACGGCAGGCCATCGATCAAATCGAACTGCTGCTGCACAATGGTGAGAGCCGCAACAGCGATTTCTACACCTACCGATATCTCGCCACGCAAGGTTTTCTCCCGGGCTACAACTTCCCGCGCCTGCCGCTGATGGCTTATGTGCCCGGTCGAGCTGACGGTAGAGGTGGTTCCACATTCCTGCAACGCCCCCGTTTCCTCGCGCTTTCTGAGTTCGGTCCGCGCAGTTTGGTCTATCACGAGGGGCGTGCTTATCGCGTGGTGCGCGTGCGCATTGCCCCATCCGGTCACGACGCAATGTCGGATGGCAACCAGCTGCCAAGTCGCTCCGTGCGTATATGTGCAGTTTGTGGTGCTGCGCATTTCGACCAGCATTCCAATGCTTGTCATGCTTGCGGAGTCGCGTTGGCTGATGCGCAAACGATCAGTGCGTTGTATCGCATCGAGAACGTCGACACCGAACCGGCAGAGCGCATCACCGCCAATGATGAGGAGCGTCAGCGTCAGGCCTTCGAGTTGCAGACCACGTTTCAGTGGAATATGCGCAACGGCATACCCGATGTACGCACCGTGGGCGCCGCCGATGCTGAGGGCGACGTACTTCGGTTGCACTACGGACCGGGTGCTACCATCACTCGGATCAATAAAGGTTTACGCCGGCGACGCGACCAGTCCGTGTTTGGCTTCTGGGTTAACCCCCGGACGGGCTCGTGGCAAAAGAGCCCCGACGAAGATGGTCCAGAACCCAGTCCTGATCAGGTTCAACCCCAGCGCATCGTTCCTTATGTTGAGGACCAGAAGAATGCGCTGTTGCTGCAGCCACAGGCGGCGTTGTCGGAAGCTACGCTGGTGACCTTGCAGCATGCGTTGAAGCGCGGTATCGAAACGCAATTTCAGTTGGAAGAGGCAGAATTACTGGCTGAGCCGCTACCCGACGCCAAGCATCGAACCGGCGTGCTGTTTTATGAGGCCACCGAAGGTGGCGCTGGTGTGCTGACGCGTTTGGCATCTGATCCGGACGTGCTGGCGCAGGTGGCTCGTCGCGCTCTGGCGGTCATGCACTACAACGTTCCCGACAGCGACGATCTTCCGTTGCCTGCTTTCGACGCACTGCACGATGTCGATGGCACCACTTGCGTGGCTGGTTGCTACCGGTGTCTGCTGTCCTATTACAACCAGCCCGACCATCCATTGATCGACCGCCGTGACAGCGAGACGTGCCGCATCCTGTGGCGTCTGGCGCAAATCAGCACGGAGTTGGTGGCGCCATTGCCCCCGCCGCTGATACCTGAGAAGGAGCCCGAGGTTGCTGGATGGGCTGCGCAATGGCAGAGACACGCTTCCGCGCTGGCGCTGCCTGCGTTTTACCGTGTCGAGGTGGATGGCATCAGCGTGCTGCACTGGCCCGACCACTATGCCGCCGTCGCCTTGCCGGATACCCCGCGCGAGTTACAGGCAGCCTGGGAGGATCGCGGCTATACCTTTGTCCGTTTTGTGCCTGATACCGGTGCTTGGGCAGCTGCCATGCAGCGCCTGGCCCGGTTGCTTGGTGTGAGTTTGGAATCCTGATGAGTGATGTAGCTTCACAGTTTGGCCCTGGCAGCCTTGTACGTGCCCGCGGTCGCGAATGGATCGTCCAACCGGGCAGTGTGTCGCCTTTGCTTCGTCTTCGCCCTTTGTCCGGTAGCGAGGAAGATGGCGCGCTGATTCATGTCGGCTTGGAGCCCGGCGTCACCTCTGCTCACTTTCCGCCACCGGATCCAGCGCAGGAAGGCAACCAGGAAGAGGCTGCCTTGCTGGCGGATGCCTTGCGCATGGCCTTGCGTCGTGGCGCTGGCCCATTCCGTTGCTTCGGCAATCTGGCGGTCGAGCCGCGTACCTATCAGTTGGTGCCGCTGCTAATGGCTTTGCGCCTTGATCCAGTGCGCTTGCTGATCGCTGACGATGTCGGTATTGGCAAGACCATCGAGGCCGGCCTGATCGCTCGCGAGCTCTCGGATCGCGGCGAGGTCGAGCGGATGACAGTGTTGTGCCCGCCCCACCTTGTCGAACAATGGGTCGGAGAACTGCAGCAACGCTTCCACATGCATGCCGTGGCGGTGACCGCCAGCAGCGCGGCACGGCTTGAGCGCGGGCTACCCGTGGGTGAGTCGCTGTTCAAGGTGCATCCGGTGACGGTGGTCAGCCTCGACTACATCAAGGGCGACCGCCGTCGGCATGACTTCATCCGTGCCTGCCCGGAACTGGTGATTGTCGACGAGGCACACACCTGCACCAACACGGGTCAGTCCCGTCATCAGCGCTACGACTTGCTCAGGGCCCTATCGGAGAATGCCGAGCGCCATCTGTTGCTGCTGACCGCTACCCCGCACAGTGGTGACCAGCAGGCCTTCTACAATTTACTGGCCCTGCTCAAACCTGAATTCGCCCAGCTTGCTGCCGAAGATAGCGAGCAGAAGAAAGCTCTGCGCGAACAATTGGCCATGCACTTCGTGCAGCGACGTCGCCCGGATATCGACGAATGGCACGATGGCGGCATTTTTCCACAGCACAAATCCGCTGAGGATACGTATGCGCTCAGCGGCGCATGGGAGCAGTTTTTCGAGTCGGTACTGGACTACTGCGCGGAAGTCACGGCATCAGGCGAGGACGAACGCCATCAACGTCTGAACTTCTGGGGCACCCTGGCACTGATGCGCTGCGTTTCCAGTAGCCCGGCCGCCGCCGTGCAGGCGCTACGCACCCGCCTTCTATCTGATCAAGCTAGCGAGAACGTAGACGCTATCGCGGCCCAGTTGTTTGATGGCTCCGAAGATGATCTGGTCGAGGATGATGTTGCTCCAGCTGCGGACACTGGCAATCCTGCCGTGCGTGCCTTGCTGGCTCAAGCGGAGGCTTTGCTGGGTGAGAAAGGCGATCCCAAGCTCCGTCTTCTGGTTAAACACCTCAAACCACTTCTGGCAGATGGTTTCAATCCGGTGGTGTTCTGCCGCTACATCGCCACCGCGAACTATCTGAAGGAGCAGCTGGACGGAAAATTCAAAGGAGTCCGGGTGGAGGTGGTCACAGGCGAGTTCCCCTCCGAAGAGCGAAAGCGTCGTGTGGAGGCGCTGGGCGACGCAGAACTTCGTTTACTGATCGCTACCGACTGTCTGTCTGAGGGTGTCAACCTCCAGCAATACTTCGATGCGGTGGTGCATTACGACCTGTCCTGGAACCCAACACGTCACGAACAACGCGAAGGTCGTGTCGACCGCTTCGGCCAAGAAAGCAAAGTGGTGCGCACGCTACTTCTCTACGGCGCCAACAACCCTGTGGATGGCGCTGTATTGCAGGTAATCCTTCGGAAGGCTGAAAGCATCCGCAAGGAACTGGGTGTCCCGGTGCCACTGCCCGATGACGACCACACGTTGACGCAAGCTTTGATGAAAGCAGTGATGTTGCGTCGCCAAGGGGGCCGTTACAGCGGTGACCTTTTCGACTACGCCCAACTTGATGAGGGCAGAGCACTGGATGTGAAGTGGACTGACTTGGCCGAGACCGCCAAGAAGAACCGCACGTTGTTCGCTCAGCGTCGCCTGCGACCAGCGGATGTGGTGCCCGAGTGGGAACGCATGCAGGCAGTGCTCGGTGACAGCGCAGATGTACAGAGATTCGTTACCCGCGCCTTGGCGCGGCTGGGTGCCGGTCTTGATCCCCGTCCGCGTGGCGGTGCCAATGCACCCTTGGGCTCGCTGACGCCTGCCTTGCGTGAGCGCCTGGCAGCCGAGAATCTGGAAGCCACTGTGGGTGTGGATTTCAAGCAGCCGACCGCCGCTGGCTGCACTTTCATCCACCGCAGTCACCCGCTGGTTACCGTATTGGCCGACGAACTGCTGGAGCGCGCGTTGGCGGGCTACACCGACGCCAATGCGTTCGCGCGACTCGGTCGCATTGGCGTGTGGCGTAGTGCCAGTGTGGATGTCATCACCGTCGTCCTGCTGCTGCGTCTGCGTCACCAGTTGACCATCACCCGATCTGGGCGCAGCCAGGTGCTACTAGTGGAAGAAGCTTTGCCTGTGGCTTGGCAGGGTCGCAACGCCGTAGCAGAGCTGACTGGCGATCAGTTGCTGAAATGGTTGGCCGATCCGGCGCTGGGCGACCTGCCCGACAGCGTGCGCGAACGGGAGATGAGCAACGCATTGCGGGCTATCGATGGACGTTACGACGCCTTGAATGCACTGGCCGAAGCGCAAGCCGAGCGTCTGCTGGCTGATCACCGTCGTGTCCGTGAGGCTTCAGATGCCCGCGGCAGTTATGCGGTCAAGGCTCTGCAGCCGGTGGACGTCGTTGCAGCCTATATGCTGCTGCCGGGGGCCAGCGCATGAGTCGCCGCGACGCGCCACAGCTCGCCTTCGATGCCATAGCCATCGAGGGTGGCCTGCTACCCGCCGATTGGCTGGGCAAGGTAGCCCTGCTGCAGGCAACGCATCAAGACGCTGCTGACTACGGCATTCCCAAGGGTCTGAACCTGCGTGACGAGCTCGGCCGCAACTGGCGTATGGCCGAGGCGCACTGGAACGACTTTGCTGCCGCGCTGAAGCAGAACCATGATGCCCACGCTATCACCATGCGCTTCGTCACATCCTTGTTGCGCGATGTATTCGGGTTCACCGATCTTGGTGTGGCCAGCAATGCTGAGATCATTGATGACCGGCACTACCCGGTGACTGCCCAAGCTCTTACGGGTCGCCTGCCACTGGTAGTTGCCGCGCACGACCAACGACTGGAAGCGCGCAACCTTTGCTTTGGCGACAATGGTCGTCAACGCAGTGCGTTCGGTTTGCTCCAGGATTACCTCAACGCTGCCGAGCCTGCGTTGTGGGGTTTCGCCAGTAACGGCTTGGTGCTGCGTTTGGCCCGCGACAATGCGAGCCTGACCCGACCAGCCTGGGTTGAGGCCGACCTGGAGCGCATCTTCCGCGAGGAACGCTTCGCCGACTTTTCCCTGTTGTGGTTAATGATCCACGCCAGCCGCTTTGGCAAGCCAGATCAACCGCCACAGAACTGCGCGCTGGAAGCATGGCGCGATGCCAGCCGTGAAGAGGGCACTCGCGCCCGCGAGCAACTTCGTGGTGCGGTGGAAGAAACCCTGCAGTCATTGGGTCAGGGCTTCCTGTCTGCACCCGACAATCAGGTCTTGCGTGATCGTCTGGCCGACGGCTCGTTGACGCCGCCAGCGTATTTTCAGCAATTACTTCGCTTGGTCTATCGCCTGATTTTCCTGTTGACGATTGAGGAGCGTGGCTTGCTTCATGCGGATGGTAGTCATGCGGATGCCATCGAGCTCTATCGCAGTGGCTACTCTTTGCAGCGCCTGCGCGAGCGCTCACGTCGCCGTCGAGCCTTCGATCGCCATCACGATCTGTGGAACAGCCTGAAGCCGGTGTTCTCGGGGCTGGCCCATGGTCAGCCTGTGTTGGCGTTGCCGGCACTCGGGGGGCTGTTTGCCGATGATCAATGCGCCGATCTGGACGCAGGTGAACTCGGCAATGCCGCCTTGCTCGCTGCCGTGCTCAAGCTGAGTTGGATGCATAGCGACGGTGCCTTGGTGCGCATCAACTGGCGTGACATGGGTCCGGAAGAATTTGGCAGCGTGTACGAGAGTCTGCTGGAGCTAGTCCCCGAGATATCCGGCGACGGCCGCCGCTTTGGTTTCGCCAATGCGGAGCAGAGCCGCGGTAACGCGCGTAAGACAAGTGGTAGCTATTACACCCCAGATTCACTGGTTCAGGAGCTGCTCGACTCCGCGCTGGAGCCGGTTATCGCCCAGCGTCTGGCTGCTGCTGACGATCAACAGGCCGCATTGTTGTCCATCACCGTGTGCGACCCAGCCTGCGGCAGTGGCCACTTTTTGCTGGGCGCTGCGCGCCGACTGGCCACACATCTCGCGCGCCTGCGCGCCCAGGGCACGCCATCCGGTGAGGACTATCGCCATGCGTTGCGCGATGTCATCACCCACTGCATCTTCGGCGTCGATCTCAACCCGATGGCGCGGGAGCTGGCGCGCATGTCGCTGTGGCTGGAGGCGATGACTCCCGATCGTCCGTTGGGCTTCCTCGATCACCATTTGCAGTGTGGTGATGCGCTGCTGGGGGTGTTGGACCCATCCATCATTGACCGCGGCCTGCCAGACGATGCCTACATGGCGCTTACCGGCGACGCCAAACCCGTTGCCTCCGCATTGAAGAAGCGAAACAAGATCGAGCGCGAAAGTTGGCAGCGAGCTCTTGCTACTGGCGACCTGTTCCGCAGCGAACAACTCGCTGCGCGAACAGACGCGGTCGAGCGCATCGCCGACGATAACCTCGATGCTGTGGCCGCCAAGCAGGCCGCCTGGAAAGCGGCGGCCGATGCTGCCCACGACAGCCGCCTGGCGCGATTGGCCGATCTGTACGTGGCGGCTTTCCTATTGCCCAAGACGGATGCGAACGCCCTTGTACCTACCTCTCAATACGTGTGGGCGGTGGCTAATGGTGAAAGCGTACCTGCACATCTCCCGCCGTTAGCCTCGGTGGAGCAGGCTGCGCGCGAGGCCTGTGCACAGGCAGGTGTGCTGCACTGGTGGGTCGCCTTCCCACAAATCGCTGAGTCGGGCGGCTTTGCGGTGATGCTGGGCAATCCGCCATGGGAGCGCATCAAGCTGCAGGAGGAGGAGTTTTTTGCTTCGCGCAGCCCACTCGTAGCGAACGCGATCAACAAAGCGGAGCGCGCGCGTCGCATCAAGCTTCTGGCGGAAGGGCGTCTACAGCAGACGTTGGACGACGACGAGGACCTAGACGACACGCTACCGCCTAGTTCTGCAGAACAGGGGTTGTTTGTCGCGTTTGAGCAGACTAAACGCACTGCGGAAGCCGCCAGCGCGTTTGTCCATGCTAGCAACGATGCCGCACCCGGCCGCTACCCACTTACCGGCGTGGGTGATGTGAATACGTATGCATTGTTCGCCGAGACGTTCTTTCAGTTGGTCGCAAGGCGTGGGCGCGCGGGCCTGATCGTTCCTACAGGAATTGCAACCGATGACACAACAAAGGCATTTTTTGAAAGTGTCGCGCTCAGCGGGCGATTGAAAGCGCTACTTTGTCTGGAGAACGAGGAGTTCGTGTTTCCAGGGGTGCATCACGCTTTTCGTTTTGCACTGATGACATTAGCAGGAAGTGATTCGAGCGAAGCATCAGAACTCGTGTTTTTCGCGCGGCAGCCTCATCAGGTTCACGATGCGAATCGACGTTTTACGCTCACGCCCCAAGAATTTGCGCTGATTAACCCCAACACCCGTACCTGCCCAGTGTTTCGCAGCCAACACGACGCTGAACTGACCAAGAAGCTGTATCGCAACGCGCCAGTGCTGATTTGCGAGGCGGTCACGCAGCTAGATGGCAACGGCGAAACGCAGATCATCGAACCCGAACGTAATCCGTGGAACATCCGCTTCTCAACGATGTTCCACATGTCCGGCGACAGCGAATTGTTCCATACCACGCCGGATCGGAGCGCTGAGCCAGAGCTGCCGCTGTACGAAGCCAAGCTGATCCATCAGTTCGACCATCGCTGGGCAACCTATGTAAGCGCGCCTAGCAGCAACGACGGCGTGGAGACGCAGGACGTGGAAGAAGCCAGCAAGGCCAATCCTGGGTTTGCCGTGCGTCCGCGCTATTGGGTAGAACAGCGCGAAGTGCTAGCTCGCATAGCTCGCGTCCCACGCGGGGTGGCTAGGGCGTGGCTAACTTGTTCTTCCGCATCAAAGGCGGAAGCTGCTGGCCCAGATGTGGACTCCGCCGAACTCTGGCTGGCGGTGGCGCAATGGGTGACTGGTGAACTGTTTCGGCGCGACGCCGGTACGCTCATGGCGGGTACTGACTACACCGATATCCAGCGTACGCAAATCGTGCCGCGAGTGGAACGCCATCTCGCTGCAGAATACCCCGCTTTAGCGTGTGCACTGCGCGAGGCGGGGATCACCCGTCGTAAGCCCTACAGTGAGTTTCCGAAATGGGCGCGCCAAGATGTTGGCACGCCGCTGGATGATGCTGAACTTGCCGTGCTGGGTTCGTTGTCACGTAGCGACGCGATCAGTGAAAGCGATACCGAAGCCTTACTCGTCGAACTGGATGGTTGGATGGGGGCTCGCAGCCCGCGCTGGATGATGGGGTGGCGCGATATCACGGGTGTCGAAAAGATTCGCACTGTGATTGCGGCAGTGATTCCGCGGGTTGGTGTAGGCCACACCATGCCACTCTTGCACTGCGATAAAGAACCTCGACAACAGGCTGCGTTGCTCGGAAACTTAAACGCGCTGGCGCTGGATTACATCGCGCGCCAGAAAGTTGGCGGGACACACCTGACCTATGGATACATTAAGCAGTTCCCGGTGTTGCCTCCTGAGCGTTACACCGAAGCCGACCTCGCGTTCATCGTCCCGCGCGTGCTCGAGTTGACCTATACCGCCCACGATCTCGCTCCGTGGGCTGCGAACCTCGGCCACACCGGCACCCCCTTCGCCTGGAATCCCGAACGTCGCGCCCAGCTTCGCGCCGAACTTGATGCGTACTATGCCCGCCTCTACGGCCTCGACCGTGACGAACTGCGCTACATTCTCGACCCCGCTGACGTCATGGGCGACGACTATCCCAGCGAAACCTTCCGCGTGCTCAAGAACAACGAGCTCAAACAGTACGGTGAGTTCCGTATGACGCATGCTTCCAGCGAGAGGGGCGGCCACGAGGACAATGCGGTTGCACAATACCGGACACAGCACCTCGTACTTCATGCGTTCGATCGAATGACCTTGGCTGATGAGAAGGGTGTTCCGTATGAGAGCTTACTGGTGCCGGCTCCAGGCGTTCAGGCGGAAACCAGCTACTCGCCGGATGGGGTAATTCAGAGTCTTGGTGAGGCGCAGTACGCTGGATTCGTGCTCGCACTTATTCGCGAAGCCGAGTCCACTTTGGCGCGTCCGCAATTGAATCGTGCCTTGTACTGGCTCAAATCTCCTTTACTGGCGAAACAGCGGCTACCCGCGGCTTCCGTCGTACGCTTGGATGAACTGCTCGAACTGCTGCCGAGCATGGCAGCGGTCGACATGGATACGCGCATCGAGGATCTTCTGCGAGCATTGGAGAATAGTGGCTGCATTCGGGTTGAATTGCAGGGGTCCACCTTCCGCGCAGGAGACAGTGCGGCGACGCCATCATGGGTGATTTTGTTGCCGGATGCTGTTGAGCTAGCTCATCTGTTCGATGAAGCTCTGAAAGTAGATGAACCTGCCTACACGCTGGTTGCCAACAATTCCACAGATGAGCAAAGGAAGGCCTAGCCATGGAGTCACCAGCACGCTGCGAACCGAGGCTTTGGATTGAGCGGCTTCTGATTACCCGATCGACCAAGCCGTTGGAGACTATCCGAGACATTTCGTTGCATCCCGGTCTCAACATCGTGTGGGCGAAAGAGCCCGCGAGCCGCGAGGGGCTGAGTACGCTCCAGCGAGCAGGGCACGGTGTTGGGAAAAGCACGCTTTGCCTGATGCTCCGCTGCATCCTTGGTGATAGCGGCAAGGCTGTGAAAGCCATGCGTGACCAATTGGCGTCTCAGTTCCCCAATGGCGGCATCGGTACCCTGGTTCATTTTGCTGGCTGCACCTATTCCGTTTATCGCCCCTTTGCTTCGGATGGTTACGCGGCACAACATGGCGATTTGGAGGCTTTGTTGGACGGCGGCGACCACATCCCGTTCAAACAATACCTAGACGCCTTGTCCGAGGCGATGCTGGTCAATCTGCAACAGCGGCAAATTCCAGGATCCGAACAGACCATCGAGTGGCCGCATGTACTGAGCTGGGTCACGCGAGATCAAGGCACGCGCCTTCGCAGTTATTACGACTGGCGATCTACCGAGGGTAGCGGATTACAGCGTGCGCGCCAGGCTCCTCCTTGGGTACTTCGCGCCGTGCTGGGTTTGACCAACACGAAGGAAATGGAGGCAGCACGTACAGTAGAGAGCGAGGCTCGCAAACTCAAAAAGGCCGAAGAGGAAGCCAAGGGACTTGAGGGCGCTCCACGTTTGATACGCGCTCGCATCGAAGCAAGTCTGAGAAGTTGGCTTGGTGGGCATGCTGACTTGGAGCTGCACTCGAACGACATGTTCAAGTCATCTGTGATGAAGGAACTCGAAAAGCAGACGGGTAAAACCGAGGCTGCTGTCGCGAAGCTTGATGAGCAGATCATCGCGGTCGAGGCCCAGGTGCGTGAACAGGACCGAGCGGTAGATGAAGCTAAGGGTATCGCCGAATCAGCTCTCCTCAGTTTCGGAGAAGCCGAGGCCATGCGGGATCGCGATGAGGCTAAGGTCAAGTCGCTGCAGGAACAGTTGACAAAGCTAAGGGGGCTTCAAGGTCCATGCCGCTATGGTGCTGTGGAATTTCAGTCCTGCGAGCACATCCGGAAACGCCTGGAAACACGCTCTTTCCATGATGGTCGGGATCAAAAGGCCATACAAAGCGACATTGAGTATTGGACGGCTGAAGCCATCCGGCTGTTGCCCGCAAAAAAAGCTGCGCAGAATAATTTGGCGATGGCGGAAGCAGCTCTGGACAACTCCATGGCCGAGATACGGAAGTTGCGGGTTAAACGCGACTCCAGGCGTGCTGATCTGTATCGGCCACAGCTTCTGAAGGAGGAACTGGCGAACTGGGAAGATGCATTTGGTGTGGCATCTTCGCCAGAACTCGCAGCCAAGCGCGCGGAACTTCGTGGTATCCAAGAGAGCCATGACCTGGCATCAGCGAGCCTGTTGGAGGCTCGAAATGGGCAGGTAACTCGCGAATCGCAGATGACACAGAAAATCGATACTCTTGCTCAAGCATTTGATCTTCATGGGCGGTTTCTCCTCAATAACGACGAACGTCCCTTTGAGCTCGTCGGTTCGGCTGGTGAGGCTTACTCCGTGCTGGAAATACTTCTGGGCGACTTCGCGTGCGCACTTGATGCCGTCGATAACCCCGCTAGCAGCTTCCCTGCATTCCTCCTCCATGATTGTCCCCGTGAGGCTGATCTCAGCGGTGGCCTCTACAGCGACTATCTCTCGACTGTGGCAGAGAAGGGTGTGGGCGCCGCGGCGTGGCAGATGATCGTCACAACGACCACGCCGCCACCAGCCGAACTTCGGAAGCCGCCTCATCTTGTTCTTGAACTGCATCCGGAGAGCCAAGAGGGCTTGCTGCTTCGTTCGCGGTTTGGTTTGCAGGCGCACGTCGGCGTGAGTGGTTCTGAACAGGGACAAGGTTGACGTATGGCAACGGCAGGGCAAGGCGTGGAATTAAGAGACTCATTCAAGGCTGAGCTCGAAGGCTTGGTGGCAGAGTTTGAACATGCGTCGGAAGCGTTGCCACCTGATGAACACACACTGCGACAGTGGACGCAGCGCGCGCGTGGTTTGTACTCGCGTGTGGACGCATCGGGTGAGTCAGGGCGTAATAAGCTGCTGCAGAGGATCAAGGCGTTTCGCATGCGTGTGTGGATCATGCGCACGGATCGCCGGCGGTATCGTGAGCAGCGAGAAGAATTGCGGCTGACGTCGGACAATACTTGGCGGCATGCACCAGCGCAGCTGGCACAAAGGAAACGGCACAAACTTTCGCAAGCCATAGAAGCTGCATGGCCACAACCTGATTTGATATCAGAATCGGCGGGCACGCCGTCCGTGGCGTCGCTTGATGCCTGCTCGCCCATCCCAGCGAAACCGCTTGCAGAAGTTGAAGGCAATGATCTGCCGGTTCCCGTGAGAGTGGCTGAACGTGAGATTTCGTACTCGGATGAAGTCACTACACGCTCTGAATTTCGCAAGTTCCAGCGCGAAAGGCTTCCTGCACTTCCGACCCAAGCATTGGCGAGCCGTTCTACCCGCCTTGATCCCATCATTGCTATCGCGGGACGACTAGCACGTGCCGGTAGTTTCGACGAGGCTCGTGAGATTACGTGCCAGTGGTTGCGCAAGAAACACTTCAAGGTTGCAAAACCATTCCCGGACAATTTTGAACTGGAAGGTCCTATCAAAGGCCATCGCGCCATGGCCGTGGGTCTGCAGGGCATATGGGCGATGCAGGCTGAGACGGCAGATACGACAATGGATGGTCGTCGTTGGCGTGTAGAACTGGTCCTAGTCGATGCACAGCCAACACCTGCCGTTGGCGTAACCCTGACCGCTATCTCACCCGCGAATCAGCCTGCGCCAGGCCCCAGTGTTCCTGCACTGGTTTCACAATTGATCGACGGCATTGGTCTGCTCGACACCGAGGCCGGAGAGCTGTTGTCGGCTCGTCCCATACAGGTGAATACGCCGGAGGTGTTGCAACGTTTGCTGCATTCACTGCAGTCGCCCAAGCGACATCGTCCAGCCATCGTGCTGTCCACTTATAACAAGGGTGACCGTAGAGCCACGTTGCTTGATCCGGACGGCTTGGCGAAGAGGTTGCGTGGTATCGCCAAGGTTTATGTGCTGTCACGCGAGATGATTTGGGCATTGACTGATGCCCTAAGCAAGCGTTTTGCAGTTTCTGGTGCCAGTGTGCGACTTTTCCGTCCAGGGTTTACGCCTGACGACGATCCTAGTCAGCATCCGGTTTGGGGGCCGTCCACACTCAACGCACAAGGACTGGACCTGGCTGGACTTTCTGGTCTGTTCGAGCGCGAAGCGGCCGACGCATCGCTACGCGCTCTAGAACAGGAGGATGTCATTCCACCGTTCGATCGCGTGCGCGAGAAAGTGCTGCGTATGCAGATCGAGGAGGCACGCCGCCAGGCGGCTCCGACGAGTGCAGGGGACGAGTTCAGCGCGGTACGAGTCGGCGCGCTTCAGGCCGCTCTTAATGACGAAACAAAACTGCGGGAAATGTACGAAGAAGACAACGAAACCCAGCGACAAGAACTGCAGCGCTTGCGGGACGAACGTGATGGCTTACGCGCACGCGAATATCATTTTGAAGGCCGCATTGATGCGCTTGAGAAGCGCCTGCGTGAGCTAGAAGGAACTAGAACACCCACATTTCCAGATACTTGGGACAACCTGGAAGAGTGGTGTGAGCAGCATCTGGGCAACTGCGTGGCGGTGACCGCGAAGGCGATACGCGCCGCCCGGGATTCCGTGTTCGAGAACGTTCCATTCTGCTACGAAGTTCTTCTGTTTCTTACCGAGATTTATGTACCAAGCCGCCGCGGAGCCCTGGAAGGCGGAGGTGAGCGGCTGGAGGCTGAAAAGACTCGCCTCGGTATCGACATTTCCCCAGTTGGTCGTGCTGCAGAGACGCACCGATCCAAGGAGACCTACAGCACCACCTACAAAGGCACCAGGGTGAACCTTGACATGCACGTCAAAGGAAGCAACGACCGCGATCCGCGCAAGGTATTTCGCCTCTACTTCGGCTGGCACGAGGAAAGTCAGCGGGTGATCGTGGGCTGGTTTCCGAGTCACCTCGATAATGCAATGACCTAGTTGACGATCTTCGAGGATCGCGATGCATGAATGCTGAGAGGCTCCCCATCTTGATCGAGAAAGCCGTGCGTGACGCCGGCCTAGATCTTATTGAGTCATCAGCTGACGGCGGTTTCTATGCGCGTGTCAGTGGTGGCCATGTTTCTGCTTGGATCCGGATCGATGAAGGCGGTATCTGGGTAGCATTTCCCGTCGCGGATGGTGACCGTCTGGGATTGATAGACATCGGCGCACGGTCGCTTCCACGAGGTATGCGGACAATCGGACGGGCGGCTTCTGCGCGAGCGCTATACCAGATTCTCCATGCGGCCTGCGTGCTGCAGTTGAACACCCCTTTCCAACTCAGTGCTCGGGTCGAAGAGCGCCTGGCTGCCATTGCGGGGACGGAGCGAACGGCGGAGGTTCGTCAGCGCATAGGTCAGGATGTGTTCCGTGAAGCCCTCTTCGAGTTGTGGGTTGGCTGCTGTGCTGTGACAGGTGCCAAGTTGCCACCTGCTTTGCTGCGGGCCAGCCACGCCAAGCCTTGGGCGGATGCGAGCGATGATGAGCGTTTAGATCCGTTCAACGGGCTGCTGCTTGCCGTGCACTTGGATGCTCTGTTCGACACAGGCCTGATGGCTTTCAGTGATGATGGTGCAATGCTGGTAAGCCCGGATCTCAGTGCGGACACCCGCCGCACATTCGGTTTGCTTCCAGGCATGCGTTTGCAGAGCATGTCTCCTGGGCACTTGCCGTATCTTCAGTATCATCGTCATCACGTAGCGCACTTCGACACGGGTGACTGAGGAAACCGCGGGGTCTGGCAACCTCGGGCCAGCTCAGAGTGCACTTTTGAATGCCCCCTTCTGGCCGTAAGTGGATACCGTTAGCTCCAGCGGCTCGATTCCGGCACCGAGGGCGATACGTAGTTCGATTGCCTGATCAATACGAGGGAAAGTCCTCGACGAAGATCGGTAGCTGGTCGGCCGACAACCCTTCTAGTACACATCGTGTGGGCCCGACCTTGTAGTCACGGTCCACGACTGCCCCAATAATCAGGGTGGGCGCTATCGACTCTAAGACCTGAACCTCGGCGTCGCTGTGGGTAGGGAATGCCTCAGGCAGTGAATGCGATTCAGGCGTCGATCGCCTGAACATCTCGTCGAGCGCCCACGGCCCTCCGAGAAACCTTTTTTTTGCGATTTCGTTGCTTGCAGCATTAGTCCAGCAAAACCAGCAGCTGTGGGTCCACAGAATCGACGGTGACAGCATCAAGACTGTCCAATCACGTACACAGCTCGACTTGCGCTTCGACGCGAACATCGACGTATTCAGACGCGTGATTGAGACCGAAATGGCATCGCTCCTCCCATCGAGGCGCCCTTCGGCACTCGGTTGATAGGTCAAGCCTTGCAGCGTTCGCCTTGAATGGATGCCGTACGCTGCGATGCTTGCGAGGTTCTCGGTGGGCGTGAAATGGAGTAGATGGTGGATCCCGCGCTCCCAAACGCTCATTCGAATCTTCGCCGAGTTAGTCATTGTTGCGCTTTTGCATAGTCGCTCTCTCCGCTAAAGACAATCGCGAGACGGCTGGAGGATACGCGCGGAAAGGACTCATATGCGTGCTGTGGCTCTGTTTCAGCGTACCGCGCCGACCAGTATGCTGCTGCAGGCTAACCGATGTCTGCTCCCGCTGCCGAAAGCGGCCCTTCGATTCCATAAGTCAGCGCTCTTCGTGAGCATGACTCGTTGCGCAGGTGATGATGGCCAAGCGCCGCAAAAGGAAGTTGGCAACGCGCTGGCGACGATGGACAGCTTACTTGCCACCCGCGGGCAGTGACACTTCCGACACTGGTGGTTGCAGTGTCGAAGGTGCGTAAGCGGCTGGCCGTTTGCAAAAAAAGAATGGGCCTGTATTGAATCGCATGGGTGAGGCCGTGAGGCCTCGCCCATGCGATGTCTGGTGCTCTGCAATTGCGTCTTCAGACCGATGTATCCTCCTTGTCAGGCGATTAACCCTGCACCGATGTGCGTGCTTCGAGTGCCTTTACTAGACCGAAAATGGCAAAGCCGTACACCACGACGGCACCGATAATCTTGAATATGACGGACTCCTTGTGGGCTAGTGAGTGGAAGCCTGAGCGACCTTCTCGGCCAGGCGGCTGCGCAGCGTGTCGGTCTTCGGTTCAGCAGTGTCCGTGGGCGGCTGACTGGCTGTCGAGTAAAACTCCTCCACTACCGCCGGCACGTCTTCATCCAGCTCCTCGAACGCACCGTTGACGAAGCCCTTCCGCGCTGCTTCATCCAGCGCCGCCTGGTCGTAGCCGCAGGCCCGCCGCTGTTCGTCCAGCTCTCGCGCCTGCGCGATGGCTTGCTCCAGCGTGAGCCCTGTGCGCATCACTAGATCGACGTAGTAGATTGGCGTCCCGTAGCTCATCGTGGTGGATTTGCCACGCAGCTTCAGTTCCAGTGACAGGCAGGCCAGCAAGCCGCCCGACACGGCGCTGAAATACTCCAGCCGTGCCGCCAACGTGCGAATGGTGTTGAAAGACGTGGTGCGCAGCACGAAGCTACCCAGCGCATCGTCATCACCCACGACGACGTTTAGCCGTGCGTAGGCCTTGCATGCCCCTTGTGAGAACGCGCAGGCATCTGGCCCCGGGCAGGGCAACGTAGCTACGCCTTCCGTGCCCGTGCGCCGACAGGTATCGCCGTTGCCCACGCAGACCGGCCGGCCCGTGGTGCGATCGAACAGTGAATAGTCCGCCCGCAGGTTGAGGCCCGGGTCGTTGAACAGGAGCCGCATCGGGATTGCGCGCAACTTTTGACCCTTGGCTTCCTTGCGCAGCTTCTCGTCCAGTGGGTGCAACAACCAGCCGTCGCGCCCTTGCACCTGGCTAGTCAGGGTGAACTGATCGTCCTTCTCCGGCAGGCGCTTGCCATTGCGCTCCACCACCCTGCCAATGGAAATCCGCCCGATCACGGGCGGCGTAATCGCCAAACCTTTCAACATGTCGTCGTCCTCTGTCAGTTGTTGGAAGACCGCGACAACACAAACCGGCGAGAGCCGGGGCGAGTCACGGAGTACATGGCGACGACATCCGGGCACTCGGCCATCAGTCGTTTCGTATCAAGCGTGGTGCTGTCCTTGGCTCGCTTGTATGTCACCTCGCCGTGGGCGAAGACCGCCTTGCTGGCGTCGCCCATCGCCTGCTGGATCACCTGCTTGAACGATTCGGCCTCGTGCTCCATCGCTTCCAGTTCACCCTTGAGCGTTGTCAGTGCATCGAAGGCACGACCAAGGTCTTCGTCGCTGGTGAAGTCCAGGCTGGTGTCGTTGCCTCGATACAGTTTCCGTAGAGCCTTGGCCGCCGATTCGCTGCCATCGGCCGGCGGCTCGATGTCCTTCTCCACGTACTCCCAGAACCGGGCTTCCAGCACCACCAGACGAGCGATCACCTCGTCGTCCCGTTCGACGCGGTGGATTTCCAGTTGCTGCCCGCACAGGAGCACGGCCACGTCCGCGGCCGCTTTGCCGGTGACGGCCAGTTGGTGCTGCACCTGCAGTTGGACGTATTCAGGCACACCGTCCTTCCATAGCCGCGAGCCGAACTCGCCGGCGGTCTTGCACTCCAGCACCTGCACGCCGGGTACGCCGACGATTTCCCGGTCGATGTTCGCCAGCATGAAGGGGAACGTCGGATGCTGGAGCACGGCATTAAGCTTGCGCACCTTGTGGCCGGTGCGCTCTTGGTAGGCGGTCGCCACCATCGGTTCGAGCAGGGTGCCCCAATAACGCGGATCGTCCTGACCGGGGCGCACCTCTTCCGGCGGCGTGCGGCCGGTCTTTTCCATCCACAGTTCGAGCTGGCTTTTGTACGGACACAGGCCCGCAGCGGCGGCGGCATCCGAGCTGCCGATGCCGTTCCTGCGCACATCGAGCCACTGTCCATAGGGCAGCTTCTTGGTATCGACCAGCCTCACGGCCGTGTTTTGCTTGCTCATCGGTTTCCTCCGGGCATAAAAAAGCCCGACCGATGCATGGGCATCAGTCGGGTGGTGGGTGGCTGGTTCTCAAGGTGTCGCTACCAAATGGCGCGGTAGTAGATGTCCCAGCCTTGCTCTTGCAATTGCTTGGCGTGATGCAGGACTTTCAGCGTGTAGTCGACTTCGCTGATCTCCAGCGTTTCATCAGCGTCAGCAGTGAAACGCTCGCTGACGCTGGTCGGGTCGTCGCTTGCCCGTTCGAGCTGCGTTTCCAGCTCGATCAAGGTGTCTACCGCAACGAACGCCGGTCGGCAGTCGTCGACGCCCTCCTGCACGTTGCTCACAAACCACTGGTGCAAGGCATCGAACTTGCGCCAGTAGCCCACCCGCACCGTCACCCCGCTGACTTCCATCAGCGAGGCATCCTGGCCTGGCTTCTCCTTTGTCGGCATATAGCCGATGGCCGCACCAATGGCGCGGCGCATCGGTTCCGTCCGTGGGTCGCAGGGGGCAAGGTACCGCTTCGCTTCCAGGTACATATCCAGTCCCATCGTCGATCTCCGTCAGGCCAGCAGCTTCATCGCTTCGTCCCAGGCACGCTGTTTGATCTGCGCGCCTTGCCCAAACCAAGCCGCATCCCGGCGATGATCCTCGCTGCGCGCCCGACGGTGGTGATCGACGAATTCGGTCACGCTGTTGACCACGCCCCACGCCGTACCCCGGCTGGACGCCATCAACGCACCGCGACCGCCGCCCTCGTATAGTGAGCGGACGGTGGCAAGAGCCTGCTCGTTGACCACCACCGCCTTGCCGTCCGGCGCGGCGTAGGTGAGTACCCGACGCAACAGCCCTTCGACCGTATCGGGGTCGACCGGCCGTTCCACCAACGCCTTCATGCGCGCGACGAAGCCATCCCACGACGACACGGTGATGCCCAGCTGGCGCTTCACCGCCTCGGGATCGAACTGGCTGCGATGCGGCACCTTGATGGCACCGTTGGCGTTCCCCAGCGCAATCGACAAGGTGTTGTTGCAGACCACTCGTACCGACGTGAACTGTGCCGTGGTCGCCAGCGTTCCGTCGCAGGCCGTGGCCAGCAGCAGGTAGCCATCGACGCGGTCACGCCCCTTGAGCGTGGTGCTCTGGCCGGTCTTCGCCAGCGCCCAGAACTTGCGACCTTCGCGCAAGACGCCGGCCGTCTCCAACTCGAAGCCGTTGCAGGCCGTCAGGTCGCGATAGAACTCCAGAATCTCACCCGGCTGTACCACGTGAAAGCGCTTGGACACAACGGCCAGCGGTGCCTTGGTATCCGAGCGGTAAAGCACTTTCTGCTCCGGGAAGGTGTTGATAACGCCCATGTGGTTGTTGCCGGAGATGTAGCGGACTTCGGACGCTTCGATCTGCCAGTCCATGCCCGCCTGCTGCTTCCACGTGTCGATGGATTGCTGCGGGGCCAATCTGTTGCCAAGGCCGTGCCACGGCTTCTCGCCGGCGTAGGCCATCGTTTCAATCAGATGCATTGTCGTTTCCTCGTAAGTTGGCGGCATAAACGCACAAGGCCCGGACATGCCGGGCCTTGTGCGCTGTACTTGTGCTGGATCGGATCAGGGGGCTTTGAAATCACGACAGTTGGTGCATTTGACGATGCCGACCAGAACTGCGGTAGCAATCACCAGGATGCAGTAGACCGTGTCGAGTTTGCTGCTCATGTCGTCGGATACCCTTTTCGAACGCTGCGATGCGGAGCGTCCAGACGCGAAGCCGATATCCATGGACTTCACATGGGTAATATGGATCTGAGATTTCGTTCAATCGAGTCGCTCACACGCGACCCTCCCGTATTTGCAGATGGTCATGAATGCGTTGGAGCTGTCCGATCACGCGTACTGGCCGCGATCCAGTCTTCCAGACACCCGATCGATAAAACTCTTGTTCGAATCGCCATGAACATTGGAAAACGTCGTCTCCTCGGCGTAATCCAGTTCGGCAGCATGCCGGGAACCGCAGAACTCCACGAAGGGTAGAGCAGCAGCGGGCATCCGAATTACATGAGCCCTCGACCGGCCATACTGACGCACTCATCACCGACGACGATGTGGTCCAGAATCCGCACACCCACCAACCTCAATGCGTCACGGAGCTCGTTGGTGATGGCCCGATCCGCGGCACTGGGTTCCGCAACGCCGCTGGGGTGGTTGTGCGCGAGAATGGCAGCGCTGGCATTGATGCTCAACGCCGCCCGCACGACTTCTCGTGGATAGATGCTCGCGCCATCGACGGTGCCACTGAAGAGTTTTTGGCAGTCGAGAATGCGATGGCGGTTATCGAGCCACCTGATTAGCGACGACGCTCAGCTGTGAAAATTGTCCACGGCACGCAATTTCGGCTCGGGCCAGGGCTTGCACAGCGTCATGGCACGAGCCAGTCGCGGCAGCAGCTCGGCGAGGCGAAAACGGCGGTTGAATCGGTAGGCGGCTTCGGCCAGATAGCGCCGCGCGTACTTGGCTTGGCGCATGGCGTGGTAGCAGCCGCTGATCGCACGTTTGACGTTGCCGAGCACCACGTTCACCCAGCGCGCACCCTTGACCTCGGTCGCGGCGCGTCCGCCCTCGGTTTCCAGCACGGTGTGTGCATGATCCAGTTCGACGACACGTCGGAAGCAACCCAGTCCATCGCTGAACACCTCGGCCTCCGGCGCGAGACGCCGCCTGCCCCAGTCGGTGAGCGAGGCATTGTCGAAGCTGCGCACCGGTTCGATCACGGCGAACGTCGGGTGCTCCAGCGCCTCGTCGGTGGCCACGGCAACGACGAACGGTTGCTTGTTTTCCGACCCGCGCCCAGGCTTGCCGCCGTTGCGTTCGCCGCCCAGGTAGGCGTCATCGATCTGCACGAAACCCGTGAGCTGGCGCGGCTCCTCCCGCTCGGTCATGACCTGCATGATCTTGTGCTTGAGCTTCCAAGCGGTGTCGTAGCACACGCCAAGGTGCCGCTTCAGTTCCAGTGCGGCCATGTTGGTCTTGCTGCCGGTCAGCAGGTGCATGGCCAGGAACCATGTCGTCAGCGGCAGCTTGCTACCCTCGAACATCGTGCCGCTGATCAGCGTCGTTTGATGACGGCACGCGCGGCACTGGTAGTACACCCGACCCGCACGACGAAACCGCGAGCGGGGTCGGCACGCGCACTTCGGGCAGCGAAATCCCTTCGGCCAGCGCGCCCGATACAGTGCCCGATAGCATTTGGCCTCGGTGCCGTACCGCTGGATGAACCGTGTCATCGACAACCCCGCCTGGAACTGCACCTGGTTCATGGCCATGCCAAATCTCCGCCTCGTCACATGGCACCCAGACTGAGCCGCCAACGTCTCATATCATGCGATCGTCGGCTGAGCGTCGTCGCTAATCAGGAAACAGGATGCGTCAAAAGGCGTGACGCTCTGAGAGCGTCACGCCTTTTTTGCTTGTTTAAGGCCTTCCAGGAGTCTGAAAACTAACTCAGCGCCTAAAAACTAACTCGACGGAAGGGGGGGGGAGGGGCGAGGACGCGGAGGGCCTCCGCACTTCTTCAGTCGCGGAAAGCTAGTCGCGGCGAGGTCTAGCGAGCCATCGGACTTTGGCTGCCCATGGAAGTGCGGATTTCGTACATCGCCAAACCTCAAACTCGGCTTCAGTATCGCAGCATCACCACCGCCGAGCGTAAGGGTCCGGTCACCTCACCTGTACTTGCCTGACAGCAGCTGTTGCGATGCGCACCTGTTCACACGGGAGCGAGCGCATGGTCGGCAAGGCGGCAATGTGGGGATCACACCTGGCGGCGTGGGGTGAGAGTGGC
>JACDJA010001001.1_pt1 | contig 26246 bp, 45 predicted proteins | sample 7449241 | NCBI WGS metagenome assembly JACDJA01 (sample SAMN14253289, study PRJNA609438) | sludge metagenome | isolation source: initial anaerobic sludge | collected 2018-12-20 | reverse complement strand
GGGCGCGAATGGTCATGTTGTGGACTCCGCCCGAACGAGTGGTCGGGCCTGTCAGGGGTGATTTTTCGGCGGCTCGGCGAGAGTGATCGTGTTCCCATCCGGATCATTCAACTGAGCGATCCTGCCAAAGTCTCCTTGCTGTACCGGCCCGGGGGCCAGTCCCATCTCCTCGAGTGCTGCGCAGGCTTTCTCGACGTCGGCGATGACGAGCGTCATCCGGCTATCTCCTGCTCTGGCAGGATCTCTGAAGAGCTGGATGCCGGCGTTGCTGATGCCGCGCCACTGAACGAGCGTCTCCATGGGCCTGTCATCGGGTTGCCTGCCGAGCAGCTTGGTGTAGAACGTTACGGAAGCATCGATGTCCGTGACGGTCGCGGCGGCATACAAGTAGTCGACCTTCATGACGGTTCTCCGGCCAGGGATGCATCTGCCTGCAAGGATGACTACCGACTAACTGAAGCGCGCCTCCAGGCGCGCCGCCGTCCGCCACTCTGTTGCGCCAGAACTCCGGAGTGGCGTCAGGCCGGTGGCGCGGCGTCAGCCTGCCGGGGCGGGCGACTCGTGTTGTCCATGTCCGAGAAGATGAGCCATCGCCCCCCGGGTTCGCGTCGTAGCGTCAGCGTGAACTTCCCCTGGTCGCCGGGAGCATCCTCGTAGCCGTAAGCGCCAACGATGTACCCCACCGTGTCCGCGGTGGCGACCGCGAGCGCCCGCAGCCGGAGCGGCCCACCACCCTTGCCGATGTACGCTGCCCGGATCGCCGCTCGCCCGCGGACCGGCGCGCGCCCGCCCTGCAGCACGAAGCCGTCCTCGGCGAAGAGCGCGGCCAGCCCGGCCGCGTCGCCCTGCCGCCAGGCGGCCTCGTAGTGGCGAAGCACCCGGTCCAGCTCCGGCGACAGCGCGATGGATGGGAGCTGGAGCTCCGCCGGGGGCGGCGCGGCTGGCGCGGCCTGCGCGGCTGCCTCCGCGGCGAGGGCGAGCACGGCGAGGGACGTGACGAGAGCGGCGAAGCGCATCGGTGGAGAGTCGGGAGTGAGGAGCCTCGCTCCGGTACGACGCGTAGCTCAGCCGCAGTGCGCAGCCAGCCAGCCAGTACGCCGCCTGACCTGCAAGGGGCTCGCCAGCCGCGCGCATTCTGGCCCTGGAGGCGCTGTCGGCGGAGATTCACACCAGCGGCGTCCGGCCACGACGGCTACCTGCAGTGCACTGATGAGAACTGTCCAGGCACCGTTCAGGTGTGTTGTACTCTCACGCCCGACATCGTGACGTATTCACCCGCCAGCTTCAATGCCGCGTCAGCTGTCAGGAGTGACCTGAAGACGCCCCGGCTGCAGCCAGCAGATTGGCGTCGCGCGCGATCCGCCACCTGCCGGCGTCCTTGCGAAGGATGCTGAGTGTGTGGCCAGAACGGACCATGGGTACTTCACTGCCCGGGCGAGTGGCGGAGACCCTGAGTCTGGTGCGCAAGTAGGCCCAATCACCCAGAATCCTTATCTCCTGAATCTCGCTCGCGCCGTCGAACACGACGGAAGCCTCTGCCTGTTCCCTTGAGGCCCTGGCGAACGCCTCCCTGCCAAAGGGTTCCTGGCCAGCGACGAGAAACACCACATCGTCCGTCATCAGGTCAAGCAGGGTCTCGGTGTCACCGGCCCTGGTGGCGGACAGCCAGGTGGCTACAAGCTGTCGGATTGCTGATTCGTCATCCACGGCGAACTCCATGTGGCGGCTGACGCCAGATCAAGGTTGCGGAACAGCAGAGTTGGAGCACTGCCGCCAGTGAGGAGCGGTGAGCGGCTGCTTCGGGTTCGACGATCAGTCAGGGCGCGGGCGCGGCGACGTCAGATGGTGCGGCCGGGGGCACCGCGCTCACGTGCCCGCCAACCACGCGCCAACCTCCGTCCGCCTCCAGCGCCCATACGCGGGTGTAGCGATACGTCCCCTGGACCAGGGTGCCGCCGACCTCGACGACCAGCCGAGCACGAAGCGCGCTCACCGCCACGGCCTCGCCGATCCGCCGCACACGCAACTCCTCCGGCTCGTGGGTCCGGAAGCGGACCGCCCCCGACCCGTGCGCTGACAGGTCTTCGGCCTTGCTGCCCAACTGTCCGTCGGGGCCGGTGAACAGCAGCTCCTCGGAGATGAGTGCGTCGAGGGCCGGAACATCGGCGGCGATTTGCGCGGCACGAAGTCGAGCCTCGAGCGCCACGATATCCGCGTCGGGCGGACCGACCAGTGACTGCTGCATGAGCGCGAGCCCTGGGGTATTCATCGTTCCAGTCAGGATTGCGATGCGACGATATGGGTTGTGTCCTGAGGCCAGGCTAACCTGCGGGCGAGCTCGATAGAACGCGAGCGAAGCGTGCTGTCTCAGATCTTCCGACAGGCTCAGCATTCGTCAGGCCGAGGGATGCTCCGCCAGCAGACTATCAACCGCGGCACGAACCGAAGTCCCCCACGGTCCCCAGGAGCGATCGGCGACATTGCCGTCTCGATCAATTACCAGGTATGCGGGAAGCACGAACTCGATACGGGCCGTATCGCGCTCGGGCGCGCTTGCTGATCGATCAAAGATCTTCCTGAGCCTGCCTCGCGCCAGTGCGACGTCGCCGACGACGGCCGAATCCGTAAGCACCCTCGGCAGGAGTGCCATCTCAGCGCTGCCCTCGTCATCAGACAGCATCACGACGCGTACTCCTCGAGCGGTGTACAGGCGGCTAATCTCTCGATACTCCGACAATGCTTCGCGCGACGTCGGGCAGTGAGTAGACCAGAGAAAAAGGATCGTGGGGTGTCCGGAGAGTTCGGAGCTCCGGAGTTCGCCACTGTCCCGAAGCGCAAGTGCAAACGCCGGGACGGGCGACCCGGGGGCAGGAAGTGCAAGCGTCGGTTGAAGAACCCGATGATCGCATCCATTCAGTGCGACGAGACAGACAACCAGCAAGGCCCATTTCATGGATCTCTCCCGTGATTCGTGCCATTCCCCCGCCTGCCCTATCATCCATCTCGAGATGGCTGTGTACAAGGACCCGATAACCATCGCTGTCCTCCCCGAAGGCGTCAGCTCTCACACATTGTTTGAGCGTCTGCGAGAGCAACCCAGCAGGGGGACTCTGGAAAGAAGCTCCCAGGGTGACACGTGATGTTGCAGCCAACGGAGGCAACAATCCATACCCACGCCCCAGCCCGTCAGGTGCAGCGCTCCCTCAGGCCGCTCTCGTCGGAAGCTCGGACCCCGGTAGCTCGAGCGGCAACGTTGGTGTGCCCGGACAGGTCAACGCGGGAAGCGAAGATGGCAGGCTGGTCGCGCTGACCATTACGCGCGTTCGTCCACTGGCATCTGGCGGCACGGGTGTGAACTGTACCCCGAGTCGTGAGCGCTGCCAGCGCCGACCGCCATCCGGACAGGGATACTCCGCGAGTCCCCACGCGGTGAACACTCCAGCGAGCGAATCGGCGAGGGCCTCGACGGCTGCTGCATCCGATACCGTGCGTTCCCAGGTGATCAGGCCGAGCCCCATGATCGCATCCCGGTTTCCGGTGACCGTGCCGAACTGCTTGCCGCGCACGACCGTCGGCCACTGACAGTGTTCCGCACCAGGTATCGGCCCCAGGTACTCGCCGCGCGGTCCCTGGGGACGGCAGGTCGGATCAGCGCGACCGCCGCTCCACGCTGCTGCGATCTCCTCGAGCGAGAGCTGTGGCGGTGCCGCGGGCTCGGAACCGCGGCACCCGAGTGCCGTGATTGACGCGAACGCGAGAGGGAGAATGCAGAGCCGCTGATATCGCATGGATCCGGATTGGAGTGTCGTCGGCAACATATGGCCATGGGAGCGAGCGAGGCCAGCAATCTTGCAGATCCTCAGGCATGGTGCTGCGTTGTCTGGATGCGGGCGGTGGAAGTTCGAGTGTCGACGGCTAACGACGGATCACCGTGGCGAGCCACGCCGGGAGGCCTCCGTCGTGAAGGCGTGTGTACGTAAGCTCCGGAGTGATGGATGAGACCCTCCACTGTTCGGGCCGGAACGCGGCGCGGAGATCCTGCAGGCTGACTGGGTGTGGCCCCTGAGCCGGACCCTGGTCACTGAAGCACAACACGTACAGGGCTGCACCGGGCGCCGCGACGGTTGCCAGACTGACTGAATATTCCTGGCGTTCGTCGTGATCGAAGGCGTGGAAGAGGCCGCAGTCCACGACGGTGCGAAACTGGTGCGCCAGTACATGTAAGCGGAGCGCGTCGGCAATTTCGAAGTGGGCCGCGATGCCGCGCACCCGCGCCTTCTCACGCGCGACACGTATCGCGGTCGGCGCTACATCGACGCCCAGGACATCGAAGCCGCTCGATGCGAGATGCAGCGCATTCTCACCAGTGCCGCAGCCGACGTCGAGAACGGGACCGACCAGTTCACCGCGGGCGACTAGCCGCTCGATCGCCGGTTGCGGTCGCCCGATGTCCCAGGGCGGTGTGCCGTCCTGGTATGAGGCATCCCACGGTAGTCCAGCTGCGCGCTCGTGACTGGTCGGAGCCCGATCGTCGAGCCCATCGGGGACCATGCCGGCGTCGTCTGGCATACGAAGTCGTGGCGGGGGTAGGGTGAAGAAGCGTCAGCTTCTGGTGCCGTATCGAGGTGACGACGCAGACGCCTGTTGTATCTTGGCGTCAGCGTTCACGTGCAGCTGAATCCAGACGAGCAAGCGAAGAGAGTAGTCCGAGGTCGCCTGCCTGCTGCAACATCCGTTCGACGGCAGCGCTCGAAGCGCAGCTCACGGCTTCGGGCGCGAGCACAGCCCGTGCGGCGTCCAATCCGGCGCTGGCGTTGATCGTGGCTTCGACGCGTCCTGCAGAATGAGCACGACGGAGCGGCGCGGCGTGGTGCCGGTACCCGTCAGCATCATCGGCACGCCGGCGCGCACCAACACTCCGGAATCGCCGGCCGCCTGTGTGAGCACACCCTCGGGCGTCTCCAGACACATCGAGCCTTCTAGCGTGAACCAGGCCTCGACACCGTCGTGGCGGTGCACCACCGTACTCATGCCCGGTTTGAATACGCCTTCCATGTAGACGGCGGCGATCGAATCGGCGGGCACCAGCGGCAGTGGGCCGATGCGGGCTACTCGCGTACCTCCGCGTGGTCGCCACGTGGCGGGCGCGATCGTGAAGAGCCAGACGCGTCCAAGGGACTCGACGACGTTTGATCGAGCGACGCCGGCGGCCGCTGCGGCCACGCGGCTAGGATAGACATCCAGGTGCCAGAATAGTGGCGGGGTCTCAGGGAGGCGGCCGAGCTCCTGACGCGCCGTGATGAAGCACCCGAATGTGCGACCGGCACGCTCGGCGACAGGAATACAGGTTCCGTCGGTCTGCGCCTGAAGCGCGCTCGACGTGAGAACGGTCCAGAGCAGGGCGACCACTGCGACCCGGATGCCTGGGAACTGGACGGGTGGACGGTGCGCAGCGAGAGTATCCATTGCTCCCAGTGTGGTAGAGATTCCTGTTGTCCGCCGAACGCCAATGTTCAGCCCCGGGCCCTTCCAGTGGCCAAGATGGGGACGGGTTGTGACCCTGGCCAGGCGGTACCGTGAGAACCGGGACGCTCGAGGAAGTCAGCCACCAGGACCTTCCCCGGGTGGATCGGCGCCAGCCTGCGCGTCGGCATGGTGACCCTACACTGATCCGTCACCGGCTAGCGTCGACCAGATCAGTTGAACCGGCATATGGTCACCGATATCGGTACCGTAGTGCGCGTGCAGTATCCGTCCGTCGCCGCCAATCAGAAAACCCGCTGGCATTCCCGACATCCGGAGGCTGATCCCGCCCCAGATCCCGTGTCGCATGGCGCGCATCCAATCCATGTAGAACGCCGGCCTTGCCATCGACATCAATAGCCGCGGCCACGATGTCTCGACACCATACGACCGGTACACGATCATTCCCGGATCGCCGACGAGCTGTATGGGATATCCTCGAGACCCGGCAAGAGCCTGCACCTTCTCCGTTTCCGAATGGAAGAAGGCAATGACCTGAAGACCCGTTCCCTGCAGGGCAGGAAGTTCCCTCGCCAGGTCGTGCAATCGCAGGTTACACATGGTGCACGACGCTTGTCTCAGGAACCGCAGGTATAGTGGACGTCCAGGAAAGTCGCTGCTCGAGATCTGTTGGCCGGTGATCGTGCACGCCACGAAGGGCGGAGCCGGGCGCAGCTGGCTGAAGTCGCATTCGATCGTTCCCGAAACACGAGGTTGATCGCCCTCGCTCGCTGGCGATCATCAACTATGGTATGCTCCACTTTCTATGTCAAGATCCCTTGACAGAGCGTCAAGTGTGCTGTACATATTCGCAATGAAGACAAGACTCTCACTGTCCGGGCTCGCGCTGGTTGTGACGTATTTCGCCGCGCTGACGGCGACAGGATCCGGCGGATCACCAGGCGCCGGCGCCGCCCTCTCGGTCGTCACTGTCGTTTGCTTTGGATGGTTCATTTTCGAGGAGATCCGCTGCCTGCGCATCCTCGACGAGCTGCAACGCCGGATCCAACTTGAAGCGCTTGCCGTCGCGTTTCCACTCAGTATCCTGCTCGTGGTCGCGCTCGGGCTCGCCGAGCGGCAAGTGACGCTGAGCCAGGGCGATCTGAGCTATCGCCACCTCTGGCCGTTTTTCGTGATGTTCTATTTCCTCGGCCTGGCGATCTCTCGCCGTCGATATCGGTGAAGAACAAGCTGCGTGTGCTGCGCGCTGAGCGAAGATGGTCGCAAGCTGAGCTTGCCTCTCAACTGGGCGTGTCGCGACAGACGGTCAACGCAATCGAAGTCGAGAAGTATGATCCCAGTCTCCCGTTGGCTTTTCGGATAGCTCGTCTGTTCCGCTGCCGCATCGAAGACGTGTTTTCGGAAGACTGAACCGGTGTGTGTCATCCCGAAGCGGCGGCTCTTCCCATTGACCATCCGTAGCTGACGACGCGGATCGCCAGGCGCCATCGACGAGGCGCTCGTGGAAAACGTACTGTGCCATCGGGAGGTAGACTGCGCGGTCCGAATCGTTGATGTCGGTCACGCGTGCGACACCTGACGGCAGACTGCAAACCCTCCGGTTATCACGACGCAACTGCCCTGAGCACAAGTATGGCACAGGGATATCACGATGCCGCCGCGCAGCAGGGACGTCGTCGCAGTGGAAGCAGCGATGGTGGTCCACCTGTCAGGATGCGCGCGCTCTGCTGCGAGGTGGGACGCATCGTCCTTCGCGACCACTCTTGCGTGCCACGCACACTGGCATTATATACTGAACCGTATGGTTCAGTATATGACGACCCGACTTGATACCTCGTTCGCCGCGCTCTCCGACCCCACGCGCCGTGGCATCCTGGAGCAGCTCGGACTAGCCGACGCTTCGATCACGGAGCTGGCTGTGAAGTTCGACATGACGCTCACAGGCATGAAGAAACATGTCGGTGTTCTGGAGCAGGCGGGGCTCGTCACCACGAAGAAGATCGGACGCGTTCGGAGGTGCCAGCTGGGCCCCCGCCGATTGGAGGTGGAGACAGCGTGGCTGGAGCGATATCGCCAGCGCTGGGACGAACGGTTCGACGAGTTGGACAGGGTTGTTGAGGAACTGACACGAAAGGAGGAGAGCGATGAATCCGAGAATCGAGAGTAATCCAGGTCCCGTCACGAACCGCACCACGGTGGAACGGCGGTCGGACCGCGAGGTGATCGTCACGCGGACCATCAATGGGCCACCACGCATCGTGTTCGAGGCGTTTTCCAGGGCCGAGCTGCTCAGTCGTTGGTGGGTGCCCAGGTCGATGGGAATGACCCTGCTGTCCTGCGAGGTGGATGCTCGTGTCGGCGGCAAGTACCGATTGGTGTTCGACGCCGACCCGGAGCCTGCTGCGTTTTTCGGCACGTATATCGAGGTGGAACCCTATTCGCGTCTCGCATGGACCAATGACGAAGGTGGCGAGGGCGGGTCCGTCACAACGGTCACCTTCGAGGAAGTTGGGGACAGGACGCTGGTCGTCCTGCGCGAGAGCTATCCGTCAAAGGAAGCGCTAGATGCGGCCGGCACCGGTGCAGCCGATGCAATGATCGAGACGTTCGATCAGCTGGACGAGCTACTCGTCGCGCTGGGCGAGAGTTCGGCGCACTGACAGAAGCGCAGGAGTCGATTCCCCTGGAGGCCGCCACGTTATGTCGGACCTGGCGCATGTTGTTCAACCTGTCCGTCCTGGGTGACGGAAGGGAGTTTCAGACGATAGCCAGGTATGAAATTTCACGCGACCGATGACAGCATGACGGAGGACATCAAGATCATCAGGCGATACCAGGCGATACCAGGCGATACAGATAACGCTCGCTTCAGCGCGCGCGCCGGTAATGCATGGCGACGGCACCGCATCTGAGCGGTGTCGCTGAGATGAGCTCGAGCTTTCGCGTGCCAGGTAGCCCGTCCTGGTAGAGGGTAGGGCCGTGGCCGGCAATCCTCGGATGGACGAGGAACCTGTACTCGTCAATCAGACCCAGCCTGTCCAGTGCGTTCGCGAGCTTCCCGCTACCGAGGAGCACGCCGGCTGGTGTCGCGTCCTTGAGCTCCTGCACGCCACTTGCGAGATCGCCGGCGATGTTGTGGCTGTTGGTCCACGGGAAGTCTGATCGCGTCGACGACACCACGTACTTGGGCTTGGCTTCCAGCTTCACTGCCCACTCCCGCAACGCTGGCGGCGCCGGCTCGTCGCCGCGGGCGACTGCTGGCCAGTAGCTCTCCATCATCTCATAGGTGACGCGGCCCCAGAGCATCGCTCCACACTGGTCCATCAACCTGGTGAAGAAGGCATGTGTCTCGTCGTCGACGATCCCTTCCCGGTGGTCGACGCAGCCGTCCAGGGTCACGTTGATGCTGAAAGTCAGGAGTCCCATGAGATTGTGGTTGGACGTTCGATGCCATCGTCACGGTACGTTGCACCGGGAGAGCATTCGTTCAGGCCGGATCGTCTTCGCCCGGCTGGAGTCGTCGTCGCAGGATGACCTGCAACTCCGTCCCACACCGCTATTCGCGGTCGAAGGAGTCCAGGCCGAGGCGCATCCAACGTTTCGCCAGCTCCTGGTGGTCGGTCAGCATGTCCCACAACGTGTCCTCGCCGGTGATGCAGTATTCCCCCTCGCGGCATTCAATCGGCACATCGTTGGCGTGGTCCTCGCGCCACTGCGCGCTCTGGTAGTACGTCTGCAGCTCGCGAAGCAGTGCCTCGGCCTCGAGCCACTGCGCCTGCGCCTGCTCCTGTTGCCGGCGCAGTTCGCGCCAGCGCTCGTACTTCTGCTGAAGTGACTGGGGGTCGTACTGGGCCATGTCGCACTCTCGGTTCTGGGAATCGCTGACGCTCGGACGCTGCGCGAAGCTGACATCCAGCGGAACCATATGGATTCCTGGCGTGAGGGCCGGCTTAGAAGCGTACGCTCCCCAGCCAAACCATTGGCTGACGTCAGGATCCACCGTCCGGGCGGGAACACGGCGACAAACGCTTCGAGAGTTGCAATACAACGTTAGCCGGCGGTGTCGCACTGCTCAACTAGTCAGCAGTTGGTGCAAAGACGATCTCGAGCCCACCTCCTGGGCTGGGCTCCATGACAAGACGGTCGTCTGTGGAACGCAATTCGAATGGGCCGATTCGCTCGACGTCCAGTCGCACCGCCCCCGCGCGCGGCGTATACGTGCAGTCGCCGCCGTACGTCCACTCACGGATGCGGTCGACTTCTGTAGTACGCACTTCCAGAGCGAGCGTACAGCTGCCGTCGGCCGAGAACTGGAGGCGACCGCCGAGGAGCTCCTCGCGATAGGGTTCCTCCTGGACGACGGTCGGCAGGGACGCACCGCCGGCACTGACCGCGACATATCGCGGAGCGAGCGAGAGGATCGGTTCGGCGGGACCATCGCGGCCGCAGCCGGCGAGACCGGCGAGAGCAACCAGCGGCAGGATCATTCTCATGTACACCTCATGCACTCGGCTGAAGTCCCGGCAAACCCCGAGTCAGGTCACGTCGCGAAGCGGCGTCGGGTTGAATGAAAGGTCAGATGTCGCCGACGCTGTCGTCACCTGGTGCAAGCGGTGTGGCAGCGATCGTCCTGGTGAGTACGGTCGAGTCGTCTGATAGTGTTGGAAGTATCTTCGATAGCACCCAGGCATGGGTACGCAGGTAAACCCTGCCGTTGACTTGCATTGCCCAGGGGAGAGCGCTGTCCAGTGACGGTACGAATCTGCGAACGAGCTTGCCCCCACGATACTGCTCGATGATGAAGTCACTGTTTTTCATGAGGCAATCCTGCGCCGTTCAGTGGCGAGCCGCTCTGACATTACGCCTGAGGCCAGTGATGCAGGACGGGTAACCAGTGAGGGATGGAAGAACGTGAGTGGAAGAACACCGTTGAGCGCCTCACGGACCAGGCGTTGGTCAGTGAGGCCGGAAGCAACGATGGAGACAGCTGTTGCGCCATCCCCTCCTGGCGTGAAGCTCCACTCGACGGGTGGGGGCCATTCGATGGCCATTCTCCTGTCGTTCTCGAGCGCAGTGACCCTGACGTCGCCGTGGATTCCGTATTGATCCCAGTACCAGGTCACGGTCTCACCGCGAGCGAGTCGCTCGCTGGAACGAGTGAACCAGAACCTGGTTGTCACGGCCGGATCGACGAAGGCATCGAACACTTCCTCTACAGCTCTGCGGATGAGCTTCGTCGTGCGCACAACAGGAGGACTGGCGAGTGTCATCTCGCCTCTGAATGCGTTCCTTTTCGTGCGGTAGATGGCGGATCCATCATTCTGCCGGGGACCACGGTCATTCCTCGCTCTGACGAAGACGGCGATGCCTTACGCTCAGGCTCACCGGCGAGCCAATGGTCCGGCGCAGGACGCATTGGCTCGTGTATCCGTCCGGCGTGGTCGCGCTGCACTACGCAGTACCGGCGGCCCGGCGTGCCTGACGTGGGATGTCACGACGCCTCGCGCTGGACCGATGCACTACTGGCTTACCGTAGCTCGTCTCGATTGACGGCAAGTATGGGGCTGGCCGTTCAGGCTCGCCATCAGTTGTCAGGAGCGTCTCACGGTGTCGAGTGGGGTCAGGATGGCAGCGCAGCCACCACCTCGAGTTGGCACCATCCACCAGGGGTCTCCAACGATGGCTCTAAGCCTGCTCGATACGGAGCAGGTTGCCCGCAGGGTCTCGCACGGCGCAATCGCGAACGCCCCAGAACCGGGTAGCAGGCTCCTCCAGTACCTCGGCGCCGGGGGTGCCGGCAATTTTCTCGAAGATCGCGTCGAGGTCGTCGGAGCGAAGGTGGACCGGGCGCAGTTCCCCCTTGGCGAGTAGGGCGGCGAGCGCGTCCCCATCCTGCTCGGAGCGGCCCGCATGCGTCTGTGACAACACGATGGCGATTTCCGGCTGCTTGACGGTGGCGAGGGTGATCCAGCGGAAGTCGTTGGAACTGACCTCGTTGCGCACTTCGAAGCCGAGGGTGTCACGGTAGAAGCGGAGGGCGGCATCCACGTCGTCCACCAGGATATGCACGGCACTGAGCGAGACTGTCATGGCACCTTGCGTGGCAGAAGGGTCGAATGAAGCGAGGGAGGCGTTGAATGTGCACGGGTGCGGCAGCCCATGCTTCTCCAAAACTGCTCAACTTCGTTCCGCTTGACCTTTCCGCCTACGAGGCCGGGTCAATACCATCATCTGACAGGATGGCACCACACGCACGTCACCGTGGTCACGGGCGCGGTACACGGACGGCGTCTCGCCGACGATCTCGGTGAACCGGGCCGAGAAGGAGCCAAGGCTCATGCAGCCGACCTCGAAGCAGACCTGCGTCACAGTCATGTCGCCGCGGCGAAGCAGTGCCTTCGCCCTCTCGATTCGGCGGGTCATCAGGTACGAGTACGGTGTCTCGGAGTACGCCTCGCGGAAGCGTCGGATGAAGTGCGCCGGCGACATCAGCGCGGTGCGGGCAAGCGCCGCGACCTCGAGTGGCTGCGCGTACTCGCGGTCCATCCGGTCCCGGGCCCGTCGTAGCCGACGCAATTCGTCGAGGTTGGTGCCCATCTGTTCCTCTTGCTATTCCAGGTCTCGACCTGGCAGGAAACGGGATTACGAATGTGTCGTCGTCTCCGACTCGGTCGTGGCCGAAATAAAGGAGCCGGAGAGGAACGGATGAATAGTGTCGGCTGGCGGTGGGCTATGGAATGGGCCGCGCGGCCGCAGGCGCCGTGACCGGGAGAGCGGGTGCCCGGCGGGCGGACGCGCACCGCGGATCGCTGCCTGGAGGAGCATCGCTGTCAGGCCCGAAGGGAGTGGTAGGATAGTCTGATGTCCTCGTTCGACTCCTTGACCTGCCAGATGCACGGGCGATTGCCGTACGGATCTCCTTGCAATCACAGGCCCGCAGGATGGCCCGGCCATTCATCGTTTGAATCCTCAGCGGAGAAACCAGGCTTCTCGTACAGCATGACTCTGGCCGGCGTGCTCCTGACCGGCTGCACGCTGTAAGGCCGCGCTTACAGGCGCACATATCGCAGGAAGCGCACCCCATGCATAGCAGGAGATGCGTTCGATGATCGAGCTTTCTTGTGAGAGCTCCGTTTGCGATACCGAACCGTCCGTGACGTGGACTGCCACACCCTCTGAAACTCGTCGGTCCCGCTGAAGGAACTCTCAGCGAGACCGGAAACGTGGCCGCGTCTGACGCGTCTCGCGTCGCTGTGGAAGGAGCCGAGGGATGGCGGGCGGGTCAGCCGTCAATACCCGGACTCGGCGTCAACGCTTGATCAGACATCAGCCATAGCGCCTCGAGCAGGATCAGTTGTCACTGGCGAAGCCGGACGCCCAGGCCGATCGAGTACACCTGGAAAGCATCACCTCGGAAGTTCGGCACCATGGTACCAAGGACCGAGCCGACCATGGCTAACCGCTCTGCGATGGGCAGTGCACCGTCCAGCCGCGCCTGAAGACCCCACGTGGCCGCCCCGTCCGCGTTGACGTATGCCGGCCCACCCATCGCGCGCAGCGTCGCCCTCCGGTTCTCCCATCCGGCGAGTGCCCCGATCTTGAGGAAGGCCGGATAGGTCGGGATGCACCCTCCTCCGGACGCCGGCAGGCAGATGGTCGTGCTCGCCCAGGCCCAGGGCGTACCCGCGTTCACGCCAGCGATGACGGCACCACCTCCGGCATTACCGAGCCGCAGCGCCACCAGTGCATCGACGGCGGCTCCCCGTTGAGGGCTTCTGAACTCGCCCGACGTGTGCACCGACTCGTGCCGAACGGTCGCATCGACCGAGAGTGCACGCGCCTGCTGTCCTCCAGCGCTCACTGGCAGCACGAGGATGCAGGCGACGGCGATCGCATTCAGAAACTTGGGACTGAACATGTATCTCTGATTGAGGGATATCACCCGAGTTGAGAGTGAACCAGCGCGTCTTCCAACGTCTACCTCCCATGTCAGCTACTCAGCGCAGTGGCCATCCTGTGAGGCGCTCGCACGCCACGCGCCCTGCCTTCACTGCGGCGACGGGGCTCGGTGTGCGGGTTCGGTGCATGCATACGCGCGAAACAGGCTCGCGAGACCATGGAGCGCCCGCTGCAAGCTCCTGTCATCACTCATCAGGGCTCCGCGAGGCTACGGAGCATGTCCATGGACTCCACGCCAGCGTCATCGGTGAACTGACCAACCTCGGTAAATCCTACGCTGTCGTAATAGTGAATCGCTGCAGCATTGGCCGCCTGGACGCCACCCCAGAGGATCACCCGATCTCGGCCAAATCGCCTCGCGACGTCAAAGCTGGGAGCAGCAAGGGCTGTCCCAACGCCGCGTCCCTGCCACTCATCGCTCACGCAGAGACCCCAACGACAATCGCGCCCTGGATGGAGCGTCACGCCGTACTGCTGGAAGCGCTCGATATCCGTGTCGACGAGATCGAAACTGAACTCCACCAGCGCAACGAGACTGCCTTCGTCGCGCAATAGAAGGCAGAGTTTGTCATACCTGGCGATGCCAGCGCAGCGGCCTCTTGCTTCGGTAACGGGATCATTCACTGAATAGAACCGTCTGGTCCGGTTCGACAGTCCGTTGAGCCATCGACTCCGGCGTCCTGTCGCAATGACGGTCGCTTCTGCTACGATCGCTTCCACTGGACGCAGTCGCGAGCTCTCTACCGACCTTCCGTTATACGAGGTAGAGGCCTCACTCACTTCCCTCGGCTCGCCGGCAGCAAGCCTGATCATCTGACCGCGCGCGCAGCACTGCGTGGACTCAGCGCGCTGGTGGTGCATGGCCACCGCGCCAGACCTGAGCGGTATCGCAGCCATCCAGCGTCACAGTGAGGCGGAAGGTCAGGAATCCCATGAAGTGGCGGCTGAATGCGCGGTGCGGTGGTCATGATACGTTGCGGAAGGCCGGTGTCCGTCCGAGCCGACCTCCTCAAGCGCCCGGGTTCTGCTATGCAGCAGGCCGAAGCGAGAAGATGCGACCTAGTGGGCGCGTGCGCGCGATCGTCGGGATCGGTCCGGACTGGCTCCTCGATCCGGCGACGTTGCAATCGACACTCCCGAACGACCTGGTAATGAGCCGCGAATGCGTCAGAGCTCACACGGATCCATGCTCGCTCCTTCAGCTGAGTCGGGAAACGGGTTCATGCCACGTGCGCGGAGCGCCTGATAGATCCGTACGTTCAGCATCGCCCCGGCGATCCCCGTGTGCTCGTCGGCTACACGCGGCTCATCCGTCACGCCCAGCCTCCGGGCGAGCGCACCGTTCGTTAGATCTCGATAGCCGAGAGCCCACGCCATCGAGGGAATGTCGAGCACGAAGTAGTGGTACAGTGTCCGCCAGCTCGAGTCGTTGGCGCGGAAGAGATGATCGAGGGCGGCGTCGAACTGACTGTTGGAACCACCGACTGCGGCGCGACGGTCGAGACGGTGACAGATGCGAGGAGGAGGACCAGCAGGGCAGGGACGAGTTTACGCATGGACGGAATGTGTGAGTAGACGGCGACTCCGCAACTGCTTCACGTGGGACCCTTCCGCAGCCTGAAGCTGACCACCGGACGCTCGCTGTCGCTCCGCGCGGGTGCAGAGCCGAGTGCCGGTCTGACTGTTACCCATGATCCCGGCTGTTCACGCGACAGGCTCATGATCGTGCGCCTTCGCTTTCCGCGACACGCTACTTCAGCTTGCGAATGTCGCTCGCCACGTCCGACAGGTCGCTGTGCAACTGGTGGTCGCGGCCTGCTAACCGCCGCACGGACGCGTGCGGAATTGCCGCGGCGTACAACTCGACATGCGCCACCGGCACGATGGTATCGTCCTCGCCATGATACAAGAAGACCGGCACACCTGCTGGCAAGGCTGCCGCGAGATCTGGACGAAACTCGATCTCGTCGCCCGGCCAGCCTCCTGGGCCAACGAACGGCGCCGCGATCAGGATGATGGCCTGCAGGGCAACCATCGGCGCCGCGTCCGCAAGCACATGGATCGCTATCGTACCGCCAACTGAGTGGCCCACGATGATGGCACCGGGCCGGAGCGAGGCGAGTTCCCGCTCGAGGACAGGACGCCACGTTGCGATCGTGGGATCTGCTTCGTTCGGCATGCGCGGATAGCGCACGGTGTAGCGCGGACCAAGCTCGCGGCGAAGACTGTCGACGAGCTTGCTATCCCAGTCCTTATGGACGCCCTTCCCGGCGCCCTGGACGAACAGTACGTCGGTCATCCACTGTCGCCATTGGTGGTTGGACAAGCGGCTACAATAGGTGTGGTCATGACGTGTGAGCCTGTGCGACGAATGACGCCCGGCGTTCAGCTGCGGGCCTGTCCGAGCGCTAACATGTGCGTGATCCCGTGATCCGACCAGGGGTCCCGAAGGGCTGCCCTGGCTGCCCACTCCCCGCCGAGCCCCGCACGCCGCCCCTCGTACCACTCGGCCGCGTCCTCTATGTCGACCGCGGCCTCGTCCCGAACGAACAAGCGCGGCGTCATCCGCCGCGCTCAGTCACTCGTGCCTCGATCCGATCGAGAACCGCCTCCCAGGGCTGGCCCGGATCATCGTCGCGCCAGAAGGCCTCCAGCCGCCGGTCAATCTCCCGAGCCTGGGCGTCAGTCAGGGGGTGGATCTCCGGGCTATCATCGAGGCTATCCCAGGGATCTTCGGCAAGCTGGATCCGCTCCTCGGGGTTGAGATCGCTGAAATCGAACTTGGGCTGCGTCGTAGGACTGAATCTGTGGCTCTTACCTCAGGCCACCAAGAGAGGCCCTGCTGAGACCTGCCGCGCGTGTTCACCTGCGGCGCCCTTCCAGCCGAGCAGATGGTGGCTCGGAGAGATGGCCGCCAACCGCGCCCATGGCTCCTTACTCGCGCGTTCGGTTGCAACGACCACGTTCGGCGGCCTCACTCACGGAGCCGGCTCCAACTCGGCCCGTAGGGCCACCGTGCTCACACCGCAACGGCCACGCGTGACGACCACTCCAGTTCTCTCCCACGAGACATAGCCCGGATGCTCGAGCGTGACGACGTAGACGCCTGCCCGATCGCCACCACCGTATAGGTTGATCCCCGCCGCCCCCTCCAGAAGAGCAGGTCGAAGAGAGTCGATATAGGGCCCCTCCGTCACCGCGCCACGCGATCCGGCCGCGGGCAACGGTGTACCTGTGCGCCTGTCGACGGCAACCAAGCTCACGGCCTCACCGAGCGTGGGAGCACACACCAACCCGGTGCTGGACTGCCCATCGCAGGCCGCGAGGAGAACAACGCAAAGGCCGATTGCGCCGACGCGGTCAGGAGTAGCCCGCCGGCAGGCGAGTCGTGTTGCACGGCGGTGTGGCAGAATGTCCATCGATCCTTGCTCTGCTCTCGAATGGCGGTGACGGCCGAACGCTTGAGTTCAGTTGCGGGCCTGTCCGACCAGGAAAGTGCAGGCGGAACGAAGAGCCGTCCAGAGGCCCCGGACGGCTGGGTGCGGTAGTCCGACTGCTGCAGTATTTCGTCAGCCGCCCACCCCGCGGCTCGCTCGGCGCTCAGCAGCGGGCCTTCAACAGCTTCCGTGCACTCTACAACGAGGAGCGCCCACACACCGCGCTCGGTGGTCAGCCGCCGGCGAGCCAGTACGTCACCTCGCCCAGGCCCTATCCCACGCGGCTGCCACCGCTCGAGTACCCGGGGCACTTCCTCGTGAAGCGGATCACTAACGCCGGTACGTTCCGCTTCAAGGACCGGCTGCTCCTCATCGCCAATGCACTCAAACAGCACCACATCGGGCTCGAGGAGAGCGACACCGGGATCTGGTCGATCTACTTCGGTCCTGTCCTGCTCGCCCGGCTCAATGAGCGGGACCACATCATCCGTGGCTGAGGGGCACCCCCCAAAGTGTTACCCATCATCCCGGTTTACTCTGCCACCCATAATCCCGGTTGCTCACTCCTCCTCAGACGTTATGCCAGCCTCGAGAGCAGGAGCAGTGCGGCCGTGTTATCCAGGCAAAAGGCCAACACGTCAGGGCGGCGTGCCCGCAGCACGCGCTCCACGTCGGCCGTGCTGCAGTTGCCCAGCCGTAGCCAGATGACCTGCGGCGGTGGCCCATAGAGGAAGCTCCGCTGCCGGAAGTCGTCATCCTTCGTGACGATCACCAACCCCTCGGCGCCCGCTCGCTGCCAGATCGCCTCGTCGCTCTCGCGCTCGAGCTCCAGATCCCTGACGTGTGCAGCCCCGGGGAACACATCGGCGAGGCGCCGCACCAGCACCGGAGCCAGGTTCTCGTCGAAGAGGAGGCGCGGCAGCGGCAGTGCGCCCGGCACCGGCACCCGGCTGCGCCTAAGCGCTCAGGCGTGCCGGATCGGCGACCAACCGCCGCTCGCGGTCGGCCGCAAAGGCGTAGACCGCCCGGAAGTCGTCGCGTTCGAGGTCCGGAAAGTCGGCGAGGATCTCCTCCTCGGTCATCCCGCTCGCTAGGTAGTCGAGCACGTCGTAGACCGTGATCCGCAGCCCGCGGATACAGGGCTTGCCGCCGCGCTTGTCCGGCTCGATGGTGATGCGGTCGCGGTAGTCCATGGCGAGAGTTTACAACATAAATGGCGCCGCCGCCAGCAGATGCGAGGCTCCGCTGCTCGATTCGGACTGGCTAACGCCAAAGTTCAGTTGCGGGCCTGTCCGGCCAGGAAAGTGCAGGCGGAACGAAGAGCCGTCCAGGGGCCCCGAGTGGCTGGATGCGGTAGCCCGACTGCTGCAATGTTTCGTTAGCCGCCCACCACACGCAGCTCGCCCGGTTGCATCTCTACCAGAGCCTCGAGAACACGTGGTGCGAGGGGAGCCAGGACCGGGAGGCTGTTGCGAGATGCCCGGAGCACGACTATCCGGAGCCCACGCCCGCGGAGATTCTGCTGGTAGCGCAGATTCTGGTCTGCTGTGAGGAACACGTCGTACTCCCTCTCTGCCGCATCCAGGAGCGGTCCATCATCAAGATCCGACCACCGTCGTTGATGAATGGTCTCGACTCGGTGGCCGGGCAGCAGGGCGGCCAGCGTCCGTGGCAGCTTCCCATCGAGGAGGACGCGCATGACCGCTCTAAACAGCCGTTAGGCGGCGGGCGTGATGAGAGCCCGCTTGGCCAGTTCGAGAACTCCTACTGCCTGCTCGCGCGTGACGCTCGGGTAGTCGTCCAGGAATTGATCGAGCGGATGGCCCACCTCGAGGTACTCGATGAGCGTCAGGACCGGAACCCGGGTACCGGCAAAAACCGGCGTGCCACCGAGTCGGTCAGGGCTGCTGGTGATGAGATGACTCGAACGCCCCGACATGGGCAGCTCCGGCGAGAGGTCTCCCGCAATATACCCCACCCGCTCAGGTGCGCCTAACGCCAAAGTTCAGCTGCGGAGCGGCCCACATGGAGCTGTGGACGCGGCAACGGAACAGTGGGCCGCTCCGGCTGCTGTAACGCCTCGTTAGCTGGCCTCTGCGAGCACGGCGACCTCGCGCTCCAACCGCTCTCCTAGAGCGTCCCGCTGAGTCTCGATGTCATATCTCGCCTGCAGGTTGAGCCAGAACCGCTCACTGGTCCCAAAAAAACGCGCGAGACGCAGCGCCGTGTCCGCCGTGATCGCCCGCTTGCCGTGAACAATCTCGTTGATCCGACGCGGCGGAACACTGATGTCCTGCGCAAGGCGGTATTGAGAGAGTTCGAGAGGCTCCAGGAAATCAGCCATCAGGACCTCCCCCGGGTGAATCGGCGCCAACTTGCGGGTAGCCATCGTGACCTCCAGGTCGCTAGTGGTAGTCGACGATCTCGACGTCGTACGCATCGCCGTCCCTCCAGCGGAAGCAGATCCGCCACTGATCGTTGACGCGGATGCTGTGTTGGCCAGCCCGATCACCCCGAAGCTTCTCAAGACGGTTGCCGGGTGGCACCCTCAAATCGCCCAGTCGCTCGGCGGAGTCGATGACGACCAGCTTCCGGAGCATCGCCCGGCGTAGATCGGCAGGAAACCGGCGGACGTGTTCACGCAGGAAGAGTCGTTCGGCGTCGGGATCGGCGAAGCTCTTGATCACCCGTTAACATAACGCGCGACGTTAATACCGTCAAGCGTTACTATATGGCCAGCTAATGCCCGAGCCTGAGGTATCCCCACGAATCACGGGATGCTCACGCACTCAGCGACGAGAGTGGGAAGCTGCTTGACTATCGGGAGTAAGTCGCGGCATCGCAAGCGGAAGCGCGAGCTGGCCAGCACTTGGCGTCCGAGGAAGACAGTCGACAGCACGGCTCGTTTGCGTACGGTGTTCGCCTGGAAGTGCCGTCCCCACTCGCGAGCTTCGGCAGCCAGACCAGCGAGCCAGCACAGGAGCGCTCCGAGTGCGGCGATGAGGACGAGGAGTGCCAGGCGCTCGACGCGTCGGCTGCGCGCATAACGCAGGCCGAAGCCCCAGCGGGTGTCCCTTGTGTCGCGGATGCCCTGCTCGATCTTCATGCGAAGCGCATACAGCTTGACCACCCGCCGGGCCGTCCGCGAATCGTGCGGTAGCGAAGTCGCCAGGAGCCACGGATCCTTATGCAACTTCCGACACCGTCGGGCAGTCGAGCTCTGCCCGTGCGCCTTGCGAGATCGACCCGGACCGCGTCGGTAACGAAAGCACGATGTAGAGCCCGCACCGGTACGACTGCCGGCGCGAGAGGAGGAGGTGGCCGATGTGGCGCGGCGTCGGCGTTGCCGTTGGATACAGCGTCGTCGTGTACGCCCAGGACGTGCCGTCCAGGGAGTACTTGACCTGGTTGCGCACGCGCCCAATCCAGTCCCACCCGTAGCGCTCGACCGCACGGAACTACGGTCCGCGGAAGCCGGCATCGGTTACCAGGATGGGCAGGCAGGTCGCGGGGAGTGCATCGCGGAGGCTCATCAGGAAGCGCCGATGCGTGCGCGGGCTGTTGTAGCGCCCGAGCGGGTGGACTTCCTCGTAGATCGGGATCGCACGCCCGCCGAGCGGTACGGCGGCACGCAAGAGGAGCCATCGCTCGCCCTTGGTGCCCTCGGCACGGTCGGTACAGTCCGCCCAGTCGACGAGGAGGACAGGGCGTGCAACCGCTGCGAGCAGCCACTGAGCAATCGCGCAGTAGATGTCTCTGCGCTCACACCTCAGATGATGATTCCCGAGCAACCGGTCGACGCGCTTGATGTTGTGCTTGGGCATTGCGCCGCTGCGCAGATTGCGCCCAAGATGGGTCAGCGCCAGCTTCCCGCCCCGGACGAGCACACCGACGACCGCGACCACAGCGGCAGCGCGGGCCGCGTGGATCGCTGGGCACGCTCTTCGCAGCCACCGTTCCAAGAGCGGCAGACCTGGGCTCGCGTCTTGGCTCGCATGCATGTTGTGCTCCTCTGATCAGCGTGGAAGGTCCTCACCCCCACGTGACCACGACGCAGCATGCATGCGAGCCTTCGCTCTAAACCCTTGCTACTCCACAACCTCCACCCGAGATTCGTGGGGATACCTCAGATCCCAGGCTCAGCTGCAAAGCCGCACGGCTAGAGCTCGGCCTTGCGTCGGAGTGCTGCGCGGCCTTGCCTGCTGTCACGCCTCCTTGGGTGGCGCTACGCCAAGTGCAGCCGGCGCCCCTCCGGGTCGGGAACTATATCGCCGAACTCGCGCGCGGTCTCTATCCAGAGCGCAATAGCCTCCTGCGCCTGCGCTACCGCCTCGCTCGGCGTCGTCCCATGCGCCGAGCACACAGGCAGCTCCGGCACGTCCGCGATGAAGGCGCGATCCTCCGCGCTCCAGTAGACGATCAATTCGTACTTGTACGGGTCCATGTGCGTCTCACTAATCTTCGCGCGGATGGATAGTCGTCAGGCCGGCCGCGATGAGGATGGCGCGGTCCTGCCTTACCTGGTAAACCTTCGCCTTGTCGCCGTCGCGCTGCAAGTTGATGAGCGCCTCCACTCCCGGCGCCGGAAGACGTGGTGGCTACCTCGCGTGCACTCCTCGAACCCAACGTGGCACAAGAGCGCCCGGAGAGCGTCGAAGCCGACGTTCGCGTCAGAGCGCCCGCCGAGAATCTGGGCGAGAAGTTTGCCGTGGCGGCCCATGTGGGAACGTACCCCACGCGCGCCGGACCGGCACACTGCCCATCGCTACGGGCGGGGATCCGCGGAGCCCTCGCCCGGACCGCGTCGGTCGCCGCCCAACGCCCGAGTCCAGCTGCGAAACGGACCTCACGGATCTCTCGCGATCCGGGGAGCGCCAGTCCGTTTCGTCAGCTGCGATGATTTGATGTTTCCCGAGAGCTCTGGATGCGCGGTACGATCCAGCATCCCCTCGCCAGGAGGCTCTATGCTGCACTCGGGCATCGATCCGCACAAGGGCACCGTCGTCGTCTCGACCGTGGACGCCGGCGGTCGCCCCATCCGGGACGCGCAGCTGCCCACCAAGCGCGAGGCCGTCACCGGTTACTTCTCCTCCCTCGATGGCGCAGCCACGGCCCAGCGCGCCGTCGTCGAGTCGACCTACAACTGGTACTGGCTACATGACCTGCTCGGCGCCCAGGGTGTTGACCTCCGGCTCGCACATTCCAAGCATGTGAAGGTGAGGTCGACGGCATCCAGCGTTTCCCGAGCGCCCGCGACCTTGTGTCGTATTGCCGGCTCGTGCCGGGCGCGGGGAACTCCGGCGGTCGCACCAGACACAAGCGGACGAAAGATGGCAACCGCTATCTCAGGCTCGCCTTCACCCACGCCGCCGTCCGCGCCATTCAGTACTTCCCCGAGATCAGGACCTTCTACCGCACGCTCTGTCGGCGAAAACCGCCGGTGGTCGCGCGCGCCGTCGTCGCCAAGGAGCTCGCGCGGATCGCGTACTATGTGCTCACGAAGCAGGAGGACTTCAACGGCACCTTCAAGGGCAAGCCGCTGAGTCGCACGAAGCAGCCGAAGTGGCCCCGTCTGGCCAGCCCGTCCGTCTAACTGGAGCCGGCTCTCCGGAGCCGCGTATCTCCGCCGCATTTGATTGGGCACCAGGCGGCGTGCCGCCGACTTACCTCTGGGACCAGCCATCGGACTGCGAACCCTTGTCGGGTGTGTGGCCGCCACGGAGGCATCCGGGCGAGACCGACACGAGGCAATCACCGGCACCGCCGCATCAACGGCTGCATCGTCGCACCACCCATCACGCGGTAGGCGCCTCGCGCTAACGCTGGGCATCGCCGACCCTCTTGCGCCAGAACTCTCGAATGGCTTTAGGCAGCGCCACTCAGCGACGACGCCGGCCGCACCGCGAGCAGGTCATCGTCGCGCACTGCGCGCACATCGCTCACCTGGAGAGTGCGTAGTGCCAGCGTGTGGCCCGCCGCTGTCACGAACTCCACCTCCACGGCGTCCGACCCGTACACCTGAACGATGGCGCCGAGATCCCCCGCCCTGAGGCCAGCCTCTGGAACGTCACGGGTCAGGACAACAGCATCGAGTTCGCGGAAGGGCGACTTCATACTTCCTCCCCGGGGTAAGCGGTGACCAGGCGCGGAGCGTCCTCGCCCGCCAAGACGATCCAGACCGACACGATGGCTGCCTGATGCCCGTTTGGCGCCTGAAGAATACCACGGATCGTGTACTTCTGCCCGTGCGGGCCTCCACCGGCCGGCTCTGCCTCCCCTAGCGCGTGGGCGAGGAGCGCGTTCCGGAGCTGCGGCCACTCGGACCGGTGGAACCCGAGCGACGAGAAGAAACGCGCTTTCGCCCGCCCCACAGGGTGCTCCCGAGAGAGGAGATAGTCGCGCAATTTTACTGGGTCAATGACCGCTCGCTCTGCGTTCGGGAGTTTCACGGGTGCATGACATGGTAGACGTTTGTCGCCTAACGCCAGAGTTCAGCTGCGGAGCTGCCCACGTGAAGCAATGGACGGTGTACGACGCCTGGGCCGCTCCGGCTGCTGTAACTACTCGTTATACCGCATGCGCTCAGATGCTGAACATCTCCTGCAACACTTCGAGAGTGGCACGAAGTGTTGCCGCCGGAATCACGCCGAGACGCTTGCGGAGCCGCTCACGGTCAACGGTGCGCAATTGGTCGAGCGCGATGCGACCCTCTTTGCCGCCGAACCGTGTGTCGACACGGAACGGATAGGCATGTCCGCCTGTAGTCATTGGTGCGACAACTACCGTCCGCAGATGATGGTTCAACTCGTCCGGAGAGATGACGATGCAGCGCCGGGTCTTCCGGATCTCGCTTCCGCGAGTTGGATTGAGCTCTACGAGAAATACCTCGCCGCGGCTCGGCAGGCGCGTCACTCCCACTCCCACTCCTCAGAATCGAACCGGGTCGCGGTCGGCGCATCGAGAAGATGATCTTCGCCTCTAGCATGCATCGCCTGCGCTGCCGTCGCCCAGCCCGCTCTTACCTGGCGAATGGCGGCGATGACGATACGGCCCTCTTCGGCGTACAGTTGGACCTCTCCCTCCAGTCCAGCTTGCTCAAGGAGCGGCTTCGGGATGCGAACGCCTTGAGAATTCCCGATTCGTACTATCCGAGTCTTCGACATTATTGGAGTAACCAGAGATTTGAATGTAACTACAATGTAGTTACATTGTGGCACGCTTCGCAACTCAGTACGGTTGCCTGATAACACCTGAGTTGAGCGGCGAAGGCGCACCCGTGATCGGTGCTGCCGGCGAGGAACGACGCGCGCCTTGGTCAGGTGCGACGTCACGTTAGACGTCACGGCGCCAGAACGTGCGCTCCGCACGTCGGGCAGCTGCCAGTGGCGACAGCAAGCTCCGCGCGTCGAATGCCTCCCCCGCCACGACTCATATCGAGCAGTGGCGAATCGCAAGCCGGACATGGGAACTGGCAGCGCGCCCGGAGCTCACGTTCTCGACGCCATACAAGGACGAAGGAGCCCAAAGTCACCGTCCAGCCGCCGGCGAGGAACACGGGGCCGAGCGCCTCGGGCCAACCAAGTCGCTCAGCGACTAACGCGAGTCCCGCCGCCACTGCCAGACCACCAGCGCCCGTCACGACTCCGATCCACTGTCGCGGCCGACGGTTCTCCTGGGCGTACTTGGCGATGACTGCAGCAAGATCGTCGCGCCGTAGCGCCAGCCATGGCGGGAATGCGTCAGTCACGCTCGAAATCGTGCCTGGAGCCGCAGTATCGGGGTGAAGCTCGCTCATGCCTGTTCTCCGGTGGCCTGCGTTCCAACTATCGACGAGGAGTAGTGACGCATAACGCCAAAGCTCAGCTGCGGCCCTGTCCGGCCAAGAAGGTACAGGCGGACCGAGGAGCCGTCCAGGGGTCGCGATCGGCTGGATGCGGCAGCCCGTCGGCTGCAACGCAACGTTAGCGAGCCTCCGATAACCGACTCCCCTTGCATTATGTCGGACTCGACATATCTTGCTGGGGTGGCGCCGGGAGACAAGCCCCTCGTTTAGTTGCGCGGTGAGGTGAAGACCCCGCCCTTCTCGGCCTCCGCGCGACTGCAGGCAGGATGGCTGCTCCGGCGGCTGCAAGGAGGCGAGAAGCTCGGGATGCCGCACTCGCGGCCGATGCCGAGCATCGCCCCGCGCTGTCACTAGCGCCGAATCGTCGACGCGGGCAAGACGTGGCGCGTTGTCTACCGGATCGACCCGGACGCGATCGTCATCGCGGACGTATTCCAGAGGGCGACTGCCCAGACGCCGGCGCACGCCGACGCCTCCGGCAGTACGACGCTATAAGCCGAGAAGAGTGAGATCATGGATGCCAAGAAGCGCAGGCGACTCGAGAGCGCGGACTTCGCTGTCGGTTCCGCGGCTGAGTTCCTGGGGCTTTCCGCCGAGGAAAGCGCTCTCGTAGAGATACGGCTCGCTTTGAGCCGAGCGCTTCGTGAGCGTCGTGGGGAGGCAGGGCTCACGCAGGCAGCGTTCGCCCGGCGCATCGGCTCGAGCCAATCGCGGGTCGCCAAGATGGAGGCGGGTGACCCGAGCGTCTCGCTCGACCTGCTGATCCGGGCATTGCTGGCGGTGGGCGCCAGTCGCCGCGATGTCGGCCAGGCGCTTGCCCGGCGCGTGGCGTGAAGGCTGTGGCTCGCTAACGCCCCAGCTAACCTGCGAGCGAGTTCAATAAAATGCGAGCGGAGCGAGCTTCCGAACATCGCTCGACAGGTTCAGCGTTCGTTAGGCGACACGGAGCGGCGTAATTCGCCCGACGTCGTCCTTAAGACGTTGCGCAGCGTCGTAGAGATCGACGCTACGCTGCGCGTTCATCCAGAATTCAGGCGCATTACCGAACAGACGGCCGAGCCGGAGCGCCATCTCCGGGCTCACCGCTCGCCGTCCCCGCAGCAGTTCATTGACCGACTGGCGAGAGACGCCAGCGGCTTCAGCCAGCCCGGCCACCGTCAATTCATAATCGGGCAAAAAATCCTCGCGGAGCATTTCGCCCGGATGCGTCGGTCGGCGCGTCAGCACGCGCGTATTCGGCAATGCCATACTGCCCTCGCTAGTGGTTAGCCCCCGAAATCGTTTTCACGTTGGCGAGGCTCTTTTGTGCACGCCGAACCTTGCGCAGGATCTTGTCGGCTGAAGCGGTCCAGACGAATGGTACGGGATTTTCATTTCTGTTGTCGAGATACGTGGTGATCGCGGCGATCAGTTCCTCGACGTGGCCGACGGCCAGACGCTTCAGCTGGCGGCGCTCCAGCTCATTGAATAGGAGTTCCACCAGGTTCAGCCAGGACGCGGATGTAGGCACGAAGTGAAATTGG
>JACDJA010000996.1_pt1 | contig 26397 bp, 24 predicted proteins | sample 7449241 | NCBI WGS metagenome assembly JACDJA01 (sample SAMN14253289, study PRJNA609438) | sludge metagenome | isolation source: initial anaerobic sludge | collected 2018-12-20 | reverse complement strand
TCTGATCCTGCTCTTTACGCTCGTGGGCAAGGTTATGGCCTCGTCTGATGTGCTGGTTTTCTGGTTTCCACTGGCGGCCCTATCGCTCCTTCTGGCGGTAATTTATGATACGCGGTTCTCCATTCTGGTCACCGTGCTGCTGGCGGCCTTGATCGGTTTCATCAGCCCCAATTCTCTGGAGATTGCAATATATTTGTCGGCTGGCGGCATCCTTAGCGTCCTGACGCTTCGTGATAGCCAGCGAATGGCCGCGTTCTTTCGCGCGGGTTTGCTCGCTGCTCTGGGCTATTTCGTTGTTGTGGTCATCTTCTGGCTTATCTCGGACGTTGAGCCTGATCCGACACAATTGGGCTTACCCGCAGTCTTTGCCCTGGGTAATGGTCTCATCTCATCAGCGCTTACGTTAGCCGGTTTTTACATACTGGGTGGGCTTTTCGGCATCGTCACGATCTTGCAGCTTCAGGACCTGTCGCGACTCGATCATCCCTTGCTGCGGGAACTCTTGCGGCGTGCGCCCGGAACGTACCATCACAGCATCATGGTCGCCAATCTGGCGGAACAGGCGGCCGAACGCATCGACGCCAACAGCACCCTGGTGCGTGTGAGCGCTTTCTACCATGATGTCGGCAAGATGATTCGCCCGCCTTTCTTTGTGGAGAATCAGGAAGGCGTCGATCCTCATGCAACCTTGGACCCTTACACCAGTGCGCGGATTGTGATCAGTCACGTGGCCGACGGCGTCGCATTGGCTAGGCAATATCGATTGCCTTTTCGCGTGCAGAACATTATCGCCGAACATCACGGCACTCGCGCGGTGAAGAGTTTCTATCGAAAAGCCCAGGAGATGGCGGGCGAGGGGGCTGAAGTTGATCTATGCTCATTTCGCTATCCCGGACCGCGGCCCGGCTCGCGTGAATCAGCCATTGTGATGCTGGCCGACGCCATAGACGCTACCTCCACGGCCGTGAGGCCCAACACTGAAAAAGCTATCGAAAAACTTGTCAGTTCCATCATCGAAGATGATATTCTCGAGGGCCAGTTGAATGATTCCGGCTTGAGTATGGGCGATATTGAGCAACTGCGATCTTCGTTTGTTGAGACGTTGAAGGGACGGTTCCACGTGCGAGTTCAATACCCCGGCAACGAAATGCTGCTGGCGGATAACCTGCCCGAATTCGCCTTGCCGGCGCCTCAACCGGCGCGCACTGAGCAACTGCCTCGCTCCACTCAAACCCTCAGTTCACTTTAGACGAAATACAAGGAACCGGTTATGTCCTATACGATCGATGTTCAGGGCACGAGTCGATACCCCGCGCCGCTCATTCGAGCGGCAGCGGCGGCCGCAAACGAAGCGATGGCGCATGAAAATGCCTCGCCTGGGGCCGCGCTGACCATCCTTTTAACGGATGATGCGTATCTGCGGGAACTTAATCGTCAATATCGTGGCGAAGATCATGCCACCGACGTGCTTAGCTTTCCCGCCGGGGACCCGCTGCCGGGAAACGAGGAGTTGCTGCCCTATTTGGGTGACATCGCCATATCCGTTCCCTTTGCCCAGCGACAAGCCGACAGCGCGGGCCATGCCCTTGAAGCAGAGGTGCAATTGCTGGCAATTCATGGTGTGCTTCACCTTCTCGGCTACGATCACGTCGAGACCGAAGAAAAGAATTTCATGTGGGCGGCACAGACGGCTGTCCTTCAGAAGCTGGGTCTGGAAAGTATCCAGCCAACCGAGGCGGATTATGGCGAGCAAAGCGAATAAGCCCGGCGCGCTGCGCAAGCGTCTGTTGAGCTTTGGATATGCCTTTGAGGGATGGTGGCATGTGTTGCGCACGCAGCCGAATGCGTGGATTCACGCGGGCGTGAGTGTTGTGGTGTTTATCCTTGCCATATGGCTACGGCTGGGGCGCCTTGAGTGGGCGATTTTGCTGCTGACTACTATGCTCGTCTGGATGGCTGAGTTTGCCAATACGGCATTGGAGGACCTGGTTGATCTGGCCATGCCTGACCATCATCCGCTGGCAAAGACAGCCAAGGATGTGGCCGCAGCGACGGTGCTCGTCGGCGCGCTTGGGGCCATCCTTGTGGGCCTGCTTATTTTGGGGCCGCCTCTTTGGGCGCGCTTGACGGAGTAAGGAAGGGAAAGCCCCTACCGGGGTAGTTGCTCCGGTATAATTTGGTGAAACCGGGGGTTTGCCGAATCACGCGCGGAGAGGATTGGCAAGGTTCCCGGGTTCCACGGAACCCCGACGTCGGGGTCGTCCCAAGCCAACCCGAATTCATCCCCTCCGTCGTAATAGTTGTCAACAATATAGATCAACGTCACATCCGTCAACGCCAGGAAACCATGGGCCACACCGATCGGAATAAACAGTCCGCGACTATCGGCCGCGTCGAGGTCAATGGTCGTTGTGCAGCGGTAGGTCGGCGAGGATCGACGCAGGTCAACCAGGCCTGCGCGAATGCGGCCACTCAAAACATACCAGTAGTCAACCTGATTGAAATGATAGTGGAGACCGCGCAAGACGCCGGCCTTCGAATCCGAACGATTCGATTGCATGGCTTGCCACGAGCGTTGCGGAAACCACTCCTTCCGAAATGTTTCAGTGAAGCGTCCGCGCGAGTCGGTGAACGGTGTCAATTCCACGGTCAGGATACCGGGGATTCGCGTTGATTCGGTGATAACAGGCATCTCAATTTATCTATGATCGGACCAGGTTGCTGATGAAAAACCATAAATTGGCAGGTCTTTCTGCCAGCCGCCGTACAAAATAGGGATACCAGGCAGTTCCGTAGGGTACATAAATGCGGACACGGTATCCTTCGCGCACGAGATTTTCCTGAAGGTCCCGCCGGATGCCGTAGAGCATCTGGAACTCGAAGGCATCGCGCGGAATGTTGTTGACCTGGATATAATGCTTGATGTCATCGATCATGTTGGGATCGTGCGTTGCAAATGCAGGGTAGACGCCATTCGCGCGCGCCTTTTGACTGAGCAGCAGGCGCGACAGATTCAGGTAGTTCGCGTCCACGTCTGCCTTTTGTGGAAAGGCCACCTCGGCCGGTTCGGCATAGGCCCCTTTGCAAAGGCGGACTCTCGCGCCATCCTCTATCAACTGTTCGATGTCACTCTCGCTTCGATAGAGATAGGACTGTATGACAACGCCAACGTTGTTCAAGCCGTCCCTATGACGCAATTCGCGATACACGTTGAGTGTCGCGTCCGTCGTGGGGGTATCTTCCATGTCGATGCGGATAAAATTACCCACTTCCTCAGCCTTCTTGACCAGGTGCCGTACGTTATCCAGCGTCAGTGCGGGGTCGATCTGCAATCCCAGCTGACTTGGCTTGATGGAAACGTTCGCGTTGAGTTGATGGCGGTTGATGTCGTCGAGCAGGAGCAGGATCTCTTCACGAGCCTGGATAGCTTCTTCTGCGCTGGTGCAACTCTCGCCAAGATAGTCAAGCGTGACCATCATGCCGTTTGTGTTTAATGCGCGGGTAATGGTAACGGCCGCTTCCCTGTCCGAACCGGCGATGAAGCGCGAGGCTACTCGCCAGGAGAGGCTCCAGCCGCTGATGAGGTTCCTCGCCCATCGGGCACGGGACAGATATACCAGAACCTGACGCAACCAGCTCTCCCCGTTGCGATAAATGAGGAAACCGATCAGGGCCAGGATAAACAGTGAGGGAATAAGTGCAACGCGGGAGCGGGATGGTGAGCGAGTGTCCATGAGACGGATTTTACCCCTGCGATAGTAACGCGCCACCTCTTGCAACAGATTTCTATCGTACCTTCCCGCCTCTTGATGGGTTATCTATAGCGACGCTGAGCGTCATGACCTGATCCGGAGAGACAATCAAATGAACCTTTTAGCGGGAAAGAAAGCGTTGATTTTCGGTATCGCCAACAAGCATTCAATTGCCTGGTCAATCGCCGAGAATTTCAGGCAGCAAGGGGCCGAGGTGGGACTGAGCTATGCTATCCCTCAATTGGAGAAGCGTGTGATGCCTTTAGCCGAGCAGATTGGCGCGACCTTTGTTGAGAAATGTGACGTGACGTCGGACGAGGAGATCGATGGGCTTTTCAGCAAAGCGGCCGCCCACTTCGGAACGATCGACATCCTCATTCATGCAGTGGCGTTTGCGCCGTCCGAAGAACTGGAAGGACGTTTCTATAACACGTCACGCGATGGTTTTCGTATAGCGATGGATATCAGCGTCTATTCATTCATTGCGTTAGCCAACAGAGCCTATGCGTTGATGCCCGATGGCGGCAACATGATGACCCTGACGTATTACGGTGCGGAAAAGGTGGTGCCGCATTACAACGTGATGGGCGTGGCCAAGGCCGCGCTCGAGGCCAGCACACGCTATCTGGCCGCGGATTTGGGGCCACATAACATCCGGGTCAATGCTATTTCGGCTGGACCGATCAAAACGCTGGCCGCTGCGGGAATTGCGGGCTTTCGCAAGATGCTCGGTTATGTGGGAGAGCGCGCGCCGCTGCGGCGCAATATCGATCAGGACGAGGTCGCCCGAACGGCGCTCTGGTTGTGCAGTGATCTGGGGAGCGGAGTTACCGGCGAAGTCGTCTACGTCGATGCCGGCTATCACATTCTCGGCATGCCGGAGCCGCCCGAGAAATGGGAATAAGCTACCTCGAAAATCGGTGAGACGAATGGCGCTATCTTAACCTGCATCGTAAGCATGGAGGCATACACTCTTGACAAATCACCGGGAGTGACTATAGTAGCTCCTTGAGAACGTTACGATAGAGCAATCGCGCTTATCTAGAGCAGTCGAGGGACCCGGCCCATTGACACTGCAGCAACCACCCCCAGAGGAATGGTGCTAACTCCGGCAGCGAAAGCTGGAAGATAAGAGGTAAAAGTGAATCAACCCGCTACGCCTCTTGACCTGCTCAGGAGGCGTTTTTTGTTATATCGCGACCGTCCGAAATTACTGTTTTGGAGGTAACTGAACCAATGTCTACAACTTTTATGGAGTCGCCGAGCATACTCTTTACGTCGGAATCTGTGACGGAAGGGCATCCCGACAAGATGTGCGACCAGATCAGCGACGCCGTGCTGGATGCACTCCTGACGCAGGACCCAATGGCCCGGGTGGCGTGCGAGACGGCCGTGAAAACGGGCTTTGTCATGCTTTTGGGTGAGATTACAACGTCTGCATTTGTCGATTTTGACAAGCTTGTGCGTCAGGTCGTCATCGATATAGGCTTCGATGGCAGCAGCAAGGGATTCGACGGCAACACCTGCGGCGTTCAGGCGGCCATCGCTGCGCAAAGTCCCGACATCGCCCAGGGTGTCGATCAGGCGCTTGAGGTTCGCAAGAATGGTGACAGCGACGCTGAAGTGGACGCTATCGGCGCGGGCGATCAGGGGATGATGTTCGGGTTCGCCTGCAATGAAACAGATGTCCTGATGCCAATGCCGATCTACCTGGCCCACCGGCTCACCCGTCGCCTCTCCGAAGTTCGGCGCGACGGCACGCTTCCCTGGGTGCGGCCGGACGGCAAGGCACAGGTGACGATCGAATATTCTTATGGCAAGCCGAAGCGTGTTCATACGGTGCTCATCAGCACCCAGCATGCGCCGGACGTTGATTCAGACACCATCAAGCGCGATATTATCGAGCACGTGATCAAGCCGGTGCTTCCCAGTGAGCTGGTCGGTGCGCATCGCGACATAGTAGTGAATCCGAACAAGCCGAGCGAATATGGTCCTGACGATCTGGTGATCTATGTGAATCCGACCGGACGTTTTGTAGTCGGCGGTCCGATGGGCGACGCGGGTTTGACGGGACGCAAGATTATCGTCGATACCTACGGAGGTATGGGGCGTCATGGCGGTGGCGCGTTCAGCGGCAAGGATCCGACGAAGGTAGACCGCAGCGCGGCTTATGCGGCCCGCTGGGTGGCCAAGAATTTGGTGGCGGCCGGGTTGGCCGATCGATGCGAGGTGCAGGTCGCTTATGCCATCGGCGTCGCTCACCCGCTGAGCGTAAACGTCGAGACTTTTGGGACAAGCCCATACTCCAGCGATCAGCTCGTCCAGTTGATCAACGAGCATTTCGACCTGCGTCCGGGCGCGATCATTCGTGATCTGAAGTTGCGCCGGCCGATTTACCGCGCCACGGCAGCCTACGGCCACTTTGGCCGCGACGATATAGAAGCCCCGTGGGAGAACACGGATCGAGCCGAAGCACTACGGCAGGCTGTGGCGAATTTCGAACCTGTTTACGCCTAGCCGTTCACTACGTTTGATAGTAGAATAGACTCCTGAAAAGACCCATCCGCTTGCGCGGGTGGGTCTTGGCGCGTGTCCGCAGCTTGACGATGCCGACCGGCTGCGCTAGAATCCAAAACCTTGCAAACAAATCGTTGCATCATGGTGAATTGTGTTTGAGACGCTTGGCTCACGCCTACAGTCTGTTTTCGACAACTTACAGAAACGCGGCAAACTGACGGAAGCTGATGTCGATCTCGCCATGCGCGAGGTTCGTCTGGCTTTGCTCGAAGCCGACGTCAACTTTAAGGTTGTCAAGGATTTTGTAGCTCGGGTGCGGGAACGTGCCGTGGGGCAGGAAGTCATGCGCAGCCTCACCCCCGGGCAGCAGGTCGTTAAAATTGTTCACGACGAACTAATCCGCACCCTGGGGGAACCGGGCCGTCTAAACTTGGGCGCGCAGTCTCCGGCCATCATCATGCTGGTTGGTCTGCAAGGCGCGGGCAAGACGACAATGGCCGGCAAGCTTGCGTTACATCTGCGCAAGCAGGGTCGTCGCCCGCTTCTGGTGGCAGCCGATATCTATCGCCCGGCGGCTATTAACCAGCTGGAAACGCTGGGCAAGCAACTGGACATCCCCGTCTATAGCGAGGGAGTGAACGCCAACCCGGTCAACGTCTGTGTCAACGGTGTCAAGCAAGCTGTTGCAACTGGCGCAACGACGGTGATCCTGGATACGGCTGGCCGCCTTAACATCGATGAGATGATGATGGGGGAGATCAAGGCGATCAAGTCTCGCGTCCAGCCTATCGAGACGTTGCTGGTTGCCGATGCCATGACCGGCCAGGAAGCGGTTCGAGTTGCCACTGACTTCCATCAGGCTGTAACGCTGACGGGCTTGATCATGACCAAGATCGATGGTGATGCTCGCGGCGGCGCGGCCATATCGATGCGCGAGGTCACAGGGGTGCCGATCAAGTTCCTCGGCACGGGCGAGAAACTGAACGCGATTGAGGTGTTCCATCCCGATCGCCTTGCCAGTCGTATCCTCGGAATGGGCGATGTAATGACGCTCATCGAGCAAGCCCAGGCCGAGATGGATATAGAAGAGGCCCAGCGCGCCGGGCAGCGCCTTGCCACCGGAGAGTTCGATCTCGACGACTTCCTGAAGCAACTGCAACAGGTGAAGAAAATGGGGCCGCTTGGTAAGTTGCTTGAGATGGTGCCCGGCATGAACAAGATGGCCGGCGACGTTGATCTAAGCTCGGCTGAGAAGGACATGAAGCGAATCGAGGCCATGATTCAGTCGATGACCATCACCGAACGAAAGAATCCGCGCCTCATTAAGGCCAGTCGCAAGCGGCGCATCGCGGCCGGGTCGGGCACATCCGTGCAGGAAATTAACGTGCTGTTGAAGCAACATCGCGAGATGCAGGAAATGATGAAACAGATCCAGAAGGGTGGAAAAGGGCGCAACGCGCTTTCGTCGCTCTTCGGTGGACGAATGTAATTCGGGAAGATCGGATCTTCACTACAATGGAGTAATTGAGTCTAACATGCTACGAATTCGCTTGAGTCGGACCGGCAAGAAACGCCAACCCAGCTACCGTGTGGTGGTAGCCGAAAAAGAGTCAAAACGTGATGGCCGCATCGTCGAGAGCATCGGCCATTACAATCCCCTCACCAATCCGGCGACCTTCCAGATCAAGGAGGATCGCGCGCTCTATTGGATGAGCGTCGGCGCGCAGCCGTCGGATGCGGTGCGTGTATTGCTGAACAAACAGGGCACGTTCGATCGCCTGGCGCGTTTGCAAGCGGGTGAATCCCTGGATGCGCTTGTTACCGAGTATACGGGAGTGGCTCCGGTGGCCGTTGCCGCCTCATCCACGCCCTCAATGGTCGAACGCACGAGCGAAGCAGCCGGCGGCGTGGTTGAGGCTGTGGCGGTTGCGGCTGAGAAGGTTGAGGACGCTACTGAAACGGCAGTCGATCAGCTCGCGGAAGCGGTTGATGGGGTTCTCGACGCCGACGAGGAAGAATAACGACTCATGAAGGATCTCGTTGCCTTCCTGGTCGAATCGTTGGTTGACCAGCCCGAGGAGGTCATGGTGACCGAGGTGCGCGATAGAGCCACCACCGTGGTCGAACTGGCCGTGGCAGCGCCGGATATGGGCCGAATAATCGGCAAGGGCGGCCGTGTGATCGACTCCATTCGCACGCTGATGCAAGTGCGCGCCGCAAAAGAGGGCCGTCGTGTCGAGCTGGAATTGCTCGAGGCCGATGAGATGCGTTGAGGTTTTTCATTGACCCAGGAATCTCTGCCACCCGCATTTCCGTTCGGGCAGGAAAATGAGAGAGGCTCAGTAGAAAATTCTGCCGAGCCTCATTTTTTGGCGGTGGGTCGTGTCGCCAGACCGCATGGCGTTCATGGCGAGGTCCGCATCGAACTGCTGACCGACTTACCTGAGCGGTTCAAGTGGCTGGACTATGTCTATGTCGGTGAAAAGAAACCCCGTCGGGTTGCAGTTGAGGGGGTTCGTTTTCATCAAGGGACAGTCTTGCTGCGACTGGCAGGTTATCCTGACCGTAACGCGGCCGATACGTTACGTGGCGAGTTGTTGCAGGTGCCTGAATCGGAAGCGATCCCCCTGGAAGAAGGTGAGTATTTCCTTCACCAGCTGAAAGGGTTGGCCGTTTACACCGAGAAGGGGACCTACATTGGCCGGTTAAGCGAGGTGCTCGAAACCGGCGCCAATAACGTATTTGTCGTCAATGGCGTCGCCGGGCAACATCTCCTGCCGGATATACCGGACGTCATCAAGGAGATTGACATCGAGAGCGGGCGAATAGTGATTCAGCCGATGCCTGGCCTGGTCGACGGCCTGGACGAGTAGGCTCAACCCCGTTGGGCCGCGCGATAGCAACCTGGTTCTCTATTTGTCCGGCCAGGGCGGAATTAACCCCATGTCCGACCTAAAATACTGGTTGGGATTTAATTACGTGAGTGGGATTGGCCCCGCCAAAGTGCAGGCTTTGCTGGGCTATTTCGGGACGCTGGAGCGGGCATGGCGCGCGACGGATGCGGAGCTACTCGACATCGGCTTTGACGCGCGAGCTGTTCAGAGCTTCAATGACACTCGCCGTACGTTTGACCTGGACAAGTACACACAACAGGTGGAAGCGAGCGGTGTAAAGGTCTTGACGTGGAGCCGGGATGATTATCCCGATCTGTTGCGCGAGATTCCGGCAGCGCCACCTCTGCTGTTTGTGCGGGGAAGCTATGAGCCGATCGATCGTTGGGCTGTGGCGGTGGTCGGCACACGCCGGCTGACGGCCTACGGCCGCCAGGTGACCCGCGACCTTGTGACGGGACTTGTCGGCAACGGGATTACTATTGTGAGCGGGTTGGCGCGGGGCATCGACGCTGTGGCCCATCGTTCGGCTCTTGAGTCGGGCGGCCGAACCATTGCCGTGATGGCGAGCGGTATCGACAAGGTCTACCCACCCGAACACCGCGACCTGGCGCGCGATATCGTGAACGGTCATGGCGCGCTGGTGACCGATTACCCTTTTGGCGCCGAACCGGAGAGCAATCATTTTCCGGCCCGCAACCGGTTGATTAGCGGCTTGTCAATCGGCGTCGTCGTCATTGAGGCTGGAGAAAAGAGCGGCGCTCTCATCACGGCGCGGTTCGCTCTGGAGCAGAACCGGGAGGTCTTCGCCGTGCCGGGTAACATCCATAGCCCGGTCAGCATCGGCACAAATCGCCTGATCCAGCAGGGTGGCAAGCTGGTTATACGAGTCGAGGATGTGCTCGAAGAGCTTAACTTGAAAATGGTCACCGAGCAGGTCGCCGTACAAGCCGTTTTGCCGGAGACGGCCGAAGAGGCGGAATTGATATCGCAGCTTTCGTCTCACCCGTTGCATATTGACGAATTACGTCGTCTGACCGGCATACCCAGCAGTCTGATCAGCAGCACGTTGACCATGATGGAGCTAAAGGGAATGGTGCAGCAGGTGGGCGGCATGCATTACGTCCGCCTGCGCGAACCCGGCCCCACGTATGAGGCTGAGCCATCCGAGGACTAATCAAATGAGTCTGCGCATTGTTATCTTTGCCGGGGGTACGGGACGACGACTCTGGCCCATCAGCCGCCAGAGTTCCCCAAAACAGTTTGAGCCTATTGTTGGCGAAGAATCAACGCTGCAGCTTGCAGTTTCACGTGTTGCTCCGCATTATGGGATTGAGAACATCTACATTGCGACGAACGAGCGCTATGAAGACATCATTCGCCGGCAACTGCCCGAGCTGCCGCCTCCCAATATCATATTCGAACCGGCGCGCCGCGATCTAGGTCCGGCCGTGGGGTTGGCGATGGCCCATCTGGCTCAACAGAGCGAAGATGAGCCGGTTGCGATTTTGTGGTCCGATAATTATATCGAGAATGTGGCGTCATTTGTCGGCCTTCTGCAAGCGGCGGAAGCGCTTGTCGGCGAGAAAAAGGCCAACATTCTGTTTATCGGTGAGACGCCCCGCTTTGCTAACGAGAACCTGGGCTGGATTGGTTTGGGTGATCACGCCGGTATGGTGGCAGAGACATCCTATTACCACTTCAAATCACTTACCTACCGCCCGGCTCCGGATCAATGTCGGGAGATGTTTGTTCGGGGTGATTTTGTGTGGAATACCGGGTTTTTCGTCACGACACCCCGGTATGTCCGGAGCTTGTATGAACAGCATTCGCCCCAGATGTGGCAGCGGTTGAAAGAGATCGAGGCCACTTTTGGTACGGATAATTATGAGGCTACCTTGGCGCGGGTTTTCCCCACCATGGAACCGGTTTCGTTTGATGATGCGATTTTGACCCATCTCGACGATCGGGATGCGCTTGTGCTGCATAGCGAGATGGGCTGGAGCGATCCGGGCACGCTTTATGCGTTAAAAGAGACGATCAATCCGGCGGTTGATTCCAACGTCACCAAGGGGTTGGTCATTGATACCGCCTCCGAGGATTGTCTAATCTATAACTACGAAGACGGTAAACTGGTTGTGGCTGTTGGTCTGGAAGGGATGGTCGTGGTCAATACGGACGATGCGATTCTGGTTGTTCATAAAGATCGCATCCCGCTTGTCAAGCAAGTGATCAATGATCTGCAAGGAACCGATCTGGAATCCTACAGCTAATTCGGTAAAGTTGTCGAATGAATATTGAAGAAATAACAGGCTACTGCCTGAAATGCAGGGAAAAGCGGACAATTCAGGACGCTACACCGGAATGGGCGGCCAATGGCTCCCCCGGCACACGGGGTAAATGCCCGGTATGCGGCCGCACCATCTACAAGCAGGGCTATACCCCCGCGCATGATTCGTTGCCGAAACCGGAATCGGTGGGCAAGACGAAGACCACCTCCAAAAAGACCACAAAGACTGTTGCAAGGAAATCCTCTGCGAAAAGCACAAAAAAGGCGGCCTCCGCCGGGAAGACGGCCCATCGAGGCGACAAGCTGGTGGTTGTTGAATCACCGGCCAAGGCCAAGACAATCGGCCGCTATCTGGGCCGGGGCTATGTCGTAAAGTCAAGCCTGGGTCATGTGCGTGACCTCTTGAAGTCGCGTCTGAGTGTCGATGTTGAAAACGACTTCACCCCCGAATATCGTGTTCCCAACGAGAAACGGGCGTTGGTGAAGGAGTTGAAGGAGGCGGCGGCTCATGCCGGTGAAATCTACCTGGCAACCGATCCCGATCGGGAGGGAGAGGCGATCGCCTGGCACGTCATGGAAGCGGCCGAAATGGACCCGGCGCGCACACGGCGCGTTGTCTTTCAGGAGATCACCCAGCCCGCGATCCGGGCGGCATTTGAGAAGCCGCGCGACATTGACATGGACCGCGTTGAAGCCCAGCAGGCCCGACGCGTACTGGATCGGCTTGTCGGCTACCAACTTAGTCCGTTGCTGTGGCGCAAGGTGCAAGGCCGCTTGTCGGCCGGGCGCGTTCAGTCGGTTGCGGTGCGATTGGTCGTCGAGCGCGAGCGCGAGATCGATGCTTTTGCTTCCGAAGAATACTGGACGATCGACGCCGAATTGAGCCAAACCAAGTTTCGCATTGACCCACGAGGCAATGGAAATCGCCGTCCTTATTTTATTGGCCGCCTCAACAAGATAGCCGGCAATGAGCCGGAACTTGGGAATGAGGACGTAGTGCGGCCGCACGTGGAGGCATTGGAGAAGGCGCACTGGGAGGTTGGTGAAGTCAACCTGGGAACCCGAACGCGCCGCCCGGCTGCCCCGTTCACCACCAGCACGCTGCAACAGGATGCATCGCGACGGCTGGGTTTGGGTACATCCAGGACGATGCGAATTGCTCAGGAGTTGTATGAAGGCGTCAATGTAGGCGAGGGCGACATCGGCCTGATCACCTATATGCGTACAGACAGCGTCACCGTGTCGGAAACGGCCCAGGTCGAAGCGCGGGAATTCATCAAGGGAACTTTCGGGCAGGATTACATCCCCGAAAAGCCGCCATTGTACAAGACACGCTCCAAGACCGCCCAGGAGGCGCACGAGGCAATCCGCCCCACGTCTGTGGAGCGAACGCCGGCAGCTCTGAAGGCGCACCTTTCAAAAGATCAATACCGCCTCTATAAGCTCGTTTGGGAGCGGTTTGTGGCGAGCCAGATGGCTCCGGCCGTCTATGACACTGTCGCAGCCGAAATATGGGCCGGGCCGGCCGCGATGCCGATCGCGTCTCGCCCTTATCTTTTCCGCGCCTCCGGCTCGACCCTGACCTTTCCCGGCTTTCTGGCTGTTTATGGCATGGAAGACCCCGAGGCGGAAAACAACGAGGATGGGGATGCACCCCAGATACCCTCCGATCTCTCGGTTGGAGAACCGTTGGATCTATTAACGTTGTTGCCCCAACAGCATTTTACACAGCCCCCGCCTCGCTATTCGGAAGCATCACTGGTCAAGGCGCTGGAAGAGCATGGAATCGGCCGCCCGTCAACTTATGCCTCGATTATTTCCACCATTCAGCAGCGTGGGTACGTCGATCAGGAGGCCAGGCGACTTCATCCGACGGACATCGGAACAATCGTCAATGACATGCTCGTACGATATTTTCCGGACGTGTTATCGGTTGATTTTACGGCGCGTCTTGAAGATGAACTGGATGAGATCGCTGAGGGAAAGCCGTGGGTGCCGGTGATTGGCGAGTTCTATCAGCAGTTTTCCCATGATTTGGCGGTCGCCGACCAGGCAATACCCAAGCTGGACCTGAAGAAAGAGCCGGAACTGGTAGGGCGAGACTGCCCATTGAGCGGCCATCCCTTGGTCTATCGGGAAGGACGTTTCGGGCGCTTCATTGGTTGCAGCAACTATCCCCACTGTCGTTACACTGAGCAGGTACTCGTCAAGATAGGCGTCACCTGCCCGCAATGTGGTGGCGACCTGATTGAAAAGCGATCAAAGCGCGGGCGTGTTTTCTACGGATGCAGCAATTACCCTGAGTGCAACTGGACAAGCTGGAAAAAACCAGTGCCGACACCGTGCCCTGTGTGCGGTGGCGTCATGGTTCAGGAGAACAAGGATACGCTCAAGTGTACCGCCTGCGGACACGTGATGCCGGGTGAGGCGGTGCCGTTACCCGCAGAGATCAACGCGTAAATTAAGCTTCTGCTCACAATCAATATACTTTGACAGTGTAATCCGCATTACAGTTTTTCTGTAATGCGGATTTTAATTTACCCCTCCTAGTATAGGCAAGGTACGGCGAAAATCATCGTTGTGTTGTTGGACCGAAGCCTAAGTGCAGGCGAAGGGGAATGGAGCTAAGCTGCCCTGGTCTGCCGCCATCGCCGTAAGATGATCCGACGGAGAAATTTATGCGAGAGCAAGCAACGAGGCTCATAGCCTTGGTTGTGTTGCTGTTGGGCGGCGCCTGTATTGTTTTCGGACATGGGGAGCGCGTGTCTGCGGCTTCGCAACGAGACCGGACGACCACAATATACATACCGATCGTTCACATTCGGGCTTCCCAGCCGACGAGCGATTTGCAGATCGTCCATTTAGGTTTATACCAATCGGTGCAAAACCACTCCAATGATGTTCCTCTGGTAGCCCACAAACCTGCCCTTCTGCGCGTATATGCTCAGTCTTCCACTCAATCAGGTGCTGCTCCCGTTGCGGTAGTAAGTGTAGACGCCCATCGTAACGGCCAATTGCTCGGCTCAGTTTCGGCCGATGCCGAGCCTGTGTCGGCTGCTCCTTCTGCCGATAATCTGGATTCAACCTTTAATTTCAACCTGCCTGATGCCTGGCTTGAAGGCGACGTGACGCTGACGGCGAGGATCGATAGCCTGGATGTCGTTCCCGAACTGAACGAGACAAACAACGCCCTACAAGCTACGTTTGTGTTCCATGCTGTACCGGCATTGGATCTCACAATTGTTCCAATACAATATGTTGACACAGTGACGGGCGTCACGTTTTATGTGGCGGGCCACGATCCGGTTAGCGAGTGGCTTCTGTCGGCTTTTCCAATTAGTGAAGTGAATGTAACCATCCACGAACCATTGACGTTTGCCGGTGACCTGCGGCAGGGTAGCGAGTGGTCACGGCTTCTGGACGCGGTTACGGCGTTATGGGCAGTGGAAGCCGGCCCCGGTTCGGCCCACATCTATTACGGTCTGGTTCCCAATAGCACCCCAAGCGGCGATAGCTGGTTTGGCGGTGGGGTGTCGGGTCTTGGCTGGATCGGTCAGCGGGTTTCATTGGGGCTGGATGTGGGCGAAGCGACCGGTGAGTCGGCGGGGCATGAGATTGGTCATAATTTCGGCCGTCGTCATGCGCCCTGTGGCTCGCCCAGTGGCGTCGATCCCCACTTCCCCTATCCCAACGCATCCATCGGTGTTTACGGTGTCGACGTTACCGACGACACACTAATGGACCCGGAACAGACGCATGACGTGATGAGCTACTGCGGCCCGGAATGGGTGTCTGATTACACCTACGAGGGGCTGTTCCAGGATCAGACCGTGCGCGGTAGCAGGATTGACAACCGCGGTGAAGGTTTATTGGTCAGCGCCCGACTCGATGAAGACAAGGTTGAGTCGTTTGCCGCCTACCGACTGAATCAGCCGTTCATGCCGACCGACCGCACGAGCGGCTACCAGGTACAGTTACTCGACAGCAAGGGCATCTCCCTCGGCGTTTTTCCGGCCGAGCTGTATCAGGCTGAGGAGACGGGGGTGTCATCTCAAATGTTGCTGGCCCACGTTCCCCTGGCCGGTTTGCAAGCGGATCAGGTTGACTCGGTGCGATTCCTGGCCGGCGGCGCGCTCCTCGTCGAACGTGCTATCAGCGATATTTTGGAATAAGCGACTTGGTGACAAGGCGGATGAAATCGGATTAGATTTTCCCGTCGTCCACGGCCATCGCTGCCAACTCTCGCGCCAAGGGAAGCGAGGGTGCAAATAGAATTGTATTCATCCCCAACGCACGCGCGCCGGCCACATTCGCCGGCGCGTCGTCTATGAACACCGTTTCTTCCGGGGCGCGACCAAGACGGCTTAAAGCCGCGTGGTAGATGGCCGGGTTCGGCTTCATCACACCCTCGTATGCCGACCCGACGATGACGTCGAACTCGGCGCGAAGGCGATACCTGTCCAGAGTAGTCAGTAGCGCATCGGTTGCATTGCTGATGATGGCCGTCTGATAGTTCCGACGTAGCCGTTTGATAAGTTCCACCAGGCTCAGGTCAACTGCATCGCCTCGCCAGAAATCGTCTCGAAAGGCGGGCAAAGCGTCCCCCAGCTGCAAATAGTGGCTCACCCAATCCCATAGCGCCTCGTCGGTTATTTCCCCGCGCTGCGCCCTGTGGCCCATCTCGCTGTTGAGTACAATGGCTTCCGCCTGACCCGGCGAAAGCCCGAGGCGTTTCTCCCAAAACTCTCGCCCCGATTGATCGTGCGTCCTCACCAGCACGCCGCCGACGTCAAAAATAACTGCGCGAATGGGCCGGTTATTCATCGAGCAAAACCACCGGTTCCTGATAGACGCGCAATCGACTTCGCGACAGCTTACCGGCCAGGAATTCGTTGAACCAAGACCGCTTCTCGGCCAGCGGCTCATCGCGCTTGAGCCGGCTCAGGTCTGCGTTTAGCCGCAGGATTCTGCCGGGAATGACAAACCGCGTCAGGCCGGCCGGTAGCAGATCGCCGTTGGCGGCGGCATCGAATACTGCTTCGGGAGTGAATTGCGGGAACACAGCCACAGCGACCAGCTTGGGGAATTGAGCGACAAGCCGGTCGACGTCGGTCAGCAGCGTGCGCTCAACGACGCCCCAGGCGTTATACGTGTCGACAATGGCATTCAGGATTGCGAGTCTTGGGGTGTCGGGTTCGATCTCTGCCAGCATCAGGCTGCCATCGCGGTTAATGAAGTAACACAGCGCCTCGGGACGTGAAAGGGAGCCTCGCGCCTCGTCAGCACTGATGGAGCGTAGTTTTAGACCCTCGATGGATTCCAGTCGATCAACCAGACTGCTAAATGTGGTTACCGCGGTTGGGTCGTCTTCGGCCGAAATAGCATGATACCAGGTGTGCAGTTGGAAGCCCGCCTGATCTTTGTCGACGACCTGAACGATGGCGTGGGGGTATCCCAGTTGTCGGAGAGAACTGTAGCGGGTTGCCCCGTCCAGAATGACATAGCGCCCTTTCCAGTAGGTGGTAATGGGTGGGTTAACAAGGCGGCCATCATCTTCAAGCCGTTCGACGAGGCGCGCCACGCGTTTCATGTCAATATGTTCGTGGGGCACAACCTGCTCGATGGGCACTACCTCCAGATCGAGCGTGTCGCTTGCTCTGCGGGCGGACAGAGCGGCTGTTATCTGCCGAACCACCTGCGTTGAAGCGCCGCGGCGCTCGTCATCCAATACGGCGGAGACGTGTGGCGCTACGATGACGCGCGGGTGTTCCCGCAGAGCCAGCGCCGCGGCCGAAGGTGTGCGGACGACAGCCGGCAATGTCGACAGACCCGCTCCCGCCAACCGGCCGTTGTCCAATGCCTGGAGCAATGCTTGCTCGTCGATGAGGTCTGTGTGGCCCATGTTCACAAGCAGAGCGCCGCGTTTCATGTGCCGCAACTCGTCGGCGCTGATGATCGCTTCGGTTTCTTCGCTGTACGGCACGTGGAGGCTGATGAAATCCGAGGCTTCCAGTAGATCGATCAGATCAGTCGCCTCAACGCCCGAAGCAAGCGCCAGCTCCGGCGTGAGGCGCGGTTGGTTGACGATGATGCGCATGTCGAAGGCGACTGCGCGCTGGGCAACGAGCCGTCCGACAAGTCCGAAGCCAATCAGCCCCAACGTCTTGCCGGCCAGACGGCCGTCGTCAAACCGACCGGCCAGCGAAAGGAGCCGTCCCATGGTGTGTTCGGCGATGGTTACCGCGCGGCTATCCGGCGCGTAACATATCGATATGCCGAGGGCGCGGGCGGTGCTGACATCGATATTATCCAGGTTGCTGCTCAGAGAACCTATTGCTCGCAGGTTGTAGCCGTACTTAATGAGATCGGCGCCGATAGGCTGGTGGGGCCCCACAATCAAGGCGTGATAGTCGCCGATTCGCGCAAGAAGCGTTTCCTCATCGATGTCGGGTATGGAATCGACGTGCCCCGCAAGCTGCAACACCTCCATAGCATCCGTCTCGATCGGCGTGCAAAGGAGGATCCGTGATGGTGTACGGGTCTTCGTGGACGAGCTGGGGCCGGGACTTTCAGGGGACGATAGCTCCTCGCCTGTATCGGCCGGGAGATGATCGGCGCGGGTCAGGAATCCGCAGTCGGCTATATTCACATTGCCGCCGCTGAGCAAAATACCGACGCGCGAGCCGCCGGGGATCGGATAGTTGCCGGACAGCAGAGGGGCCAAAGCAACGGCCGCGCTAGGCTCGACGACGATCTTCAGCCGTCCCCAAATGAATTCAAGGGCCGCGAGGATGTCGCTCTCGTCGGCCGACGTCATGTCGTGGACATAGCGCTGCATTAAATCAAGGTTGCGGCGGCCGATGGCTCGCGTTCTCAGGCCGTCGGCGATTGTGTCGGGGACGGCCGGCAATTTGACGATCTGCCCCTCACGCCACGAGCGACCCGCATCGCTGCCACGGGCCGGTTCCACGCCCACTACGCGACAATCGGGCGAGCGGAGTTGGGCCGCCAGCATACTGCCGCCAATCAACCCGCCGCCGCCCACGGGAACAAATAGATAGTCCAACTCTCCGACCTCGTCGAAAAGCTCCAACGCGGCCGTTCCTTGTCCGGCGATAATGTCGTCGTTGTCGAACGGGTGAACAAGGGTGTAGCCGTGCTTCGCAACCAGTTCGGCCGTGACCTCTTCGCGAACCATTGCGGGACATGAGACAACTTGCGCGCCATAGGCCTCAGTCGCCGCTCGCTTGTTCGGCGGCGAGTCATCGGGCATCACGACGACGGCCCTGACACCGAGCAGACGGGCAGCCAATGCCACGCCCTGGGCATGGTTGCCACTGGAGTGGGTGATGACTCCCATGCTTTTTTCTTGATCTTCCAGGCGGCTGATGGCATTGTACGCACCGCGAAACTTGAATGCGCCGATGCGTTGAAAGTTCTCGCATTTGAAAAATACACTGCAATTCAGCCGTTCGTCGGCCGTCCGCGAGGTTATGACCGGCGTGCGGTGCGCGATACCCGCAATGCGAGCGGCCGCGTCCAATACTGCATCTGGCGCTATCATTTACCCCCCTTGACTTGATACGTTCGATGGATCATGCACTTTCAGGCGATTCACGCACCATCTCAATCCGGCGAAATACTTCAAAGTATCCCGCTTGCTGGAAACCGGTCCAGCGCTCATCCTCCGGTATGTTCTCAACGACGGCGTCCTGCGAGGCGTGGAGGCGGTGCATGAATTCGAGCAGATTGGTTGTTGTCCGGGTCGGATTGCCGCGGATCACTTCGACATTGATGTGTTTGAGTTGGAGTGTCGTTGCTTGATACGTCACCCAGCCTTGCGAGCCGTCCTGAAACTCAACCCAGATACCGGACAAACGCGGCAGCTCGTAGGGCAAGGCTCCGATTGGTTGATCTCCGGATGAAGCGGCGGCCGATGGGCGAATATTCCGCATACTCTCGACCGAATTGAGCCAATTGAGGCGCTCCTGCCGTTGGCAATGCAACTCGATGGCTTCATTATGCTGGAGGTAATGCGCCTTTCGCGCCGTCATGACCGCCGACATATTCCGCGCCGACCCTGGTGGACGGCGCGCCACGATCAGTTCCCGAGTTTCCTGAAAGAGATGCTTCCTGAATAGCTCGTGGGCTGGTGTGTTGCCTTGAATCACTTCCAGCCAGACGACCGGCAAATCATGCCTGGCGGCCTCTTCGAGAAGTCGTTCCAGAATTACATTCCCGACACCCTGTCGTCGCCCGTCCGGCAAAACGCCCAGCCTTGTAATCCAACCCATTTCGGGGCGAACCCCCAGCATCCCCAGGCCAATGATGGAGTCATCGGCGATGACCACAAAAGAACGCGACAGATCTACGTCGTACAGGGTGATATATTCCTGCAGCCGGCCGGGGTTCATCGGCATGGGAATCAGGTAATCGATGCGGGTCCGATTATAGGCGTCGGTAAGTTCTTCGATGGAGAACTCGCTGGCCGGTAGAAGAATCATGGGAGTACGTGTCGGAACAGTCGCCGTCGCGCAATGTCGTCAGGCTGCGCCGAAATAGGCTGCGATTTGATTCGAGAATTCGGAGACGTTGATTGGCTTGGTGATGCAGCCGTTACACCCATATCGGGTCGCCATTTCCGTGGCGATATTTTCAGGCCATGCGGTGAGGGCGACAATGGGTACACTCGAGAGAGAGGGTGCTTCTCTCAGGATCGATACGAGCGTTTGCCCGTCCATGTCGGGTAGGCCCATATCAAGCAGGATCAGATCGGGCAATTCCTGGAGAGCCGCGTCGATTCCCGATTGCCCGTCAGAAGCATGGAGAAGTCGATATCCACAAGGTTCGAGGACGCGCTCGACCAACCTCCGATTGGCATAGTTATCCTCGATTTGCAGGATTGTTTTCATTGCTCGTCGAGTCGTGTGTCGTTTATGTTGCCGGTGGTGGAACCGGCAAGTCGTTTTCGGCCGTTTCGCGCCATTTTTCGCCTTCCTCGATCAGCATAATCGGTATCCCGTTGCGAATCGGATATTTCATGCCTGACTCATTGCAGACGAGCCAATAATCACGAACAAGGCGTAACCGGCCCGGGTCCGTGGATGAAGTCTTGTCGCGCACGGCGACAGGACACCGCAGGATTTCCAGGAGCAAAGGATTGATCGGGGTCTCAGGTAAATTGGACATACTTCTAATCAGACGGAGCGTATGAGTCGATAATAGCAGACAGAACTTATCCAGGCCAATTGATGACCGGCCCACCGGAAGCCGGATGGGCCATTTTTACTTCGCGTCCGGCCAGGTGCGCTCGACCAATTGGGGAAGGATCAAGCCCGAAAGACCCCGCAAAGAGTAAGTCATCCACGGTGTAAGCGGTGTCTGCTCCGGGTTTATTTCGGCAACCGGCGCGTCACGCTCTACCGCTTCAAGGGGCAGCGAAGCAGCCGGCTGCACAATTCCTGACGTGCCGACGGTCAGAAACACGTCGGCCGCGCGCGCCACATTAAATGCCCGGTGCAGTGTGTCGTGGGAGAGCATCTCGCCGAACCAGACTACGTCCGGCCGCAAATAGCCGCCACAATGCGGGCATCGCGGCGGTATTTCTCCTGTATCGGCCCAGGTTTCGACGAACCGGTCTTCGTCGAAGCACTTGGATCGCTTCAGGTTTCCATGCAGTTCTATCACGTTTTGACTGCCCGCAAGCTGATGGAGCCCATCGACGTTCTGCGTGATTAGCGTGAAGTGAGGGACATTACGCTCCAGCGTTGCCAGGGCATAATGCCCCGCATTCGGGTTGGCCCGGTCGACAATCTCGCGTCGCCACGCGTACCACTCCCAAACAAGCCGCGGATTGCGCCGAAAGGCTTGCGGCGTGGCCAGTTCTTGAGGGTCATACTGTGCCCAGAGACCTGTTTGTGCCTGCCGAAACGTCGGGATGCCGCTCTCGGCGGATATGCCCGCCCCGGTGAGAACAACCACAACGTCGGCCGCGCTCAGTTGGCGCACAAGTTCGCCCGGGATATCCACGTCCATCATTACCCGCCTTCTGCGCCTGCGAGCAGGAAGTTGTCGATCAACCTGGTTTTGTCGAAGAAGACGGCCATGGACAGCAGAACGCCCTCCGCGGCCGGGATTTCGCCTTCCCATTCCTGGAGCGAGACAGGATTCGCCGCGCTTACGTAATCCACGCGCGCCAACGGCTCAGTCATCAGGATATCGAGCATGGTGCTACGGAGGTCGTCTGCGCGCCGCCGGCCTTCCTTCCATGAGGTTTCGGCCGCCATGAGGGCCTGATGAAGCGCCACCGCCGCCGCGCGTTGGTCGGTCGTGAGGTATTTGTTGCGGGAGCTGAGCGCCAGCCCATCCGGCTCTCGTACTGTTGGACACACCACGATCGCCAGGTCAAAGTTGAGATCGCGCACCATTTGCCGGATCACAACCGATTGCTGGGCATCTTTTTGGCCGAAATAAGCCCTGTTCGGTTGAAAGATGTTGAATAATTTGGCGACGACTGTGGCGACTCCTTCGAAGTGGGCAGGACGCCTGGCTCCCTCCAGCGGCCGGCTCACGTCCTTGATGAGCACGGCCGATTGAAAGTCTGAAGGATACATCTCCCGCTCATCTGGAATAAACACAACATCAACGTTCTCGTCGGATAGCAGGGAGAGATCTCGCTCCAGATCGCGGGGATAGCGGCTCAAATCTTCGGTTGGGGCGAACTGTGCCGGATTGACAAAGATGCTAACCGCGACGAGATCATTTTCTCGCCTGGCCCGCCGCACCAACTCGAGATGCCCTTTGTGCAGATAGCCCATGGTTGGGACAAGCCCCAGGCCGGCCCCGCTGTGACCTTGCCGAAATGCCCGGATTTCGGGGATCTTGCTTGCAATTTTCATTTCAGGTTACCTTATGAAGCGCGGACAGTTTCCTCGCCCAGCAGTCGGATCAGCCCGTCCACGTCTCCCTGATCCAAGAGAGGGGGCTGACCGTTTTCAACCTGTCTGACCAGCTTGCAAAGTCGCACGTTGATCGGCGTCGCGATATCGAGATCGCGCGCCACGCGGGCAACCGCGCCGCATATGGCCTCAACCTCCGTAGGCACGCCGCGCGTCACGTCCTGAAGCATGGAAGAGCGATTGGCGGCCGTCGCCGCAGCGACTGCCATTGCACGTTCGGCCGCGTCCGGGAAGGGTAACACAATGTTTTGTGCCCTGGCCACGGCCGCTACCTCGCGCGCTGCGCGGCTCATGATAGTAACAAGAGCGGGGTGTTCCAGCAGGAAACCGTTTGGCACGCGCAAGAGAGCAGTCAGTGGGTTGATAGCGGCATTGACCGCCAGCTTACCCCAGACTAGTCCATTTGTGTCTGAAACGAGGTAGGATTCAAGCCCGGCGCGATTGAATAGCATCGCTAGTTCGTGAAGTCGGAATAGTTGAGGCATCCCCAACACTGCGTCCATGCCGAAGTGGGTTGGCCCGTGACCGGCATGCCGAACAGCGCCCGGACCCAGGAGCGTTGACCCCTGAGACGTGACCCCAAGGGCAACTCGGTTTTCTCCCAGTTGCCGTCGCAAAGTCGCGCAGTTGTTCAACCCGTTTTGAAGGGTGAGGGCAAGCCCATCGGGGCCGAGCAACTCGGCGGCCGTCTCAGCTGCTTCCGCCGTCTGCCGGCTTTTGACCGCCACGATGACGATATCTACCTGTCCCACGTGGCCGGGGTCATTGGTGATCGAGAGCGGATAGCGGCTACGGCGGCCGTCCGGATGCTCCAACCACAGGCCGCTTTCCCGGATCGTCGCGACCTGCTCCGGCCAATGACCGATCAATACGACATCGGTCATCTCATTCAAATAGGCGCCAAGCAGGCAACCCAATGCACCGATGCCCACAATGCCGATTCTCATGAATCTAGCTCGCTCAGACTCTGTTGAAATACTTCCAGTTCTTCGGTGCTCATCGAAAAAGCGTGTTCCTCCATCGGAAAGCGCTTCCGGACGACATCCTCGCGGTAGGTCTCAAAGGCGCTAACAATAATCCCCTGAAGGTTGGCATATTCCTTCACGAATCGGGGCTTCAATCGGTCGTATAGTCCCAGAACATCGTGGAACACGAGCACCTGACCGTCGCATCCCGCTCCCGCGCCGATCCCAATCGTTGGGATATTCAGGCGTGCCGTGATAGCGGCGGCCACTGGCGCAGGGACGGCCTCCAGAACGAGGGCGTAGCAACCTGCGCTTTCCAGCGCGAGCGCATCGTCAACCAATCTTCTTGCGGCTGTGGCAGTTCGACCTTGCGCTTTGTACCCGCCCAGCTTGCTGATGGTTTGCGGCGTCAATCCGATGTGTCCCATGACCGGAATCCCGGCATCGACAATGGCCCGGACGGTCGCCGCCATCTCCCGGCCGCCTTCGAGCTTGACACTGTCCACATTGCCTTCCTTCAGCATTCGGCCCGCGTTACGAACGGCTTCAGTCGTGTCGGCCTGGTAGGACATAAACGGCAGGTCGCCCACCAAATGGGCGTATTTTGCCCCGCGAGCGACGGCGCGACAATGATGCAACATCTCCTCCATGGTGACTGAAACGGTGCTTTCCAGGCCCATGACGACCATACCGAGGGAATCTCCGACAAGGATGATGTCAATGGCGGCCTTGTCGACCAGCAAGCCGCCCGTGTAATCGTATGCGGTCAACATGGTGATCGGCTCGCCGCGTCGTTTCTTGCTTTGCAGTGTCAGGGTGGTAATTTTAGTGCGATCCATAGCTTGTCACTCACCGTAGGCTTCCCAACACATGGAACGAGAAGGTTTGAATGGATATTGGCGGCCGTGCCTGTGTCGTGCTGCTTGTGGCTTATCGGCCGGAGTCGTCTTGCCTGTAGGTTCCCAGCGTTCTGTGAAGCTCCAGGATGATCAACGCTGCCTGTTCCGGTGTGATGTACATTCTCACCTCGTCGGCCTTGAACAGCTTTTCATCTTCCGGACAGTCTTCCCGAAAGCAAAGACAGATGTTGTCTTCATAATCGCCGTCGGGTTCCTCAAAAAAGATCGACAATCTCAGGCTGCCGTCAAAGAGAGTGATTGCGCCCATCATTCATCTCCTGATGTGTAGTATGGCGTCACCTTTCCATGTGGGTGATTTGCATGTATCCCCGGCGGACTGAACGCGCATCTTCGATCGTGATGAACGCGTTCGGATCAACCGATTCGGCTATTCCACATATCGCGTCGATCTCCTTGCGCCGGACTACAGCCACGATCATCCCCACCGTACCGCCGCGACCATGCCCCCAGCCCACGGTTGCGCCATATCCCGCCTCATGGATTTTCTCCACGATGTTTTGTGTCTTGTAACGCGAAATAATGCGCACGTTTGCGAAGCCCGTCGACGTTCGCTCATCCAGCAACATCCCGGCAACTGTGCCGACGGAGAATCCCAGACAATAGCCGAGCACATTCCAGACGTTGTCGAGATTGTTGACGACTTCAGCTATGGCGATGACGTAGGTCAATACCTCAAAAAACCCGGCCACGAACGCGGCCGCTTTCTTGCCGCGCATCATGGCCAGGACGCGCAATGTGCTGATCGCAATGCCGATGACGCGCAGGATGAAGATGATGGCCGCGCCGAGCAGGACGTCACTGGTGGGGGGAGGAATCTCGAATGAGAACATGGGCGAACTCGAGCAAAGAGCCAAGCCGATTTCGTTCGACGTATCGTTATTGAGATTGTACCCGAATCGCCTTGGGATTCGTAGGGACAGGAGGCAAGAAAAAAGCCTCCCCGATCATATCGACCGGGGAGGCTCGGCTAAGGCTGAAGTCGCTGAAACTAAATGTTGAGCACGGGCAGGTTGATTACCGGGATGGTTGTGCTCAGATACGAGGCATTGACCCAACCCTGGCGGCCGTCGCGCAGAATCACCTTGACCCATGTCGCGGAGGCGTCGCGTCCCAGCAGCGTTACAGTCGTGCCGTTGCTGATCGTCGTGAAGGCCGGGTAGCCGACGCCCGGTCCGGTCCGTACGTTGAGCATCCCGGTAATGACCGTTCCGGTTGCTCCTGTTGGCGGTTGGGTTGGCGGCGGCGTGGTTCCGGTGATGGGAATCAAGCCACTGATCGGTATGCTGGTACGGACGTACAGAGCGCTGACCCAGCCGGTTGTGCCGTTCGGAAGTGCTACCTGGACCCAGGTGGCATCGCCGTTGCGATAGCCGGTGAGATTTACCACATCACCGGTGTTCAGCTTGGTGATAATCGCAAAGTTCGTGCCGGGTCCGCGCCGCACATTCAGGCGATAGGATGTGACGGTGGCGGTTCCGGGGAATGGGCCGCCGGTTCCGGGTTGACCGGAAACGAGCGAGTAGGAGAATCGCATCTCTGCCAGGTTGGTGTTTTCGTAGTACTCAACCCGGACGGGCACAGCGCCCGCGCCCACGTCGTATTCCCCTGTAAACGTCCGCGCCGGACGATCGAACCAGGCATCAATAATTAACTGGTTATTGACCCACACCCGAACGCCGTCGTCGCTGGTGGCCGAGAAGCGATAGCGACCGGGCGTCAGAGTCAGATTAGTGGTCCAGCGCGCCGAAAAATGATCGACCGGGACTTGTGGCGCGGGCGAGCCGTGACCCCAGTTGTAGTTGATCACCGTTTCGTCACGGACGAGCACCGGCGAACCCGACAGGTTCATGTTGTTGAAGTATTCGGCCCGGAACGCTGAAGTCGAGGGAGGCGGGGTTGGCGAGATGCGCGTCCAGTTCAGCACGATTTGGGCGCGCTCGGTGTTCTCGAAGTATTCCACCTTGATCGGAACGTTGCCGCCGGGCAGGTCGATTTCCGCCTGAAACGTCGCTGCGGCCTGTATCTGCCATCGATCGATGATCAGGACATTATTGACCCAGACGCGGACACCATCGTCGGATGTCACCGAGAAGCGATAGCGCCC
>JACDJA010000994.1_pt1 | contig 26424 bp, 24 predicted proteins | sample 7449241 | NCBI WGS metagenome assembly JACDJA01 (sample SAMN14253289, study PRJNA609438) | sludge metagenome | isolation source: initial anaerobic sludge | collected 2018-12-20 | reverse complement strand
TTCGGCGCGCGGCGGACGCTTCGGGGAGGCGTTCGATCCGGCGCAGGTGGAGCACACGCCGTGGGGCCGGGTGGAGCTGGCACTGGACTGCGACAGCGGCGCGGCGGAGTACGAGGCCACGGCCTCGGGCTTCGGTTCGGGTCGGTTCGATCTGGAAGTGCTGGCGCGGCTGGCGAAGCCGGCCTGTCCGTGGGTGAAGCCGACGCTGACGGATTTGTATGACATCAGCCTGACCCACCTGCCGACGCCGGTGCCGCAGGACCCGCCGCCCGGCTTCGGCAGCGGCAACCTCATCGCCGTGCACGGCGTGGCCAACGACGGCACCGTGGTGGGAGTCAGAAAAATAAACTACGGCTCGAATTACGGTTCGATCATGGGCGACAGGCCGGTGCGCCTGCGGCCGGGCGAATCGGACTGGCGGGACATGTACGACATGTTCGTGGTCCGCAGGGTCTTCGTGTCCGGAGATGGCGAAGAGATGCTGTTCAGCCGAATGACCGGCGGCCCCGCGTTTATCCGGGATGACGTGATCGTGCCCATGCCCGGTCTGGAAAATCCGGGGAAAAGTGCCATCCTCGGCACGGTGGCTGATTTTTCCCGTGCCGCGGTGCGGGTCGAAACGCCCGCGCCATCCGGCGGCACGATGGCGAAATACTGGACCTGGAGCGCAACCCAGGGCATGAGGGAGTTGCCGACGGCGGAGGATCTGCGCGGCACCGCGAAGTGTGTATCGAGCGATGGCGACGTGGTGCTTGGGCTGGACCGCGAGCTCCTCGTAGGCGGCGACAAGGCCTGGACGGTGCGCTGGATAGGGGCGGGGCTTCCACACTATCTGACCGACGCTGCCGGCAACCGCATGGCCAGTTTGGCCGCGTGCAGCGACGATGCCGGTATCGTTTATGGGGAGGTTCCTTACGAGACCGACGAAAGAGGCCGGATAAGCGTTCTTCCAGGTTATTTCAGGCGCGATGGCATCAGCGGACACCTGGGCCTGATTCATCCTTCCGAGGAGTCGCCGCATGGCTGGCAGCATGCAGTCCACCATACCTCTGCCGATGGCGCGCTTGCAGGAGGCACGTACCGCTCCCCGGCAATGATCGGCACCCTGCCGCGCGGGGGCTCGGCCACGGGCGCACTGCTCTGGACCCAGGATACCGGTCATGTGCTGTTGACGGAGCTGCTGGCGGGGCTGGGGCAGGCACCCGACTGGCCATCGATGTCCGTCGCCGCGATATCCCCCAGCGGGGAATACCTGGTGGTGACCACGGGGGTAATACCCCAAGGTTCCGAGATCGACTCGCCTTCAACAATGCGATCGGCGCTCATTCGACTGGTGAAGAAGTAGACGGGCGGGGCATTGTGATTTCCCTGTCCGATTCCTTGAGGGAGCACCGCGACACTTTCCCGGCCCTGTCGCAGAGTTGTTCCGGACAGCCGCCTGCACGGGCATGATGGAGCAGGAAACTTGCGGAGCAGGACTCCAGCGCTTCCACCGGCATCGGCAGCGAGCGGGCTGCCGGTGCCCTACTTCACCGTCTCCGACTCCGCGTGGCGCCGGGCCAGGGTATCGCGCGCCTCGTCCAGCGAGAGGCCGGCGGCGCGCAGCAGCGCGATGAGGTGATACAGCAGGTCGGCGGCCTCGTTGCGCAGCTCGTCGGCGTCGCCCGTGGCGGCCGCAAGCGCGGTTTCCACGCCCTCCTCGCCCACTTTCTGCGCGATGCGCTTGATCCCGGCTTCGAACAGGCGGGTGGTGTAGCTGCCTTCCGGCAGTTCGCGCTGGCGCTTTGCGATGAAGGCGTCGAGCGCGCCGAGGAAATCTTCGGGCGCAGCGGCAAAACAGCTCGTCCGGCCCAGATGGCAGGTCGGGCCATCGGCTTCGGCCTGGATCAGCAGGGTGTCGCCATCGCAATCGGCTTCGATCGCCCGCAGATGGAGGAAGTGGCCGGAGCTTTCGCCCTTGGTCCACAGTCGCCCCTTGCTGCGGCTGAAGAAGGTCACCCGCGCGGTGGCCAGGGTGATCTCCAGCGCCTCGCGGCTCATGTAGCCCAGCATCAGCACCCGGCGGCTGGCGGCGCCCTGCACGATGGCGGGAATCAGGCCAGCCTGCTTGTCCCAATCCAGCGCGGATGGATCGAACGAAACGGAACCCTCAGACGACATTGCGCACCTCCACGCCGGCCTCGGACAGCCGCTTCTTGAGTTCGGGAATGGCCACCGCACCGGAATGGAACACGCTGGCCGCCAGCGCGCCATCCACATCCGCCTGCGTGAACACCTCGATGAAGTGCGTGATCGCGCCGGCACCGCCCGATGCCACCAGCGGCGCGCGGCACAGCGCGCGCGCGGCGCTGAGCTGCTCGATGTCGTAGCCCCCGCGCACGCCGTCCGAGCCCATGCAGTTGAGCACGATCTCGCCGGCACCGCGCTGCTGCGCCTCGACGATCCAGTCGAGCGTGCGGCGCGCGTGGGTGCGGGTGGCATCGGGATCGCCAGTGTGGCTGCGCACCCGCCATTGGCCGTCGTCATCGCGCAGGCTGTCGATGCCGACCACGACGCACTGCACGCCGAAGGCTTCGGCCAGTTCGGTGATGAGCTCCGGGCGCTCCAGCGCCGGGGTGTTGATGGAAATCTTGTCGGCCCCGGCGTGCAGCACGGCGCGCGCGTCCGCGACCGAGCGGATGCCGCCGGCCACGCAGAACGGAATGTCGATCAGCCGCGCCACGCGCTCGATCCAGGCCCGGTCCACGCTGCGGCCCTGCGGACTGGCGGTGATGTCGTAGAACACCAGTTCGTCCGCGCCCTCGTCGCGATAGCGTGCCGCCAGCTCCTCGATGCCGCCCATGTCGACGTGGTCGCGGAAGCGCGTCCCCTTGACCACGCGCCCCTCGCGCACGTCCAGGCACGGAATGATCCTTCGGCTCAACATGCGAGGGCATCCTTGAGGTTGATCCGCGCTTCGAGCAGCGCCTTGCCGAGGATTGCTCCGCCGCAGCCCACGGCGCGCGCGGCGGCGATATCGGCCGCGTCACGCACGCCGCCGGAGGCCTGCACCGCGACGCCTGGAACACGTGATACCAGATGCGCATACAGCTCGAGATTCGGCCCGGCCAGCATGCCGTCGCGGCCGATGTCGGTACACAGCAGGTGCGCGAGGCCGGCACCGGCGTAAAACACGGCCAGCTCGTCCAGGCTGCGCCCGGAGCTTTCCGTCCAGCCGTGCAGGGGCAAACGCCAGGCGGCGTCGATGAAGCGGGTATCGAGCGCCACGGTGATGCGCTCGCTGCCGAAGCGCGCGACCCAGCCCGCCACCGTGTCCGGCTCGCGCACCGCGAGGCTGCCGATCACCACGCGCGCGGCTCCGGCGTCGAGCACCCGCATCACGTCATCCGCACTGCGGATGCCGCCGCCGGTCTGCACCTTCAACGAGGTGCTGCGGGCGATTTCGCCCAGCAGCGGCGCAAGCGTGTAGCCGCCCTCGCGCGCGGCGTCCAGATCGACCAGATGCAGCCACTGCGCACCCTCGGCAGCGTAGCCCCGCGCCTGCTCCAGCGGCGTCGCCGGGTACGTGGTCTGCTGCGCGTAATCGCCCTGCTTCAGGCGCACCACCGCGCCATCGCGCACGTCGATGGCGGGATAGAGGGTGAAGCCGGGATCGGGAATTCGGAATCCGGCATTCGGACAAGAGACTCCTGCGGCGTTCATGCGCAGCCGCTCCTGATGAAGTTTTCCAGCAGCCGCGCGCCGGTCGCGCCGGAACGCTCCGGATGGAACTGCGCGCCCGCCACGTTGCCGCGCTGCACCAGCGCCGCGAACGGCACGCCGTGCGCGCTGGATGCCACACAGTCCTCGGTGACGGACGCGGCATAGCTGTGCACGAAATAGCACTGCGCGCCCGCCTCGATGCCTGCCAGAAGCGCGCTGTCGCGGCGGATCACGAGGCGGTTCCAGCCCATGTGCGGGATGCGCACGCCGGGCGCTTCGGGGAGCTTCGCGACGCGGCCTTGCAGCAGGCCCAGCGTTTCCACCCCACCCTCTTCGGACGACTCGAACAGCAGCTGCATCCCGAGACAGATGCCGAGCAGCGGCTGCTGCAGCGTGCGCAGCGTTTCGACCAGGCCCAGCTCGCGCAGTCTCGCCATCGCCACGTCGGCCGCGCCCACGCCGGGCAAAATCACGCGCTCGCTGGCGCGGATCGCCTCGGCGTCGGCGGTCACGACGGCGTCCACCCCGAGCCGATCCAGCGCATAGCGCACCGACCCGATATTGGCCCCGCCCGAGTCCACCAGCGCCACGCGCATCACAGCGCCCCCTTGGTGCTGGGCAACTCGCGCCCTTCGCGCCGGATCGCCTGGCGCAGGGCGCGGGCGAAGGCCTTGAAGCAGGCTTCGACCATGTGGTGCGCGTTCTCGCCGCGCACCGCGAGATGGAGGTTCAGGCCGGCGGACTCGCACAGCGACGCGAAGAAGTGCGGCACCAGCTCGGTCGGAAGATCCCCGACCCTTTCGCGCGGGAACGCGCCGTCGAAGACGAAATGCGGGCGGCCGGAGAAATCCAGCGCGGCGCGCGCGAGGCTCTCGTCCATCGGCAGCACGATGCCGCCGCGCAGCGGATCGACTTCGCCGCCGCCCTCGCCGGCCTGTTCGGCGGCGGCACCGTAGCGGCCGATGCCGCGCTTGTCGCCGATCGCCTGGCGCAGCGCGGCACCGAGCGCGAGCGCGCTGTCCTCGACGCTATGGTGCTCGTCGACGTGCAGATCGCCCTCGCAGCGCAGCGCAAGGCAAAACCCGCCGTGCTTGCCGATCTGGTCGAGCATGTGGTCGAAAAATCCCAGTCCGGTGGAGATCTCGTCGGACGCGACGCGGTCCAGGTCCAGCGCCACGCGAATCCGGGTTTCCTTCGTCGTGCGCGTGACCACGGCCACGCGCGGCGCGTCCACCAGCGCGTGCGCGATGGACTCCCAGGTTTCCAGCCCCGGGCCGAGCCTGAAGCCGCGAACGCCCAGGTTGGCCGCAAACGCGATGTCGGTATCGCGGTCGCCCACCATCGCCGAACCCGCCAGATCGATGGATCGATCGCGCAGGTAGTGCAGCGCCAGATCGATGCCCGGCTTGCGCGTGGGTCGGTTTTCGTGCGGCAGGCTTTCGTCGATCAGCACTTCGCGAAAGCCGATTCCCTGCGAGGAAAACACCTGCATCATCAATTCATGCGGGCCGATGAAATCCTCGCGCGGAAAGCTCGCGGTACCCAAGCCGTCCTGGTTGGTGACCATGACGAACTCGAACCCGGCGTCGCGCAGCCTGAGCATCGCCGGAATCACGCCGGGAACGAAGCGCAGCTTGTCGTAGGCATCGATCTGGCAATCCTCCGGCTCCTCGATCAGGGTGCCGTCGCGGTCGACGAAGAGGATGCGGGTCATGCGGCGACCTCCATATCGGTGAGTGCGGCGATCACGGCGTCGTTTTCCTGGCGTGTTCCGATGCTGATGCGCAGCGCATCGCCGAGCTGCGGCGCGCCGCGCTGGTCGCGCACCACCACGCCGGCGGCAAGCAGGCGCTCGAACGCAAGCTGTGCATCATCAAAACGCGCCAGCAGGAAGTTGCCCTGCGAGGCATACACCCGGCGCACGCCGGGCAAGGCGGCCAGCCGCGCAGACAGCCGCTCGCGCTCGGCGCGCAGCTGCGCAATGCGTTCGCGCGTGCGGGCCAGCGGTGCGGGCTGCAGCGCCGCCAGCGCCAGATCGACGCTGGGCGTGGGCAAGGGATACGGTGCCTGGCAGTTGCGCAGCACCGCGATCAGCTCGGGCGCGGCGATCAGGGTGCCGATGCGCGCGGCGGCCAGCGCGTGGGCTTTCGACAGCGTGCGCAGCACGGCGAGGTTCGGATGCGCGGCCAGCAGCGTCGTGGCGGAAGGCACCTCGGAAAACTCGCCATAGGCCTCGTCCACGACCACCACGGCCCTGCCGGCAAGGCGCGAGGCGAGTGCGGCGATATCGGCCAACGCGATGGCTTCACCGGTCGGGTTGCCGGGCGAGCACAGGAACACCAGGTGCGCGCCCCGCGCTTGGGCGGCATCACCGATGGCGGCAAGATCAGGCAAGAATCCGTCCGGCCCATCGACCAGCGGCACATCCACCAGCGGCGCATCCTGCAGGCGCGCGCTGACCGCATACATGCCGAACACGGGCGAGGACACCACCACGGCATCGGCCTGCGGGCGACACAGGGCGCGCACCAGGAGGTCGATGGCTTCGTCGCTGCCGCGCCCGATCAGGAGACGCTCCGGCACAACGCCGTACAGCGCCGCCAATACCTGCCGCAGCGGCTCGGGCTGCGGTGCGGGATAGCGATTGTTGCGGCCATCCGCATCCATCGGGTTGGGCCAGGGATTTTCGTTGGCGTTGAGCCAGATCGTCCCGCTGACACCGGCCCTGCGTGCGGAACCGTAGCCGGCGAAGGCGCGCAGGTCCGGGCGCACCAGATCGAGCAGGCTCATGGCGCACCTCCGATCCGGGCTAGGCGTCGCGACACCGCCTGCGCGTGCGCTTCGAGCCGCTCGGCCCGCGCCAGCGTCACGGCGTCCGGGCCGATGGCCCGCAGCCCCTCCGCGCTGACTTCCTGCACCGTGATCGCCTTCTGGAAGCTCGCCACCGAGACGCCGCTCCATGCGCTCGCCGCGCCGTAGGTCGGCAGGACGTGGTTGGTACCGCTGCAATAGTCGCCCAGCGCCTCGGGGGCGTAATCGCCGAGAAAGATCGAACCGGCACTCGCCACCGCATCGAGCCAGCGGCGCGGCTGGCGCAACGCAAGGATCAGGTGCTCGGGCGCGTAGGCGTTGGAAATGTCGATGGCCTGGGCGATGTCGCGGGTGCGGATCAGGCGCAGCTTGTCGAGCGAGCGCGCCAGGATGGCCGCACGCGGCAAGTCGGCCGCCTGCGCCCGGATCTGCGCAGCGACGGCGTCGAGCAGCGCCATGCTGTCGGAAAGCAGGATCGCCTGCGAATCGGGGCCGTGCTCGGCCTGCGACAAGAGGTCGGCCGCGACGAATTCGGTGTCCGCCTCGGCATCGGCAATCACCAGCACTTCCGAAGGTCCGGCCGGCATGTCGATGGCCGGACCGCCGGGCGCGGCCGACACCTGGCGCTTGGCCTCGGTGACGTAGCCGTTGCCCGGGCCGAACAGCTTGTCGCAGCGCGGCACCGCGCCCGCTCCTTGAGCCATCGCCGCGATGGCCTGCACCCCGCCGAGGCGGAACACCCGGGTGATGCCGCAGGCCTCGGCCGCCACCAGGACGGTCGGATCGACCGTGCCGTCGGCGCGCGGCGGCGTGCACAAGATGACTTCCGGACAGCCGGCCAATGCGGCGGGCACGCCCAGCATCAGCGCGGTCGAAGGCAGCGGCGCGGAACCGGCCGGCACGTACAGGCCAACCCGCCGGATCGGCCGTAGCACGCGCTCGCAGCGCACCCCCGGTGCGGTGTCCATGGCATAGGGCGCGGTCATGCCGGCGGCGTGGAAGCGCTCGATGCGCGCCTTGGCGGCGAAAATGGCCGCGCGCAGCGGCTCGGACACCTCGCGGCGCGCGCGCTCGAACGCCTCGGGCGAGACGCGAAAATCTTCCACCTCGCAGCCATCGAAGCGCGCGGTCAGCTCGCGCAGCGCGGCCTCGCCGTCGTCTCGCACCCGCGCGATCAGCGCCGCCACGGCCTCACGCAGCGCGGCGTCGTCGGCCAGCGCCGGGCGCTGCAGCAGCGCGCTGCGCGCGCTCTCGGAAAGTGCCTTCCAGTCGGAGACGAAAAGGTTCATCGCGTCAGGCCAGCATCTGTTCGACCGGAAGGACCAGCATCGCGCGCGCACCGGCGCGCTTGAGGTCCTCCAGATGTTGCCAGGTGATTTCGCCATCGCAGACCGCCTGCAGGGCCACGGCATCGTCGCGGCCTTCCAGCGCGCTGACCGTGGGCAGTGCGCCGCCGGGCAGGAGGGCGGTGACGGCGGGCAGCGCCTCGCGATCGGCCTGCAGCAGCAGCAGCCGCGCATCGCGCACCTTGAGCACGCCGTCCAGGCGCCGCAGCAGGAGGTCGGCCAGGGCGATACGCTCGTCCACGAACGCGGTGGAAGGGCCGACCAGCACCGCCTCGCTCTCGAAAATCACCGCCACCTCGCGCAGCTGGTTGGCGGCCAGCGTGGCACCGGACGACACCAGGTCGCAGATCGCCTCGGCCTTGCCCAGGCGCGGCGCGATCTCGACCGAACCCGACAGCGTGACGACCTCGGCCTCGACGCCGTTCTTCTCCAGCCAGTCGGCCAAGAGGTTCGGGTAGGACGTTGCGATGCGCAGCCCGGCCAGCGTTTGCGGACCGTTCCACGCCTGCTCCTGCGGCAGCGCGATGGATAGCCGGCACTGGCCGAAACCCAGCGCGCGCAGTTCGGCAAAGGCCGGCACGCGGCCGGCGCGAAGTTCGCCCAGGCGCAGCTCCTCCAGCACGTTGCGACCGACGAATCCCAGGTCGCAGGTGCCCTCGGCGATGAGGCCGGGGATGTCGTCGTCGCGCACCAGCAAAAGATCGATGGGCAGGGTTTCGCCAAAGCAGAACAGGCGGTCGCGGCTTTCGCGGAAGGAAAGCCCGGAGCGCGTCAGCAGTTCGCGGCCCGGCTGCGAAAGGCGGCCGGATTTCTGCGTCGCGATACGCAGTCGGTCACGTGGTTTCATGGGGGAAGCCGAACGGGGAAAGCGGAAATCAGGCGGTGCGGGCGGTGCGGGCGAAGCCTGGATGTCGATGCAGGCCCAGCGCCTCGGCGGCATGCAGGTAGCCGCCCGCGCCGTGGGTAAGGCTGCGCGCCACCCTTCCCACCGTGGTCACGCTGACCCCGGTGCGCTCGTGGATTTCGCGGTAGGGCACCCCTTCCAGCAGCGGTGCCACCACCTGCCAGCGGTCCGCCATCGCCTCGATCTCGGCCGGCGTGCACAGATCGGTGAGCAGCGCCCGCATCTGGCTGCGGTCCTGCATCGCCAGCAGCGCATCGGCGAGGCGATCGAGCGCGGCGCGGCGTTCGCGGGGAGAGCGGGCGGGAGGACGTTTCACGGAATCGATTGAGCCAATGTAATAGCGCGTTGTTACATTAAATCACGGAACGATCGCGCCGACAAGCTCCCTGCTCGCCTCGGGTCGCGTGGTGACACCCAGTGAACGCACCGACCCGGCGGGCGGGCAGTCTCAGGCCAGCTCGACGCACTCGCGCAGCGCAGCGTCCAGCGCCGCGCACTGCGCGGCGCTGAGCGGCCGGTTGCCGGCGTCGCTCAGCTCGAAAAAATCCTCCACGCGCTCGCCGAAGGTGGCGATGCGCGCGTCATGCACGCGGATGCGGTGGGCGTGGAGGATCGCGGCCACCTGCGCGAGGAGGCCGGAACGATCGTTGCAGACCAGGGTGAGCTGGGTGCGCCCGCCGGTTTCGGAAAACTCGATCTGCACCGGCACGCGGAAATGCCGCAGCCGGCGCGGCAGCGCACGCCGCGCCGGCGGTCGACCCGGGCCGGGAACGCGCAGGCTTTCGCGCAGGGCCTGGGCCACGGCCGCGGCGCGCTGCGGAGCCGCCATGCCATCGAAAGCGGTTTCGGCCTCCAGCACCTGGAAGGTGTCGAGGGTCATGCCGCCGAGCGAGGTGACGATGCGCGCATCGACGATGGACAGCCCGAGCCGGTCGAGCGTGGTCGCGGCGCTGGCGAAGAGCCCGTCGCGGTCGGGCGAGTACACGAATACCTCCATCGCGCCGACCCGCGCGTGCGGGCGCACGAGGACCACGGGCAGCCCGTCGCGGCCGACCTCGACGATACCGTGCGTCTGCCAGGCGATCTGTTCGGGGCGGTAGCGCAGGAAACTGTCGTCGGGAAAATCCGCCCACAGCGCATCGATCGCGGCCTCGTCCAGCCCTTCGGCCAGAAGGCGCGCGCGCGCCGCCTCGCGCACCTCGGCGACGCGCTCGGCGATGTGCGCGCGCTGCGCCAGCCCGCGCCGCAGCGCAAACCGCGTGGCCGCGTGCAGGTCGGCCATCAGCCGGTCCTTCCAGGTGTTCCACAGCTTCGGGCTGGTGCCGGCAATGTCGGCCACGGTCAGGAGGTAGAGGTAATCCAGGCGCTCGCGCTCGCCCACTTCGCGCGCAAACGCGGCCACCACCTCCGGATCGGAAATGTCCTTGCGCTGGGCGGTGGTCGACATGATCAGGTGCTGGCGCACCAGCCAGGCCACGAGGTCGGTATCGGAAGAAGAGAGCCCGTGCGCCTCGCAGAACGCCCGGGCATCGGCCTCGCCCAGTTCGGAGTGATCGCCGCCGCGGCCCTTGGCGATGTCGTGGAACAGCCCGGCCAGCACCAGCAGCTCGGGTTTGCGAAGCTGCTGCCACAGCTCGTGTCCCAGCGCGAAGCGCTCGATGGACTCGGGGCGCGAAAACCCTTCGATGTTGCGCAGCACCGCCAGCGTGTGCTCGTCCACGGTGTAGGCGTGGAACAGGTCGTACTGCATGCGCCCGGTCACGCGGCCGAAGGCCGGCAGATAGCGGCCCAGCACGCCGAGGCGCGCCATGCGTTCGAGCGTGGGCACCGCCTGGCGATCGCGCACCAGGCCGAGGAACAGCGCCCTCACCTCTTCGCTGGCGCGGAACGCATCGTCGATGCACTCCAGCGACTCGCCCAGCGCGCGCGCCGTGGCCGAGTGCAGGGTGGCAAGTTCGGGATGCTGCTGCCAGACGCGGAACAGGCGCAGGATGGTGATCGGCCGGCGCTGCAGCAGGGCGGCATCGCGCAGCGCCAGGCTCTGGCCGATGCACACGAAATCGGCGTCGATGCCCACCGGCGCTTCGGTCTCGCGCAGGCTCTCGTCGAAGCGCTGCAGCAGCCGGTCGCCCAGGCGGGTGACCAGGGCGGCGCTGCGGAAGAAGCCCTGCATCATCTGCTCCACCGCGAGGTTTTCGCTGTGTTCGTCGTGCAGGCCCAGGCGCGAGGCCAGGATCTTCTGGTAGTCGAACAGCAGGCGCTCCTCGCGCCTTCCCGAAACCAGGTGCAGCCCGTAGCGCAGCCGCGACAGCGCGCGGCGGTGGGTGTCGAGCACGCGGAACTCATCCGCCCCCAGCACGCCCAGAGGCACCAGGTCCTCCAGCCCGCGCACGCCGAACAGGCGCTTGGCCAACCAGCCCAGCGCGTGAATGTCGCGCAGCCCCCCCGGGCCGTCCTTGATGTTGGGTTCGAGGTTGTAGGCGGTGTCGTTGAAACGCGCGTGGCGGCCGCGCCACTCGGCGCGCTTGGCTTCAAGGAAGGATTCGGCCGGCCAGAGGTCCGGCGCGCGCATCGCCACCAGAAGGCGCGTCAGCGCGGCGCTGTCGCCCACCAGCGGGCGGGCTTCGAGAATCGCCGTGGCCACTGTGACATCAGCACGCGCGGCCTCCACGCACTGCGCCACGCTGCGCACCGCGTGGCCGGGCGCCAGCCCGATGTCCCACAGCAGCGCGAACCAGCGTTCGATCGCCTCGCGCTGGTCGCGCTGGCTCTCGGCCTCGGCCAGCACCAGCAAATCCACGTCCGAATACGGAAACAGCTCGCCGCGCCCGTAGCCGCCGGTGGCGACCAGCGCCAGGCCGGGAGCGCCGGAAAAACTGTGTTCCCAAGCCGCCACCACGAGGCGATCCACGGTCTTCGCGCGGCGCGCCAGCAGGCGATCCACGTCCTCCTCGCGATCGAACGCCTCGGCAAGGCGGCGCGCACCGTCCTCCAGCGCATCTCGCGCGGCCTGCTTCCAGGCGTCCTCGGAGTCACCGCCGTGAGCAAAAGGTCCCGCACCCATGCTGTTCAATATACGGATTCATATCCCAACAAAAAAACACCAGACGCACACATTTCCTGTGGACAGAAAAAATGTCGCGACAATAGAATCACTGAGCGGTGCCGGCTAAAACAAGCAACCAATACCATTCACAAGATCTTACACATACCCGTAATACAGCAACTGCCTTTGGCGTGCCGTTGCCGCACACACCTCCAGGCGGTGTGATTGCCGTGGCTCCGGCAGATCCAGTTCCAGTCGCCAACCGAAGTCCTGCGAGGCATCGCCGCTACCAAGGAACGCCGCCACGTCAGGGCGCGCAATGGCAGGAAATACCCTGTGGACTTCCCCGTCGATGGCGATGGCCACGTGCGTGACCGGGTCATCGCTTTCCTTCGATCCGGCCCATCCTTCTACATGCAACTTTCCGTCTGCACTGCGCGAGCGCACGTCCACCCAGCCCCACACGCCATGTCGCCAGCGCGAGGCCAGGGCATCCAGGTCAATAGCTGGATTTCGGGTGACGAGGTACAGATCCTGCTCATTGGCCAGCGCCCTCTTCACGCAGGCAAAGCGAACATCGCCGCACTCGGAGCGGATCTTCTGCGCGACGTAGGCATCGGAGACATAGGTGGTGCCGTAGATATCCGCATCCAGTGGGGATATCTCACTGGCGCGCTCGTACAGGATGCCGTCGCCAGGCAGCTCCTTGTTGACGGAAAGCTGCGAAGCGCCGCGCACACTGAAGCACAACAGGCCATCATCGGTCAGCAGACTGGCGAGGCGTTCCAGCCAGCCCGAGAACAGCGTGTCCGGCAGGTGCGAGAACAGCGACACCACCCAGATGAAGTCATACCTTCCAGGCGGAGAAAAATCCAGCGGATTGGCAGCGGAAAGAAAGGTCTCGATGCCTAGGCTGTCGCGAATGAAATCCAGCGCATCGGGCTGGATTTCCGAAGCATGCAGCGTGTGACCAGGCGCGGTGAACTTGAGGAAGCGCAGTGCACGACCGAAACCGCAGGCGAAATCGAGGATGCATAGCGGGCGGGTCTCCGGCTGCAGCACCGAAAGTGACTGCGCCAGTGCGTAATACTGCTGCAGACCAACAGCGAAGTACTGGCTGACAGCGGCGCCGGCATCACGGAGCTCGCCGAGCGAGTGCAACAACATCTGGTCGCTCGGCGCGATGGTTGTGCAAAGTTGCCCTGTCGATGCAGGCCCGCCATCGAGCGGAACCGGCGGAATGCACGCAATCAACCGTTGTTGCAGTGCCAGCTCCTGCGTCAAAAGTCGAGCCTGCTGCAACAGGGCATCCTGGGGGCTGGGAGTTTCGTTCATGGGATACGGCCCTCTCGCACTCATGCGTCGTTGTCGTCGCCGGGAATGCGGGTGAGGATTTCGAAGCCGTCGTCGGTCACCGCGACGGTGTGCTCCCACTGCGCCGAGAGCGAGCGGTCCTTGGTGACCACGGTCCAGCCGTCCGGCAGCAGGCGCGAGTGCCGTGCGCCGGCATTGATCATCGGTTCGATGGTGAACACCATGCCCTGCTTCAGCACCGGCCCGGTGCCCGGCTGCCCGTAGTGCAGCACCTGGGGCTCGTCGTGGTAGACCTGCCCGATACCGTGGCCGCAGTACTCGCGCACCACCGAGAAGCGCTCGGATTCGGCATAGCTCTGGATCGCGTGGCCGATGTCGCCCAGGTGCGCGCCCGGGCGCACCGCGCGGATGCCGCGGAACATGGCCTCGCGGGTCACGTCCACTAGGCGCCGGGCCAGCACCGAGGGCCTGCCGACGAGGTACATGCGGCTGGTGTCGCCGTGCCAGCCGTCCTTGATGACGGTGACGTCGATGTTGAGGATGTCGCCGTCCTTGAGCAGCTTGCTGTCGCTCGGGATGCCGTGGCAGATCACGTTGTTGATCGAGGTGCAGGTGGTCGCCGGGAACGGGATGCGCCCGTGCCCGCCGCCGTAGCCGATGTTGGCCGGGATCGCCTTCTGCACGTTGACGATATGGTCGTGGCAGATGCGGTCCAGCTCGGCGGTGCTGACGCCGGCCTTCACGTAAGGTTCGACCACGCGCAGCACTTCGGCCGCCAGGCGACCGGCCACGCGCATCTTTTCGATGTCTGCGGGAGACTTGATGGGAATGCTCATCGATTAATTATCGCGCAGCGGCCCACGTCGGGCCAGCGCCGCGGGTGTCAGCGATAGCCTTCGGCCTGCAGGCTGAAGAGTTCGGCGTAGAGGCCACCGGCCGCCAGCAGCGATGCGTGATCGCCCTCCTCGATCACCGCCCCGTGACGCAGCACGAGGATGCGATCGGCCATGCGCACGGTGGAAAAACGGTGGGAAATCAGCACCGTGGTGCGCCCTTCCGAGAGCTCGCGGAAGCGCTGGAACACCTCGAACTCCGCGCGCGCGTCGAGCGCGGCGGTGGGTTCGTCCAGGATCATCACCTGGGCTTCACGCATGTAGGCGCGCGCGATGGCGAGCTTCTGCCACTCGCCGCCGGAAAGCTCCACGCCGCTGCCGAAGCGCTTGCCCAGCATCTGTTCATAGCCGCCGGGAAGCTTCGCGATCACCGCGTCGGCCAGGCTGCGGCGTGCGGCCTCCTCGATGCGCGCGCGGTCGTCCCGCGCCTCGATCCGGCCCACGGCGATGTTGTCGGCGGCGCTGAGGTGATAGCGCACGAAGTCCTGGAAGATCACCCCGATATGCGCGCGCAGCTCGTCCAGGTCGTAGTCGCGAAGGTCCACGCCGTCGAGCAGGATGCGGCCTTCGTCCGGGTCGTAGAGGCGCGCCAGCAGCTTGACCAGGGTGGTCTTGCCGGCACCGTTCTCGCCCACCAGCGCAATCGATTCGCCCGCGCCGATTTCAAGCGACAGCGCGCGCACCGCCCAGCGCTCGGCACCGGGATAGCGGAAGCCCACGTCTTCGAACACGAAGCCTTCGCGGATCGGCTGCGGCATCGCGCGCGCGCCGGGGCGCGAGAGGATTTCCGGGCGGATGTCGAAAAACGAGTACAGGTCGTCGAGAAACAGCGCCTGGTTGGCGACCTGCGAAAAGCCGCTCAGCAGCCCTTCGAGCAGCGAACGCAGGCGCAGGAAGGAACCCGCCAGAAAAGTCAGGTCGCCCACCGTGAAGTCGCCGCGCACGGTGCGCCAGGTCAGGTAGCCGTAGGCGGCGTAGTAGCCGCCCGTGCCCAGCAGCGAGAGCGCGCCGCCCCACAGCGCGCGGCGCGCGGCCAAGGCGCGATTGGCGCGATGGAAGGTGTCGGCCAGATGCCGGTAGCGCGCGATCAGGAAGGGGGCCAGCGCGAAGATCTTCACCTCCTTGGCGGTTTCCACGCTGGCACCGGTCTGGCGCACGTAATCCAGCTCGCGCCGCTCGGGGGTCCAGTGGAAATTGAGCGCGTAGCCCTGCGCGTTGAAATGCATCTCGCCCAGGAACGCGGGCAGCAGCGCGACCAGGATCAGCCCGATCAGCCAGGGCGCGTAGGCCGCCAGTCCGACACCGAAGGCGATCACGGTGACGGCATCCTGGGCCTGGCCGAAGAGCTGGCCCAGCAGCGGGCTGCGGCCCATGGTCTGGCGGCGCGCGCGCTCCAGGCGATCCTGCAGGTCGGCGTCCTCGAAGTCCTCCAGATCCAGCGTCGCGGCGTGCTCCATCAGCCGCACGCTGGCGAGGTTGGCGTAGCGTTCGGACAGCACCGCATCGACGAAGCCCACGGCGCGGCCGAGCAGGTCCGAGGCCAGCGCCAGGGCGAACTCCGTGACCAGCAGCAGCGCCAGATGATCCAGCGCGCCGCGGCTCCACGCTTGCCGCAGTCCATCGTGGAACTCCCCGCCGCCAAGCCCGATCACCTCGTCGATGATGAGCTTGGCGACGTAGAGCATGGCCACCGGCAGCACCGCGCGCGCGAGGCGCAGCACCACCGTGGCCAGCGTCAGCGGCGCGCTGGTTTCCCAGACCTGACGCAGGAACGGCCCAAGGTTGCGCAGCGCCGAGACGCGCTGGCGCAGGGATTGGCGCTCTGCGGCCGCGGGCTTCAACGCGCGCCGACTTCCGCCAGGCGCAGCCGCACCGTTTCACCGCTGAAGCCCAGCGCCGCGCCGACTTCCTCCAGCGTGGCGCGCTCGCGCGGAAAGAGGCGGCCGTCGGCCATGGCCACACCCACCAGGACATCCAGCCAGTGCAGCAGTTCGCTGGAACCGGCCGGGTAAAGCTCCTGGATGCGGCGCGCCTCGTGTGCCAGGTCGATCTGGCGCAGCCGCCCGCGCTCGAAGGCCGCATTGGCCAGCGCCAGACCGCCGCTGGGAAGGTCCATGTCCTTCATCACCGCGTTGACGAACTCGGCCTCGTGGCTGGTCACGATGCTGTCGGCCTTGGCGACATAGCCGATCAGCGCGAACAGCACCTCGACCGGCAGTTCGCGCTCCTTGGGCAGCTTGCCGCCGGTGAACAGTTCACCCACCGCGCTGCGCAGGTCGCGCAGGATGCCGGTGAAGCCGGCACCGGATTCCTCGGAAGCCATATTGCATTCTCCATGGTCTGGGGCAGGCCTCACGCGCCGATCCGGCCTGCCTTGCACGAAAGTGGGGTGCCCCGGCGCGCGCCGCCATCGTAAACTCCCCGGCCCCAAAAGCCACCACTCCGGCAGCCGTGACCTCCATCAAGCAGCAAGACCTGATCCAGTCCGTCGCCGACGCGCTGCAGTACATCAGCTACTACCATCCGGTCGATTTCATCAAGGCCGTCACCGCCGCCTGGGAGCGCGAGGAATCGCCGGCGGCCAAGGACGCGATGGCGCAGATCCTGATCAATTCGCGCATGTGCGCCGAAGGCCACCGCCCGATCTGCCAGGACACCGGCATCGTCACGGTGTTCCTGGAAGTGGGCATGGACGTGCGCTGGGAAGGCTTCACCGGCTCGCTCGAGGATGCGGTCAACGAGGGCGTGCGCCGCGCCTACCTCGATCCCGACAACAGGCTGCGCGCCAGCGTGCTGGCCGATCCGGCCGGCAAGCGCATCAACACGAAAGACAACACGCCCTGCGTCATCAACGTCAAGATCGTCGCCGGCGACAAACTCGACGTGATCGTGGCGGCCAAGGGCGGCGGCAGCGAAGCCAAGAGCAAGTTCGCGATGCTCAACCCGTCCGATTCCATCGTCGACTGGGTGCTCAAGACCGTGCCGACCATGGGCGCCGGCTGGTGCCCGCCGGGCATGCTCGGCATCGGCATCGGCGGCACCGCCGAGAAGGCGATGCTGCTGGCCAAGGAGTCGCTGATGGAGGAAATCGATATCCAGGCGCTGATCGCGCGCGGCCCGCAGAATCGTATCGAGGAAATGCGCATCGAGCTGTTCGAGAAAGTCAACGCGCTGGGCATCGGCGCGCAGGGCCTGGGCGGGCTGACCACGGTGCTGGACGTCAAGATCAAGGACTTCCCGACCCATGCCGCCAACCTGCCGGTGGCGCTGATCCCCAACTGCGCGGCCACCCGCCACGCCCATTTCACCCTGGACGGAAGCGGCCCGGTGGCGCTCGATCCGCCCTCGCTGGAAGACTGGCCCACGCTCACCTACAGCCCGCAGAACGCGCGCCGGGTGAACCTGGACACGATCACCCGCGAGGACGTGCAGACCTTCAAGCCGGGCGAGGTGCTGCTGCTCAACGGCAGGATGCTCACCGGCCGCGACGCCGCGCACAAGCGCATGGTGGACATGCTCAACCGCGGCGAACCGCTGCCGGTCGATCTGGCGGGCCGCTTCATCTACTACGTCGGCCCGGTCGATCCGGTGCGCGATGAGGTCGTCGGCCCGGCCGGCCCCACCACCGCCACCCGCATGGACAAGTTCACCGAGCAGGTGCTGGCGCAAACCGGCCTGCTGGGCATGATCGGCAAGGCCGAGCGCGGCCCGTTGGCGCTGGAAGCCATCCGCAGGCACCGCTCGGTCTACCTGATGGCGGTGGGTGGCGCGGCCTACCTGGTCTCCAAGGCGATCCGCGCAGCCCGCGTGGCGGGCTTCGAGGACTTGGGCATGGAGGCCATTTACGAGTTTGAAGTCAAGGACATGCCGGTCACTGTTGCAGTGGATTCTCAGGGCACGTCGGTGCACGAGACCGGCCCGCGCGAATGGCAGGCGCGGATCGCGGGGATTCCGCTGAAGATCCTGTGACGGGGTTCTCAGTCGTACCCTGTTTGGGGCATAGTGCATTCACGAACGGACGTCGGCGGCGCTGCCGCGATGATGCCCGTGCCCATTCCACACCTGTCGTGAACGCCCGCCCTTGAGCTCCAGACATGTTTACCTCGGAAATGGCTTCGAGATCCATTTCAGCTTCGTGTCGGGCGTCCTGCGCGCGCAGGTGGAAGGCCCGCACGACAGCTTCGATGTCTCCATCGCCTACTGGAAGGCCATCGTCGAAGAACGGCTTCGCCTCGGCGCCACGCGGATCCTGGTGGTCGAGAACCTCGCCGACAGCACGCACGCGGACGTGACCCTGAGCATGGCCGACGAACTCCTGAAGCTCGATCTCGCCGGCTGTCGGGTGGCATTCGTGGATCGCGGCGTGGACAACCGCTCGGTGCAGGAACTCATCGCCATGCGTGCACGCGACCAGGGCATCATCGCGGCGGTATTCGGCGACGAGGGCCAAGCGATCAACTGGCTGCGGCACGGCATCGACTGAAGCGCGATCGCGCAGCGGGGTCGCTCACTCCGCCTCACCCGGCGCACCGGGCGGCAGATCCACGTTGCGCCGGAACTCGAAATCAGCCGCGTCTCGATGTGGGCCACTTCCTCGCGCTCGGTGAACGCGCTCAAGGTGAAGCTGCGCAGGTGTTCGCTGTCGCGCACGCCAACGTGCGCGAGGAAATCATCGGCACCGGCAACGTGGTAGCAGGCCATCACCTCGGGCAGCGACAGCAGGTGCCGGTGGAAACCGTCCACCAGCGCGCGCGAATGCCGCGCCAGACGTACCGACACCATCGCCTGCAGCCTTACGCCGATGGCCTCGGGCGCGATCTCGGCGTGGTAGCCCAGCAGCACCTTCTCCTCGCGCATCTTGCGCACCCGCTCCAGCGCGGTGGAGGGCGCGATGCCGACCCGTTCGGCCAGATCCTTGTTGGGCAGCCGCGCATTCTTCCGCAGCAGGCGCAAAAGCGCGTAGTCGATTCGATCGAGCATGGTCCGATGGGCTGATAAGGAAATATCCTGCGGCACGGTGTCCCTGCGCCGAATGACGTTCTAGCATATCCGGCAAATACCGCCAGGGAGTTCGCCATGCCCCGCTTCCAGACCACCGCCGTCCACGCCGGCCGCGACGACTTCAACCGCCTGTGCGTGCACGCGCCGCCGATCGATCTCTCCACCACCTACCCGATTCCGGACCTGGACACCGGCAGCGCCAGCTTCGACGCGCTGATCGCCGGCGAACCCAGCGCCGCCAACCCGATCTACGCCCGGCTGCACAATCCCACGGTGGCGCGCACCGAAAGTGCCATCGCGGCGCTGGAAGGCACGCAGGCCTGCGTGGCCTACGCCTCGGGCATGGCCGCGCTTGCCGCCGTACTGATGGCGCGCAGCCGGCACGGCCGCCACGTGCTCGTGGTGCGGCCGCTGTACGGCACCTCCGATCACCTCCTGGGCAGCGGCCTGTGCGGCGTGGAAGCCGAATTCATCACCGACGCCGACCAGGTCGCCGCGCGCCTGCGCCCCGACACCGCCCTGGTCGTCATCGAAACCCCGTCCAACCCGACTCTCGACCTCATCGACATCCGCGCCACGGTCGAAGCCGCCGGTGCGGTGCCGGTGCTGGTGGATTCCACCTTCGCGACCCCGGTACTACAGCGCCCGGCCGAACTGGGTGCCACCTACGTCTGGCACAGCGCCACCAAGTTCCTCGGCGGTCACGGCGACGTGATCGCCGGCGTGGTCTGCTGCGACCAGGCCCACGCCGCCGAATTGCGCACCCTGCGCGCCGCCACCGGCGCGCTGCTGCATCCCCTCGCCGCCTACCTGCTGCACCGCGGCCTGCCCACACTCACGCTGCGGGTCGAGGCCGCGCAGGCCAATGCGCGGGAACTGGCGTCCCGCCTGGCCGCGCATCCGGCGGTGTCCAGGATGTTCTATCCCGGCCTGCCCGGCGCGCGCGGCGGCCACCTGGTCGGCACGCAGATGTCCGGCCCCGGCTCGCTGATGTCCTTCGACCTGCGCGGCGGCCACGACGCTGCGGCGCGCGCCATGGCGCGGGTCAAGGTGATGACCGCCGCCGTCAGCCTGGGTGCCACCGATACCCTGATCCAGCATCCGGCCGGCCTCACCCACCGCATGGTGCCCGAAGCCGCGCGCGCCGCCGCCGGCATCACCCCGGGCCTGCTGCGCCTGTCGGTCGGCATCGAGCACGTCGAAGACCTGTGGGAAGACCTCGCGCAGGCGCTGGCCGACTGAATCGGTGCGCGTCATGGCGCTTGCACTCGCGCTGCGGGCGGCAACGGACAGTGAACGCGGCTTCTGCGAAGCGCTCGGCCGCGCGAACATGGCACCCTATCTGGCCGCGCGCGGCATCGCGTGGGAGCCGGCGCGCTTCCGGGCGAGCTGGGAGGCTTTCGAAAACCTGGTCATCGAGGCCGACGGGCACATCGCCGGGCTGCTGCGCCTGACACCCGAGGCCGACGCGCTGGGCCTGCGCGATCTCCAGATCCTGCCCGCGCTGCAGCGCCGCGGCATCGGCACCTGGGCGGTGCGGCAGGCGGCACGGCTGGCAGCGGCGCGCGGCTACCGTCACCTGCGGCTGCGGGTCTACGGGGAAAATCCGGCACAGGCGCTCTATCTGCGCCTCGGGTTCCGCCTCGATCGCATCGAGGCCGGCACGACACACCTCGTGTTGGCGCTGGACGCCTGAAGCATCCGGCCACCCTCCGCAGCGCAAACCGGAACGGGCACCCCGCCGTGCCCGTTCCGTCTCATGCAGCGCGCCTGCGCGACCTCAGTCCGCGGCCTTGAGCTTGGCCAGCCGCAGCCAGGTATCGACCACGGTGTCGGGATTGAGCGACACCGATTCGATGCCCTCATCCATCAGCCACTCGGCAAGGTCGGGATGATCGCTCGGGCCCTGGCCGCAGATGCCCACGTACTTGCCGCGGCGTTTGGCGGTCTGGATCGCCATCGAAAAGAGTTTCTTGACCGCCGGATCGCGCTCGTCGAAAAGGTGGGCGACGATGCCCGAATCACGGTCCAGGCCCAGGGTGAGCTGGGTCAGGTCGTTGGAACCGATCGAGAAGCCGTCGAAGATGTCGAGAAACTCGTCGGCCAGGAGCGCGTTCGACGGCAGCTCGCACATCATGATGACCTTGAGCCCGTTCTCGCCCTGCCTGAGGCCGTTGGCGGCGAGCGTCTCGACCACCGCCCTGCCCTCGCCCAGGGTGCGCACGAAGGGAATCATGACCCAGCAGTTGGTCAGGCCCATGTCCTCGCGCACCTTCTTCACCGCGCGGCATTCCAGCGCGAAGCAGTCGCGGAATTCCGGGTGCACGTAGCGGCTGGCACCGCGGAAGCCGATCATCGGGTTTTCCTCGTGCGGCTCGTACTGCCTGCCGGCCACGAGGTTGGCGTATTCGTTGGACTTGAAGTCCGACAGCCGCACGATCACCGGGTCGGGCGCAAAGGCTGCCGTCAGGGTGGCGATGCCTTCGGCCAGGCGATCCACGTAGAACGACACCGGATCGGCATAGCCGGCGCTCATCTCGTCGATCTTCGCCTTGATGTCGGCCGGCTGCCTGTCGTACTCCAGCAGCGCGCGCGGGTGGATGCCGATCTGGCGCGCGATGATGAACTCCAGCCGCGCCAGGCCGATGCCCTGATTGGGCAGCTGCGCAAAATCGAAGGCGCGCTCGGGGTTGCCCACGTTCATCATGATCTTGAGCGGTGCCGGCGGCATGTTTTCCAGATCCGCCGTGGCCACCTCGAAATCGAGCTTGCCGGCGTAGATGTGGCCGGTGTCGCCTTCGGCACAGGACACCGTGACCTCGGCACCGTCGGGAATGGTGCTCATGGCGTCGCCGCAGCCCACCACCGCCGGCACGCCCAGCTCGCGCGCGATGATCGCGGCGTGGCAGGTGCGCCCGCCGCGGTTGGTGACGATCGCGGCGGCGCGCTTCATGATCGGCTCCCAGTCGGGGTCGGTCATGTCGGCCACCAGCACGTCGCCGGGCTGGAACTTCGCCATTTCATCGAGCGAGCGCACCACGCGCGCGGTGCCGGCACCGATCTTCTGGCCGATGGCGCGGCCCTGGGCCAGCACCTCGCTCTTGCCATTGAGGCTGTAGCGCTCGATCTGCGTGGCGCGGGCGCGCGACTTCACCGTTTCCGGGCGCGCCTGCACGATGAAGAGCTTGCCGCTGTGCCCATCCTTGGCCCACTCGATATCCATCGGGCGACCGTAGTGCTCCTCGATGATCAGCGACTGCCGCGCCAGATCCTCGACCTCGGCATCGGTGATGGAAAAACGACGGCGCAGCTCCAGCGGCGTGTCCTCCATCTTCACCCGCTCGCCCGCCGCATCGGAATGGACCATGCGGATCTGCTTGGTGCCGATCTGACGGCGCACCACGGCCTGTTTGCCGGCGCGCAGCGTGGGCTTGTAGACGTAGAACTCGTCGGGATTGACCGCGCCCTGGACCACGGTCTCGCCCAGGCCATAGCTGGCGGTGACGAACACCACGTCGCGGAAACCCGATTCGGTGTCGAGCGTGAAGAGCACGCCCGACGCACCGATGTCCGAGCGCACCATCAGCTGCACGCCGGCGGACAGGAACACGTCCTCGTGCTTGAAACCGTGGTGCACGCGGTAGGCGATGGCGCGGTCGTTGTAGAGGCTGGCGAAAACCTCCTTGACCTTGTGCACGACGTCGCCGGCACCGGTCACGTTGAGGTAGGTCTCCTGCTGGCCGGCGAAGCTCGCATCGGGCAGATCTTCCGCCGTGGCCGAGGAGCGCACCGCTACCGAGACTTCGCCGCCGCCGTTGTCGGCGCACAGCCTCGCGTAGGCCGCGCGGATGGCCGCATCCAGCGCCGGCTGCAGCGGCGCGTCGATCACCCAGCCGCGGATTTCCGCACCCGCCTTCATCAGCTCCGGCACATCCTCGACATCCAGCGCCGCCAGCCGCGCGTAGATGCGCTCGTGCAGGTGGTTGTGCGCGATGAACTCGCGGAAGGCATCCGCCGTCGTGGCAAACCCACCGGGCACCGAGACGCCCAGCCGCGCCAGATTGCCGATCATTTCGCCAAGGGAGGAGTTCTTGCCGCCCACCTGGGCAAGGTCGGTCAGGCGCAGGTCGTGCAGCCACAGGATGTGTGAAGTCACGCGTTGGCTCCGGAACGGACGGGTAAAGCGTCGGACCCGTTATTGTGCGGGGCACAACCTGGACTGACAAGGCTTGGCAACAGGCCCGGGCGCACCCATTCCGGGGCGGATGTGATACGCGTCCCGAACCGTCGAGGCGCACCGCCGCTCCCGATACACTGCCCCCATCCGCCTTCGAGGACCCCGCATGAGCGCGCAGCGCCCCGTCTTTTTCGTCTCCGATGGCACCGGCATCACCGCCGAAACCATCGGAACCAGCCTCCTGACCCAGTTCCCCGACGTGGCGTTCGCCACCCAGCGCCTGCCGTTTATCGATACCGAATCCAAGGCGCGCCAGGCGGCGCAGCGCGTGCGCGAGACCGGCGAGCGCATCGGACTGCGCCCGATCATCGTCAACACCGTGGTGGACAGCGCCATCTCCGCCGCGCTCGCCGAAAGCGGAGCGCTGATGATGGACGTGTTCGCGCCCTTCATCCTGCCGCTGGAAACGGAGCTGGGCTCCACCCGCCGGCCGTCGGTGGGACGCGCCCACAGCATGACCGATTACGACAAGTACGAGACCCGCATCAACGCCACCAACTATGCGCTCAGCCACGACGACGGCGTGGCCCCGCACTACGAAGAGGCCGACGTGATCCTCGTGGGCGTTTCGCGCTCGGGCAAAACGCCGACCTGCCTGTACCTGGCGCTGCACTTCGGCGTCAGCGCCGCCAACTATCCGCTGACCGAAGAGGACCTCGAAGGCGGCGAGCTGCCGCGCCGCCTGCGGCTGCACCGCCACAAGCTCTTCGGCCTGACCATCGATCCCGTGCGCCTGCACCAGATCCGCCAGCAGCGCCGCCCGGACAGCCGTTATGCGAAGCTGGAAACCTGCCAGCGGGAAGTCCAGGCCGCCGAAGCCCTGTTCCGGCAGGAAAACCTGCCCTCGCTCAGCACCACCCACACCTCGATCGAGGAGATCGCGAGCAAGGTGATGTCCCACTTCAACATCGACCGACACCTCTTCTGACGCCGCATGACTTCGCTACGCGCCCCCACTCGCCCGACGACCTTTCCGCGCATCAGCCGCTTCGGCTACCTGATGGGGCTGTACGCGGAAAACTTCGCCCGGTTCGAGCGCCTGTTCCAGCCGCACGGCCCGCATCCACACTGGCGATCGAGCATCGACGATGGCCTGGACGTACACCTGCAGGTGCTCGAACGGCACCGTTACACCACCCTGTTCCGGCTGTCCTACGCGCTGCGCGACCCCGTGACCGGCGAGCCCGACCCATCGGCCTTCCTGCGGCTCTACTGCGACGCGCGCCTGGTGGAGGTCACGCACTGCTACGTGGGCAAGCGCTGGCAGGATGCGCTCGGCCTGTACCCGGAGCCGGCCACCCTGCTCGGCCATCGCCTGCGAATGAACACATTTCTCGGCAAGTGGCTGGACTACCTCGGCGAGCAGGGGCACTCGCCCTTCACGCTGCAACACGACGAGGCACCACCGGCCGCACTCTGGAACCACGAACGTCAAAGACCGGCCGGAGCGTCGGAACCCTGATCGCAACGGGCTGAACCATGGCCCGGCCGGCTGATCGTTCGATCGACCAGCCCCGATCACCACGATCAAAAGCCCTTGACGCACCCCTGATCGCCCCCTAGAATGGTCGTCTTTCCGGCATGTGGGGCTATAGCTCAGCTGGGAGAGCGCTACAATGGCATTGTAGAGGTCATCGGTTCGATCCCGATTAGCTCCACCACCTCCTTACGTCCCCATCGTCTAGAGGCCTAGGACACAACCCTTTCACGGTTGCGACCGGGGTTCGAATCCCCGTGGGGACGCCAATAAAAGCAATAACTTAGGGCTGCCGCAAGGCGGCCCATTTTTTTATCGGCAGGTTTCAGGCAACAATTTGCCGGCGGTGCCGCAATCGCGCCTTCCCATGCGCTGGAATGCCGGATTCGCGCGTGGCTGGAACGTGCAGGCTCTGGCCGAGAAAGCCGCCGATTCCGCCGGGCATTGCCGCTGCCTGCCACCCGCAGCACGGGTGGCAGGAGCCCCGCGTAGCCCGGGGATTTCGGGCAAGAAAAAGGGCCCGGAGACTATCCGAGCCCTTGTGCATGGTGGCGGACGGACGCCGGCTCAATTCCGTCTCTCTCGCCTGGAATGGCAATGCAGCGTGCGTGAGCGGCAGTGGGCGGATCAAAGAACCGCTTCCAACCCCTTGCGCTCGAGGATGTCCAGCAGCTTCTGCGACGGCCCGCTAGGGCGCTTGTCGCCCACCTCCCATTTTCGGACAGTGGACGTGCTGGTGTTCAACACGCTGGCCAGCACGGACTGACTCAGCTGCAATCGCTCGCGCAGCGCCTTGACCTTTGCGGCGTCGTAGTCCTGCACCGGCTCCAGGCACAGCGCGTCGTATTTCTGCATCTTGCGCTTGTCGATGAATCCCAGGCGATGCAGATCGCTGGCCGATTCGTGAACGGCTTCGAGGATGCGGCTCTTGGTCTTGGTGGTCATTGGCAAATCTCCTGCAAAGCGCCGTCGGCAACGGCTTCATCCAGTTGCGAGCCTGTTCGAGCCAGCAGGTCGGCGGCGAGGATCTGCAAGCCTTCGAGCTCCTCGTCGCTGACGTTCGCCCGTTCGTTCTTCTCGAAGCCGAATACGAAGAACCAGCGGTTGCCCTTGTTGGTGGCCACCAGCGTGCGCACGCCGCCACGCTTGCCGCGCCCCGCCAACCCGACGCGTTTCTTCAGCACGCTGCCGCCGAGGTCAGCGTCGATCAGACCGGCCGCCATCTCCTGAACGGCCCTGCACAGGACGACATCGGTGAGCTCCGTCTTGCGCATCCATCGTTGGAAGTGGCGAGTTTTGAATACTCGCGTCATTGGGAATATTGTGCCACCGAGTGGCATAGATTGTCTACACGGCTGTCCCGGCACCCTGCCCAGCCGACATCACCATTCGAAACGGCCTACGGACGGCGCACCCGAATCGACGCGATACCCCATCGCCCGATAGCCACGCTGGCGCTTGTCCCACATCCGCAGCAAGGCCGGATGCCCCGTGTCGACGAAGTCGATGATGCGCACATCGGTCTTGCTGGCGTGTTCCCGGTGCAGGCGACTGAACCGCCCCGGGAATCCCGGAGACTCGTTGGTGTGAGTCACGCCGCCTCGGCGAGCTCACGGGTTTGCTGATAGTAAATCGCTTCTGCCTCGGCTGGTGAGATGTTGCCGAGCGGACCCAGCAAGCGCTTGTGGTTGAA
>JACDJA010000991.1_pt1 | contig 26476 bp, 32 predicted proteins | sample 7449241 | NCBI WGS metagenome assembly JACDJA01 (sample SAMN14253289, study PRJNA609438) | sludge metagenome | isolation source: initial anaerobic sludge | collected 2018-12-20 | reverse complement strand
GCCACCGGCACCACCGCAGCCAAGCGCGATACGGATGCCAGAGGCGGCCAATACATAGGAATCGCCACCGTTGCCGCCATCCCCACCTAAGCTTCCATAGATGTCGGCGGGCGGCGTAATTCCAGAAAAGCCTCGGGCCGCCCCTCCACCGCCTCCGCCGCCCCCGCCGCCGGACGCCTCGATGCGGATGCACCCGACACCTTCCGGGACGGTCCAGGAATGCGTGCCGGGCGTGGTAAAGGTTACCTCGTTAGCAAATGTTTTCGTATCGTTACAGGCCAACGCATCCACAATCTGGGACATATCGCCGACGCTCGCCGAGGCTGGGGGCCTCATGTAGAGGTAGCCCGCCACCCCCCCCGGGGTCACGACGACGTTGGCCGCGAGCGCTGGCAGGGCCGCCATGAGGGCGGCGGCGAGCGCGGTTTGCTTGATGCTGCAGAAGGTTTTCATGGGGTATCTCCTCAATTCACGAAATCGCTCAGTTTTGCCTTCCAGGCGCCCTGTGCCCCGCAGACGTATCGCTGCGTGTTGTCGGAGGCGTGCCAGCCACACGGATGACCGACCGCGTCGGGCACCACGCCCGCAGCGGCGCCGGCAAGGACGGCGGCCTTCTCAAAGGAGTCGATCTTGATATTGGTCGATGGAACGGGACTCACGGCAACGCCGTTCAAGGATGACGCCGGCACCACCAGCACCTCAAGGTTATCGGTCGGGTTCGCCGATGCGTCGTAGACGCGCTTTGCGATCACGGCCCATTTCGCCCCGGCCGCGTTCGTGTCCTTGAACGCGGCAGCGAGGTACCCCTTGTACTTCAACCAGTTCACGTCGAACGCACAGGTGTTCTTGGTGGTGTCATTCGCGGCCGTGCCGCCGGCGCCCGTCGTCGCGCTGGCATTGACCACACAGTAGCTGCTGGCGGACGTCCCCGCGTCCGCCGCAGCCAGGATCTCGGTGTAGTTCGCGTTGATGTATTCCTGCGCGGCGGCGCGCACCTCGGCCATGCCGGACGCCATGTTGGACGCGTCGATCGTGCGCGCCATGCTCAGCTGCTCACGCATCATCCACGCCGAAATTGCCATCACGACGAACACGCCGAGCAGGACCTCAACCATCATGAAGCCGCGCTGGCGGCGATTACAGGTCATGAGCATTTTGCAGCCTCCGTTGTCAATGTGGCGGTGTCCGCAGGGTCGCCGACGACCCACTTCCCGGACACGGGATTCACCTTTTCCGTACGCCCCGCAAGCACACGCCCCAGCCGCGACGGCGTTTCGGGATAACGCATATCGGCACAAAGAACGTACGACGTGCCGTCCGCGACGATGCGCCAGGTCGACGGCATATTGATGCTCGAAAGCGAGGCCGGCAGATCCTGCGCCGACGCAATCGTCGACCAGTAGAACGTGCCCGACGCCGCCGGGTTCGCCTCCATGTACTCCGCCGCATGACGCACGAACACGAGATACAGGCTCACCTCATTTTCGACATGCGCCGCCTTCACCTCCGAAGGCTTCGCCGCCGACGAAAGTGTCACCCACTGGAACGCACCGTACGCGGCGATCGTCGCCAGGAAAAAAACAATTACGCCCGCTGGCATGGTTTACCCCCCACGACGCGCCTGTTCCTGGAAAATATCCACCCCGCTCATAAGCTGGTTGGCCTGGAACTGCAGGTCACCCTCAAGGTGAGACAGCATGCCGGCGCGGATCTTGTTGGCGATCGCCGTCCTCGCGTTCGCGCTGACAAGCGCACGCACGGACAGCTGACCGTCTGTAATACGCTGGTGCAGCACGAGCCGCAGCACGCTGGACACCGCATCCAGCACCGGCTTGTGATCGTTGTCGCCAGCGGCCAGCCGTACCAGCGAGTCGATCGCCGCCGGGATATCGGTACCGAAACCGGTCGCGAACACCAGGAAACCGCTGGACGCCGCACGAATGAGCGCCGACGCGCTCTCCGCATCCCTCACCTCGCCGACATAAAGGATGCAGTGCGTTCCCGACGGTTGGCTCCGCAGCACGCCACGGAACGCCTCCTGCCAGTCCGCACGGGAGTCGCCTGCCACCCACGTCTGCGAGCAGTAACCGTCGCCATGCCAGCCATTGAGCGGCATTTCCGGCGGGTCCTCGACCGTATAGGCGAATCCGCCGAACACCTCCAGTCGCGTCGTGAGCGCGGCCGAACACGTCGTCGTCTTGCCGGACCCCGGGGCACCGATCACGTAGACCAACCCGCCTCCGCTCAACATGGGCGACAGAAGCATCGCCTTCGTCGCCGAGGGAAGCGGGCTGGGCAGCGCATCGAGTTTGGGTGCCATGGACGACATCCGGCGCAGGCGCAGCCACTCGCCGTCAACTACCTGACGGTCACGCCGCCCCCTGAAAAACCACCCGTTCCAGGCGATCATGAAGTCGTCCTTGGGCGACCCTCCGATGCGCTGCTGGACGGCCGCGATGATATCCATCTCCAGTTCCGTCGGCCGGCGCGGCCCCGGGAACACCAGGGACTCCTCCGGCGAGGCGACGTTGATGTGGATGTCGGTAAACTTCATGCACCCCTTCATGGACCCCTCTATTACTTAACGTAAGCAGTCAGCAAGACCGTTCCATCAGGCGCCACCCAACCACAGTTGTTGTCCCACGAGGACAGCAGTGTCGTCGGATCCTCCTTGATCGCCCCCCCCTGGCGCACGATCTTGTATGCCAGGGGTTCGAGAGCGGCAACCGTTGCGAGACACTTGGATGCGGGCACCCGAATGACTGCGGTGAACATTGAAGTGGCGCCGAACACCGAGACAGCCTTCTGATAGCCGTTGTAAATGGTCGTTCCCGAATACGTGTAGGGCTGCACGATCAACCCCCCGTTGATCACCGCGGCGTTATTGACGGCGCTGTAACTGCCGATTCCGCGCCACTTGTCCCGGATCGCCGCCAGCAGCTCCGCCGTCGCAATGGCATTTTCGCGATCGAGAACGTCCTCGCTCGCCGTTCGGTACGCGCCAAAGGATCCCGCAAGAATCGCCGACCCCACGCCCACAACGAGCAGCAGCTCCAGTGTCGTGAAGCCGCGGCGGCGCCGCCCCCCCGGCTCGCGCCCGACCGCCGGCACATCGGCTGCGACGGGCTTTGCATGGACGCCATTCACTTCCCTATCATCTTCACTCATGACCACCCCTTTCAGAATCACCAACAACAGGCTTTGCCATTCACCCGCTCTGCGTCCCGCCGTTCCGGCAGACTTGATCGGGCCTCACTTGACGATGGCCTGCAACAGATATTTGCCGCCCCAATCCGGGCCGCACGAGAGATTCCATGACGACAGCAGCTTCGGCGTCGCCAGGCTCTCGTCCTTGATCGTCCCGGTCATGTGGATGATCTTGTACGCGATCCGGTCAAGCGCGGACACTGTCGCCAGGCACTCGCTTTTCGGGATGTAAATCATCAACTGCATTTCGTCCGCCGACCCCATCGGCCACACGGTCATCCCGTAACCGCTGTAGATGGTCGTGCCGGAATAGGTAAAAGGCGCCTTCACAAGGCCAGCGTTGATTACGGATGTGCCGGACACCCCCGTGTAGGCCCCGATGTAACTCCACTTGCGCTTGATCGCAGCAATAAGGTTGACCGTGGCATCCGCGTTCGCGCGGCTTGCCTGGTCGCGCGAAACCACGCCGTAGGCGTAGTAGCTTCCCGCCACAATCACTGCGCCGACACCCAGAACGAGCATCAACTCGATGACGGAAAACCCGGAAAGACGGCGCAGCGATGCGCGGCATCGCTGCGCCCGTCCAGGCGCGAGCATCACGCACGTCACGCCATTACTTTACGAACGCGGTCACCACGGTCGTGGCACCGCCACACTGGGTCGTTGCTTTGGTGGCATCGATCGAACCGCCGGCCTCCTTGACGGTCTGGGTGGCGCTTTCAACCGCGTTCGCGGCCACACCCGCCGTATGCACATCGATGCGATACGCAATGCCGTCCAACGCACCAATCGTGTCGATACACTTGTTGGTCGGCACGCTGATCTGCCCCGCGAAGTTCGCTGCTTGCGTGCTGAACACGATGTTGTGCGAGTAGACGTTCTTGATGTTCGTGCCATCCCAGGTCAAGGGCTTCACGACCAGGCCCGCGGCGTTGACTGCCGAATCGGATACGCCAGTGTATGAGCCGATGCCGCTCCACTTGTTCTTCACGGACGCCAGTAGATTGGTGGTGGCGGACATGTTCTGCTGGTCGTCATTGCTTTCGCTCACGACCTTGTAGCCGGTGAATGCGCCGGCGATGATGACGGCGCCAACACCCAGCACCAGCATGAGCTCGGTGATGGTAAAGCCGCGCTGGCGGCGATAGGCGGGGAGGGACTTCATCTGTTTCATGGCATTTCCTCTTGAAAATAAAAAACACGATTGATTCGTCTAAAACTGCCGCGCCAGCCACGAAAATCCCGGACACTGCCGCGCAGCACTAATCATTGCACTTTTGCAACTATTGGTAAAGTCTTTTATTCATCAGGCATGACGTCCCCCTAGAAAGCGTTCGCCTGCTTGCTCACCGACATGGTGACCTGCATGAAACTCGCAAACGTCATGCCGAGCATCCCGGCGACCACCACCAGGAGCACATTGCGCAAGATGCCGAACTGCAGGCGAATACGCTTTTCCAGACGCTCCATTGCCCGTGAGGCCAGCGCTTTCAGCGATTGCGCGAAGCTGGTGCGCGACCCATACATCTTGATCTCCCACGCGGTCCAGGCATCGAACATGCTGCCCTCGCCAGGCTCTCCCGCTATGGCGTCGGCCTCCTGCATGCCGCGCCGCATGCGCCCCTGGATTCGCTCCAGGTAATGGCGCTGCCAATTCGAGCCGATTGCGTGCATCTGCGCCAGCGCCGCGGACACCGGCACGCCGGCGGCGATCAGCATCGATAGCGCGGTGAGGATCATGGCTGCCTGGACTTCGAGATAGATCGACCAGGGCGGCACGAAGCGGTCGGCCCATTCGCGCCGCACCCCGGACCAGCGGGTCGCGGAAACACCGAACGCGCCGGCAATACCGAAGATCGAGCCGAACAGGATCACCAGGATCACCACGGAATGGTCGCTCACCCACCCCAGAAATCGCCCGATCGCCGGCCATTTGGCGCGCGGCAGGATGTCCTCCATCACAGGGATGAGCTGCATGGACACCATGGCCAGGAATCCGCCCAGCATCAGCAGCAGGATGACCGGGTAAACCATCGCGCCAACGATGGCGCCCGTGATTTTCGTCTTGGCCTCGATGAGGTTCGTGACTTCACCCAGACCGTCGCCGAGGCGCCCCGCCTGCTCGCCGGCATCGATGAGCGCCGCCTCCACCGGCGGTACCCATTCGCGCAAACTTTCGCCGAGCGTGCGCGGCGCCCGACCATTCTGGCCGCGCATCGCGAGCATCAGGTTCTTGATGATCGCGGGCGGAAACATCTTGAGTGTCTTGGAGCTCTTCTCGATCTCGCGCAGCGCGTCGTAAACGGGGATGCCATCCTTGATGAAATCCCGCATCAACCGGTAGAAAAGCAGGCGCTTGCCTTGCCCGAACGAATTCTTGCCCACTAGAAGCCCCCCCCGGACAACGCCCCATCCATGCCGCCCAGATCGTCAACGACAAGCTCCGCCGTCAACAGGCCGATCTGGTTTTCCACATCGACAGGACTGACGAGACCTTGCTTCATTTTTTCGATCGCGTTTTGCAATACCGTCACGGGCGAGCGCCGGCCACCGCCGCGCATCGCGCCACCCGGCCCGGCGCGCCAATGCGCCTCCGCTTCGAGAAAGCGGTTCGCCGCCAGGTGTTTCAGCAAGGCGCGGTCCGGCACCAGCATCTCGGCGACCGCGGCCCGCCCGGCGATGCCGGTGCCATTGCAATGCTTGCAACCGGCGCCGCGGAAACGGATCTTGTGTTCACTGAAATCCACGACGTAGCCCAGGCGATGCCTGAGATCGTCGGTCATCTCCGGTGCCTGGTCGTGAGGCACGGCGCAGTGCTCGCACAAGCGCGGCAGCAGACGCTGATAGATGACCCCTGCGATGAACCCCGGCATTGTGAGCACTTCCCACGGCAGGCCAATCTCGCGCAGCCGCATGAACGCCCACAATGCCGAGTTCGCATGCAGTGTCGCGAACACCTTGCGTCCGGCCAGCACGAGATCCCGCGTCACCATGACACTCTCCAGATCCCGGATCTCGCCCACCAGCACCACATCCGGGTCCTGGCGCAGCGTGCCGCGCAGGAAAGTCGAGAACACCGATCCGGTACCCGAATCCATCAACGAGGCGCGCTTGCGCGCAACCGGAATTTGGCACGCACCAGGGATCACGTATTCAACGGGATCCTCGACCGTGATGATCTTGATTTCCTTGCCGCGCCGCTCGAAGAGCCGCCCGATGACGCTTTGCAACGTCGTTGACTTACCCGAGTTCGTCGGGCCGCACAGGATCACAATCCCGTTCTGACCCGCGCTCATGGTGTCGAGCAGATCGACTTGCTCCTGCGAGTAGCCGAGCTTCGCGATGGGGGGCGCCGCGCCCTCCATCGTCAGGATGCGGATGACGATCTGGAAATTGCCGGTCGGATAGATCGGCGACGACGAAAAGCGCAGCTGCAGGCGCGCACCGTCGGACGCCGCGACCCACTCGATGGCACCGTCCGCCACGCTCTGCGTGTCCCAGGTGATATCCTTCGATCCCGAGTCGGCATGCACGGAGTAGAGCACCTTGCCCATTGCGTGCGCCGTCTCCGAGGCGACGTTGGCATGAAAGATCCGCACGCCGTTGACGCGGAACATGACGTCGGCGCTCGCGCCACGCGTCTCGATATGAATATCCGATGCTTTTTTCCGGTGCGCTTCGTCAACCAGGCGATCGATCAGCGCCTCGATTTCCGTGTCGCTATCCTCGGCAGTGCCAATGACGCTCGACTTGAGATGGCTGTAGGCGATCTGGATGATGTCCCGGGTCGCACACGACACCTCGGACTGGTAGCCGGCATCATGCACACGGCGGCGCACATCGAACATGGCCGGCTTGCCGTACTGTTCCTGGCTCACCATCACATGAACATGATTGTTTGGGGCGTGAATCAGCACGAAGTCGACACGCCGTTCGGCGGAGATTTCAACCGCCCCCCCGGTCCCCGATACGACGACCCCGTCCGGAATCTGGTCGGACTTGTTGAGAACCAGCACACGTTCCTTTTCCGGCTTCTCGACGGCCTGCGGCACCTTGGCCGCCGAGCGCACCGGCGCCGCAGGCGTGGAAGCCGCTGCACGCGATGCGCGCAACGGTGGAACGCGATCAAAGAGCCCCATGGTCCACCACCTCCACGATCAGCTTGCCCGACATCGACGCCGACGGCGTCAGGGTGTCGATGGCATCCACGCTAAACGATTCGACTTTGACCCCGATAGCATCCAGGTGGCCGGCCGCCGCCTCCAGAAGCGCAAGCGGCCCGTTGGCCTTGATGTCGAGCGTGGACCCCAGCGCGGCGGGCACTGGCGTCGCCCCCTCGGGTGCAGGCGGCACAGTCGCGGCGGCGGCAACGGCGGCGGTCGGCATCGTGATCTGGATCGCGTAGCGGCTGTACAGATCGCGGATGGCCGCGGCCATCAGCGCCCCATCCGCCCGCGCCACGGGGATCGCCTGCGTGGCAGGCGCCGGCCGGGCGAAGTCGTACGCGATGTCCGTCGCGTTCACGCTTTCCACGCCCGCACGCTCCGCGATCCCCGCGCGCGCCTTGATGTCGGAGATATCGATATGCCAGGCACCGTGCGCGCTCTTGATCCAGGTCTTCTTGCAAGTTCCCGCCAGAACGTCGCACTGCACGCTACGCAGGCGCCATCCACGATAGCTCAGGCCTTCACCCTGCACAGCCCCGCGGGCATAGGCGATCGCCGCCGCGGCCGGCACGCCGCGAACGAACTCGGCCGCCTGTTCCTTGATGGCCGCCACCGCCTGCACACGATAGGCTTCGGCCGCCTGCTTCTTCTGCTGTTCGACGGCAAGCGCCGAGAGCGCACTGCCCTTCGGGGCCTGCTCCGCAGCGCGCTTGCCAATAAAAACCCAGCCGCCCCACACGACAAGCCCAGCCAGCGCGATTCCGCCAACAGCCACCCCGGCGGCCCGCAAGGCCGCGCCAGGCGAGGCGATGCGCGCCGCCGCCAGAGTTTTCTTGTCGGCGTCGGCAAGCACGCTTTCGAGCGAACGGCTGGCGCTGGGCGCACTACCGATAAGCGTCGCGGAGGGATTGAACGCCAGCACATCGGTCATGATGCGCGACGCGGACTCCCAGTCACAGACCTTGTCGTGGTCGGCCAGGGGGATCCCGTCGCGAATCGCCGTCACCCACCACTGGCCATCGCCCATTTCGTGAACAACGACCGCGTTGGGCACGAGCGTCGCGACAAGGTAGGCGCCCGAATGGGTGCCCGGGTCCTTCCCCGGGTAGGCACCGATGACGCGCTCCCCCATGATCTTCTGGTCGACCACACGGGACTTGCGATGGGTCTTGAGGAACGCGGCCGCCTCGGCCTTGCCCGAAGGCATGACCCATTCGCCACCGACCGCCAGCTTGAGGTTGTTCTGGAACTTGATATACACAGCAGGGCGCTCCGGATGCGCTTAGCGCACCGCCGACGGCGCGGCAGCGGGCATCGCCATCGGCGCCGGGGGTGCCATCGGAATGACGGACTCGACCGGCGCGGTCACGGAAGTGCGCACCGCGTAATCGAGCACGCTCTTCTTGCCGGCACCAGCGACGCGCACGGTGACGCCCTTCGGGCCCACCGAGACGATCTGGATGTCGCCCGGTATCGTTTCCCCCCCACGGACGCGGGTGACGAGCCCGTGGGCGTACATGATTTCGGCCGCGAGCCGCCCCTCGCTCATGTAGATGGCGAGGACCTTGGGCATCTGCGCCGGCGACGCGGACGTGCCATTCAGCGCGTCCTGCGCCTGGCGCACTTCCTGCCGCTTGCGCAGCAACTGGAGCTCCGCATCCATACGCGCCATCTCGTCCAGATAAGCGCCGCCGACGACCGGCGGCGGAAGGGTCTGCGCGGCAGCCGCGAGGGGGGCGCCGGCCAGAAGCGCCAGGATGGCGAGCGTATTAGTCTTTGGAACCACTGAACACCTCCATCACGATAACCATCATCTGGCGCTCGCCATTCGCGTTGCGGCTGGCGCCGGTGAGGCCATAACTCTTGTCGTGAGCGGAACGCCCCGACTCGAAACCGAACAGCACGATCGACTGCCCGTCCTTGAGGAACGCCTGCTGCTGCAACGATTGCGTCGCGACGTTCGGGGTCTGGATCGACGCCGACCCGGAGTTGATGCTGTCAAGCGACAGCAGGGACGAGAGATTGAGCTGGTACTGCAACAGGATCCGGTTGTCCCCGAGCAGCGTTGGCAGGAAGTTCGCGGTGAACCCCACCGACTGCTTGCCCGGAGTCAGGGTTGTCGTCGCCCCGACATCGCTCGTCACGGTAGTGGACGAACTGGCGAGGTAACTGATCTCGCTGCCGACTTGCAGCGGCGCTGGCTGACCATTCGCGGCGATGACTTGACCAGAGGTCACGAGCGAGACATCGCCAAGCTGGGAGAGTGCCTGGACCAGCAGTTGGCTCGTGCGGCTGCCAGTAGTCGTGCTGCGCTCCAGGATCATCGACCCCGGCGTCCCCCCCGACGGCGGGATGAGCGATGCGCCCTGCAACAGGAAACCGTAATCACCCGACAACGTGCGGAACATGTCGTTCAACTGCACGCCCATGTTCTGGTCACGCGTAAGCGACAGGTTGTAGACCTTGATGTTGATCATCACGTTTCGCGCAAACCGCTCGTTCACGCCACGGACGAACTCGCCTATCCGCTCCAGCACCGGCGGGCTTGCCGTCACGGTCAGAACGCCGAGCGCCGGATTGATCGCGACCTTGCCCTCACCATCGCCAACCATGCTCGTCACCGACTTCAACAGCGAGTCGTAGGCGTCCACGGTCGTCGATGAGGACACGCTCACGGTATTACCCCCGCCGCCGCTGCCGCCGCTGCCGCTACTGCCGCTACTGCCGCTACTGCCGCCAGCGGCGGACAGGGAAATCGACGAACTCAGGCTATTCTTGCCGCCCGGCAGGTAGACCTGGAAGTTGCGGGTCTCTTCCCGGAAAAACAGAATGCGGCCGTTCTCGAACTTCCAGTACAGTCCGGTGCGCAGCGCGAGGTGATTCAGGAACCCCTTGATCGTGCCGCTCCAGTCGACATAGAACGCGGCGTTCGCCGACCTTTCCGCGAGCTTCGTCGCCGCATCCTCGGCAATCTGCGCGTGAATGCCAATTTCACGGCTCAGGGCCGACAGGATCTCCGGGAGCTTCTGGTCAGCCGTGACATAGACATGCTGGCGACGCATCCACTCCGGATCGGGCCGCTCGCTCGCAATCTCCACTTCCGACCCGGCGATATTGATGCCCTTGTCGCGCACAACCCAGCCACCACGCTTGGCGGCGTCCATCTGCGCGCGGTAGGTTTCCGCCTCGCCACGCTCGCGGCTGATGTCGCGCTCGATCTTGTCGGATGTGGCGCAACCGGCCGCGAAGAGCGGTGCCAGCAGGGCTGCGACCAGCGTTTTATTAAACGGACCCATCGACCACCTCCGCAACCTTGTTGCCTTCCCATAGCTTGAGCGTCAGCGGCTTGCCTTGGTCGTAAAGAGCCTTGACGACCGCCTCGACGGCGACGTCGAACTCGCCATCGAACGTCGTGTCAGCCGGCACAACCCAGCTGCGCTTTGCCTTCCAGGCAAACGTCCAGCCGGCACTGCGCGCCCAGGCTTCCAGTTGCGTATGCACCGGCAAGCCCGCCTTGAGCTGCCACGATGCCGGCACTTCGGCCGCCGGTTCCGCGGAGGGGGCGGCGGGCAGCCCGTCGTCGGCGCGGCGGCTCACGATGAGCGCGCCGTCGCGGAACACGCACGACGCCCCCGAATAGGCGCACATCTTGGCAATGATGACGTCGAGTTGCCCGCTCACACCGGTGGCGCTCAAGGTGCCCGGGATGTCGTCCTGCATCACCACCGAGATCCCCGTACCGCGAACGATCTGGGTCAGCGCCGCATGGAATGGGACCTCGTTAAAATCGAATGGCCCGACCCGCAGAGCCGGCAGCGCCTGGGCGCCGGCGGCCGAATGGGCGCACGCGATCGCCAGCGCGAGCGCGATACTTTCCTTACGCATCAATTTTCTCCTTGGGACGAATGAGGACGACGTCGACCCGCGACGGCGACATGAGATGGCCCTGATTGGCGACAACCATCACGCGATCGGCAGGAATCCCGCGATCAATCAACTGCTGGCGAACATCGCGCGCCGAGGCATTCGCCTGGGTCGCGCGCGCATCCGGAGTCAGCGCAGACGAGTAGCCGCGTAAGACCACGTCTGCATCCCTGGCAATGGCGCGACGAACGGATGCGAGCACTGCGGCGTCGACGCGAGGAGACAGGCCGGACAGACGCAACAACTGGAACTGCCCGCCGTTTGCCGGTGTTGCGGCGGCCAGCCGAGCCGGCGCGGGCTGAGGTTCGCCTGCGGCAACGCGCACGACACGCGACGCGGCAGGCGAAGGCGGCGGCAGGGTGATCGCTGCCGCCGGTCGCACGACACTTGCCGGCGACACGGAACGCGCCAACGGCGCGGGCGGGAGCGCGACATTGCTTGCCACGACCGTCTGCTGCGCGACGGGCGCCACGGCCGGCGACGCCGCCGTGCGCACGCGGCCGGCGCGGATGGTGATCGCCTGCCCCACAGCAATGTGGTTCGGGTTGCGAATGCCGTTATCCGCGATCAACTGGGTCATCGGCACACCGTAGCGGCGGGCAATGAGCCCCAGGCTCTCCCCGGGCGCGACGCGATGCACTGTGGCGCCCAAGGAGTCGTCCACCACGCCAGCGGACGGCAGGACGCGCCGCGCCGGCTCGGAAACCTCCTGGCGCCGTTGCGTCTCGACAGAACGCGCAGCAGAGGCGGGGGCCACCTGAGCAACCTTCGCCCCCCCCTCCACGGGAGAAGCCCAGGATGAACCGCGCGACTGGCGATAAACAATCTCACCCTGGAAGTCGTTACGGGCAGGCGACGAACGTCGCGGCGCTGCCCCGGCATCGGCTGCCACGCCACCAACGGCGGCCGGGGCGGCCACACCCGAAATCTCCGCCCCGTCGCGGCGTTTCACATAGGCCGTACGCCCACCCAGCGCCAGCACGAGCTCGGCGCGCGGCTCGTCGACGACGAGGTAGGGGTACTCGTAGCGAAACCGGACCGGGCGGGCACCCCCTTCGGCCTGTTCCAGCACAGCCGGCGGCGCCGACATGGTGGCCGACATCTGGATGTAGACCGTGCGCCCGTTGTCGAACACCTGCACCGGACGCACCGCGCGATCTCCGGTCACGGTATAGTCGAAGTTGTACCCGCCAAGCGAGGCCGAGCCGTTCGCCGCAAACGAGGCGACAGACAGGATCGCTGCGGGGATAAGTTTGAGGCGCATATCAATCCTCCGTTGGAATCTTGTTGGTGATCGCTCTCGGCACGACGAGATCCGCCGCAAGGATGAGTGTCACTTTGGAACCGTGGGCCAGCGAGATGTCGGGCGTAACCTGAGCCGAACGCTCGATCTCCTTCCTGGCGGCGTCGGCCAGGATGTCGCCTGCCGGGTTGGCGCCACCGTTTCCGCTCTCGCCACCCATGTTGATGACGGTAACCGAGTCAGGCCCCTCGACAACCGAGGCAAGTGCGGCCAGCATGAGCGTGGACCCGAGGCGGCGCCAGAAATAGGTATTGACCTCGCCCTTGACACCCGCGAGCCCGAGCGCGTCCGACGCGCTCATGGCGCCCAGGCGCACGCTGGCCCCGCTCGGATAGATCAGTCGCGTGAAGGCCATCATCACGCGGTTCTGGCCATCGCGCACAGAGGTGTTGTATTCACCGACGAGCGTTGCCCCCCTCGGAAGCAGGACCGTCCTGCCCAGAAGGGAGTCGTAGACGTCCTGAGTGACAGACGCGACGATCTGGCCGGGCATCTTGGTGTTAAGGCCCGTGCGCGTGACGGCGTTGATGACCGTGCCTTGCAGCAGCACGCTTTTGGCTTTCTGCACGTCAGGCAGAAGCGCTTCGGACACCCCCGCACGGACTTTCGTCTTGTCCGCCCATTCCCGATTGGGGTCCTCGGCCGCCGGCGCACCCGCGCCCGGCGCAGGCGCTGGTGCGGGCCGTGCGTGCCGCTCCTCTTCGGGCGGCACGGGATTGGGGATCGGCACCTTCTTCTCTTCCGGAAATCCCTCGAAAGCAACCATGGACATCTTGTCCCGGGATGCCGGGCGGGCCACCTTCTTGGCGGCCGCATAAGCCTCGAAAGCCCCGCGGTCGACGCCACCAGGCGCAGGCGGCGGAAGATCCATGGGTGGCGGCGGCAGGGGCCTCTCCGGCGGCGGGGCAGGTTTCTGGTCTTCGATGCGCTTTGCCTTCTCGGCAAGCTGGCGGCGCGCATCATCCTCCGAGACACCCTTGCGAAGCGCCTCGGTTTCTTCCTTTTCCTTGCGCAGCTGCTCGGCCGTCGGACCGCCGTCTTCCATTCCGGCCTGCATGACAAAGCCGATAGTCGCCACGACCAACAACAACCCGCCGGCGTAGGGCACCAGCTTGCGGCTCACTTTCCCCTTGTTGAGGATCCCTTCGGCCATCAGTTACCCCAGGTCGTGGAGCCAAACCACGTCTTTTTCTCGGGGCGCAAAGCGCGGTTGATGACGCGCACCTCCTCCTCGCCGAGCTTGAGCAGCGCGCCATGCATGAGGCGATTGACCTGGAGCGCGTTGCCCTGAATGATGTAGTTGACCACTTCGGGCTCCCCGCGCGCATTCAGCGAGAAAAGCGCAGGCAATTCCTGCGCATCCTTGGGTAGAACGAAACGGGTGATCTTGCCGTTGTCGTACACGGAAAGCGGGCGAAAACTTGCCCGCCCTTCGATGTCGTACTCGAAATTCGGTGCACCGCCCTCGGCATCCTGCTGCTGGGCAGACGCCTCCGCCCCACCCGGCCCTGCCGGGTAGTTCTCGTAGCCTGCCTCACGGGCCTCCGGGATGACCCAGCGAACCTTCTGATACCAGACCCCGGCCGCATTGCTCGTCATCGCCAGCAGATACGTGCGCTTGGTAGTGATGATCGTCGCGGCATTGAAGAGCCCGCCCTCGGCGGGCTTCACGAAGACGTGTCGCTTGTTACCCGCGATATGGAAGCTCCACTGCTCCGTGTCGGACAGGTACACGCCCTGAATGACCTCGCCCTCCGGCACCTCGATCAGCGTGAACATGCCGGCACGCGACACGACAGGATGCGTCTGGTTCTCGCTGTAGTTGAAAGCGACCAGCTTGGTCGTATCGAACGGATCGCTTGCCTGCGGCAGCACCTGGGCCGACAGCCCACCCGCCCAGACCGCGGCCGCCAGCCCTGCAAGAATCTTCCTGCGCATCACTTGACCACCTCGTTATCGATTGCGAAATCAGTAATGACGAGACCGATCGGATTACGCAGGATCTCCTCGTCGGTTTGCGGGGGAACTAGCGCGTAATGCACGGTCAACACCTTGCCGTCCTGCACCGCGCTGTCGTATTTGCTGCGCGTGGTGAGCACGAGGCGGATCATCGCGACGTTTTCCGCGCCGGGCACGAAGCTGATCGACACCACCTCCGCCGCGCGCGAAAGATCCGGGCGCTCGACCAGGCGCTTGAGCGTCTGATCGCGCTCGATCCAGGCATCGAACTGCTCCACGGCCTTGCTTCTCACCATTGCGCGCGCACGCGGAAGCAGATCGCTCTTGCTGCGCACGGGGTCGATGGTGAGGAGCGACTGCGCCCACTCCTTCAGGAAGTAGCGACGGTTCGCCTCGTCGGGCGAGAAACTACGGGCGACCTGTTCGGATGCCACGACGCGCCCCGTGGCGCGCTCGACCTCGACGAAATACGGCACCCGCTCCTTGAGAGGGATCAGCTGCCAGAGCGCGAACCCCTCAAGGAGCGCAAGAGCCAGAAGCCCGCCGACCAGCAGACGCGAACGGGCGCGCGCCGCCTTATCCTTTGCAGCGATGGCGGAGAAGTTTTCCGGGGTGAGCGTTTTTTCGGCCATGTTCCCAATGATTAGCGATACAACACAGCAGGAGTTTATCGGTAATTGCAAAAGCGTGTCAACAGTTTTTGACGATCAACCGTTGCATTTACAAGGCGATCATGTGGCTATCGAGCCGCAATCCTTTTTTTGTTGACGGCTGCCCGATGCAGGCGTTTAATGGAACCGTGTCCCGAAGTTGCGGGGCGGCAGATCAACCAGTAAAGGAATGAAAATGGAACCTGTTATTTTGATGGTAGCGAAGTTTGGCGTGGCGGTCGCCGGCGTGCTTGCGGTGCCCTTGGCAATGTATGCGATGTACTCGGCGCTGCGTGGCGGCACAGGCAACGACGATCCGCAAACTCCCGGTGACGACATCCGCGACCGCGTCAGCGAAGGTCTTTATGACCCCTTGAGCGCCGATCCCTATTGTTTTACACACATTCCGTTTGACGGCGACTAAAGAAGAACGAAACGGGCCCGGCGCCGCTGTCGATGCCGACGCCGCACCGTTGACAAGCGACACCTGGCCGCACGAAAACGAGTCGACAAGCGCCCGCCCATTACTTCGGCTTCCGCGGCTGGATGTCCTTGGCGTAAGCCGATGCACCGGATCGCCCAGCGGCCCCACGTATCGCCCCCTTTATAGTGCCCGTGCCGGTAACGGCGCCACGAGCAGCCCCCGTGACGCCGCCGCCCGCGACACCAGCAGCCGATTGGCCCGAGATCGCCATCCCCGACGACACCACCCTCGCCCCCGGGCCACCTACAACACCGCCAGACATCAGCGCGCGCGCGATGTCGTCGATCTTGATCGCAGCGTAGACGAACATTCCCGCGATCACGGAGATGAATATCATTGTCGCCAGGCGATACCCAAACGTCCCGTTCTCGGACATCTGCGGCGCCAGCACGGCGCCCAGCGCCGCGCCCATGACAAGCCCCACCAGCATCGCGACCATCTTCAGCATGATGGCGCCGAGAATGAAACGGACCCAGCCATCGATCGTGAAATTGATGTAAGGAAAGAAGTTCATCGCGATCATGAACGGGGCCGCGACAAGGCCGACGACAAGGCTGATTTCCGCGAACATGATGGCACCCGCGACCAGCGCCACAACCAGGCCGAGCAACAGTATGGAAATGACGGAAAGAATCGCCGTAATGGGGGCGGTTATCAATGCCATGAACATTTCTTTTATATAAAAAACAATGACCGCAAAGATGCCCCACGGGCCAGTAGTTGCCGGGGCCTCCGGAATTTCGAACGGCGTGGTGACAATATAGTCCGAGATATCTGCCATGTGCTTCGCGATCGGATTCAGCACCGCCATCAGCGCGCTGTCTCCCCCGCCCATGGCCTGCGCGATGTCCGTCGCGAGGTTGTGCGGGATCTGCGCAAGTGTCGACCATTGCGTGATGACGGCCAGCGCAATGGCCGCCTGCATCAGCAGAAGCATGAGCGCAGCAATTGCGTTCCGGGGGCTGTTCGTGAGACTTTCCTTCAAGAGGAGCCAGGAGCCCGATATCAGCACGGCGATTGAGAGTAGCTTCAGGGACAACGGAACCAGGATCGTCAGATAATCCTTGGCTGAGTCTGCGATGACACTGAAAGCGTTGGGCAGCAAGCTCCAGTTAAAAATTGCGTCCATGAAGAAATCCTTTTAACTTAGATCTGCGCAGACAAGACGCGCACCCACCGCGCGACGCCACTGGCGACGATCACGAAAAACGCCACAGGGAACCCCAGAAACACAAAAGGCCGCTCTGCCAGCACAAAGGCGAATCCGCGCGCAACGATGAAACGCCACCGGCGCTGCCCATGGTCGGGCTCGCCGCCCGACGCTTCACGCAACGCGGCCCTCTTCTCGCCAAAGTCGAGACCCAGTGCAACAAAAATCCATGCCAGATACCACCTGGCGAGTCTCGACGCGAAATGGCTCATTTACTGAGATCCCGGTACTTGAGATCGTAGCCACTAGAACCGGAAATCGGTGCCCCCAGCACTTTGACCTCTTTCCTGCTGGCCTCGATGCGCGCTTTCTTGTACTGGAGCGCGTCCTGTTGCCACTGGGCTGCGATCCGCTGATCCATCTTTTCCTGCTGCGCCTGATACGCGACCTGCTTGTTGAGTTCCGCCACTTCGGTGGCCGTTGCCGCCGAGGTTGCAGCGAGGGACTGGAATCCCTGAATCGTGGTCGTGATGCTCGACGCCTTCTTGGCTGTTTCCGAGATGCCGGCAAGACGCGCCTCGGCAAGCTGCAACGTCTCGTAATCCTTGTTCCAGCGCAGCGCAGCGTTTTCATCCGCCTTGGCAAGCTCGGCCTCGTAAGAGAGGTAATACTTCGGATCGAAGCCTTTCATCTGCATCTCCAGCATATCCTTCTGCCGGGTCTTGAAAAGATCCTGCAGCGCATACGCCGAAGACTGCACTTCCCAGGCGTTCATGGTTGCGGCAACGAATATCTGGGGGTTGAAGATCTCCAGCATCTGGTCACGGAGCAGATCGTCCAGCCCCTTCAGATCCTCGAACAGCATCTGGTAGGTCTTGAGCGTGGTCGCAGCCGTCGCCGTTTCCTGCACGACCGACGCGGCTTGTTCACCAAGGATCGACGCGAGCAGGCCGTTGTTGGCGATCTGCGTGAACTCGGTCGCGCCGCCACCCGCGGCGCCTGCCTGTGCGACCACGGGGGAGGCCGTCGCACAGGCAAGCGCGACCGATACAATCAAGTGTTTATACCGCATGGCTGATCTCCTTGAGATAGTTTTCCTTCCACGACTCGTCCTCCTCCGAATACACCTTGGAGAACACGTATTGCGCCACCGAATCGCTGCGCAAGGCGGCCAGAATGTCGGGCGGGAAACTCACGTTCACCATCCGGGCCACCCCGGACTGCACAATGAAATACTGCCGTTTGGGCAGTGCTGTCGCAATTTTCTGGATCTGCACGTCGTTAAGATCGAACTGGCGCGAATACAGGTTGCGCAGCGACTCCGTGTTTGCGTTCTGGTTCGGCAGGAAGATCCGCGTCGGCACGTTGTCGCGGATCGCCGCGAACACCGACGAGTTCGCCAGATCTTCCAGCGACTGCGTCGCCATCACCACAATGGCGTTCAACTTCGCCAGCGTCTTTAGCCAGTCGCGGATCTTGTTGGCGAAGGCCGGGTTGTCCAGCAGGAACCAGCACTCCTCCAGGTAGATGAGCGTCGGGACGGGTGTCTGGGTGCGGTTCTTGCCGAGCTCCTTGCGGATCCGGTAGAAGGCATACTCCATGAACGCGGTCGAGACGACCGGGTTGGCCAGGATGTCGCCCATTTCGGCGCACGAGAAATCCGACACCGAAAAACTGTCGGTGTCGTTGTCGAAATAGCGCGCGAGCGGACGGTCGCCGACCCAGGGCTCAAGTTCGGTCTGCAGTTTGGGCGGCAGCAGCGCGTACACCGACAGGAGCCGCCACATGCCCGGCTCGTCGTGCGAGGCTACACCCTGCACCGCCTCCATGAGCAAGCGACTGTCGTCCGCCGTCATCCGGTAACCCCGACTGGCAATCAGTATCTCGATCCACGCCGTCACCCACTCGATGCCATCCGGCTCGGACAGGCACCCAAGCGGGTTGAGACGGACGTTGCCGCCATCGACCGCCAGGTTGATGTGCTCGCCACCCTGCAAGAGCGTCGGGATACGGCAGGAGAAGTCCTTGTCGAAAATGAAAATCCTGGAGCGGTACTTGCGGAACTGCGAGATCAGGAAGTTCATCACGACCGATTTGCCGGTGCGCGAAGGGCCGACCACCAGCGTATGCCCGAGGTCGCCCGCATGGAAGTTGAAATAGAACGGCGTACGGAAATCGGTCGAGAGCACTGTAAGCGCGGCGCACGTCCGACGCGTCTGCTGCGTGAGATACCGATTGGTCCGCTCTCCCTCGCGCACCGTCAGGAACGGCGTGAGATCGGACAGGGAGCGCAGCTCGTTGAAGAACCAGCGCTCGACCTCCTTCCATTGCCCGGGGATCCCGCCCGCGAACGTGGAGAAAAGATGCTGTTTCTCGCGAACAGGCACAAGGTTCACATAGCGCAGCGCCGAAGCGATGTCGCGCAACAGCGCCTCGGCCCGGTCGGCGGTCTCCGCGCGCGCCAGCACCGCGATATGGTGCCAGCCGTAGAATTCGCGATTCACCGACGCCTCGCCCAGCGCCTCGTTCGCCTCGATCGAGGCTTGTGCCCGGGCGGGGTTTTCGCGCACACCGGAGAAGTCTCCGCCCTTCATGGCGGCCGACATGTACCCACGCGCCGTGTAGCGGCGCATGTCGTTGTACTGGTAGATCTGCTGGATATGCTTCATCACCTTTTCCTTCGGCGCGAAGCGGAACACCTGCGAGACGGAAATCTCGCCAGGCAGGGACATGAGCGCATCCAGCATGCCCGGGACGGTTTCCTCGGGCGGCGTCTTGATGCCGACGGCCCCGACATAATAGGGCGTATCGCCCGTGATCTTGAGGAGATCGGATCCCACCTCGATCTCGCTGTCCGGCAGATAGTTGTCCATCCACCGGCTCCCAACCTCAACGGGTGCGGCGTCGTTGACCGAAAGCGTGGACTTCAGGTATCCATGCAACTCCGCTCCGGCCAGGCGTTGCACCGACAGCAACGGAAGCGCCTCAAGGAAGGCGCCCAGCATGCCCTCGAACCGCTCATGGGCGCGCGCGAGTTCGGCCGACACGTACTGGAAGGCCATGTTGTCGGAGAAATACGAACGCGCGGCCTTGGCAAGCGCCTTGACCGGACTGTCGCCCTCTCCAGTATAGAACTGCATGCGTTCCCAGAACTTGTCCTCACCTTTCGACGGGTGGAGCGCGATCGCCAGATGATGGACGTTGAGATAGTTCTCCCCGCTCATGAACTGCTCGCGCCATTGTTCGTTGATCGCCCCGCTTACCGGATCGGCAAAGTCGCCATCCGGGTACTCGTAGGTGCGCCGCCGGTCGATTCGCCACCAGATCGTCACCGGGCTGCCCGTGAAAATCTGGTAAGCACGGTCGAGCATGTCCGCGACCTGGTTGATATCCTCATCGCTCGCCGAGTCGCTGTCCGGGCCATGCACCCGGAAACACGCAAGCAATGAGGAGTCCTTCGTGACCACGACATCTTCGCGCTCCCCGATGGGGAACATCCAGGGAACCACCTCCGCCACGGGCCGGTGCGACATTACATCAACCTTTCTTCACGAGCGAACCCGACGGGCCGGAACCCCCTGCGCTGACGACGCGAGGGCCACGGCGTATAGATGTCGGCCTGCATGGCGTAGCGCAGGTAGATCCGCGCCGCCAGGTGCTCTTTTTTCGAAATACCGCGCAGGATCAAATGCAAGGCCAGCGCGACAGCCGGATACCAGAAGAATTTCGGCCCAACCACCAGCACGGCGGCCACGCCGAAATTGAGCACGAACAGGCGCTCTTCCACCCCCGCCGTCAGAATGGGAGCGGAGAGCCCGGTTCGAACGCGATTGACCCGCCGCATCAGCCTCCCCTCAACACGTTGCGATCCCCATTGCAGACAGAATCTGCGGAAACGCGAGGATCACGGCGGCCGTGATGGGGACAAATGCGAACAGCCAGCCAAGACTGGCGCGCCGATCCCCACCGACCTGCCCGAACCATAAGACGAGCGCCGAAACCACCATGATCATCAAAACGAACCCGATCAGCTTCGAGTTCGGTCCGACCCATGTGTTGTAGACGTTGCATAGCGCATCGAGCCCCCCGCCTGGGGCGCCGATCAGGGGCTCGTCGCCCCAGGCAATCGACGGCGCCACCAGGGCGGGCACCAGAAGTGGCGCGCGCCACAAACCGGTCCTTAGCACGTCGCGACGCCCATTGCGTCGAGGATCTGCGGGAACGTAAAAACGACCGCAGCGATGATGATGATCGACGCGACGACGGAAATGATCCCGCGCTTTTCCTCAGAGGTGAAATACGCGACCAGCGCGACGATCGTCATGATCGACAGGCCGAAACCGATCAGTTTCGAGTTCGCCCCGAAGAACTGGTTGTAGACGTTACATAGCTTATCGAACGTCTGCGCGTTGGCCACGAGCGGCGCGGACATGAGCGTTGCAAACAGCGCAATGCTCGCGCGATCGGCGGCGTTCTTGAGATTAAACAGTTTCATTTCATGCTCTCCTTAAGGTTCCCAAATGTGCGCCGACGCGCGAAAAAACCGTATTGGCGACATAGTCGCCGTTACGGACTCCCGACAACTCCACGATCTCGTCCGGGCCGCGCACACCATTGCGGCGCGCGGCATGCACGACAAACTTGAATGTGTTCGCGATCTGCGAGCGTAGCGCCTCCAGCGGCAGGTTCGCAGCATCCGGATGCATGCGCACCATCGACTCCAGGCGCGTGAGCGCCATGAGGGCGGAATCCGCGTGCATGGTGCAGAAACCACCTGAATGGCCGGTGTTCAACGCATCGAGAAGGTCGTACGCCTCCGCCCCGCGGATTTCGCCGACCACGATGCGATCTGGCCGCATGCGCAACGACAGCCGCACGAGATTGCGAATTGTGATCTCGTGCTCGGCATTCGCCTCCAGCGCCACATGATTGGGCGCAGCCACCTGCAATTCCGCCGTGTCCTCGATGGTGATGATGCGATCGTCAACGGACATTTCGGCAATCAGCGCGTTGAGGAGCGTGGTCTTACCGCTACTCGTCGACCCGGAAACCAGGATGTTCTTGTGCGTGCCCACTGCCCACCGCAAAAGCTCGGCGACACTTTGGCCGCCTTTCAGCACCGCTTCCGGACGGGGGCGTTCCCGCGTCTCCACCAGAACATCTTCGCCAAGCACGTCGAGCGCACCCGACTCCGCATAGTTGTCCAGCGACACGTTGAGCCGCGTATGCTTTCGGATACACAGCGCATTGCCCTTGACGGCGATGGGCTCCTGCACCGCGGCGACCCGCACGCCAGGAAGCCTTGCATCCATGATCTTGGTGGCGCCCTTGTTGTTGATCGAGGCGATCGCCTTGATCGCGGCGGACAAGGCATCCTCCGCAAGCGTCTCCTCGATTCGTGCGACGTGCCCCCGGCGCTCGACCCAGATATCGTCACGGCGATTGATCATGATCTCCTGCACGGCGTCATCGTCGAGATAGGCCTGAAGCGGGCGCAACTGCCCGCGGAGCATCTTGAGCGCATGTGCGGCGGCTTGCTGGTCCATCAGCGCTCCGCCACCAGGGCACGATGAACACGGCGCGCGTAGCGAACGCGCTTCCACGGCGTCTTCGCGTTGTACGCGCCGACCGCCTCCCAGTTGTAACCGAGCCTCGCGATGTTGTCCGCGAGAATCCAGGCGCCGATGTGCAGGTTGATGCACGGGTCGAACAGATGCTCTTTCGTGATACCGAAGTCGCGGCGCAAGCGTGGCAGCCACGACGAATCGATCTGCATGAGGCCGATGCCATACCCGTTGCCGACACCGCCGTTTTTCCGGTTATCGCCAATGGCGCGCGGATCGAGGCCGGACTCGACCTTCGCGATGGCATACAGGAGCTCGGACGAGACGCCATAGCGCTTTTCCGCTTCCGTCCAGCACACCCACCCCTGGTCGGCCGCCACCGAGACAAGCGGAAACAGGGCCACCAGCAGCGTGGTCGCGAGCCGCATTACTGCGCCTCCTTTGCAGCGCCCATCGACATGTCCTGATAAGCCGCTTCGAAGAACTGCTGCCAGACCATATAGCGGCAGTCGGAGAAGCGACGCACAAAAAACTCGTCCACCTTCGGCGCATAGGACGGCGCGACCAGACGGGTGATCGACGTGAAGAACGTGTTGCCCCATCCGATAGGCGCGCACGTCCTGTCAAGACGCGCAAGCGGCGTGCTTGCGATCAGGATCGAGCCCGCCCACAGCACGCACAACAGGAAGAACACCGCAAAAAACGGCTTGGAACTAAACATTGCGCATCAAACTCCGCCAAGCGATGCAACTAGAATACTCTGCACTTGCCAATAATTCAAGAGGCGTTTATTCTTGCTCTCAACATGCACCCTGCGCCGTTCCGGCAGGGTTTTTTTAACGAACGAAGGACCGCCCATGGCGTCGACCCCGGTCATCATCCAGGCACTGCGCGACCTGCCCCAGCAGGTTCGCCATGCGCACGAGACCGCCATCGGCGGCGCCGCCGATGCTGCCGCGCTTTCCGCAATCGGCGCGGCAGGCGTGCTGTCCGCCCCGACCTTCGTTGGCGTACCGGCCGCGGCGCCCGCGGTACTCGCCGCAGCCGGCGCCGGCTGGATCGCGCACCGTCTCTCGACGAAATGGCGCGACCGCGGACTGCTAACTTCCCAGCTTGGTATTCGGTCGGCCGAGATCCCGAAGCCCGCCCCCGGTGAAAAAGGGCTGCTCCTCGGGTACACAACCGACGACGGCCGCCCGCTGCGCCTGCCGGATGACGGCCTGATGCGGCATGGCCTCATTGTCGGGCAGTCAGGCGTCGGCAAGACCGTGGCCGGCAGCCTGATGCTGTACCAGCAACTGCAGCGCGGGGGCGGGTTGATGTTTGTCGACGGTAAAATCGATGCCGACAACCTGCGCATGATCTACCAGTACGCCGCCTGGTGCGGGCGGGCGCAGGATGTCCTGGTCATCAACCCGGGTGACCCGTCCCGCTCGAACACGTACAACCCGGTGCTGTTCGGCGACCCCGACGAATCCGCGTCGCGCGTACTGTCGACGATTCCGTCCACCGAGTCCAACGCCGGCGCGGATTTCTACAAACAGGCGTCATTGCAGGGCCTCGTGACCCTGATCGGCGCGCTTCAGCGCGCGGGGCTCGCCTTCCACGTCATGGATCTGTCGATCCTGCTGACCAACCCCTATGCACTCTCCGACCTGGAAAAAAAGGTCAACGCCGTCGCGGGAGGCTCGTTCGAGGCGCGCAACCTGTCGCTGTTCCTGGAGCAGTTCAAGGTGTCGACAAAGCCCGGGGTGGCGGCAACGATCGACATGAAGAAGGTCAAGGACATTTTCGGCGGCATTGGCGGACGCCTGTTCACATTCGGCTCGGGCAATTTCGGCAAGGTCATGAACACCTACGACCCGGAGGTGAACCTGTTCGAGGCCATCCGGAACAACAAGATCATCTACGTCGCCCTGCCGACGATGGGCAAGGCCGAGTCGGCCAAGAACTTCGGAAAGATCCTGCTGGGCGACCTGCGCACGGCGGTTTCGTGGATTCAGGCACTCCCCGTGGCCGAGCGCCCGTGGCCGCCGTTCATGTGTTTCCTGGACGAATTCGGCAGCTACGCGACCCCCACGGTCCAGGTACTGTTCGAGCAGGCGCGCTCCGCGCATGTGTTCATGATGCCCGCGGTGCAGACGCTTGCGAACATCAAGGCGGTGTCCGACGAACTCTCCGAGATGGTGGTCGGCAACACCTGGACCAAGATATTTTTCAAGCTGGGCACCCAGGAGACCGCGGAAGAGGCGGCCAACCTGATCGGCATGCGCAAGGCGGCGGCGCGTTCGCTGTCGTACAGCGCGAACGAAAGCTCTTCGGCGTCCTTCCTGAAAACGACGCCTGACAGCAACAAGGGGGACGGCGGCGGTTTCTCCTATTCGGAACGCGAGGATGAGGATTACCGAGTCTCTCCGGACGACTTCAAGGCGCTCGACAAGGGCGAGTGCATCGTGAGCTACGGCGGGGACGCGATCTACGACGTCCGCGTTCCGATGATGCGCCTGTCGCCGGAAGCGGCCAAGGAGCTGGGAGAACCCACGATCAACCGCAAGCGCCCGTCCTTCGTGAAAGGCGCGGACTTCCTGAAAAACGCCGAGCGTTATCTGACACGCGGAGACCTGGATGAGTAGCGCAGTAGCGCGCAGGCAGCCGCGCCCGCACGAAGAGGAGATCGCACATGAGCGAGCAGACGCTTTTTACCTTGATGCTCGTGACGATGGCGCTGGGGGTGCTTCTGCTCCTGGCGCCGACACGAGCGATTTTGATGGGTTTAATTTCCTTCTTGATGGCGCCTACGATCAAGCAGATCTGGATTCATGCGGGTCTGTTCACGCTCTGGGGGATCAAGAAGGTGATGGGTTCGCACATGACCCTGATCTGGCATCTGACGCGTCCGCGTTCGGCGGTGTTTCCGTCGCTGAAGGAAGATGCCGACCGGCGGCGCGGCGGCAAAACCGAGTAACCCTCGACGATTTCGATGATCCGAACGAGCGCTACGCGGCAGCCCAGGTCATCGAGATGGTCAAGTCCCTGTTCCGGGACGACCGCCGCGTCAGCGAGGATGCCGTGCGATGGCTGTTCGGCTATGGCGCCACCAATGCCGATGGCGCGACCTTCACCGACTGCTGCGAGGCGATCAACGCCCGCGAGTACGTCATTCGCGCCCGTATCCACTATGAATTCTGGGTGCGCTGGAAAGTCTTCCCCTTCGAGTTCCCGTTCGAGACGTGCCCGCTCCCCAATGTGTTCCGGCATGAGATCCGTTTTCTCGCTGGCGAGGAAGGCATCTACCTCGCGCAGGAAGCCTGGATCCGGCCGGGAATCGGGCTGGAAGAAATGATGATGAACGCGGCCGGCGTGGACGATCCGAAGGATATCCCGCTGGAGTACCCCGCGCTCGTCGCGACTCTCGAAGAGAAATTCATCCTGTCGTCCAAGGCAGGGAGCTGGTACATGACCGGACGCAACCCGCAGCGGCGGGTCATCGAGGCGAGCGGGCAGGGATTGATCTTGCGTGCGGACACGGTGTCCTGGTCGCGGCTGTTCTAGGACACCATGATGACGGACGCCTTCACCCAGACATTCCTGCTTGTGACCGGTATCGCCGGGCAGCTTCTTGTTGCCCACAAGAACTCGCTGGGCTTCTGGTCATGGATCGCATCGAACATCGTTCTGATCGGAATTTCGCTCGATCAGCGGATGTTCGGTATGGCAGCACTCTATATTTTTTACACCGTGATGTGCTTTTACTCGATATGGAAATGGAACAAGGACGCGCGGCTTGCCGCGCAAAACTGAGGGGCTCCCCGCTGCCCGAGCGGTTCTGCTCGGCGAGCAGGCATCCCGGCATTTACGAGATCATCGACACGACGCACAACCGGCGACAGGTGAAGGTTCGCAACCTGACGCAGGGGACGGCGTTCTGGACGACTGTGGACTTCATCGCAGAGCTTCTGCTCGACGGCGGTCGATCGACCTGTTCTGGCTGCGCGCGCGTGGACGTCTGTGAACAGGTCGAACTGATTTCCGCAGGCGGCGCCTACTGATGCGCATCACACGCCTGCCG
>JACDJA010000990.1_pt1 | contig 26527 bp, 18 predicted proteins | sample 7449241 | NCBI WGS metagenome assembly JACDJA01 (sample SAMN14253289, study PRJNA609438) | sludge metagenome | isolation source: initial anaerobic sludge | collected 2018-12-20 | reverse complement strand
CGAAAGGCTTAATGGGAAGATACAAGAAATTAAGGTGTCTGGAAGAGGATACCGAAGATTCGAAAATTTTAGAAGCGCAATCCTGTTCTTTCATGGTGGTCTGGATCTTTATCCACGAAAATGGTAGTAGAACCACTTTTTAAAATAATTAAAATAACTTCGCATCTAAATAATTTACCGATGCCTTTTAATATGAGACCATACAATGCCACTGTTTTGCCGGGTCGCCCCTACCCTTTGGGTGCACATTTCGACGGTAACGGCATTAATTTTGCCATCTTCAGCGGGCATGCCGAAAAGGTTATACTTTGCCTTTTCAACCACCCTGAAGATACTGCCGGGTTTGCACACATTGAATTAAAGGAGATTACCGACTACGTGTGGCATGCCTATTTGCCGGGGCTAAAACCGGGTCAGCTTTATGGCTACCGCTTTAATGGACCCTATCAGCCTGAAAAGGGTTTGCGTTTTAACGTCAACAAGTTGCTTGTTGATCCCTACGCCAAAGCCATCGCCGGGAAATTTGAGGTTTGTGACTGTATGCTCGATTATGTGCCTGACGGGAAAAATATTAAGAGGGGTTTTAAATTCAACAATACCGACAGCGCTCCACATGTGCCAAAATGTGTGGTGCCCGACACACACTTCGATTGGGAGGGCGTTAAAAAGCCCGAGATCCCCATGCACAAGTCCATCATTTACGAACTAAATGTAAAAGGATTTACAGCTACACATCCTGTGGTGCCGGAAAAAGAGCGCGGCACCTTTAAAGGTCTGGCACATCCCAAAATAATTAATTACTTCAAGGAGTTAGGCGTAACAGCCATTGAGCTGATGCCCATTCATCACTTTGTGCACAATATGTTTCTGCTCAATCAGGGACTTACCAACTATTGGGGGTACGATACCATCGGTTACTTCGCCCCACATGCACAATACAGTGCCTCTGGACAGGTAAGCGAGCAGGTGTATGAATTTAAAGAAATGGTGAAGGCTTATCACCTGGCCGGCATTGAGGTGATCCTCGACGTGGTTTATAACCATACGGGCGAAGGAGACCATCTGGGTCCCACCCTCTCTTTCCGTGGCATCGACAACCTCAACTATTACCGTCTGGATGAGAAGAATCCGTTTCTCTATACCGACTACACCGGCACGGGAAACACCATGAACATGCTCAGCAGCCGCACCCTGCAACTGGTGATGGATAGTTTGCGCTACTGGGCCACCGATATGCAGGTGGACGGTTTTCGGTTCGACCTGGCCTCTACTCTGGCCCGCGGACTCTACGACGTGGGTAAACTATCCACCTTTCTGGATACCATCCATCAGGATCCCGTCATTTCGCGGCTAAAGCTGATTGCCGAACCCTGGGACCTGGGCAAAGGCGGTTATCAGGTGGGTAACTTTCCGGTGCTGTGGGCCGAATGGAACGGTAAATACCGCGACTCGGTGCGCAAATTCTGGCGGGGCGACGAGAGCCAGGTGAGTGAACTGGCCTATCGTTTCAGCGGCTCCAGTGATCTCTACGAGGACAACGGGAGATTGCCCTCGGCCAGCATTAACTTCGTGACCGCCCACGATGGTTTTACTTTGCACGACCTGGTGAGCTACAATAGAAAATATAACCAGGCCAATGGTGAAAAGAACAACGACGGCGAAAACAACAACATCTCCTGGAACAGCGGTGCCGAAGGACCTACCAATGATCCGGATATCATAAAATTGCGTGAAAAAAGAAAAAGAAGCTTTTTAAGCACTCTTCTGCTGAGTCAGGGCGTACCCATGATAAGTCATGGCGATGAATATGGGCGCACCCAACACGGCAACAACAATGCCTATTGTCAGGACAATGAACTGGCCTGGATGAACTGGGAGTGGGACGACAACCAGCAAAAACTTTTTGACTTTACAAAAAAACTCATTGCGCTTCGCAAAAGCCACCCGGTAACCCACCGGCGCAGATATTTTAAAAACCGGCCCATTCATGGCGAGGATATCAGAGATATACGCTGGCTGAATATCGAAGGGAAAGATATGACCCTAAAAGAGTGGGACACCAAGTTTATCCGCATCATGGGCATGCTGCTCAACGGCAAGCTGATGGATGAGATAGATGAAAACGGCAACAGGTTGAGCGAGAACATTCTGCTGATACTGGTGAACAGTTTTTGGGAGCCTGCCATCTTTAAGTTGCCCAACGATGATCTGAACAATAACTGGGAAGTGTTGATTGACACATCACAAGAGGAGATAACCGAACCGCACAATCATGTAGAAGGGAGCTATGAGATTAAGGGACGGTCGCTGGTCTTATTAAAGAATTTGAATACCGGTTTGAATGCCTAATTCCAAATTAAACACGTTTGCTTAATAAATACACAAGATTCCTCGCCGAAAGCTACCAATGACAGGGATTCATGCGTTGGTGACGGGTGAGGCGGCCATCTTGTCATTTCTAGCAAAACACGCAGCCATACAAAAGACCAACCCTGGAAGTTTTTCGGGGGACAGTCGCGATATCAGGATATAATCAGAAAAGTTCGACAAGCTACATCCTGAACTCATCGTTTTTCATATTAACAGCAAAATTCTTAATCTATACTTAAGTCTGTAGCGTACAACCAAATCACACGCAAAGTGTGCTAAATTGTACGCTTTTTTTATTATCGGCTTATCAAATATTTCATTTGAAGCATCTACAGCACCTTTTTATTTCGATTTATCATTAGTGAGTCAATTAAGCAAATCTTAAAAAGGATGAATATGCAATTATTACCTATAAAGAATAACATTAATGTGAAATATTAGTTGTATTTTTACAGTATGTGTTAATCCAATTCTATTTATTAACAAAAATAATTAAAATTTCCACCTATGATTAAAAAAATCAGACCTTTATTAGTAGCAGTCGTGATTTTCTCCGCTACTTTATTACAAGCTCAGGTAACTACGTCGAGCATGACTGGACGAATTACAGATGCAGAGGGACCGGTGATTGGCGCAACTGTTATTGCCACCCATACACCTTCAGGCACTACTTACGGAACTATTACAAACAATGATGGTCGGTTCAATCTGGCCGGTATGCGTGTTGGCGGACCATATAGCCTGGAAATATCCTTTATTGGATTTGGAAAAAACATCACCAATAACATTATGCTTAAGCTGGGAGAGGTTTATATTCACGATGTATTCATGAGTGAAGAAACTGTTTCTTTGGGCGAGATCATTGTCTCCGCAAGCAAAACAAAGTTTACGACAGAGAAAACCGGAGCAACCACCAATATCTCAAACGAACAAATGACTTCCATGCCCACCATTAACAGGAGCATTTCCGACATTGCCCGTATGTCTCCTTATACAAACGGTATGAGTATTGCCGGGGGTGACGGTCGGTCAACTAACTTCACGGTTGACGGTGCCAACCTTAACAACAACTTTGGATTGAGTTCAAGCCTCCCGGGCGGAGGAAACCCAATTTCATTAGATGCAATTGAAGAGGTACAGGTTGTAATTGCCCCTTTTGATGTTCGCCAAACAAATTTTATTGGTGGCGGTATCAACGCGATTACCAAATCAGGAACCAATGATTTTAAAGGTTCAGCATATCTCTATTATAACAATCAGGATATGCGGGGTAATAGAATTGGAGATGTTGATTTTGGGGAGCGTGCTAAAGAATCGAGAACAATTTATGGTGCCACGTTGGGCGGCCCTATCATTAAAAACAAACTATTCTTTTTCGTGAACGGAGAACACGAAATACGCCCGGGACAAGTTGTAACCTGGAGGCCCTCGGAAGACGGCATTGCCAATACCGACCTGTCACTTTCACGTACCAGCACTTCAGATATGGATTTAGTAAAAGCGCATTTGATTAGTGAATATGGATATGATCCTGGTTCATATAATGATTACCCTGCTGATGAAAGCAATAACAAGCTTTTGGCCCGTATCGACTGGAATATCAATGATGCCAATAAATTGAGTGTGCGATATAATTACACCAAAAACGAGGCGTGGAATCCTACAAATGGTAATTCAACGGATGCCGGTTTCCGTAACCGCTCAATGGATCGTATTTCACAATATTCTATGGCTTTCTCGAATTCCATTTATTCAATGGATAATATCGTGAATTCAGTTTCTTTGGATCTAAACAGCAGGATTTCAGATAAGATTTCAAATCAGCTTCTTACCACCTATACAAAAATAGAGGATATGCGTGGTTCGAATTCTTCTGAATTCCCATTTATTGATATTATGAACGGAGTTACACCAGATGGAAGGCAGATTCTCGAACCCTACATGTCGGCCGGTTATGAACTGTTCACATGGAACAACGGTGTGAACAATAAGATATATAGCATAATAGACAACTTGACCTATTATTTAAGCAACCATAAAATTACGGCTGGAGTGAGTTATGAACACCAAATGGCAAATAACTCCTACATGCGAAACGGAACCGGTTATTATCGCTATGCCAGCGTTGAGGATTTCTTAAATCAAGCTGCACCAAGAGACTTTGCAATTACATATGGTTACGATGGTGAAAAAAACCCGGCTGCTGAGGTTACTTTTAATCAGTTTGGTTTATACTTCCAGGATGATTGGAACATTACTTCCGATTTAAAACTGTCGTATGGCATTCGTGTTGATTATTTGAAGTATGTTGACAATATTATTACTAACAACGCAATTTATGATTTAGATTTTGGCGGTAAAAGGATTGATACCGGCAAATGGCCCGACGCAAATATTCAGTATTCTCCAAGAGTTGGTTTCACATGGGATATAAAAGGCGATCAAACGATGAAACTTCGCGGAGGTACAGGTTTATTTGCCGGAAGATTACCCTTGGTGTTTTTTACCAACATGCCAACCAACTCAGGAATGGTACAAGGAAGTTATGCTGCGGTTACAAAGTATGATTCTGATGGCACCATAACAAGCGTTGATCCTGCATTGGCATCCCTGGCCGGACCAATGATTACCGACGTGGATGAAATGATTCAAAAATTGAACCTGCCTAATACAATAACTCCGGAGCAAGGCGTTTTGCCACGTGATATTAATGCAGTTGATCCCGATTTTAAAATGCCACAGGTATGGAAAACTTCTTTGGCCTTTGATTATGAACTTCCGGTTTCATTCCCACTGTCGGTTACCGTGGAGGGTATTTACACAAATCATATAAATGATGTAATGCTTAAAAACTACAACCTCAAACAGCCAGATAATACCTGGCAGCGTTTCAGTGGTTCCGACGACAGATACATTTATCCGCCCAGCAGTGAGATTACTTATACTTCAAGAAATGCTTACGTGCTCACAAATAACAGCGAAGGATGGGGTGCAATCGGCAATATTACCGTTAATGCAGAACCCGTGAAGGATTTGAGATTAATGGCCGCTTATACCTATACCGAATCACAGGAAATTTCAGGTATGCCTGGTAGTAATGCAGCTTCAGCTTATAATGGCCTTCTTGAAGTTAACGGACCACATTTGCCCGATCTCCAACGTTCGCAATATGTTGTTCCCAGTAAAGCTATTGCATCTGTTTCATACAAAGTACCGTGGATGAATAATTCGCTTAAATCTGCAACGATAATCAATTTGTTCTATTCCGGATATTCTGCCAACGGATACAGCTATACCTATTCCAATGATATGAATGGCGATGGATATGCTACAGATTTAATATACATCCCGAAAGCCAAAGGAGATATCAATTTTATCAGCCCGGCTGACGAAGATGCCTTCTTCAAATTTATGGAACAAGATAGTTACCTGAAAAAACACAAAGGAGAATATGCCGGTGCAAATATGGTAATGGCTCCGTGGTTTCATACGTTTGATTTGCGTATTGCCCGTGAATATTATATGAAAGTTAGAAATACCACCAATACTTTGCAACTAAGCATAGATATCTTGAACGTAGGGAATTTATTGAATAGCGAATGGGGTGTTAGAAAGAATATGTTTCCGGCAAACAATGGCCAGATTTTGAAATATGAAGGGAAAGACGCTAATGATGTTCCTTCCTTCTCATTTGCGAAAGATAGAAACAGTGGTGAATATTTAACTAAAACATTTGACTATAACTACTACTATGGCGAAACCTGGAGGCTACAAGTAGGTGTTAAGTATTTTTTCTAAGCAAAGACCACTTCTTTCCGTTATTATTTAATGGAAAGCTTATAAAAAGCATGGCAAATAAATTTTGCCATGCTTTTTATTTTTAAACCCTGAAAACAAAATAATTTATCAGTCTCATTAAAATCTCCGGGAAGATTCCCACTCCCAGCAAAATGGCTGTTATACTGGTAAATACGAAGCCGTACAAAAGGCCAATCCGGGAAGTCTCTTCCGTGGATTCAGTCTTAGTGAACATAGCCACGACGATTCGTAAATAGTAAAACAGACCTATAATGCTGCTTAAAACCAAAATAATGGAAAGAAACCATAGTTCTTTACCAATTCCAGCCAGCAAAAGGTAAAATTTGCTCATAAAGCCGGCGGTTAGCGGTATTCCTGCAAGTGAAAGAATCATAACTGAAAATGCGATTGCTATGCCAGGTCTGGTCCAAAACAGGCCTTTATAGTGATCTAAGGACGATGCATCACCCTCAGTTTCAGAAAGGAATGAAACGATAGCAAATGCGCCTGTTAAAGTGACCATATATACGACCAGATAAAATGCAAAGGCCTGCTCACCGGTTTTGTCTCCTGAAAGAAAAGCGATTAACAGATACCCAAGGTGCGCTATGGAGGAATAGGCCAGTATTTTCTTAATATTCTTCTCTTGCAGTGCCATCAGGTTTCCAATGAGCATGGACAATGCCGATATGGTAGTGATGAATATCAGGAAAGAATTAACTTTCAATATTTCCGACTCATAGATAAACCTTAGAAAGAAAGCAAAAACACCGGCCTTTGAAATAGTGGCTACAAAGGCGCTTACCGGGGCAGGTGCACCTTCATACACATCAGGTGTCCATAAATGGAAGGGTACAAGCGCAAGCTTAAATCCAATGCCACCCATCATGAAGGCTACGCCGGCCAATCCTATAATGTTGAGGTCGTAAGAACTAAAATATAGGACAAGGTCGGGAAAATACATGCTGCCCGAGTCTGAATAAATCAGTGCCATCCCAAAAAGCAGTATAGATGAGGAAACAGCAGCAATAATCAGGTATTTTATACCAGCTTCAATGGAGTGCTCTCTATTCCTTAAAAATGCAATCAATACGTACAGGGAGGTACTAAGCAGTTCAAGTCCCAGGAAAAAGGTAATGAAATGGCGACTGGAAACGAGGACAGTAGAGCCCAGAGCAGCCAGTATCATCAGTATATAATACTCCTCCATATCTTCTGCTCTGCTCTTTAAATAGGGATAGGAGATGAGCATAATATAAACAGCTGCAATCAGGATAAGGCCGGAAAAAAACATACTGAAACCGTCCCTGATAAAAATACCTGATATTTCGTTTCGACCGCCGTTAAAAAACAGTGAGGCAAGGGAAGCAGTGACAAACAGGATGGCAATAACGGCGGTAAAATGATGGTTCCTTCTCACAGCAATAGAAAGAAGCAACACAATGGCGCCAGCTGCCAAGATTATTTGCGGCATCAGGGAAAGAATATCACTCCTGCTCATCTGCAACCTCCTTTCCAGCTCCGGGCAAATTATTCAAATCAACTGTACTATTAAAAGCAGATGTACCTTCATGAACACTTTGCATTTTATAATTATTTTTTTCTGATGAAAGGTCGTTATTTGGATTATCACTCTTCAGGAATATCTCTGTATGGACCGGAGATGCCAACGTTCTGAAAACCGGGCGGGGAGAAACCCCGAAATAAACGATGGGAATAAGCATGCAACTTAATACTATTGTCTCCCGGATGCTGATGTCAACGGCCTTATAACCCTTCAACTTTGGACCAAAGAATACCTTTTGCATAATCCGCAGGGCATAAATCACTGAAGCGATCAAGCCTAAACTTGCAAGAATTGCCCATAGAGGACTGGAAAGATAAGTTCCCAAAAGAACCATAAATTCAGCTACGAAGTTCGCTAATGCGGGCAATCCCAGGGAAGCCATTACAAAGACGAAGGAAAAACCGCCCAGTATGGGCATTTCGTTCCACAGGCCCCCCATATTTTTTACCTCACGGGTATGCAGCCTCTCCTGAATGATGCCTGCAATAACAAACAAGCCGCCTGTGCTCAGGGCATGGGCAACAATCTGCATTATCGCGCCCCTGAAGGCGATGCTGTTGAAAGAGTATAGTCCTAAAATAATAAATCCCATATGGCTTACGCTGGTGTATGCTACGAGCCGTTTTAAATCTGTTTGGGCAAATGCAAGTTTTGCCCCGTACAAAATCCCCAAAACACCAATAGCCATGGCAAAAGGGGCTATACTCACCGATAAATCGGGAAAGAGTGGAACCACAATCCGAATCAAACCGTAAACGCCTGTTTTTAACATAAGGCCGGCTAAAATGATACTCCCTGCTGTGGGTGCTTCGGTATGTGCATCGGGAAGCCAGGAATGCAACGGAATCGCCGGTATCTTTACCCCAAATGCAATGAGGAAGCCCGCCATAAAAAGAGCGGCCAAAGGGGAGCTCCCTGAGTGTTTAACAAGCTCCATAATATCAAAAGTATATACGCCTGTTATTCCTGCATGATGGAAATAGAGCCCCAGAATGGACAATAACATCAGAAGTCCGCCCCCCTGGGTAAACAGAAAAAACTTGTATGAAGCATATATCCGGTTCTCATGTCCCCATATTGCTATCAAAAAGTACATGGGAATCAGCATTACTTCCCAGAAAAAATAAAAAAGGAAGAGATCCTCAGCTAAAAAAACACCGGAAATGCCCGCCAGGATAAACAGAATGTTGAAATGAAAAAAACCTGTTCTTACCTTGATTTCATTCCATGAGACCAGAACAGAAAGAATTCCCAGAAGATTTGTAAGCAGTAGCAACAACAGACTCAAACCATCCATGGCCAGGTGGAAGCGAATACCGAAAAGTGGTATCCATTCACGATCGAATTCCAGGAACCATTGATTGTCCAAATTTAAATCGGCCACAGCCATACTTTTCACCCATATTACAATCAACAGCACGCTGGTTATTAGAAGCGCTGCCAAAGCAATCCATCGGGGGGCATCCTTATGCAATCTGCCAGCCATCCAGGAAACTAATCCTGAAAACATTAATATTCCAAGAATCCACGCCAGTATCATAAAAACATAATTATTGTAACACCAAGAATTACTCCTCCTGTGATGAAGGCCAGATACCATCTCAACCTGCCTGTTTGCGTGAGGATGGTCCATTCATTAAATCTGCTAATCAACTTTGCCAGCCCATTGTAAAAAAAGTCGAAGAAATCCCTTTTATTAATATTCGCCAGATAAACATAGGGTCGTACAAGAATTAAATCATAAACTTCATCAAACGCCCAGCCATTAAGCCAAAGCTTATATAAGAAACTGCCCAGGCCCGACTTTTTGATGCCATAGGTGAGTTCAGGTCTTCGCAGGTAAAAATACCAGGCGGAAAAAATTCCGGCAAATACTACCAGGCTGGAAATTGTGGGCATGATAAACTCCAGGGAACCTCCTGCCGATGGTTTATAACCGGGCAGGCTAAAGCTTAAAAATTTTGTGAAAAGATTAAAGGGCGAAATTTCAATATAACCTGCTATAATTGAAAGCACTGCCAAAATTACAAGAGGAATAGTGAGTGAGAGTGAATGAATGCGTTCAGGTACCAGCTTAAGTTTCCCAAAAAAGGTGAGAATTACCATACGGAATGTATAGAATGCAGTAAGGCCGGCTCCTGCAAGTGCTGCGATCCATAATGCGATTCCCAAATCCGGATTAAGAAACGCATCCATAATGATTTTGTCCTTACTGAAAAAGCCGGCTGTAACCAATGGCAATGCCGAAAGGGAGGCGGCTCCTGCCAGGAATGTATAAAAAACAAGAGGCATCTTTTTACGTAAGCCACCCATCTTAAACATATCATGCTCCTCCTTTAGGCGGATGATTACAACTCCTGCAGCGAGGAAAAGCAAAGCTTTAAAGAAGGCGTGAACAAAAAAGTGAAAGATAGCTGCCGACCATGCCCCTAACCCCAGAGCAAGAAACATATAACCAATCTGTGAAATGGTAGAGTAGGCCAGCACTCTTTTGATATCTTTTTGAACCAATGCGCTAAAACCGGCCAACAGCAGCAACAGGGCACCCAGTATGGCAATTAGAAGCATCACTCCCGGTGCCAGGCTAAAAATAAGATGGGTTCTCGCAATCAGGTAAACGCCTGCTGTTACCATAGTTGCCGCATGAATAAGGGCACTTACCGGCGAAGGCCCTGCCATGGCATCCGGCAACCATGTTTGAAGAGGCAACTGAGCCGATTTTCCAACCGCTCCCCCCAACAGAAGAAGAGAAGCTATTTGGGCATCCGCAGAACCCAAAATCCACTCCAGAGAGATTGAATGAAGTATTTCGTTTAGATTTAAAGTACCAAAAGAACGGAAAAGAAAAAAGAGTCCAATTGCCATTGAGGTGTCCCCAATACGGGTGACAATAAAGGCCTTGCGGGCAGCATATCCGTTTTCCGGAACTTTGTACCAGAAGCCAATCAAAAGGTATGAGCACAACCCAACGCCCTCCCATCCTAAATACAGCAACAGAAGATTGTCGGCCATAACCAAAATCAACATGGAGGCCATAAACAGATTCATCCAGGCGAAATAACTGACAATCCCCTCATCATCCTTCATGAAAAATGCTGAATAGAGGTGAATGAGAAAGCCAACAAAGCAGACAGTAAAGACAAACACCATGCTGAGGCTATCTAAATAAAGCCCGAAGCCTGAAGAAAATCCGGGCACGTCAATCCATGTTCCCAGTTCCTGTTGGAAGATATGATGAGAACCAATTCCCGAAATGAACTCAATTCCCACTAAAATACTTACAAGGGTACTTATAGCAACGGTTGATACCCCAATTAACGAAGAGGTTTTCGGTGCGAGCCACTTACTGCCAATACTCAGAATGAGAAAGCCAGCCAACGGCATAAAAGGTATGGTCCATAGTAAATTCAGCATCCTTAATTCGGTTTGATTTTACTTACTTCGTCTGCATCCATAGTTTTTAGGTTATGATAGATCCTCAAAATCAGGGCTAATCCAACGGAAACCTCTGCCGCTGCCACCGTAAGAATAAATATGAACATCACCTGTCCGTCGGCCTGCATCCAGCGTGCCCCGGCCACAACAAAGGCAAACCCTGCGGCATTTAACATGATCTCAACCGAGAGAAGGATATAAACCAGATTCTTACGTATCAGCGCCCCGGCCAGACCAATTAAAAATAACAGAGTAGCCACGATAAGGGCATGATCCATCGGTATATTAATCATTTGGGGCCTCCTTTCAAATAGCGGTGCTCTACCCGGCTTTTTCTTTTCCCCAGATGATAGGCCCCCAGGATTCCAGCGGTGATAAGAAGTGCAGCCAGTTCAACCCCAATAATATATTGTCCGTAGAGAGCAATTCCTACTTCCTTCGGACCAATTTCACCTCCCTGCAGAACACTCGTTTCAGAAGAAAATATTATTAAAACCACCTCGGCTCCAAGCACAAGAGCTAAAATTGAAGGGCCAAGCCAGGTCCGGGGACTCAACCATATTCTTTGCATCTTTTCCGATACTTCTCCAAGATTTAGCATCATAGTGACGAAAACGAACAAAACCATGATTGCCCCCGCGTAAATTATAATTTCAAGGGCGGCGACAAAGGCTGCCCCGAGGATAATAAATATCAGGGCCACCGATAAAAGGGACAGTACCATATAAAGCAAAGCACTGAAGGCATTTTTCCGGGTGATAACCATCAGGCTGGAAAGAATCGCGACGACAGAAGAGATATAAAAGGTGGCTATCATAGCATTAACGTTTTAAAATCTGTCGGTTTTTCTTCATTGATTGATTCCCCTTTTCCTTTGCCTTTAATTGTACTTCCAGAAACCCTGTAATAATTATAACCATGGCGTTTCCCCTGGCCGGAAATGAGAAGGTCCTTTTTTTCATAAACCATATTATTCCGGTTATATTCACTCATCTCTACATCGGGGGTTAACTGGATGGCATAGGTAGGGCAAGCATCCTCGCAAAAGCCACAAAAAATACAACGGGAAAAGTTAATCCTGAAAATCTCGGGGTATCTTCTCCCATACTCATCTTCCGTTGCCTGAAGGGAAATACAATCAACCGGACAAACTGCCGCACATAAATAACAGGCCACGCATCGTTCGCCCCCGTCAGGATCCCGGCTAAGGATAATTCTTCCCCTATACCTTGGAGGCAGGGGAATCTTTTCTTCTGGATATTGAACAGTGACTTTCTTCCTGAACAAATGAATAAAGACAATCCATAAACTTCTTAAGACACTAATCATATTCTAAAATTTCATAAGATTCAACTTAACCTGATTACACTTCGCTTAACCTAATTTTATCATTCTATTTCACTACTCATTATCTTCTTTTCTGATTTAACTACCACTCATTAAAATAATTGCCCCGGTAATGAGAATGTTAAGGAGCGCAATTGGCAACAATATCTTCCATCCATATCCCAGCAATTGGTCGTAACGCGGACGGGGTTGTGAACCTCTGAGCAAAATAAAAACAGAGATAAAAAAGAGTGTTTTGATAAAGAACCATACTACACCGGGTAAAAATGAGGGTCCCAGCCATCCACCAAAAAACAGGGTTGTTATCATGGAGGATATCAGAACAATTCCAAGATATTCACCGACGAAAAACATCCCGAATTTCATCCCCGAATATTCAGAGTGATAACCTGCCACCAGCTCACTTTCCGATTCCGGGATGTCGAAGGGAAGCCGGTGAGTTTCAGCGATGCCGGCAATAAAAAATATTACGAATCCGGCAAATTGCGGGATGACGTTCCACAGCCCTCTTTGTGCCTCAACGATTTCCCGAAGATTGAAGGAGTTTGCAATCATAACAACCCCCATAAGCGACAATCCCATGAACACCTCATAGGTGATCATTTGGGAAGCCCCTCTCATGGCACCCAGCAATGAATACTTGTTATTGGAAGACCAACCTGCCAGCACAATGCTGTATGCCTCAAGCGATGCCATGGCAAGAAAAAACAGCAGTCCAATGTTCATGTTCGCCACAATGATAGCGGGGCCAAAAGGAACCACGGAAAAGCTCATCAAAATGGTGAACATGGATATCATTGGGGCAAGGATAAATATAAACCGGCTCGTAAATGGAGGAAGCCAATCTTCCTTGGAAAAGATTTTCACTACGTCCGCGAGAGGCTGCATAAGGCCCAGTGGCCCAACCCTGTTTGGCCCCTGCCGATCCTGAACCCAGCCCAACAATCTGCGCTCATACCATATCAGGCCAGCCGCCAGGGATAAAACCACAATCAGCACCCCTAAAACAATCCATATCCAGTGTACATTGGGTTCCATAAATATCATATATTTATACAGATTCTTTCAATCATATTCAAACACGTAAACTTTGCCATGCTTCCAGTTCAACAAACGACGTTTGCTCCAGACCAAACGGTATTCCAACACAATCCTCAGGGATTTCATCCAAAAACCGTAATTGACTCCCCATAGTGATTTCATCTCCTGCAGGTCTTATCAATGTCGATTCGTCCCATCCCATCTTTTTGGCAGATTTCGGATTTATCGCTATATATGGCAGAGGGACAAGCTCCTTGATTCCGCCCTCCTTGACACTTAGTTCATCAGAACCAAAAATATGATAAAGCGGCAGTGCCTTCCATTCTGCCTTCGGTTTATCTGCCTGTTGTTCACTATTGCTTAAATCGATCTTATAATATTCACTCCCGGAATTTCCGGGTTTCTTATTCCTCAGAATACATAATTGCGGAATCTCTCTTCTAAGGTCCCCACCAATTTCGATCTGGTATTTGTTGATAGCCTGAACTGAATTCCATCCCGGACTCCAAAAAAATGGCGTTAACGGAGCCGGCGGAGTTCCGTGAAAACCCTCCATGCTGAAACTCATCGGACTTTCCTTATCATGTGGCGGAGTGGGCTCATGAACCGACTTGTTGGCGTGCATTGCTGTCCTACCGCTGTAGCGATGAGGCTCACGGGCAACCTTTTGCGCGCCCTCGCGGAAACTTAAAGGGGTAATATTCTCCGTTAGACCTTTAAAAATATCATAATCCTTTTCGATCGCTTCACTAAAATCAAAGATGTTTTTCAACCCGGCCAGTGGATCCGAGCTAACATTTTCAGAGAGCATCTGCATCCATTCCCATCCGGAACGAACTTCTCCCTCCTCCTTTACAAACACCTTGTAAAATCGCTGAACTCTACCTTCGTTGTTGACCAGATGTCCGTCCGACTCGTATATTGTAGCTGCGGGTAGAATGTAATCCGCTTTCTTAGTTGTGCTGTTCATCAGGCTGTCGATTGCTATGATGCTTTTAAATGATTTTAGCACTTGGTCGATTTCCGGTGCCGGAGCTTTTCGATACAGATCATTTTCAAGTATCACCAAAGAGTCGTGGTGTGGTTCTCCAGTAACAATATCCGATAGCTTTTTTCCGCCCAATAACGTCAAGCCCAGAGAATTTGCTTCCTGGAAGGTTAGGCATAACCCGGTTTTTTTGCTTTGTTTTGCGCGCGCTTCAGATATATTAAAGGCTGCTTTGAGAATATTCCCGTTAAGGCAGGAGGTTCCGGAAATAATAACTGTATTTTCTGCCTCCATTAGGTTTTCGGCAATTGTTTTTGCCACTTGAGAATGCTCCTCACTGATATCTTCCGGAAGAGCATTAGCTTTATCCATATAATGTGCAATGGCAAAACCAAATAAGCCAATATTTTCGGGATCTGTATGAAGATTAATCAAGCCAAGTTCATCAAGCTTTGTACCGGCAGGAGTGATATTAAAAAAGGGGCCCTTTTCCTGTTGAAGGGCATCGCGAACTGTTTTATCATCCCAGCGGTTAATCTTTAAATCATCCATTCGCTTCATTGGCTTTTGCCTTACCGACTGGCGCACTGCAAGAGCAATCATTGGTGCCGTATTTGTGACATCCTCCCCAAGAATAAGGACGCATTCTGTATTTTCTATGTCATTGAGTGAATATTTTTCTGCTGAAGAGTTTTTCAATATCTCCGCAGCAATATGATTCAGCTCATAATCATTATCGGACATTCCAAGATAAAAGTTATCAGGCCCCACAAGTGTTTTTAATGCGTAGTTGGATTCCAGAGATGCTCTTGCGGAACCAATCCCTGTGGTATAGGAGCTTCCTTTCAATAGATTTTTGATTCCACTCTTAAACTTCTGAGCATCAGAATGTATAAAGCCGGTTTCCGACTTACCATTCTTAGTTGATGGAACCAGGATCCTTTTAGATGAATTGGTATATTCATAACCATACCTTCCCCGATCACACAGAAAATAGCCATTGACCTGTTTATTGTATCTTGTCCGGATCCTTCTGATCAGGCCATATCTTTCCCCGGCAATGGTATTACATCCCAGACTGCAAAGATTGCAAACAGAAGGAGCGGTAGTATAATCCCATTTACGGGTAAAATGCTTTTTAAGGGTCTTATCTGTAAAAACGCCGGTTGGGCAGACCTCTACAAGATTACCGCTAAATTCGCTTTCCAGAACTCCATCCTCATGCCTTCCAAAATAGACATAATTATGTGAGCCTAAAACTTCAAGATCTTTTCCTCCGGCATAATCTTTATAAAACCTGACACATCGATAGCAAGCTATACAACGGTTCATTTCATGATTAACCAATGGCCCAAGATATTGGTTTTCAAAGGTGCGTTTGTTAAATTTGAACCTGCGGTAAGTATGCCCGGTCATAATGGTCATATCCTGCAGGTGGCACTCTCCTCCTTCATCGCATGTGGGGCAATCGTGCGGATGATTGGTCATCAGGCTTTCAATAATATGCGCTCTGAACGTAGTTGCTTCAGAGTCCTTTAAAGATATTCGCATCCCATCTTTTATGGGTTCCATGCAGGACATGATTATCTTTCCTTTTTTATCATCAGCGTCTTTAAAGGATTTCACAGCGCACTGACGGCAGGCGCCGACCGAACCAAGTTTGGGGTGCCAGCAAAAATAAGGAAGGTTCAGCCCAAGTGAAAGAACAGATTCAAGAAGGCTCTTTCCCTCCTTAACATTGTACTCTATGTTATCTATATAAATTTTAGCCATGGTTATTCCTCCAGGGACATCTTTTTTCAGTAATATGTTTCATAAAATCCTCCCTGAAGTATTTCAGGGCTGACTGTAAAGGCTCCATAGCGCCTGGAGCAAGGGCGCAGTAGGTATGACCCGGACTAAGATAACCGGTATGAAATTCGAGAATTTCCATATCCTTTTCCTCTCCCTTTCCGTTCTCCATGGCATGCAATACTTTTTCCACCCAGGGTAGCCCATCCCTGCATGGCGTACACCATCCACAAGATTCATGCGCGAAAAATTTTTCCAGATTATGCACAAAACCCACAGGGCATGTTCTATCATCTAATATAACCAGCGTTCCTGTACCCAATCTGCTCCCTACTGTCATTGTTGAGGCAAAATCAAGGGCAGTATCCATATGTTCTTCAATCAAAAAATCAGTAGATGCTCCACCGGGCAAAGCGCCACGGAACTTGTAACCATCTGACATCCCGCCTGCGTGTTCCTCAATTATTTCACGCATGCTGGTGCCGAGCGGTAACTCCCAGCATCCGGGCTTTTTCACCCTGCCACTTACACCGTAAAGCTTGGTTCCTCCTTCGCCAGTTTTGCTAAGAGATATATACCATTCACTGCCCTTTTCGATAATATGGGGAATATTGCAAAAGGTTTCTATGTTATTGACGATGGTAGGCTTACCAAACAATCCGCTAACCTGGGGGAAAGGAGGTTTAGAGCGTGGGATTGCCCGCTTTCCTTCCAGTGCATTCAACAGGCCTGTCTCTTCTCCGCACATGTATCTTCCGGCGCTGATATGCAGATGAATGTCCAGGTCAAATCCGGAGTTAAGGATATTTTTTCCAAGATAGCCCGCTTCATGGGCCTCGGCAATAGCTTTGCGAAGCTGATTGGCCGAATTTTTATAGGCCCACCGCAAAAATATAAATGCCTTAGTTGCCTGAATCGCATGGGCCGCTATAATCATTCCTTCAATAAGCTGATGAGGGTCACCTTCCAAAAGCAGCCGGTCTTTAAAGGTTCCAGGCTCCATTTCATCGCCATTGGCTATCAGATATTTCTCTTTTGGGGCGTCCTTACCCATAGGAACGAAACTCCATTTTGTTCCTGTGTTAAAGCCGGCACCTCCTCGTCCCTTCAGGCCCGATTCCTTCACTAAGGAGGTGATATCTTCGGGATTCTGCCGCAAAGCTTTTTTAAGTCCCTGGTAGCCGCCCGACTTTTCGTAAGCCTTAATATCTACCGGTTTACCACTGATTATATTTTTAGTTAAAGGAGTCTCCATCTCTTGAGCTATTGATATTTTTGCAATATATCATCAATTTTTTCTGCTGTCAGATTATTATACAGGTCATTGTCAACCATCATTGCGGGAGCACGGTCACAGTTGCCCAGGCATTGAATCGGCAACAGAGTGAAGCGGTCATCTTCCGTAGTTTCACCAAACGCTATCCCTAACTTTTTATTCAACAGAGCCAGAATGTCCTCATAGCCCATCACCCAACAGGAAATACTGTCGCACAAAAAGATCACATGACGCCCAACAGGCTTTCTAAAAATCAGATTATAAAAGCCGGCTACATTTTCAAGTTCGGCTGCCGACATTTCCAGAATTTTGGCCACTTCAGCGAGGGATTCGTCAGAGACCCATCTCCGCTTATCCTGCACAATCTTGAGCGCCTCAATACTGGCTGCACTTTTAACAGGAAACTTAACCATTTCCCTCTCTATAAGTTCTATTTCCTCTTTTGAAAGCATTACATTAACTTTAAAAATCAACGGTCTATATCTGCAAGCACAAAATCTACACTCCCCAGAATTGACAATAAATCTGCCACTGTATATCCCTTACTGATAAAGGGTACCATTTGCATATGTGGAAATGATGGAGTTCTAATCCTTGTTCTGTAGGAACTGGTATTTCCATTGCTCGTCAAATAGTATCCATAAAGTCCTTTTGAAGATTCTATTCCCGAGAAGGCCTCACCGGGTGGGATTACCGGGCCCCAGGCGGTGTGAACAAAATGATGTATGAGCGTTTCAATATCATACATGGTTTTTTCCTTCCTGGGAGGAGTGGCTATGGAGTTATCAGACTTATAGTTTCCTTCAGGCATATTGTCAACACATTGCCTGATTATTCTCAGGCTTTGTCTCATTTCCTCTATTCTTATCAGAGCGCGGTCAAAACAATCTCCGTTTGAGGCAACCGGTATATCAAATTCAAATTGCTCATAACCTCCGTAGGGTCTTTTCTTTCGAAGGTCCCATTCAAAGCCGGTGGCTCGAAGTCCGGGACCCGTAATTCCCCATTCGATGGCCTCAGTGGTATTGTATATTCCTATTCCTTTTGTCCGATCCTTAAAAATCCTGTTTTTCATGACCAGGGAATCATATTCCCTTAATTTTGCCGGGAGATAATTCAGAAATTCATTGAGCATCACCCTCCAGCCTTCAGGAAGGTCCTCGGCTACACCGCCGATACGAAACCAGTTTGGATGCATTCGGGCACCGCATATTGCTCCAATAATATCGAGAACCTTTTCCCGGTCGGTAAACATGTAAAACACGGGTGACATTTGCCCTACATCCTGCGCAAAGGTTCCATACCAGACCAGATGACTGGAAATGCGAAACAATTCGGCGAGCATAATGCGAATAACTTTAGCCCGCTCCGGCACTGAAATCCCGGCCAGCTTTTCCACAGCTTCCACATAGGCCATATTGTTAAGAACACCCGAAAGATAATCGACCCGGTCAGTATAAGGAATAAAGGTGTGCCAGGATTGCCTCTCTCCCATTTTTTCAACCCCCCGGTGATGAAATCCAATGTCCGGGACAATATCCACAATGCCCTCCCCGCTCAGTTGAAGTACCAATCTTAAAATACCATGTGTACCAGGATGCTGGGGGCCTATGTTCAGAAACATAAAATCAGCATCTTCGGTTTGTCTCTTCATCCCGAACTTTTCCGGATTAAACTGAAGTTCCTCCTCCTGTTGTTCCAGATAATCATCGGTCATTACAAAATTACCCATATCCGTTGCCCTTGCAGGATGCTCTTTTCTCAAAGGATGTCCCTCCCAGTTTGCTGGCATAAGGATTCGCCGCAAATCGGGATGACCGATAAATCGAATGCCAAACATATCATATACCTCCCGTTCATACCAATTGGCAGAGGGCCATATATCCGTAATGGTTGGAAGAGAGGGGTAATCGGAAGAGAGGCCCACTTTGATCCGTAAATCACAATTCCGTTCAAAAGAGAGCAGATGATATACGATGATGAAAGGCTTTGTCGTTGGCTCACCAATAGTTGAAAAGGCCCGCATATCAATTGCGGTGAGATCAAAAAGCATTGAAAAAGGCCTTTCCAGTTTGTACTTCAGATGCTTTAAAAGTTCGAGTATCCTCAGTTCAGAAACATGAAGCGTCAATATACCGTCCTTTGTCTCTTCCGGCTTCAAGTCAGAATTCCCAAACGACTTGCTAATATCATATAGTAATTGATCCTTTTCCATCAGAATGAAAGTCAATTAAGTAAGTTTATCAGGTGAATCAATCTCCCTCATTTTCATCCTCTCCTCCGCCTTTTTGTCCCTCAAGGAATACTTTTCGGGTTTTACTACTCCCTGCGGCCCGATTCTCCAGCTGAGCGGTCTCTTCTCTTTTCCCACCTGTTCACTTAGCAGTAACAAGCCCTCCATAAATGCATCCGGCCTCGGTGGGCAACCCGGTACATATACATCTACCGGCAGAAATTTATCCACTCCCTGCACGACACTGTATATATCATACATTCCCCCGGAATTAGCACAGGAACCCATAGAGATGACCCATTTCGGCTCCACCATTTGTTCATACAGCCTTTGGATCACAGGGGCCATTTTCATAAATACGGTCCCGGCAATAATCATCAGGTCTGCTTCCCTGGGGGTACCGCGAATAACTTCGGCACCAAAACGTGCAATATCGTAACGGCTGGTGAGGCTGGTTGCCATTTCCACGTAACAACATGACAGTCCGAAATTAAAAGGCCACAGAGAATTTTTGCGACCCCATGCTAACATGTCCTGGAGCTTTGTAAGAACAATGTTTTCCCTTACAGCCTCGTCGAATGAATGGTCGGAGGCAGAAGGCTTTCTTTCTCCTTTATAAAAAAGTGATTGCCTATTCATGGCTTATATTTTTCTTTTTGTGAGAAGCTTTAAGAATTTTTTTACCCGACGTCTCAAAGTCGAGGGCGCCTATGCTGATTTCATATACTAAAAGGGCAAGAAGAATGCCTATAAAAACAGCGGCAGCTCCGAACCCGATCCATCCGGTCTCGCGAAATGCTATTGCCCATGAGAATAGAAATACAGCTTCTATATCAAAAAGCACGAAAAACATGGCAATAAGATAAAACTTGGAAGGGAAACGCAGTCGGGCGCTGTCGGTAGGTTTAATACCCGATTCGTAGGGCTGTTCCTTTGCCCTGCCAGATCCCCTTTCACCCAAAAACCAGGATAAACCCAGCATTGATGAGATGATAACCAATGCGAGAATTATATATAAGATAAATGGTTTAAAACTTATGCTTAGTATGATTTCGGTATGCATAGCAAGGTTTTTAAAGGATTAATCCCATTTTCTTTTCAGGGAATTTGACCCAAGTTAAATGAGAAAAAGTCTCAATCCAAATTTTTAAGCAGAAATTTTCGTGTTTTTTTTCCCGAATAACCCTTTTTATTTTGCTGAAACAACAGCATTTTAAAATACCTTTTTTATCTTAGTAGCTTAACAAACAAAAAAACCTGACCTGATTGCCGGTCGGTTGAACGAAGCGATGCGTTGAGCAAAAACGAAATGTAGAAATCGCCCATTTAAAAAGACACCTATGGACCCAAGAGATTCCTGGTTGAAAAAGCGACTGAACAGCTTTAAATATGCCTTTAAAGGTTTCAGCCTATTGATAAAGGAGGAGCCAAATTTCAGAATTCACCTGGCAGCCGCTACATTGGCTCTATTATTGGGTGCGCTGTTGGGCCTTTCTCACACCGAGTGGTTGATAGTGGTATTTGCCATTGGCTGGGTGCTCGCCCTGGAAGCCATAAATGCTTCGATTGAGCGGCTGGCCGATTTTGCGTCGCCCGGCAGGCATGAAACCATCAAAAAAATTAAGGATATATCGGCCGCGGCCGTGTTGGTAAGTGCCAGCACCGCACTCATTGCCGGATTGATTATCTTTATTCCAAAAATATAGGTAGCTTAGTTTCGGGTGGAGATCATAGCAGTAACCACGGGAATCATTACCGTTGAAGTAGCTAAATCAAGCCGGGAAGGCAGGAAATGCGCCCATTGTAACCATAAAAATGATAAAATGGCGCGCTATTGCAGTCATTGTGGGCAACCTTTTGGAAAATAGTCCTCACGTTTTTTGAAAATAAGATTACTCCTTAATATATCCGGGCAGACTACGATGCGTATTGTCGCAAAATGGAGGTTTTTTTGTGTGTTTGCAGGCACACCATTTCACCAGTTGTTTTTCACTGATTTTTACCAGGAGGGGCTGAAAACCTGTCCCCCTGTGAGAATCGTCGCAGAAAGGTTGGCTGGAACTACGCCCGCAGGCACACCAGAAATAAGTCCCAGGCTCCATTTCCAATTTGATGGATCGCAAGCCGGCAATGACCGGTAATTCTTTTTTATTCATCCTCGTTTCCAATTGGTGTTGCAATATATGGAATATTCGTCATTTTGCATATCCATGTTTAGGTTTATATGGTCCCCGGCGCCAGACGGGGGCCAACTTTATTGTTTGAAACTTCAGCAGACCCCTATTTAAGAATTCTGCGACCTAAACGCCCATACCAATAAATTTAATCAGAAAAAAGCCTGAAGATATTTCTGGCATATCATTTGCTTTAAAAAGATTAAAGAGTAAATAAATACCTAAAGCCATGAAAAATCTAATCTCAACTTCAATCCTCGCACTCCTCCTTGCAACGGGGAGTACGATTCTGGCGCAGGACTATCCTAATGAATACCTTGGACTGCCAGGTGACAACCTAAACCTATACGCTGTTATGAACCTTTTCCAGGAATCCGAAACGTTAGAGGGCTTTGAAAGGGATTTGAACGATCCGGATTCAAGAATAAATAATCTGGACCTGAATGCAGACAATTATGTCGATTACATTACAGTTTCCGATTACCAAGAAGGAAACGTTCATAATATTGTACTGAGGGTAGCACTCGATCGCAAAAACTACCAGGATGTAGCTGTTTTTATCGTGGAGGAGTTAAGGAACGGATCAGTGCAAATGCAACTAATTGGCGATGAGGCGTTATATGGGAAGGACTACATTATTGAACCCAATTATGCCGAAACCCGGAATCCTGGTTACATGGGCCCAAAGGTTCAAACAAACCAGGTGAATGTAGTAAGTACCAACTATTATGAAGTGGCTGCCTGGCCGGTGATCCGTTTCATTTACCGGCCCGGTTATACAGTATGGCGTTCATCCTGGCACTGGGGCTACTATCCTTCGTATTGGGTTTCCTGGAGACCCTACTATTGGGATTATTACTATGGTTATCATTCAAACTGGTATCCTCATTACTATAGCTGGTACCGCCCAAGCAATCACTATCGCTGGAGAGGCTATCACAACCACTACTACAGCCATGTAAGAGTTTATTCTCCCACCGTAGTTGTTAACATTAACAAAGGAAACTACCGGTCAACATACTCACGTCCCGACCAGAGAAGAGCCGGGGAAGCTCTTTATACCAGTGTAAGATCAGGAAGTGATACCAGGAGCAGGAACAACACGGTTTACAAAAGCCTGGACCGTCAATCTGCTTCATCACGCAGGGTAAGTGAAGGGGGTACATCCGTTGGCAGGACAGGAACAGATCGACCGACAGGAACTGCAGCAAGCAGTAACACCCGGCCCACCAGAACTACAGGACAAACAACTGCCACGGAACGAAGACCCTCTTCTGCTGTGAACAATAACAGTTCCACCAGGCCAGCTTCAGTGCAGAGCTCGTCGAACACGAGGAACAGTTCCGCCCAATCAAAGCCGCAAAGATCCAATAATTCAAGATCCTCGGCAGTGTCGGTTCAGCAGCCTTCCTCTGGCGGAACCTCTTCAGTACAAAAAACCTCATCTGCACCAGCACGCAGGGAAGCTGATAGATCTTCACAGACTATTTCAAAGTCACCAACAAGTCGCAACTCATCCACCAGAAGCAGCGCATCATCAGTGGACAATTCAAGAAGCTCATCATCAAAGGCCACTGTTCAGCAACCGGCGCCTTCAAGATCTTCAGAACGATCAGCTTCAAAGGTAAGTTCATCAGGCAATAGCAGAAATAGCAGCAAAGCTGTGAGCCAGGAAAGGAGCTCCAGTCAGAAAAGCAGCAAGTCAGGGGATGCAGGAAGCAGCCGTTCCCGGAGAAGATAAATATAAAGGGTGACTCCAGCACATGGACATCTTAAAAAACGGTTAACGTATTCAGCCAGTTGATTTCCGGAGAGATATCATTTCATTTATCTCTATGAAAACAACTGGTTTTTTAATATATCTTTCAAATTAAGCACTTAATAAATACAGCAAAAACTCCTATATTAGTACAGACTAAAGCTAAGGATTTGGAGAAGAAGTTCAAAAACCTTACAATTTTAGAGCCCGATGCCAAAGCTGGTAAATGACTTGATATGATGTTATTAAGGATGATCCTGTGCAGTGTATTGGTGGTAATATTCGAGAGGATGGCACGCTGTTGCGGTCATTATTGGCAGCCTTTATTGCAAGAAACGGATACATGAATTGTTTATGACTCACTTCACATACAGACCTCTCATCCTTTTGTCAGCTTTACTTCTTTCACTTTTTTCGGTAACTAGAGGTTATGCTCAGATATCCGGTCGTTGCCTGGATGCCCAAACGGGTGAAGGCATAAGCCAGGTACAAATAGAAATGAGCGGCAAATTAATGACAACCTCCGATGCATCGGGCTTCTTCGAAATCGCAGAGAAGGACAGAAACATTCAGGCCCTCTTTTACCATCCCGAATATAAGACAACTTCTCAGCACCTGCTGCCCGGCGCAGACAACCTGGTGCTTCTAATGCCTACATTCCGGGAGCTGGGCGAAGTGACGGTTGCCGCCCCGCTTTTGGTATCCAAACGGAAAGCTGTTCCCGGAAGCATTACGCTCCTTGTGGCCGACACACTCAACAGCCCTGCCACTCCTGCGGAGATGCTTACCCGAGCGCCGGGCGTAATCATGCAACAGGGAGCCCTCAATACCGGCCGTATTATGATCCGTGGCATAGGCAGCCGTTCGCCCTACTCCACCACTCGTATCCGTGCTTACCTCGACGACATTCCTCTCACCACCGGCGATGGAAACACCACCATCGAAGACCTGGAGATGTTCGACCTGGCACGCATCGAGATAATACGCGGCCCGGCATCGGCACTCTATGGCAGCGGACTGGGCGGCGCCATTATTTTTCATCCCGACCATACGGTTGCAGGGCCCGCTGAGCTAAAGGCCATGCTGCAAAAAGGTCCTTTCGACCTGACTAAAGGCGCTGTGGGCGGAGGCCTCAAGAGCAGCCGTTCGGTGCTAAAAACAACTGCTTCCTACACCCAAACCGACGGGTTTCGCGAAAACAGCCAATACCGGCGATTCAACGGCTCGGTGATGTACCGCACCCATTTTAAGAGTCATGCGCTCTACATTTCGGGCAATTACATTGGTTTAAATGCGCAAATCCCAAGCTCGCTGAATGAGGATACCTACCTGAAGACACCCAAAAAGGCAGCCGCCAACTGGCTTGCCATCAAGGGTTACGAAAAATACAACAAGTGGCTCTCGGGGCTCACACTAAAATCGGAGATAAGCACAACGTTTCAAAATAAAGCCATCCTATACCTCTCCCACAACGACGGTTACGAGTCACGCCCCTTCAATATACTGGACGACCGCTCCCTGACACTGGGACTGAGAGATGAATTGACGCTGAAAACTAAAAAGCTCTCTGTGACCGCAGGTGGAGAAATTTTTAATGAAGATTATAACTGGCGACAGATTGAAACCCTCAATGGCCGGGAGGGAGCGCTGGAGGCACACAACCGCGAGGATCGGCGATTCATCAACCTGTTTGGGAAGGCAGACTGGACGTTCCAGACCAACTGGCTACTCTCGGTTGGCGGCAACCTGCATCTCTTAAAATATACACTCACCGACATTCTGGATGATGAAACCGATCAAACCGGCAAATACAGCTACAACCCCATCTTCTCTCCACGAGTGGGCATAAATGGCGCCCTCGGCAGTCACATGAATCTGTTTGCTGCTGCAGGTCACGGCTTTTCGGTGCCAAACGTGGAAGAGACCCTGTTACCCGAGGGCACCATCAACCCCCACCTCAAGCCGGAAGAGGGCATCAATGCAGAGATAGGTCTGCGTGGTACCGCCCTGCGCAAGCATCTCACCTATAACGTGACGGCCTATCATATTCGTGTAAAAAACCTGCTGGTGACTAAACGGGAAAGCGAAGCCATCTTTTATGGCATCAATGCCGGGAAAACAAGGCATACCGGATTGGAGATTGAACTGAATGGCCAATGGCCACTTTCTCAGAACGAACGTTCAGCTTTGGAGATTGATCTGGCGCATACACTGATGAGCAATCGCTTCAAAGATTTTACCGACGATGGCCACGACTATTCAGAGAACCGGCTGCCCGGCATTCCCAACCAACACACACGCCTTGCAGTTACAGCCATTATAAACCATCGTTTCTCGGGTCAGGCCGAGTGGACGCAAACCGGAAACCAGTACCTGAACGACGCCAATACCGTAAAGTACAACGGATACAATCTGTTCCATTTAAAAACTTCCTACACAATAAACAAAGGTACCCGATGGAGTTGGCAATTGCAGGCCGGTATTAACAATTTACTGGACACACATTATGCCTCCATGGTGCTGGTGAATGCCCCCTCGTTTGGAGGACAGGCGCCACGCTATTATTATCCCGGCATGCCCCGAAACGGCTACGTAAGATTAATAATTAAAATGGGGTATCTAATCATCTCCCGTAAAGTTTTATCTTTACGAAATGAAATATCCGGCAGACCAAATGGAATTTGAAGAAATGTTTAAATCGGAGCAAGCCTGCATTGATTACTTGGTATCATTGAGATGGCCAAATGG
>JACDJA010000987.1_pt1 | contig 26555 bp, 24 predicted proteins | sample 7449241 | NCBI WGS metagenome assembly JACDJA01 (sample SAMN14253289, study PRJNA609438) | sludge metagenome | isolation source: initial anaerobic sludge | collected 2018-12-20 | reverse complement strand
TCCCCCTCAATCACCCTTTTGCAAAGGGGGAGGCAGGAAAGCCACCTTATTGCACAGAGGAGGCAGGACAAGCCTGATTTTGAAAACAGAGTGCTCGCTTTGAAAAAGCCCCCTTTTTCAAAAGGCAATGCCACCCCCCTTTGAAAAAGGGGGGCAGGGGGGGATTTACCAACCTGCCCTATCTGTTGAATAAATCCCCCTCAATCCCCCTTTTGCAAAGGGGGAGGCAGGAAAGCCCCCTTATTGCACAGAGGAGGCAGGACAAGCCTGATTTTTAAAACAGATTGCTTGCTTTGAAAAAGCCCCCCTTTTTTCAAAAGGCAACGCCACCCCCCCTTTGAAAAAGGGGGGCAGGGGGGATTTACAAACGGGTCGCGTCTTTTTAGAACGTCACGACATCAACGGATAATGCCCGTTCTCGTCGTGCACTTCCTTGCCGGTCAGCGGTGGATTGAACACGCAGATCAGGCGCATGTCTTCCGTGCCGCCGCGCAGGTAGTGGCGGTCATGGTTATTGAGCAGATACATCATGCCGTCGCTGATCTTGTGCGTGGTGTCGTTGGCAATATCGTGGATTTCGCCATTGCCTGCCACGCAATAAACGGCTTCGATGTGGTTGGCGTAATGGATGTAGGTTTCCGTCCCCGCGCGGATAATGGTGTCATGGAAGGAGAATCCGACACCGTCATCGGCCAGCACCAGGCGGCGGCTGACCCAGTTGCCATTCTCGGCTTCCACTTCCCGGTCAGTACCCAGAATATCGGGTGTCAATCGACGAACAATCATGCGGTAACCTCTTGCTTGGTTGTGGGATGTTTTGCGGCAGTCGCTTCAATCGCGGCTTCCAGAATATTCAGACCCTTGTCCAGCTCCACATCAGAGATGGTCAACGGAGCGAGGAACTTGATGACCTGATCCGTCGCGCCTGCCGTTTCGGCGAGCAAGCCGTGCTCGAAGGCTTCGCGGGATACTTCATTACAGAAGCCCTCGATGGATGATTCGATGCCCCAGATCATGCCGAGGCCACGTACATCGCTGATGTGATCCGGAAAACGGTCTTTGATTGCGCGAAAACGTTTCTCGACCCCTTCACCTTTGCGACGAACTTCCTTGGCGAAGTCATCGTTGTCCCAGCGCTTGAGCGCCGTAGCACCGGCAACGAACGCGAGACTGTTGCCCCGGAAGGTGCCGGTATGCTCGCCCGGCGACCACTGATCGATTTCGGGGCGCATCAGCACGATCGCCATGGGCAAGCCCGTACCGATGGATTTTGAAATGGTGATGATGTCCGGCGTGATGCCTGCCCGCTCGAAACTGAAAAAGTTACCCGTGCGGCCATTGCCAACCTGGATATCATCGATGATGAGCAGAATGTCCAGGTCGCGGCACATTTTTTCGAGCTTTTTGAGCCATTCAACGCTGGAGACGTTGATGCCGCCCTCGCCCTGGATCGTCTCGACGATAATGCCAGCGGGCAGTTCATAACCGGAACTGCCATCCTCGTAATAACGGCGCATCATGTCGATGCTGTCCATCTGGTCTTCTTCATCGAAATAATGATCGAACGGCATCTTGCTGACATTCAGCGGTACGCCGTAATAATCATCGTGATAGAACTCGTTGCCGGTCACGGCGAGCGCACCGAGCGTATGCCCGTGATAGGCATTGGTGAAAGCGACGATCTTCGAGCGCTGCTTGACCTTGCGCGCCAGCTTGAGCGCGGTTTCCACGGCATTGGTGCCTGTGGGGCCGACGAACTGGATTTTATAGTCCATCCCGCGCGGCAGCAGGATTGTTTCCTGAAACTTCTTGATAAAGTGGTACTTGGCATCAGTCGCTTTATCCAGCGCGTTCAACATGCCGTCCCGACGGATGAAGTCGATCATCGCCTCTTGCACGGCTGGGTCATTGTGGCCGTAGTTGAGCGACCCGGCACCGCCAAAAAAATCAATATACGATTTGCCGTGGTGGTCCCAAACCGTCGCGTTTTTGGCGCGGGTAAAAATAGTCGGGAAAGAGCGGATGTAACCGCGTACATTGGATTCATATTTTTCGAACAGATCAATGTCCATCAAAAGTTCCTCGGAGCGTGAAAGTGAGCGGATTTAGCGCAGGTCGATCGAATAGAGATCTTCCGGTTGGTGACCGGTGTCCTGCCCTGAATTGAGTAGTTCTGAAGAGAGATAGGGCGAAACCGTGAGTGGGCGCTCCAGCCGCGCGGCCCAACGACGGAACAACGCCTGAGAAGCCGTGTTATCGGGGGATATGGTCAGTTCGATTCGACGAATGTCTTCGAACCATGTGCGCCGGGTGAGTGCGTCGAGCAGACCGGAAGCCACGCCACGCCCTCGCCAGTCGGGGTGAACGGCTACCTGCCAGATGAACAAGGTATCTGGCGCACGGGGCAAGCGGTATGCGGTAAGAAATCCGCAGAGCACCGAATCAGATTCGGCGACCACACAGGTATCGCGAAAGTGATCCGAGAGCAGAAAATAGAGGTAGGCCGAATTGACATCCAGCGTACCCGCTTCAAGCACCATCCGATGAATGCGCGCCCCATCGTCAAGGCGCGGTTCTCGATAGTCTAAGGTCATGATTTTATTTCGTCAGCTGCACCAAAAAAGGCGGCTGCGTTAATTCAAATGAGTCAAGAGGGTAACGCGATGAGCGCCGAATTTCAAATCGCATCCGGACTTTTTGCCCCGGGAAACAGGTGAAAAACGCACTATTACCCCGTTCGTAATCCGCTCCAACACCCTTCGGAACAACCCGCGCCATGAGCCACAAGCCGACTCAATCAACCCAAAGCAACCGACTGTTATATTTGGATTTTCTCAGAGGACTCATGCTCGTCGGCATCACGCTTGGGCATTTCGGGCACACCTTCGAATGGCTGATGTGGCAACCCTTGGGATTCTTCAGCAATGCCGAGGGCTTTGTTTTACTTTCCGGCACCATATTCGGACTGGTCTACGCCAAACTCGAGCAACGTGATCCTGCTTCCATGGCCATCAAGGCAAGATATCGCGCGTGGGTCATTTATCTCAGCCATTTTGCGCTGCTGATTTTTGTCGCGCTCTACACCTGGCTTACCAACGGATGGGCGGATGACTGGCATAGCCACGCCCAGTTCATCGCCCAAGCGCCCGCGCTGGGGTTGATACTCGGCACGTTGCTGATCTACCAGCCGCCACTGCTCGATATCCTGCCGATGTATGCGCTGTTCGTGCTTGTCGCGCCGGGGATCATCCGACAATTAGTCGCCGGGCGCGTTTGGCTGGTATTGAGTGTCAGTCTGCTGGTCTGGTGGTTGTTCTCGCAGGTGATTGCAGGTGGGCACTGGCGCACGGCGCTCGCTGAATCGATGGGGCTGGGCTTTCCGTTTCAGGTCGGTGAATTCGATCCCCTCGTCTGGCAAATCCTGTTCTTCGCCGGCGCGGCGCTGGGCGTTCGCATGTTCCAGCAACGTCTGCCTCGGCAACCGCAGATCGTGCTCGCGCTCATCGCCATGGTCGCGGTCGTGTTATTTTTCGGTTTGCGCCACGAGCTGATACATGCCCCCACCTTCTGGAACCCCGCCTGGGTGGATCGACACCAACTGGCCGGACTGCGGCTGGTCAACATCGCCGCGCTTGCCTACACGTTCTGGACGCTGCTGTATCTGGCACGCAAAGTGGATTGGCCCGCCTGGGCACTGACACTACCGAAACCGTTCGCCTGCCTCGGGCGCCATAGCCTGGCGGTGTTCAGCACGCATGTGGTGCTCATTTATCTCACCATTCCGATTCAGATGACCTACCCGCTGTTCTGGCGTTATGTAATCGGCCTGAGCCTGATATTCATCCTGTTGGCGCTGGCTTGCGGACTGGATGTTCGTGCCAGGCGGCAGCGGCAGGCGCAGTCCATATCCGCCCGGTGACAGCGGCGCGATTCAGGTACCGCAGAATGTCGTGAACGGTCCGAACGACGCGGGTGCCGGTTCGGCGTACTTCTGCCACTCGGGGCGATTTTCAAACGGATGCGTGACCGCCGCGAGCAACGCGTGAAAAGGCGCAAAATCACCCTCACGCACCGCGGCCTCAATCATTGCTTCCACCTGATGATTGCGGGGGATGATCACCGGGTTCACGGCATCCATGCGTTCGGCGCGCGCATCGGCCGTCCGTTTTTCCTGTGCCACGCGGGTGTTCCAGCGCTCAAGCCAATCGGCAAAATCCGCCGAGCCATTGAACAACGAGCGCAGCGGTTCTGAATTACCGCGTACCGCCGTCGATAGTTGTCTGAAACCTTGCGTGAAATCGACCCTTTCGGACTGCATGGCCGTCAGGAGCCAGTGAATCAGTTCCGTATCGGCGCTATCGCTCACACCCGTATCGCTACTCAAACCGAGTTTGGGGCGCATGGCCGCCAGCCAGTGTCGGGCATAACGGCCCGGGAAATCAGCCAGAACGGTATTGGCTTGCGCAATCGCTGCGTCACCATCCGTATCGATCAATGGCAATAGGGTTTCTGCAAATCGCGCCAGATTCCAGCGCGCGATATTCGGTTGATTGCCGTAGGCATAACGCCCCTGCAAATCGATCGAACTGAATACGGTTTTCGGGTGATAGGCATCCATGAACGCGCAGGGGCCGTAATCGATGGTTTCGCCCGCAATGCTTGTGTTATCGGTATTCATGACGCCATGCACGAACCCGATCGACATCCAGCGCGCCACCAGATTTGCCTGCGCATCGACCACCGCTGCGAGTAACTCGATATAAGGCGAAACGCTGTCCTTCAAGGCAGGATAATGACGATTGATGACGTAATCGGCGAGCTGTTTCAACCGAACGGCATCCCCGCCGCGCGCGGCGAGAAACTCGAAGGTACCTACCCGGATATGGCTCGTCGCCACCCGTGTGAGGATGGCGCCCGGCACCTCGCCCTGGCGCCACAGCGTTTCCCCGGTAGTCACCGCCGCCAGCGCACGCGTGGTTGGAATGCCTAGGGCATGCATGGCCTCGCTGACCAGATATTCTCGCAGCACCGGGCCGAGGGCCGCCTTGCCGTCGCCGCCGCGCGAGAACGGCGTTCGCCCCGCCCCCTTGAGCTGAATATCCCGCCGTTTTCCGTAGCGATCGACCACTTCCCCCAGCAGCAGAGCCCGACCATCGCCCAGCAGCGGCACAAAATTGCCGAACTGATGCCCGGCGTAGGCTTGAGCCGACGGTTCCGCGCCGGCAGGAAGGCGGTTTCCGGAAAAAATCTCCGCCACGGCTTCATCGTTTGGCAAATCAAGCCCCATCTCGGCGGCCAGTAATTCGTTCCAGGCGATCATTCGCGGGTTCGGCACGCGATCTGCTTGGGCGGGCAGACACAAGTCATCGACGGCATAGGCCAACGTCTGCTCTAAACACCAGTGCGAAGAATCCTGCTTGGGAGAAAAAGACATGAGAACCCTCGATACGAAAAGGCGATACAGCAAACAGTATGGCCTGATGAACAAAAAATCGGGAGGAAGGAGGAAAAAGATAGCAAAACCATCTAGTATAAGAGGGGCTTAAACAGCACAGAGGAGATTGAACATGAGTAATAATCGTTCCGAGAGCGCTTCTGCGCCCACCCGTCGTCATTTTTTGAGCGTTGCCGTCAAATCGGCCGTGCTCATTCCAATGGCCGGTATGGGTATGGCGCGTATGGCCGTCGCCGCAGACTTACCGCACCTCTCGCCTTCCGACCCGACAGCCAAGGCATTAAGCTACGTCGAGGTGGCCTCCGAAAGCAAAAGCTCGGCGTATAAAGCGGGTGATGCCTGCGATAACTGCGCACTGTATCAAGGGGACCGCAAAGCCGATTGGGGGCCATGCGCCGTTTTCCCGGGCAAAGATGTCTCAGCGAAAGGCTGGTGCACCTCGTACGTGAAGATGAGCTAACGCCCAAGCCACACAACAGCAGGCGAATTCGCAAAATCTCGCATCATGTCAACAAAGCCCGCGCATTGCGGGCTTTGCTTGTTTTAACTTTAGGGAAGCGCTGCACAAAAGCAGCTTTGCTTTGAGTAGCAGGTATGACTCGGCAAATCCCCCCAGCCCACCTTTTTCAAAGGGGGGAGAATCAGCTCTTTCTTTTGAGCGAGAGCGCCTCCCCCTTTGTAAAAGGGGGAACGAGGGGGATTTAAGGGGGCTTGTCTTCATGCAGGGGGCTTAACAAATTGAGTTGCTCATTTAGGTCATTGTCCGTATAAACGAGCAGGCAAACAGACATCATCATTCGAGGCGAAAAGCCCAATTTCAATGATCGGGGGAGATCAAATGGCCAAAATGCCAGAACGCTATAACGCACCACATCGGCGCATTTTCACGCTTGTGCTGCTCATCACGGCAATTTATATCGGAACACCCGTTTACGCTGATGCCACGACCGGTACCGCATCGGATAGCGGAGTGGAGATGGTTGGCAATGTGGCGTTCGTCGATCACCTGATCAACCTGCCCGCCGATTTCGCCGTCATGCGCGAAAAGAAAATTCCGATGATGATTTTTTTCCACGCCAGCTACTGCGGTTACTGCAACCAGGTGGATGATCAGTTCCTGATCCCCATGCGGATGGACCCCGAGTTTCAGGGCCGCTTGCTGATCCGCCGTGTGAAGGTGGACGCCGATACCCAGTACATCGGGCTGGATGGCAAAAAACACGATTATCCTTATCTCGCCAACAAGCTGGATGTGCGTGGCGTGCCCTATATCCTGTTTCTCGCCCCCGATGGCTCACGCATTACCTCGATCCAGGGCACCGCCTACGATTATTACGACTACTACCTGAGCAAGGACATCAACCTCGCCACAGACTGCGCCAAAAATCCGGGCCAGAAGAAATGCGACGGACGGGCGGACGGGCCGGGGCTCAATTAAGAAATCGGCAAGAATCCTCCCCGGGCTTCATGCCGATATGTCAAAAGCGGTACTGCCCGGTCCATCACGGCGCGGTTGCGCCGTGGCTTTATCCCTGCGCGATCATGCCTGTTCGTTGAGAGAGGCCATGTCGATCACGAAGCGGTATTTCACATCGCTTTTGAGCATCCGCTCGAAAGCTTCGTTGATTTCCTGGATATTGATGACCTCGACATCGGATGTAATGCCATGCTGCCCGCAAAAATCAAGCAGTTCCTGAGTCTCGGGGAGGCCGCCGATGAGCGAACCGGCGATGGATCGGCGCCCCAGAACCATAGGTACGGTGCTGAGCATGGTATCGAGCGCACCAAGATAGCCCACCAGAACCAGAGTGCCGTTGACCGACAGGGTGGGTATATAGGGATTGAGATCATGAACATAGGGTACGGTATCGATGATCAGATCGAAGCGCCCCTGAACTGACTCCATCTGCTCTGTGTCGGTGGAAAGCACCACCTGATGCGCGCCCAGACGGCGGGCATCGGACTCTTTGCCTGGTGATCGGGTAAACAGTGTCACATCGGCACCCAGGGCATTGGCGAGTTTGAGCGCCATGTGGCCCAGGCCACCCAGACCGATCACGGCCACCTTGCTGCGTGGCCCAACCTGCCAGTGGCGCAGCGGCGACCAGGTCGTGATGCCTGCACACAGCAAGGGGGCCGCACCGGCGAGATCCAAACCTTCCGGCACCTTGAGTACAAACTTCTCGCGTACAACAATCTTTTCGCTATAGCCACCAAAGGTAGGGCTCTGGTCCCGACGATCCACGCTGTTGTACGTCATGGTGGGAAAGGCCTCGCAGTATTGCTCAAGGCCATCGGCGCACGAAGCGCAGTGCTGGCAGGAATCCACCATGCAGCCAACACCCACACTGTCGCCGGGTTTGAAGCGAGTCACCTCGGCCCCCACACTGATCACTTTGCCGATAATTTCGTGACCGGGCACCATGGGGTACATGCTATCTGACCAGTCATTACGGGCTTGATGCAGATCCGAATGGCACACACCGCAATAAAGAATCTCGACGACCACATCATCAGGGCGGGGCTGACGGCGCTCAAAACGGAAAGGTTTCAAGGCATCTGTCGGCGATTGCACTGCGTAACCGAGTACGTTCAAGGTCATGTTTTTTGCTCCATTGGAAAATATGCCTTAAGAGCGTAGCAGAGTAATTTATTATCGTGCTACTTAATGACCCGAACGGGAAGCTGGCGCAAGCCCGCATTCAGACACGCCTTGGCCGATACATGCCCTGCACGGGAAGATCTGCATTTTTGCAGACCTTCTTAAAAAAACACCCTCGGCAGCCAACGCACCAGTTCCTCGTGCGTCTGGGCCCACTGTGATGGTGGCGCTTGGGTATCGCCATAACAGGCGGCATCAAGGGCGTGCAGCGCGGCCATGAACCGTGGATTGGGGGCGCGGCAAATCATGCCATTGATACTCGATTCGCCCGTCAGCCGACGCAGTAACTGCAACACGGCCTGTGGGCTATCCAACGCCGCCAGCTCGACCTGCGCCGCCCGGTGACGACGACGGCGCTGCCACCGTCGCCAGGCATCATTCAGCGCAAAGCCGACACCATATGCCAACGCGAGCAGCAACAGGCCTCGCCACCACCAGAATTCCACAGCCTGCGCCAGGCGCACACCGGCCGGCGCGGACCAATGCAGGGTCCGCCCAGGCAGTATGGCCTCGCTCAACACCTGACCCGGCGCGTCACCTCGACTGTCGATAAATGGCAGGCGCAGTGCGGGCAGCGTTCCTTGGGTGCTGCCCTTGCCTTCGGGGTCGGGCAAGAGCGAAATACGAATATCGAAGGTTTGCGCGAGTAGGTCAGTGGCGGGCACAGGCGCATCCGGCGATCGGTTGATTTGGGCATGACCGATACCCAGGGCGGATGTGCCGAGCAATTGTTCTTCCAGCAGTTTACGCAGCGCGTATTCACTCAAATCACGACCGGTGATGTGGAGCACCCAATCCACCGGTTGGCCAGCCGCCATCGGCGGTAGCGGTTCCTCGGTGATGCGCAAGGCCGGCGTCACCGGCAGATAGGCGGGCCAAAATCCGGGCAGCGGGCGCACGGTCAGGGTGCGCGCGACGGGTATGAACGCGTAACGGGTATCGGCATCACCCACTTCGCGGAATGTCATTTCTGCAAAACCCAATGAAACCTCACCTGCGGACAGAGGTGTCACGGCAAACCGATACACGCGCACATTCGCCATACGGCCATCCACCGACATCAACTGCTGGTTGATGTCGATACGGCGTGCTTCGATATGATCGCCTTGCGGGCGATGCAAGGTCAGCGAGGCGATGGATTTGTTCCTGTCGGTTATTGTCAGTGTCACCAGAAATGGCGCGCGCAGCAAGAATCCGCCTGGCGTGGCGACAATCTCGGTGCGAATGCTTACCCCGTCGGGCAGATGTCCGGCACCCGCCGTGGTATCCAACTCAGGTGTAGGCGCCAATGGCGTGACGGGCCCGAAATCCTTCGGCACACTGAAGGGGGTTGTCGTGATTTTCTGCGGCTGGTTTTGTGGCGTGGGAATATCGAACGCCCAGGCTGGTTGCCCGATCAAACCAAGTATGCCCAACCCTACGAACACCCATCGTTGCATAGGGAGGCTCTGCGGAACCACCAAGGGTCTCGATGCAAGGGGAATAGTCACCGCCATTCTCAAGCGTCGCAACGCTAACGCGGGCTTGCGCCTGCTTAACGCAGAGCTGGCGTAAGCCCGCATTAAGCTGACGAAGTCCGCAAATAGGCCCTTGGCAACCCACCCCAATCCCCCTCGTTCCCCCTTTTTCAAAGGGGGAGGCGCATAAGCATGAAAAAAGGCTGACTCACCCCCCTTTTCCAAAGGGGGGCAGGGGGGATTTGCTCGCACTCGATATTGCCAACGCTTGGATGGTCTCCTCACCGAACTCATGGCACCTCCGTCGGAATTGGCTGATTTTTGCCCGGCGCGGAGATTGTCGGCAGATGATAGGGCTGCTGGCGCAACAGGCCATCGAGCAGTGGCGCGGGCGCATCGTGGATCAGATTCAACTTGGCGCGCGCACTGCTGGCCGTGGCCTCGTTCAACACGAAAGGCGTCGCGGAGGCATTTGCCGCCGGACTGGCGGGTTGTGCGGCGATACTCTCAGTGGCGCCATCGGATTTTTGGATTTCCTTGTCCATCCGGCTTTTCGTCGGCTCTTGGTAATAACCGTAGGTCGCGATTTGATGCCCCTGAAATTTCGGGCTGTCTTTGCCGTTTTTGGCCGCCGTTTGCAGGATTTTCTGCAGAATATCCCGGTTATTGAGCGTCGCGTCACTCAACTTTCGGGGCAATGGCTTGATCGAAAGTACATGATTGAACGCATCCAATGCGGCGGCATAACGCCCGGTCATCGTCAGCGCATTACCCAGATCGAAACTGGCCATAGCGGCCTGATCCGGCGTCGAGGCCAACCAGATGGCCTCTTGCCATTGATCCACCGCAAAGGCGTAATCCGCCCGGCGAAACGCCGCCAAGCCCGCACCCAGTCGAGCTCCGAACCCTTTGGCGGACGCAAACTCGACCTGTGCTTCGGCGTAGGCGCCCCGCAGCAGCGCCCGATTGCCCGCCGCGACCCGCCGCTCATTCGCCGAATGGCTCAACCAGTCCTCGGCCAAGGGCGTGGAAATCGCTTCAGCCGCATGCGCACCAGTAGGCGCCGTGACCACACCTGCCCAGAATGCCGTCTGAGCCAGCATGAGCACAGCCCCCAAAGCGGCGGGCGGCACATTGGGTCGCAAGCGCCGAAGCGCGGGTTGCAACATCACGCCAACAGCAATCAGTGCACTCAGCCATGCCAGCAACAACGGCAGGGCATGCAGTGAACGCTGTGACTTTGCCGAGTCCTTGTCCGGCGGTCGGTTCGGCATGGCATCGACGGCCTGTCGAACAAAGGCGACATCCTCGGGCAAGGTGCGGGTTTGCGCGGCTGCTCCATGCGTCAGCCCGGCAAGCTCGGCCACACGTTCCGGTGACGGATCGCTGGTCAGCACCTGCTCTTCGGCATTTTTCATCGGCAGCCCATCCTTACGCATCGGCCCGCCTTCGCCCGCGACAGTCAATGCGATCAGTCGCACATTGGCCTTGTTCAACGCCTCGGCGGCCGCGAGCTGACGACTGCCCAAGGCAGCCTGAAAACTCGCCGAATCGCCACTGGTCAACCAAACGACCGCACCGCCGTGCATCTGCGGCATCCGGGCGATCCAGTCGAAGGCCCGATCCGGTCGCGGAACGACCAATGGATGATTCAGCGTGGGCAATTGTTTGAGATAGAACCCGAACAGGCCGGCATCGCCAGCAGGCGGCAGGAGCAAGCCCGGTTCATCGTTGTACACCATCAGCCCCATCCGGTGACCAGACAAATCACGAGCCATCAGCCCCAGCAACGCCACCGCCCGTGACAGGCGATCCGGGCTGACATCCGCCACACTCATGGCGGCGGAATCATCCACAAGAAACAACACCGGCGGGCGAGTGGCCAGCGTGTCATCGCCCGCCTTGGGCACCTGTGGATCGGCCAGCGCCAAACAGAGAAACAACCAGAATGACAGCATCAACAACCAAACCACACGCCCTCGCCACCGTGCTTCTTCTTGGGACAACCGCACCAATGCCCAGGGTTGCAACGGCTCATCGGCGTAATGCATCAATTTCTGGCGGGCGCGCAGTCGCCAGATCAGCAGCCCCAATGGCAACAGAAGCAGGCCAAGCCAAAGCGGATGCGCGAGTTGCGGCATCACGAGCGGCCGTTGCGACAACCAGATGAAAACATCGTGCAGGCCAAGCACGGAAGCGGCATGAGAGAGAAAGGACATGCTCATCCCTCCGCCCCCGGCTCTTGCCACAACAGGGCTTGTGCGAACAGAAGCAGCAACGCCGCCAGAATCACAAAACCGGCGTAGAGCGGTATGTGTCGGCGCTCGGTCGATAACGCCGCTTTGGGGGACTCGCTCAAGGCGACCTGATTGGTCACCTCGTTCATGGCGGCAATATCGCCCGCAAGAATCGGCTTGCCACCCGTCAGATCGGCCAGCTCCGCCAGACTGGGCTGGCCTGCTTCCGGCGGACCGCCCTTCGGTGCGAGATTCACCGTGAACAGATGGATATGGTAGCTGCGCGCCAGTACCAATGCTTCGGCAGGCGTCATCAAGCCGCCGGTGCTGAACCCATCGGTCCAGACCACCAGCAACGGCGCGGGCTGACCGGCCTGACTCTGCGCGGCGATGCTGCGAATCGCCATTGCCAGCCCATCGCCCAACGCCGTATTCGAACCGTTGATTCCGGCGCGCAGTTGGCGAATCCAGTAATCCAACACGGCATGATCGGAGGTCATCGGCACCAGCGTGCCCGCCGAATCGGTCACAACGATCAGCGAAAACCGATCTTGAGGGCGGGCGGCAATAAACAGCAACAATCCCTGTTTCATGGCATCGATACGGGAAATAAAGTGATCCTTGCCTGCGGGAAAATCCTCCGCCTGCATACTCGGGCTGGCATCCACCAGCAGCAGGATGGAACGCGCGGGTGGCGGGGCAGGAATGAAATCGCCTTCCCATACCGGATTGGCCAAGCCGATGACCAGTGCCGCATACGCGCCAAGCCATAACCCGGCGATCGTTTGAACCCGGCGTGAAGGCGGGCGTGAATTCTCGCTCCCCTCAACCAGTGGGTGACGCAGCATCACGGCGGCCGGGCGGCTGGCGAGATAGCGCCTGATCGGTGCATAGAACCACGGCAGAGGCAACAAGGCAAATAGCCACCAGGGCGCGGTCATGCTCAGTGCAGAGGGCATATCGAAGCCAATCATGATGATGTCGCCTGCGGGTGAGTCGCGCAGCGCGCGCGCGTGAGCGTGGCGATGTTATCAAGCAAGGTCAGCCAATCGGTGGTGGGTGCCGCCGGGCCGAAACGCAGTGCGTCCAATGCGCCGATCTGCACCTGCCACTCGCGTGGCAGCGCGCGCCGATCCACGCCCGGACGCATGCGAAAATAACGCGCCAAGGCCCACATCAGGGCCGCGCCGACCGGCTCCGGCGCACTGCTGGGGTCTCGTTGCAGCAAATGCCGCAATCGGCGGATCTGCCAACGCAGCAGGCGGCCGCGCCAATCACGCCAGAACCAAAGCCCGAATCCAATCAGCACAACAAGCACAAAGCCCCAAAACACCAGACCGAACGCATGCGCAGCAATGGCGTCCACAAGGGCGGCCCGCGCCTGTTCAGCAACGGGCGGCTGCGTGTTCATCCACACATCCATCAGCCCCTTGGGCGCCCCTTGAGGCAAGCCGCCGGGCGGGTGAATCAACAGATCACGACTCATGACGCGCCTCGTCGCCTTCGCCCGGGTGACGACCAAGGCCCGTCAGCAGCAGTTCGGAGAATGCCTTGAGCAATTCGGGGACGTCGGTTGTGGTATCGACCTCATCGAACAGCCCGCCGACAGCCAGACACAACGCGCGAACCGCATGCTGACGCTCGGAAAAATGCGCGGCCAGTGCCGCTCGCATTGCGGGATCATGGGTATCGAGCCGCTGTGGGCTTTTCGGTGGCATGGCGGCGAAGGTGACCGTGCCCATGTCGGCAAGCATCCGTTCCGCGGGGTCGACCATCGAAAGCAGCATCAGCCGGTGTTTTCTCGCCAAGGGCAACCACCCCATCATGCTGGGATCTTCTGCATATTCGGTCTGAAAATCGCCGATCACGATCACTAATTGCCCATCCGGGAGGCATCCCTGCAATCGTCCGCGAAACCCCGTCCAGTCAATCGGCTGCGGCGCGGCAGGCGGCGCAAGCCACAAGCCGATCTCGTGGAGCTGATCGAGCAGGGCGGCACGACTGGTGCCCGGGTGGCGGGTGGCGCGCGCGGTCAGCCCCGGTGTGTGAATGGCTACGGACAAATTCTGATGCAGGGCCGCCGCCGTCAGCAGATGCGCCACCGTCAGTGCCTGGGTAATCTTGAGTTGGCGGCGGGTGCCGAAGAACATCGAATCGCTGGTATCGAGCACAATATGGCACTGGCGCTGTGCCGGTTCACGAAAAATCCGCACGACCGGCTCAGCTGTGCGTGCGGAAATACGCCAGTCGATCAGATGCGCCGGTTCACCGGGTTGATAAGCGCGCAATAGCTCAAAATCCATGCCTTGGCCAAGGCGTACCGCGCGCTGATCGCCCGGAAACAAGACCGCAGCCGGCATATTTTCGGGGGCGAGCGGCGGCAATTGCCCGCCCAGATGCCAGGCAGTTTCAATCGCTTCGGGCGAGGGCACAACATGAGCACGGGTCGGGGCCACGCTCCGTGCTGGACGTCTTAAAAAGGCAGGCCACATGTGCCGTATCAAATTCACGGTGTGGATCAAGGCAAGGGGATTTCGGTACACAGCCTGGCAATCAATGCATCACGGCTCAACCCCGAAACCAGTGCCTTGGGACTCAGTATCAAACGGTGACGCAGCGCGTCGCCGGCCAGTTCCAGCAAATCGTCCGGCACGATGAAATCACGCCCATTGAGCCAGGCCAGAGCCTGCGCCGCCTGCACCCAGGCCAGCGCCCCGCGGGGCGAGGCACCAACCAGAACCATGCCTGCCAACGATTCCAGCGCCGGGGCTGCTTTCTCAGGCGCACGGGTAGAGGCGACCACATCCACCACCCAGTGCTGCAAGGCCGCATCGCAATGCACCGCCCGCACATCGGCGCGGGCTTCGAGCACTTCATCAACGGTCAGACCCGTCGCCTCGTCGTCGGCACGGCCCAGTGTGCCCGCCAATGTGCGCGCCAGAATGTCGTATTCATCCTGCCGCTCGGGGTAAGTGAGCGACACATGCAGCATGAAGCGATCGAGTTGCGCTTCGGGCAAAGGATAGGTACCTGATTGCTCCAGCGGATTTTGTGTCGCCATGACCAAAAACAGCGCAGGCAATTTGCGACTCTCGCCCGCTACGGTCACCTGCCGTTCCGCCATGGCCTCCAGCAGCGCCGATTGCACCTTGGCCGGAGCGCGGTTGATTTCATCGGCGAGAATGATTTCGTTGAACAACGGGCCGGGCTCGAAAGAGAACTGACGGGTTTCGGGGTGATAGACCTCGTTGCCGAGCAGGTCGGCTGGCAAGAGATCCGGCGTGAACTGTACCCGTTTGAAACGCGCATGGACGCCCTCGGCCAGCGCCTTGACCGCCGTGGTTTTCGCCAGGCCCGGTAGCCCTTCGACCAGCAAATGCCCGCCGGTCAGCAAGCCAATCAATAGCCGATCAACCAGCGCGGCCTGGCCGACGATGTGGTGAGCGAGGTGCGTTCTGAGCGCGGCGATGGCTGTGGGTTCGGTCATAAGGAAGCCTGATTGGTCGGTGAAGTCGCAGGATAGATTACAGAGTGCCCGGCCAACTGCCATTCGGGGAAGCCAACAGCGAGCCGTCGGGCACTAAAGCCGCGCTCACGCAAAGCGGCCACGGCATCATACGAAAAAGCACAATAACGCCCCCGACAGTAGGCCACCACGGGGCGCGTGGGGTCAAGTCGGTCGAGTGCAGAGGCGAGTTGATCCGGCGGGATATTCACCGCGCTCGGCAAATGGCCCGCTGCAAACTCCTGCGGTGGGCGAACATCAATCAGCGTGATGTCACCCGCAGCCATTTGTGGCTGCAGTTCGTCCAACGTGATGGGCGCGAGCGCATCACGTGGCGCCAGGTGTGTGGCCACCAACGCTCGAACTTCGGCCAAATGCCGATCGGCCAAAGTGTGCAGCGTATTGAGCAAGGTAACCACTTCCCCATCAGCAAGCTGATAGATGATGTATTTACCTTGACGATTCGCCCGCACGAGGCCCGCTTGCTGCATTTTCTGCAAATGCTGAGAGGTATTGGCAATCGTCAACCCGCTGACCTCGGCCAATTGCTCAACCGAGCGCGGGGCTTGGGCGAGGTAATCGAGCAATTCCAGCCGACGACCGCTGCCAAGCACTTTGCCCATGCGCGCGAATTGGTCGTTAAGGTCTTGTTTGAAAGCCATGAGTGATCCGTTGGTAACGTTTATTTAAGCATTCAATCATATTGAAGAATGTTGATCAATAAGGGCGTGCCTTTAAGGCGCTTCATGTTGGGCGAGGCAGGCGTCTTCGGTGCAGGTCATCACCGCTTGACGGCTAAACGCGGCTTCGACGATCAATGCGACCCAGGCACCGGCCGCAATGGTAGCAAGCGCGATGAATGAGCCCAACGCCAGCGTCGAGATACCGCTGAGGCCATGACCCACCGTGCAGCCCATGGCCAGCACACTGCCGACACCAACCATCAGCGCCCCGATGATCGTGCGGCCCCATTCCGACCAAGAGCGGGGAATCGTCCATTGAAACTCACGGCGAACAAGTGCGCTGATGAAACTGCCCAGCAAAAGCCCCGCCACAGCCACCACACCAAAGGTAATCGTAGCGAATTGGGTTGGGTGTTGCAGGTAGTAGACAACATCCCCCATTGGCGCGCTGAAGGTGAACGATTGCAAGCCCAAACCCTGTTGCGGGTTATTCATCATTTGTGCCGCATCTGACGCCGCTTGCCCCAATGACCCGCCGGTGACCCAAAAAGCAAGAGCGACGACCAAGCCAATCAGCACTGCGCCCAACCAGCCCAGGCCATTTGCGCGTAGCGGCAGCCAACGCCAGGAAACAAAAAACAGCAATCCACTGATGGACAGCGCCAAAACCCAATACAATGCGCTGCCGCCGCCCAGCAGACTGGCCAGATCCTGATGCTGAATGCCAAACGCGGTGAGGTTGGTGCTCAAGTGGCCAACCCAGGGCAAAAAAGCCGAGGCATATAGACTGGTGCGTGTCATGGCGTAAGCCGCCAGCGCCATGAAGACGACGGCCAGCAGCGCCTGAAGATTCCCTTGAGTGACCTTGACGAGGCTACGCACCGGGCAACCGCGAGCCAACACCATACCCACGCCAAAAATAAAGCCACCGATGACATAGCGCCCCCAGGCAAAATCGGGCGAGCGGTACGCCGGACGCGTCGCATCTAGATCGATACCAGTGAGTGATTGGATCACGGTAGTGGCGAGCAGAGCGACTCCGATGGCGGCCAGATAGACTGCCAGACGCCGTCCGTCCCGCGATTGCCGATAGCTGCCGAGTCCACCGACCAGGCAGAAGCGAGAAAACTGAGCCGCCAGACCGAACACAATCGACAGGCCGAGCACCCAGGACAAGTAATGAATGATGACGGGATCCACGATAAAACTCCTTTCCGACTCAAAGGGATGTGTTGGCTTGGATGATGGCCTGCATTTCATCGACCGGCGGCAACACGACCACACTGACGGTTTCGATGAACTGTTCGCGGGATTGGCTCAATGTGGGGTTATGCCGCTTCTCGAACCCGATTGTTGAGCAGGGCTTGCCACTAATGCCGCCGCCGCAGACGCTGCCAGCCTGCGCGCCCGGCAGAATTTCCAGATAGTCGGGCAGACACAGGAGGCGGTTGACCAGCGAATCATAAAGATGATCGGCCATCTCTTGAGTTCGTCCTTGCAAATCAGGCCGACCGATGCTGCCGACGAACAGCGCGTGCCCTGTCAATACGAACCACGGCTCATCACCACGAGAATGATCGGTTACGAGCAGGCAGATGTGGTCTTCGGTGTGCCCAGGCGTGTGCAACACTTTGACCGACACATTCCCCAGTGTGAGCGTTTGCCCATCAGTCAGCGGCAAGAATTCGAACGGCAAGCTGAGATCACTCTCATGCAAAGCGTATTTTGCCCCCGTCAGTTCGGCCAAGCGACGCCCGCCCGATACATGATCGGCGTGAATATGGGTATCCACGACATAGTTAATTTTTACTCCTCGCGCCTGCGCCATCTCCACGAAACGCTCTTCGTCCCCGGCGTGGACATCGACGGCCATGGCCAACCCTTTGCCCGCACAGCCAAATAAATAAGCCAAAGACGCGTGTTCACAAACGACTTGCTCAAGAAACATAGCTACCCCCTGATGAGTTGAGAAATCTCTGAATTCGATGAGCGACAGCTGAAGGCTTTTGCGCTCCGATTGCTCAATCATTCAATCATATTATTGATTGAATGGTCAACTTGTTTCATACTGTGCCGGATGGTTGGGTGGTTTGCTCAACCCACCGCTGACCAATCACACCACCGGAACAAAGAGGCACCCATGCACGTCAACCAGGCCATCACCTACGGTATTCGCCCCAATGCAGCTCAGTTCACCCTACAGTTGCTGCAGGTGTTTCTGGTGGGCAGTCTGGTGGGGATGACCCGAACCGTTCTACCGGAACTGGCTGAGTCCAACTTTGGTTTGACGGCGGGATCTTTTTTGGCGCTGGCCACCTTTGTTGTCGTGTTTGGGCTGGTCAAAGCGCTCTTGAATTTATTCGCAGGCACCTTGTCGGATCGCTGGGGGCGGCGGCGCGTGCTCATCGCCGGATGGGTGAGCGCCTTGCCCATTCCCTTGCTCATCCTGTACGGCCCGAATTGGGGCTGGATTATTCTTGCCACCGTGTTCTTGGGCATTAATCAGGGTCTGAGCTGGTCCATGGCCTTGAACAGCAAGCTGGATCTCACCCATGCGCGTCAACGCGGGCTGGTCAATGGCTTCAATGAGTTTGCTGGATATGGCGGAGTGGCGATTGCCGGCATACTGTCGGCCCTGGCCGTTCATGCACTTGGTGCGCGCACTGGGCTGTTCATCTTTACACTAGCGATTATCGTGCTGGCATTGTTGATCGCGCTGGCGGCGGTTCGGGAAACGCGTCCCTGGGCCATGTTGCATCAGGGCAATCCCACGATCGAGCCAATTGGAATGCGCGCCTTGTTTGCTTATGCCAGTTGGAAAAATCGATCACTGCAGGCCCTTAATCAAGCCGGTCTGGTGGAAAAATTCACCGATGCCATGGTCTGGTTGTTTTTTCCGGTATTTTTCATGGCCAAAGGATTGTCATTGGTCGCCTCCGGTTCGTTGATCGCCATCTACGGCGTGGTTTGGGGCGCAGGACAATTGATTACCGGCCCCTTGTCGGACCGAATCGGCCGAACGATCATGATCGTCGGCGGCATGTGGCTTTGCGGCTTGGGTGTGGTCGCCGTCAGTTTGAGCCACTCGATAGGGCTTTGGGGGCTGGAACTGGCATTGATCGGCATTGGCATGGCGATGCTCTATCCCACTCTGGGTGCGGCGGTGGCCGATCAGGCCGAACCGGCCCAACGGGCGAGCATTCTGGGTATTTATCGCTTCTGGCGGGATTTGGGCTACGCCGTGGGCGGGTTGCTCCTGGGTCTGACAGCGCAATGGAGTGGTGGAATTTTGCTACCCTTTTGGCTGGTTGGATTGTCCATGGCCGCCTCCGGGTTATGGGTGGCCGTGGTTGCGAATAAAAGCCAATAAAAATTACCCATTCAATAACAATAGGTTGTCTTGACATCGAAGGAAATCATGATATCGATTTGGTGATTTTTTGTTCAACAGGGTGAATGCCACGTCTTGTTAACTCCGCTTTACACGGGCTGATTGCCCGATCAAGTTGAATACCGGCAAGTGATTAGGCAAACTGCCATGATTGTTTGGCAAAGGAATGCGCTCATGAGTTCTGTGAAAATCCACACCGGTTTTTCTTCACCGTTGCCACTACTTTCTCGCTTTCGAACTTTATGCTTGTTACATGTCTTTGTGGTTTTGATCACGATGATGTGCACAGGTTTTGTGTCTGTCGCTCACGCAGATTTGTATCGCTGGACAACCAAGGACGGGATGGTGCATTACGGCGATAACATGCCGTCATCGCAAGCCATGGATGGTTATGATCTGATCAACCCATCCACCGGTGAGGTAATACGGCACATCGACCGGGCGAAGACGCCACAGGAACTCGCCGCCGAAGCCGCCGCCAAAAAGGCGGAAGAGCAAGCGGCAGAAAAAAAGCGCACAGAAGAAGAAGCACAAGCCCGACGTGATCACATGCTGCTGGATCTTTACAGCAACACGTCCGATCTGGAACGGGCAAAATCGCAACGGCTGAGCGAAATTGATGGCCTGATCAAACAAACCCAGAACGCACTGGATCGCGCCATTGAGCGATCTAAACACGCTCAGGCATCATCGGAGCAAAAAGCGGCGTTCAAAGATATGCTGCAATTGCGCAAAAACCTGTTCGATCTACAGGAGCGCCGCAACGAGACCGCCAAACGGTTTGATGAAGATCTTCGGCGCTTCGAACAACTACAGGCCAAAGACAAGCCCGAACAATCAGATCAAGCAGTCCAGTAGACCGCCCGCATCAAGGCTTGTCGGCGAAATACCCGGCAACCGCCAGGTCATGCACGCGCACAATACCGGCCGGAACAACCCGTGCCGCTGGCACAAGCTTGGGCGCGTAACCCAACATCTGAGTCTCATGGTGAATGGCATTGCCACAAGCTGAAAAACGCACGCCTTGCGCACTGAGCTTGCCAATAAATGGATCTAGCGGGTTGTCATTCGCAAAAAGCAGCTTGATTCCGGGGCCGAATGCGACCACTTCGACATCGACCTTACCTTTGCCATAGCGCTTGAGCAAATGTTCAGCAACCGCCAGCACCTCGTGTCGTCTGCTGGCATCTGCATCACTGATCTGCAGCACATACCGCGCGGCGACATCCGGTGTTTCCGCCTTGATGGCTTCGACGCTTTTGGCCTGAGGGTAATGCGCGGCCTTGATGAGTGCGGCGACATCCACATGCGGTGTTTGGGCGGGCGGCGCGGCCAGACTGGCCACGGGCAGCAGAACAGACAGACTGAACACGCCTGCCAGACAGAGCGGTTTGATGTGAACGGTTTTGAGCATCGCGATTTTCCTTTAGGTGCCTGTAGGAACGTCGAGATTAGCTCAAAAAAAATCGCCTTGCTATCTATTTAGCTGGCTCACATAAATACCTGCTCGCGGCTGTGCCCCGCTCAATCAACCACGAATCAGGGTGCCGACGCCCTTGTCCGTCAACAACTCCAGCAATACGGCATGCGGGACGCGCCCATCGATGATCTGAACCGTTTTGACTCCGCCGCGCACGGCATCCAAAGCAAAATCGATCTTTGGCAGCATACCGCCGTAAATCGTGCCGTTTTCGATCAAGGCTTCGACATCCCGCGCCGAAAGGCCCGTCAAGAGCTTGCCTTCCTTGTCCAGAACGCCTGCTGTGTTGGTGAGCAGCAACAGTTTTTCCGCACCCAACACCTGCGCGATCTTGCTCGCCACCACATCGGCATTGATGTTGTAGGCGGCGCCATCCTCGCCCACGCCAATCGGCGCGATGACGGGAATGAAATCCTTGCTTTCCAGTAAATTGAGAATGGATGGATCGATACTTGCCACTTCACCGACGTGACCGATATCGATGATTTCCGGTTCCAGCATATCCGCCGTTTGGCGGGAAACCTTGAGCTTTCGGGCGCGCACCAATCCGGCGTCTCGCCCCGTCAACCCCACCGCGCGGCCACCATGACGATTGATGAGCGCCACGATGTCCTTGTTCACCAACCCGCCCAGCACCATCTGCACCACATCCATGGTTTCCCGATCCGTGACGCGCATCCCCTGAATGAACTCGCCCTGCTTGCCGAGTTTTTCAAGCAACTGATTGATTTGTGGACCGCCACCGTGCACCACGACAGGATTCAGCCCTACCTGTTTCAACAGCACGATGTCGCGGGCGAACGCGTCCTGCAAGGCTTCATCCACCATGGCGTTACCGCCGAATTTGATCACGATGGTCTTGTCGAACAGCCGCTGGATATAGGGCAGCGCTTCCATCAATACTTCGGCGGTCACCTCTGGGGCGTAACTGGTCATGATGTTCCTCAAAAAAATTCGGTAAGTGGGAAGGTCAGGCGCGGCCGGTATGACCGAAGCCGCCGCTGCCCCGGTGGCTGGGCGTGAATTCTTCAACCGTCTCGAAGGCGACCTGCACCACCGGCACCACGACGAGTTGCGCAATGCGCTCGCCGATATTGATGGTGAACGGCTGGCTGCCTCGATTCCAAACAGAGACAAACAACTGCCCCTGATAATCGGAATCGATCAAGCCGACGAGGTTGCCGAGCACGATGCCGTGTTTATGCCCCAGCCCCGAGCGCGGCAGGATGATCGCCGCCAAGCCCGGATCTTCAATATGAATGGCCATGCCGGTGGGAATGAGTTCGGTTTGCCCGGGATCAAGCACCAAAGGTTCGGCCAAACAGGCACGCAGATCGAGCCCGGCTGAACCGCTCGTGGCGTAATCCGGGCGCGGGATGGCATCGCCAAGACGAGCGTCCAGCCACTTGACTTCAACCTTGTTTTTCTTGCTATCAGGCATCTGTTTTTTCTCTGTTCATGATCTTGTCCAGCAAGGCAATCAACTGTGTTGCCAACAGTGTTTTATCGGCACGCTCAAACTGCTGCGCGCCATCGGCCCAGATGACACTCAAGGCGTTATCCGGCTGATCGAAGGCCAATCCTGCGCCCACGAGGTTGGCACAAATCACGTCCATGCCTTTGGCGCGGCGCTTTTGTTCAGCATAGGCCTGCAGATTCTCGGTTTCTGCTGCAAAACCGACCACGAAGGGTTTCGCGGTGCGTTGTGCGACTTCGCTGATGATATCCGGATTTTTCACCAGTGTGAGCGTCAGCGAATCGACATCGGGTGATTTCTTGAGCTTGTGTTCGGCGGGTGCACTCACACGGTAATCGGCCACGGCGGCCGCGCCGATGAATACATCCATCTGCTCCACCGCCGCCACGGCCGATTGCATCGCAAGCGCGGTTTCGACATCGACCCGATGGACTCCGGCGGGCGTGGGCAGGTTGTTCGGCCCGCAGATCACGGTTACGTCCGCACCAGTCTCACGCGCCGCTTCGGCTAAAGCAAAGCCCATTTTGCCGGAAGAGCGATTGGCAATGAAGCGTACCGGATCGATCGGCTCGCGCGTTCCGCCTGCCGTAATCACAACCCGTTTGCCTCGCCAATCAACGCGTGATCGGGCACGCAGAACCTGGGCTGCAATTTCCTCTGGCTCGACCATCCGACCGGCACCCACTTCGCCACAGGCCTGCACGCCGGATGCCGGGCCGATCACGCGCACTCCGCGTTTTTTCAGCACATCCAGATTGGCCTGGACCGCCGGATGCGCCCACATCTGCTGATTCATGGCGGGTGCGACCGTCACCGGCGCGGTCGTCGCCAGCACGAGCGAGGTCAAAAGATCGTTCGCCATGCCAGATGCCATCCGCCCCAAAATATCGGCTGAGGCAGGCGCGATCACGATCATATCGGCCCAGCGCGCCAAGGCAATGTGATCCATGCCTGCTTCCGCTTCGGGATCGAACAAATGCGTGCGCACCGGCTGGCCGGAAACGGCTTGCAGGGTCAATGGCGTCACGAATTGCGTGCCGCTCTCCGTGAGCACCACACGCACCTCGGCACCCGCTTCACGCAAGCGCCTGATCAAGATGATGGATTTATAGGCCGCTATGCCGCCGCTGATCCCGACTAAAATCCGCATAAATAATATGTGTGCTCGTCTTTGTTGCCATGGGCGTGCCATACAGTCCATAGTGTACCAGTACCACCGGAGAACCCAGCGCCTGCCATGACCCGATCAGCGCCCCATGACGACAAACACGATCACACACCCCACGGTGTTCCGGATTCATCTGGAAACTCGCCCCGAAATTCGCCCGAAAAAACACCAGAAACACCGCCCGAAACACCGCCCGAAACATCACCAAAGAAACGACGACGCTGGCGCAGATGGCTGATTGAAATCGCGGTGTTTGTCGGCGTGTTGCTGGCGGTACGCGCGTACATGGCGCCTGCCATTCCAACCGATTTCGCGGATGCGCCCTTACCCGCCATCACCTTCCCGACACTGACCAATGGTACAACGGGGCCGGGCACAACAACCTTGGGCAGTAACCCGCGGCCCACGGCGCTGGTGTTTTGGGCCACCTGGTGCGGCGTTTGTCATGTCGAACTGCCCTGGCTCAATGACCTGGCCAAAACACACCGCATCATCACTGTCGCCATGCAATCGGGCAGCGCCGATGCCGTGCGCCAATATTTAAACAAGAATCAGCTCGATCATTTGACCGTCATCAATGATCCCGACGGGCAAATCGCCAAACAATTCGGTGTCTCGGTGACGCCTACCCTGTTCTTTATTGCGCCTGACGGCCGCATCGCGATGGCCGAAACCGGCATCACCAGTCCTTGGGGTATTCGCTTGCGTTTATGGTGGCTGGGATTATGAGAACGTGATCAAAAAAACCGCCGCGCAACTGAGAGTTTGAGCGGCGGTAATGCACAAAACATTTAAGGGCTGGGGCAGGTTGTCTGTCAATACCCGTCAGAACAGTTAAACGGATGCCCACAATACCGCGAGGTAGGAGTGGGTATCTATTCAACAAAGCCCTGCGATGGACCTTACGCGGCGTTGACCAGCGTGGCCATCAAATCGTGGATGTCGGTTGCCTTGGGCTTGATGAGCCAGAACTTCGGCAGGAATAGTTCGAAGTATTCCAGAATTTCCGCTGCCCGTGCGCTGCCGGTTTTGGCCAGATGGGTTTCCAACGTGCCGCGCAGGTGCTGGCGATGACTTTCCAGTTCTGCGGCTTGCAGACGATTGATGTCGATCAGCTCATGGTTGTAGCGGTCAACGAAATCGTTGGCTTCATCCAGCACATAGGCAAAACCGCCGGTCATGCCGGCGCCGAAATTCACGCCCGTGCGGCCGAGAATGGTAACGATGCCGCCGGTCATGTATTCGCAACCGTGGTCGCCGCAACCTTCGATGACGGCAACGGCGCCGGAGTTGCGAACAGCAAAGCGCTCGCCTGCCTGGCCTGCTGCGTAGAGTTGCCCACCCGTGGCGCCATACAGGCAGGTATTGCCGATAATGGGCGTTTCGAAGGTGGTAAATGTGCTGCCTTTGGGCGGGTAAATGACAAGTTCACCCCCTGCCATGCCTTTGCCGACATAATCGTTGGCATCGCCTTCGAGTGTCATGTTCAGGCCGCCTGCATTCCACACCCCGAAACTCTGGCCGGCGATACCGGTGAATTTGAGGTGGATCGGCGCATCCACCATGCCGAGATTGCCATAGCGTTTGGCAATTTCGCCGGAGATGCGGGCACCCATGGAGCGGTTGATATTCTTGATGTTGAATTTGAATTCACCACCCGTTTTCGCTTCGATGGCGGGCAGAATCTGCCGCACGATCTCTTCTGCGAGTTCGCCCTGATCGTGCGGGGTGTTGTGCGGCGCGATGCAGCAGGTGGCGGCGTCGCTAATCAGGCCGCCATCAGAAATCAGCGCATCCAGATTGAGATTGGCCTGCTTTTCGGTTTGCGGCTTGCGTTGCTTCAAAAGATCGGTACGGCTGATGAGTTCATCAATCGAGCGCACGCCCAGTTGCGCGAGCAGCTCACGCACTTCCATGGCGATGAAGCGGAAGTAATTCATCACCTTCTCGACATTGCCCTTGAAGTGGTCGAGGCGCAGCACCTTGTTCTGCGTGGCTATGCCCGTCGCACAGTTGTTGAGGTGGCAGATGCGCAGATACTTGCAACCCAGCGCAATCATCGGGCCGGTACCGAAACCGAAACTTTCGGCACCCAGAATGGCGGCCTTGATGACATCGAGGCCGGTTTTCAGTCCGCCGTCGGTTTGCAGGCGAACCTTGTCGCGCAGATCGTTCGCGCGCAGGGTCTGATGCGCTTCGGCCAGCCCCAGTTCCCACGGTGAACCGGCGTATTTCACCGAGGTGAGCGGGCTGGCACCGGTGCCGCCGTCGTAGCCGGAAATCGTGATCAGATCAGCGTAGGCCTTGGCGACACCGGCCGCGATGGTGCCGACGCCCGGCTCGGAGACGAGCTTGACCGAAACGAGGGCTTCGGGGTTGACCTGTTTCAAATCGAAAATCAGTTGCGCCAGATCTTCGATGGAGTAGATGTCGTGGTGCGGCGGTGGGGAGATCAGGGCAACACCGGGGCGGGCATAACGCAGGCGTCCGATAAACGCATCGACTTTATGGCCGGGCAGCTGCCCACCTTCGCCGGGTTTGGCCCCTTGCGCAATCTTGATTTGCAGCACTTCGGCATTGACGAGGTAATGCGGGGTGACGCCAAACCGTCCGGAGGCGATCTGCTTGATTTTGCTCATCTTGGCCGTGCCGAAGCGCGCGGGGTCTTCGCCACCTTCACCCGAGTTGGAACGGGCGCCCAGCCGGTTCATGGCTTCTGCGAGCGTTTCATGGGCCTCGGGCGAAAGCGCACCGAGGCTCATGCCCGCCGAGTCGAAACGGCGGATGATGGATTCGAGTGATTCGACCTCATCAATCGGGATCGGCTGGGTATCGTGTGCCAAATCGAACAGGTCGCGCAAGGTGGCGATCGGGCGGTGGTTCACATGGGCCGAATACTGCTGCCACAGCGAGAAATCCCCGGTGTTGACTGCCTGTTGCAGGGTTTGCACCACATCCGGGTTGTAGGCATGGTACTCGCCGCCATCGATGTATTTGAGCAGGCCGCCCTGACGTGGCCGCTTGCTCTTGAGTGAGGCTT
>JACDJA010000985.1_pt1 | contig 26562 bp, 26 predicted proteins | sample 7449241 | NCBI WGS metagenome assembly JACDJA01 (sample SAMN14253289, study PRJNA609438) | sludge metagenome | isolation source: initial anaerobic sludge | collected 2018-12-20 | reverse complement strand
AGGATGTAGTGCTGCTCACCGAGGAGCTCCTCCAAGGAGAAGCCCGACATCGCCACGAACGATTCGTTCGCGTGGGTGATCACGCCCGCAGGATCGGTGCTCGACACGATCAGGCGACCCTCGGGGAACGGCACCTCCCGATCGACCGCGTAGATCGTGCGACGGAAGCCGTCCGCGTAGGTGAGCGTGTGTTGGACACCGACGTCACCGTGAAGGTCTGCGAGCGTCATGTCGCGCATCCGGCGCCTCCCGTCCTCCCCGTCCTGCGACCACTCTTGGTGGCCGAACTCGCATCTAGAGTAGTTGGGATCGAGCGGCCGGCAACAGGGACCAAAGACCGGGGTCCTCGTCGGCGGCGACGCGAGTGCTCGTTGGTGACCATGGTCCCTTCTCTGTGATCGCGATCCGTCCGATACTCACCGTGAGCGCTATCTCAGACGCACTGAGTAGCAGATCGCTGGAGACGGGCCGATGACAGCAACGACGGGATCACGCGACATCGTGCGCCGCGCCGGCGCCAGGCCCGCATCCACCGCAGCGGCCAGCGAGCGGCGAGAGCTCTGGCGCGCCGAGCACCTGTCGGTGCCGGGCACCGGTCACATCCACTTCACCGCACTGCCATCGGACGACGATCTGGCGGCGCAGCTCGCCCGCCGCGTCGCTGCCGACCCCTCCGACGCCCGGCTGCACGTCGCACGCGTGAACCACCACGTGGTCGACGGCACCCCCGATGGCACCTTCGCAGCGCTGGTCGACGTGTTCTTCGCGTTCGGCGCCTCCGGTCGCGGCCTGCGGTCACGGCTGCTCGAGGGTGCGCGGCGGCAGATCGGCGCCACGAGGGCCGCCCTGCTGCAAGCAGCCCTCGACAGCGGCCTGCGACCGAAGTCGAGCCTGCCCTGGGTTGCCGGCTCGATGCTCTCCAACGGCGTCACCGGCAGCACCGACATCGTCCGCCCGGTAGCAGTCGGGGGCCGGCGATGAGCGACCACGGTGACGGGTCGACACCGGCGGTGCTCGAGCTCGCCGACACCGGGCTGTACCTGCAGCCCACTCCGGCCGGCGCGTACTATGCGGTGGGCAGCCCGGAGATGACCCCGGAACGGCGGCTGCTGCTGGTGCTGATGAGCAGCCAGTCGTCACGCCGGCCGACGATGGCCGACTTCTGCCAATGGACCCAGCAGCGCACCGAGCAGGATGCCCTGGCCGTGGTGTTCCGCGCGCAGGAACGAGGCTGGCTCGAGGGCTTCCGCCAGCCACAGGGCCCACCACCGGGGCCGCTGGAGCCGATCGCTGCTCGCACCCTGCCCGCGCTCTCCAGCAGCGGTCACGGCCTGCTCGCCGACGCGCAGGGCTTCTGCATCGCGAGCAGGGGCTTCGACTCCACGGCCAGCGACTTCCTCGCTGCCGTCAGCGCCGACATCGCCTCGATGCACGAGCGGCACGCCGCCTACCTCGCCGACGCCTCGGGCACTGCGACCGGGGCGTGGGCGCTCGTCGACATGGCGGGCAACAGCCGCGTGGGGTTCTGGCCGCTCTTCATCGGCGACCACCGCTTCGTGCTCGCCCTCGGCGGGCTGCCCGCCCTCAACCACCCGGCACTCGTCGAGCTCGTCTGGTCACTGACCTTCCGCTACGGCGGCCCCGAGCTGGCGGCCACGCCGACGCCAGGAAGGCAAGCGCAATGAGAGAGGACGCCCTCACCAACATCCTGGCCCAGCTGAACTCCACCTCAGCCGACATCCAGGCCTCGGCGGTCATCTCGATCGACGGCCTGATGATGGCGGCGCTGCTGCCGGCGGGGCTCGACCAGGACCGCATGGGTGCGATGAGCGCCGCGCTGCTGTCGTTGGGCGCACGGGTGGCACGCGAGCTCGACCGTGGCACGCTCGAGCAGGTGCTGGTCAAGGGCGACAACGGCTACGTGCTGATGCTGCAGGCCGGCAACGATGCGGTGCTGACCGTGCTGGCCTCCTCGCAGGCGAAGTTGGGACTGATCTTCCTCGACGCCAAGCGGGCGGCCGCGGCGATGGCACAGGCGCTGTGACGCACGAGCACACCTGACCCGGCTGGTGACGGCCGCCCTCAGCGGTTGCGGTGGGCTTCCTGCAGCAGCTCGAACTCTTCCACCGTCATCAGCACCGCGCGGGCCTTGGAGCCTTCACTGGGGCCCACGACGCCGCGCTGTTCGAGAAGATCCATGATGCGCCCGGCGCGTGCGAACCCCACCTTCAGCTTGCGCTGCAGCATGCTGGTGCTGCCCAACTGGCTGCGCACCACGAGCTCCATCGCTTGACGCAGCAGCACTTCGTCCTCGTCGTCGTCGGCGCCGTTGCCGCCGAAGTTGCCGCCGCCCAGCTGGCCTTCGCCTTCGTCGCCCTCGACGCCACTGACGTACACCACCTCGGGTGCCTGTCGACGCCAGTGTGCGACCACCTTGCGCACTTCCTCCTCGCTGACGAAGCAGCCCTGAATGCGCTGGCTGACGTTGCTGTTCCCGGGCAGCAACAACATGTCGCCCTTGCCGACCAGCTTCTCCGCACCGGGCTGGTCGAGGATGACGCGGCTGTCGGTGAGGCTGTTGACCGCATACGCCATGCGCGCCGGGATGTTGGCCTTGATGACGCCGGTGATGACGTTGACCGACGGGCGCTGTGTGGCCACGATGAGGTGGATGCCGACGGCACGCGCCTTCTGCGCGATGCGGGTGATGCTCTCCTCCACGTCGCGAGCGGCCACCATCATGAGGTCGTTGAGCTCGTCGACCACGACCACGATGTACGGCATGCGCTCGTACGACGTGGGGCTGTCGGGGTCGCGGTGCAGGTCGGCGGCGAGCTCGCCGCGGTCGTACGCCGCGTTGTAGCCGGTGATGTCGCGGAACCCCACTTCCGACAGCACGTCGTACCGGCGGTCCATCTCCTTGCACGCCCAGCTGAGCGCGTTGGCCGCCTTCTTCGGGTTGGTGACCGGCTGCGTGAGCAAGTGCGGCAAGCGGTTGTACTGGCCCATCTCGACCTGCTTGGGGTCGATGAGGATGAGGCGCACCTGCTCGGGCGTGGTGCGCATGAGCAACGAGGTGAGGATGCTGTTGATGCCACTGGACTTGCCGGCGCCGGTGGTGCCGGCGATGAGCATGTGTGGAGTGGTGGACAAGTTGAGGAACACGGCCCGACCGGCGATGTCTTTGCCGATGGCGACATCGAGCGGGTGAGTAGCCGTCTTCGCCTCTGCCGCGGTCATGATGTCGCCGAGGCTGACCAGCTGGCGAGTGTGGTTGGGCACCTCCACCCCGATGGCCGAACGGCCAGGGATGGGTGCGAGGATGCGCACATCGGTGGCTGCCATCGCATAGGCGATGTCGCGGTTGAGGCTGGTGATGCGGGCCACCTTCACGCCGGCGCCCAGCTCGAGCTCGTAGCGGGTGACTGTGGGCCCGACGGTCTGCCCGACCAGCTTCGTCTCCACACCGTGCGACGCGAGCGAATCGACCAACGTGCGGCCCCGCGCCTCGACCTCCGCTTTGTTGATGGCCTGCGCGGTGCTGCGCGGCAAGTAGCTGAGCGGGGGCAGCGACCACTGCCCGGCCTGTGCCCCAGGCCCCAGGTCGAGCGCCTCCTGCTCGCCCGGCCCGAGGGGCAGCTGTGGCCCCGGCCGCGGCGCACGAAGCCGCTTCGGCTTGGTGGGCTCGTCGGCCCACTCGTCGTCGGTGGCAAGGTCGTAGAGCTGCGGCGCCGGCAACCGGCCCGTTGTCTCGTCGACACCGGACCGATCGCTCTTCAAGCTGGCCATGTCGCCGAAGACCTGCTTGGCCTTGCGACCCACCGGCGTGGCGACGGCACCGATGCCATGTGCCGCTTGCCCGGCCATGGTGCGCAACGAGCCACCGGTGATGATGAGCAGGCCGCCGAGGAACAGCGCTGCCAGGATGACGATGGCCCCGCCTTGCGCGGCCAGGCTGCGCAGCGGCTCGCCGATGATGGCGCCCAGCCAACCGCCGGCGCGGCCGAGCGTGTCGAAACCGCTCATGATCTTCTCCGGGCCGCGCACGACGTGCAGCAACCCCAGGATGGACAGCGAAGCGAGCCCCCAACCGATGCCCAGCCGGAAGCGATGGCCGCTGCGCCCCTTGCGCACGAGTGCGATGCCCACACCCACCAGCGCGATGGGAACGACGAAGCGGCCGAGCCCGGTGAACCACCCGATCATGGTCTCGACCCCGCGACCCAACGGGCCGGCGAGGTTGAAGTAGATGCCCAGGCCCAGCAACGAGCCGACCAGGATGAAGCCGATGCCGACGAACTCGTCTTCGCGACCGGAGACCGCCTCGCGCATCTCGGCAGATGCCTGCGAGCGGCGCGACATGGGCACCGCTGCCTCGCGCTTCGCGGTCGAGGTGCTCGTGCGGGTGGTGCCAGCACGCGACGACGCGCCACGCGCAGGCACGGACGACTTCGCTCGCTTGTTGGGCGGCCCCCAGGTAGGCATCGGCTTCACGGTACCAAGGGGGCGCGCGACAGTACGCGCACCAACGGTGTCACCGTTGCCCTCAGTTGACCGGATCCACCGACTTGACCGTGCCGTCGGCGCCCAATACCACGTCGAGTCCCCCGCCTTTCGAGCTGGTGGCCAGCACGCCGTAGAGCACGCTCCCCTGCCCATCGCCGTGGATGTAGAAGCTCTCGATGGTGAGGTCGGGCAGCTCCAGCTGCACCTTCGACAGAACGACTGCCGGGTCGAAGGTGAGCGATGCCGCCGCGAAGGTGCCACCGCTGGCCGGCTGCCCTTCGGCGGAGGTGAGCGAGCCCGCCAGGTAGAGCCATGGCTGGGCCACAGCGCCATCGTTGAGGGCCACGAACAGGTTCACCAGTCGTGCTGTGGCATTGATCTCGAAGTACTCCTGCGGGCCGCCGAGCTGCGCTTCGAGCGCGGCGACGGCCGCGTCGATCTGGTCGATGATGGGCAGCGTGGCGATGTCTTCGCCGGCGGTCGTCGAGTCGGCGGCCGGCGACTCGACGCTGCTCGCCGGGCTCGTGTCGTCGGAGCACGCAGCCAGCACCACCAGCGCCGTCACACACAGCGCGGCGACGCACCGGCGACGCACCGGCGACGCCGGTGCCAGCGTGAACGGCCGCCGGAGGCATGGGAGAAACCGTTCCGAGCGGTTCCCGGTCGCGGATTCGTGCACGGTCGCGTTCGTTTCCTAGGTCTCCATCACCACGGGCACGATCATCGGCCGCCGCTTGGTGCGTTCGTTGACGAACTTGCCGGCGGCCCGGCGCACGTCGCGCTCGAGTGACTCGACGTCGCGGACACCCGCCGCCAACGACTGCTCGACCACGGCGGCAACGCGATCGCACGCTTCATCGAGCAGATCTTCCGCCTCAGGGGCGTACACCCACCCGCGGGTGATGATCTCGGGGCCGGTGAGCACCTTGCCGGTGCCGATGTCGACCGTGACGATGACCACCACGACACCCTCTTCGGCCAGCACGCGACGATCGCGCAGCACGCCTTGGCCGACATCGCCGACGATGCCGTCGACGTAGAGGTAGCCGGCGGGCACACGACCCACCTTCGCCAGGCCGGCATCGCTGAGCTCGAGCACGTCGCCGTCCTCGCAGATGAGCACGTTGTCGGCCGGCACGCCCATCACCACACCGAGCTTGGCGTTGGCCACCATGTGGCGGTACTCGCCGTGGATGGGCACCAGCCACTCGGGCCGGGTGAGCGACATGTAGGTCTTCAGCTCGTCGGCCTGTGCATGGCCGGTGGCGTGCACATCGGCGACACCGCTGTGCACCACTTCCACGCCGGCACGCAGCAGATCGTCGATGACGCGATTGACGTTGCCTTCGTTGCCCGGAATGGCATGGCTGGAGAGGATGACCGTGTCGTGATCGCCGGCCTTCACCCACTTGCTCTCGCCGCGGGCCAGCAGCGCCAGCGCCGACATCGGCTCGCCTTGCGAACCGGTGGAGATGATGCAAACCTGGCCCGGCGGGTACTTGTCGATCTCGTCGATGTCGACCAGCGACGCGTCGGGGATCTTCAGCACGCCGAGATCGCGGCCCATGCGCACGTTCTTCTTGATGCTGAGGCCGAGCGTGGCGACCACGCGCCCGCTGTCGATGGCGGCATCGGCGATCTGCTGGATGCGGTGCAGGTGGCTGGCGAAGCTGGCGGTGATGATGCGCCGGCCCTTCTGCGCCCCGAACACGCTGCGCAGCACTGCCCCCACGCCGGATTCGCTGGGCGAGTGCCCGTGCTCCTCGGCGTTGGTGCTGTCGGCCATCAGCAGGCGGATGCCCTCCGTGGCGGCGATCTGCCCCAGGCGGGCGAGGTCGGTGCGGCGACCATCGACCGGCGTGAGATCGATCTTGAAGTCGCCCGAGTGCAGCACGACGCCCTGCGGAGTGTGCACCGCAATGGCATGTGCGTGCGGCACGGAGTGCGTGACCGGGATGAACTCGACGTCGAAGGGGCCGATCATCAGCCGCTCGCCGTCGCTGACCGGGATGAGCTTGGTACGGCCGAGCAGCCCGGCTTCCTCGATGCGGTTGCGAGCGAGGCCGAGCGCGACCGCCGAGCCGTAGATGGGGAAGCTGAGCTCGCGCAGCAGGTACTGGAGGGCGCCCACGTGATCTTCATGCCCGTGAGTGGCAACCACGGCAACGATGCGATCGGCGTTCTCGCGCAGGTACGTGAAGTCGGGCAGGACGAGGTCGATGCCGTGCATGTCGGCGTCGGGGAACATCAACCCACAGTCGATGAGCAGCAGGCGACGGTCGTCGCCGGTGCCCTGCTCGATGGCCATGCAGTTGCGGCCGATCTCGCCGAGACCACCGAGGAACACGATGCGTACGGGCGTTGCCATCAGCGGCACTCGCTGCGTGGGAAGCGGTCAGGACACAGGACGTTGGGGGAACGCATCGCGCCACCTTTGCAGGTTCGACCACACTTCCGGCGCTCGGGTCTCCACGAACTCGGGTGCTGGGCCCATCGGAAGGCGCGCCTGGCCGACCTTGAAACCCAGGTGACGCATCATCGCCTTCGTGGGAATCGGGTTGGGTGCGTCGTCGCCGGTCTCGAACGCGAAGCTCTCCAGCAGGCGGGCGTTCACCAGCCGAGCGCCCACCGTGTCGCCCTTCTCCCACAGGTCGAACATCTCCTGATGGTCGGGTGCGGTCCAGTGCGTCGCCACACCGACCGCACCGACGATGCCACTGGCCAGCAACGGCAGGGTCATGCCATCGTCGCCGCTGTACACCTCCACGCTCTCGGGCGCGTTGGCGATGAGCACGGCGGTTTCGCCCGGATTGCCGGCGGCATCCTTCAACGCGACGATGGTGGGCACCTCGCGGAACAGCCGCAGCAGCGTGGTGGTGGAGATCTTGCGGCCGGTGCGCACCGGGATGTCGTAGATCATCTGTGGCAGCGGGGTGCACTCGGCCATGGCTCGCAGGTGCGCCTCGATGCCCGCCTGCGACGGCCGGTTGTAGTACGGGCACAGCGCGAGAATGCCTGCTGCTCCGAGCGCAGTGGCTTCCTTCGTGAGGTGCACGGAGTGCGCGGTGTCGTTGGTGCCGGAACCGGCGATCACCGGGATCGTGACCGCTTCGATGACCGCCGCGAACAGGCTGAGCCGCTCGTCGTCGGTGAGCACGGGCGCCTCGCCAGTGGTGCCCGCGATCACCAGCCCGTCGTGGCCGTTGTCCTGCAGCCAGCGCGCCAGCCGGCGGGCTTCATCGAGATCCAGGGCACCCTGGTCGGTGAACGGGGTGATCATCGCGGAGAGGACACGACCGAAGCGGGCCATCAGAAGCTGCCTTCCGCACCGCGGTCGATGCCTTGCGTGAGGATGAGGTCTTCGTGCAGTTCCATCCACACATCGTGGTAGCTGCCGCACATCACCCCGGTGAACATTTTCGTTTCACCTTCCACCACTCGCCGGCACGTGCGTGCCAGACGTGGGCCGTAGGGCGCCAGGCGCACCAGCACCTCGCCCATGCGCGATACCACCGGCTCGGCGCGGGCGTGCAACGCCACCAATCGCTGCACGACCTGCTGGTCGTAGGTCTCGTCGGTGTGGTCGTTGGGCTCGCCATCACGCAACTGCCACTCGCCGCACAACGCCTTGAAGTCTTCGTTGATGGTGAGGAAGGTGCCATAGGGCTCGCGCAGTTCGGCCGTGAGCGGCGAGCTGCCCACGTCCTCGGTGAGCGAGATGCGATGCTCCTCGCGACCCACGGGGGTGAGCTGCCACAGCTGGCGCGCCTCGCGGAACATCGCCCACTCGCGCTGTGCGAGCGCGGAGAGGTGCTCCTCCACGACCACCAGCGGCAGGTCGGCGACCTCGGCGACCATCTCCGCCTTGGCGAAACCCTTGATGCGCAGCGCATGGAACGTACGGAAGAAGGGGTCGGACGGGTGCGACATACGGCCGCCAGCGTACTTGACCACCGAGAAGCTCGCGGAACCACCGTTGAATCCTGAGTGAGTGTTCAAGGACCCTGGCGAAGTGTGGCAACCTTCGTGGAACCAGTGAGACCGAAGGGGGTTCGGGATGGCGGAGACACTCGTCGTCGAAGGCGGAGTTGCGAGCAAGGGCTTGAAGGGGGGGTTCCCTCGGACTCGTCGCAGTGATCGTGATCGGCGTTGCGTCCACCGCTCCCGGTTACAGCCTTGCTGCCAGCATCGGCTTCGTCACCGGTGAGGTCGGGTCGAAGGCACCGTTCATCATGCTCTTCGCGTTCGTGCCGATGGCCTGCATCGCAGCGGCGTTCTACTACCTCAACAAGGCGGACCCCGACTGCGGCACCAACTTCACCTGGGGCGTGCGTGCGTTCGGCCCCAAGGCCGGGTGGATCGCCGGCTGGGGCTGCATCGTCGCCGACCTGGTGATCATGCCCAACCTGGCCGGCGTGTCGGGGCAGTACCTCGTGCTGCTGTTCTCGGAGACCGCCGCCGACAACATCTACCTCACCACGTTCATCGGCATCCTGTTCATCATCGCGATGACCTGGATCTGCTGGAAGGGCATCGAGCTCTCCGCACGATCGCAGGTGCTGCTGCTGGGTACCGAGCTGATCGTGCTCGCCATCTTCGCCGTCATCGCCTTCTCCAAGGCGTTGGGCAATGGCATCGAGCGCACGGTCGACGGCGTCACCTACAAGTCCGTGAAGCCGAGCCTGTCCTGGATGTCGCCATCGGGCGTCAACAGCTCCGCGATCATCGCCGGCCTGGTGGTCGCGGTGTTCATCTACTGGGGTTGGGACACCTGTGTGTCGGTGAACGAGGAGGCCAAGGACTCGGCCAAGACCCCCGGCCGCGCCGCCGTGCTCTCCACCGTCATCCTGCTCGCCATCTACCTCGTCACCAGCTACGGCTCGGTGGCACTGCTCGGCCCCGAGTTCGTCACCGACAACGCCGACGAGGCCATCTACGCGCTCGGCAAGGTGGCGCTGCCCACCGTCATGGTGAAGCTGCTGGTCATCGCCGTGCTCACCTCCGCGGCTGCGTCGTGCCAGACCACCATCCTGCCGGCCACCCGCACCATGCTGTCGATGGGCTCGCATGGTGCGGCGCCCGCCAAGCTGGCCCGCATCGACCCGAAGCGGCTCACCCCCGACTTCAGCACGTGGCTGTTCGGCATCGGGTCGATCGTGTGGTACCTGATGCTCGTGGTGGTCAGCCACAACACCGACACCGACGCCTACAGCGCGTCCATCGCCGCCGTCGGCATGGCCATCGCGGTGTACTACGGCCTGTCGGGCATCTCGTGCATCGTGTACTTCCGCCGCTTCCTCTTCAAATCGGTGAAGAACTTCGTGATGATCGGTTTCCTGCCCGGCTTCGGCGGCGTCATCCTGTTGTACGTGTTCTTCAAGACGGTGTGGGATGCACGCAACGCCGACTACGGCTACGGCACCCTGTTCGGCATCGGCACCGTGCTGCTCATCGGCACCATGCTGCTGGTGTTGGGCCTGCCGCTGATGTTCTGGTGCGCCGCGAAGTTCCCGAAGTTCTTCGGGTACCTCCCCGACCCCCCGGAGCTCGTGAAGGACCCCAACAGCGACGACACACTGGCAGCCCCGCTGGGCACCTACACAAAGGCAGGTAAGTGATGGCAGGAGACCTGATCGTGGGCGTCGGCGGCGATGGCAGCGGCTTCCAAGCCGCTCGATTCGCGGCGCGCGTCGCCAGCCTGATGCAATCGACGCTCGTTCTCGTCTTCGGTTACGAGGCCGTCGCGATGGGCCCGCGCGGCGGAGCGTTGGAGGAGCAGATCGAGGCGGTCGGCGATTCCGCCGTCGCCGAGATCCAGGCCGAGCTCACCGGCACCTACCCCAACCTCACGATCGAAGTGGAGATGGTGCAGGAGCGGCCCGTCGACGCGTTGATCAACGCCGCTGCCGCGCGCAACGCCGAAGCCATCGCTGTCGGCCATGGCGGCAGTGGCCCACTGAAGGCGGCGCTGCTGGGCAGCATCACCTACGAGATCGTGCACCGCGCCCCCATTCCCGTGCTCGTCGTCCCCAACGACGAGGCCGACACCGAGTAGCCGACATCGAGCGGCCGGGTTCGAGCAGTCACTTGCTCGGCTTCGGTGTGGCCGACGCGACGCGACGTCAGCCAGGCATGCGGCCCCAGAGCAGGATTCTTCGGAACGGGAAGAAGCAGGGGGTGTGGTCGCCGATCGCGGCGAGCAGCGCCGTCTCGTAGTCGGCCAGGAACTGCTCGAACAGCAGGGGCGACAATTGCTTCTGGAACCGGGTGAGCGTGGTGCCGCGGACCCACTGCACCACCTCACGGCTGTTCGCCAGCACGTGCGGGTAGACCTGCAACCGAACATGCTGCTGTTCGCAGCCGAGGTCGAAGAGCAGCTGGGCGTACTGCTCGGGTTCGAGCACGTGCTCGGCGACCGGGTCGGCCGGGGGCGTGCCGCCCAGCGCCGACAGGTACGGCTCCGTGTGCGCCAGCGCGTCGGCCACCGTGTGCGACGGCATGTATGCGTTGGCCGGCACCTGCACCGCGATCTGGCCGCCGGGCGCCAGCGCCGCGATCCACTGGCGAAGCACCGCTGCGTGATCGGGAATCCACTGCAGGCTGGCGCTGGCGAGCACCAGATCGACATCGCCGGCAGACGTCCAGCTGCCGATGTCGCTCTCGTCGAACTGCACGCAGGCATCGGCGTGTTCGTGCGCGGCTGCCAGCATCGCCGGCGAGTTGTCGAGCCCGAGCATCCGCTCGACGTCGAGCGCACGAGCCGCAAGAGCGGTCAGCTCACCGGGGCCGCAGCCGAGATCGACCGCCGAGCGGATCGGCCCCGGCCCGACCAGCGCGAGCAGATCGTGGAACGGCTGGGCACGCTCGGAAGCGAACTTGCGGTACTGCTCGGGGTTCCAGTCAGCCATCGTCATGACTTGTATTCTACTTGTATGCACCTGCTGCTGTCGAGGCCGAAAACGGCACGAGCCGGGTCTCGCGACCCGGCTCGTGTCGTTGCCCGCTCGTGTCGTTGCCCGCTCGAGGGCTACGAAGACGTTAACTCCGACGTCACTCCGACGTCGTCCCACATGTCAACGGCTCACTGGCCGGCGACCGGCTGCCGCTTGTCCTCGTCGGTGAGCTCGAACGCGGTGAACTCCTCGCCGGTGTCGGCCCAGTCCTCGAACTGGATGACACCCATCTCCTCGAAGCGGTGACGCAGCCACTTGTCGTTGCGATCGAGCAGGCCCAGCTTCTTGCAGTTGGGCACGATCTTGCTGAACAGCATGCTCTGGAACACCGCACGCGTGGGGTCGGCCAGCACCAGCGGGATGACCTCGCGCACGTTGACGCCCATGCGCTCCCAGACCTCCTGCTGCATGAAGCGATCCCGCATGCGGATGGCCGCCTCGAACGCGAACTCCTGACGATCCTTCATCTCGGCGTCGGTCATCTCGTCGTAGCACTCCTTCAGGCTGAGCACACCGAAGGCCACGTGGCGGGCCTCGTCGCTCATCACGTAGCGCAACAACTTCTTCAGCAGCGGCTCGTTGGTGAACTGGTGCATGAAGCCGAACGCGGCAAGGGCGAGGCCCTCGACCATCACCTGCATGCCCAAGTAGGTCATGTCCCAGCGGCTGTCGTTGACGATGTCGTCGAGCAGCATGCGCAGGTGCGCGTTCACCTGGAACTCGCCACCCAGCTTCTCCTCCAGGTAGCGAGCGAACACCTCGACGTGACGGGCTTCGTCGACCACCTGCGTGCTGGCGTACAGCTTCGCGTCGTACCACGGCACGGTCTCGACGATCTTGGCGGTGCAGATGAGCGCGCCCTGCTCGCCGTGCATGAACTGGCTGAGGCTCCAGTTGCGGCTCTCGATGCCGAACTCGAGCCACTCCTTGTCGCCCCACTTCTCCACCGGTGTGCCGATGTAGACGCTGGCGTCGACCCCGGTACCGATCAGTTCCTGGTCTTCGATGACCGACTTCTCCACATCGACGTCGATGGACCAGTCGAGATCCGTGCTCGCGTTCCACTGGCCGGTCTTGGCCTTCTCGTACAGCTTGCGCAAGGCGGGGCGCTGCATCGAGTAGTCCCACGTGAAGATGGTGTCGGCGTTGTTCTTGACGACGTGCTCGATCTCGTTCGGGTCGACCAACGGCACCTCGAGAATGGCGTCGATGTCGTTGATCTCGGCACGGCCGATGATGGTCTCGTTGTCGTTGTGGGTGACAGTCATGGTGAGTCGGCTCCTGGGAGTGAAGGAAAGGTGGCTAGGTGAGTGAGGCCTGGAAGGCCGGCAGGATGAAGGTGTTGATGAACGGCCGGGCCGAGTCGGCATCGCCGAGATCGACGTGATCGGATGGGGCGAGGAAGTAGCTGATGACCAACCGCGAGAGCAGCTCGACGAGCCGCGCCCACTCGCGCCGCGGCAGGTACGGGTCGACCAGTGGCGCGAGGAAGATGGTTGCCACTCGCATGATGCGCGGCAGCCCCTCCACTGTCAGCTGGCTCAGCGTGTCGCCCGGAGCACTGGCCAGCATCAGCGCCAGCGACTGGTCGTCGCGCAGCTCGTGCGTGGCGGCGACCACGGTGCGCACCAACAGGTCCTCCAAGTCGAGCGCGCCGTCGACGTGCCCGGTGAGGCGCGTGAAGAAGTCTTCCAGCTCACGCACGCGCAGCGCTTCGAACAGCACGTCCTTCCCACCGGGGAACAGCCGGTAGAGCGTCGCTCGCGACACGCCGGCATCGTTGGCGATGTCGTCGATGGTGACCTTGTCGATGCCCCAACGCTCGCAGCACGCCTTGGCCGCATCGAGGACGCGCGTCTCAACGGTGGTGGAGGCCGGGGGCATGGCCTGAGACACTAAGACGCTTTGCGTCTCACCGTCAAGGCATTCCGCTTCACCCAGGCGTGACGCACAGTCTGTCGGGCGCTGACCTGCGGCGGTGAGTTCGGAGTTCTGACACAAAACCTCGGGAACGGGTGCTCGGGCCGTGATTGTTGATCGTTCCGGTCAGCAATCGACCCCGGCTGCTAGCCTTTCGGCACCAGTGTGAACAACTGCATAGGAACGAAGGAGTTCCCCCATGAAACGACAGATCCTCGCCGTCGCCGCGATGGCCGCCGTGTTGCTCGCCGCCTGCGGCGACGACTCCACCAGCAGCAGCGACACGGCTGCGGCCCCCACCACCGAGGCTGCCGCCGAGACCACGGCGGCTGCCACCGACACCACCGAGCCGGCTGCCGCCGATGCAGCGGCGTGCGCCGAGGGCAAGACGCTGGAGGCCGGCGTGCTCACCATCGCCACCGGCGACCCGGCCTTCCCGCCATACGTGCTCGACGATGCGCCCGAATCGGGGCAGGGCTTCGAGAGCGCGGTGGCGTTGGCCGTCGCCAAGGAGCTCGGCTTCGAAGGCGACGCCGTGCAGTGGGTGCGCACGTCGTTCGACACGGCTGTCGCCGGCAGTGACAACACCTTCGACTTCAACCTGCAGCAGTTCACCATCAACGACGAGCGCAAGCAGGTCGTGTCGTTCAGCCAGCCGTACTACGTCGCCAACCAGGCCGTGCTCGGTTACGCCGACGGCCCCGGCAAGGACGTCACCAAGCTCAGCGACTTGAAGAGCCTCAGCTTGGGGGCAGCCGCCGGCACCACCAGCCTGCAGTTCATCCTCGACGTCATCCAGCCCGACGCCGAGCCGTTCGCGTTCAACAGCAACGCCGACGCCAAGACCGCACTCGACAACCAGCAGATCGACGCGATCATCACCGACCTGCCCACCGGCCTCTACATCTCCGCCGTGGAGATCGAGGGCACCAAGGTGTTCGGTCAGTTCCCCATCGATGCCGGTGGCGCGGGCGACCAGTGGGGCCTGCTGCTCACCAAGGACAACCCGCTCACCGAGTGCACCGACCTGGCCCTTGCCAACCTCGCCACCTCCGGTGAGCTGGCGGCGATCACCGACGAGTGGATGGGCCAGTGGACCGAGGCCCCGACCCTCTCCAAGGACTGACCGCGCTGAAGGGCTGATGCTCTGCACGCGACTCACCTTCTAGAGTCGGCAGCATGACGAATCTCGACAGGGGCGCCGACGACCAGTCGGCGCCCCTTCGCGTACCGGTCGGGTCGGCCGGCCTCACGCGCCGGCAGCTGTGGCTGCGCCGCCGCCGGCGCAAGGCCGCGATCGTCGCGGTGGTGTCCACCGTGGTCTCCTTCGGCGTGGCTGCCTGGCTGATCACCGGCTCCAGCGGCTGGCCGAAGGTGAAGACCATCTTCTTCAACCGTGAGCGCTTCAAGGAGGACTTCCCGGAGGTGCTCGGCTACCTCTGGGTCGACGTCAAGCTGTTCCTGCAGTGCGCGCCGTTCATCCTGCTGTGGGGCCTGGTCATCGCGTTGTGCCGCAACACCCGCAACCCGGCACTTTTCCCTCTGCGCGCCTTCGCGGCCGTGTACACCGATTTCTTCCGTGGCGTTCCCATCATCCTCACCATCTACCTCGTCGGCTTCGGCATCCCGAAGCTCGGTCTCCTGCATGGCGAGTTCCACATCCTGTGGTTCGGCGGCAACTGGAACTCGCCGTACCTGTGGGGGCCGATCGCGCTGGTGCTGGCGTACTCCGCCTACGTGGCCGAGGTGTTCCGCTCGGGCATCGAGGGCGTGCACGAGAGCCAGCGCGCCGGTGCCCGCTCGCTGGGCCTGTCCCACAGCCAGACCATGCGGCACGTCGTCATCCCACAGGCTGCCCGCCGAGTGGTGCCGCCGCTGATGAACGACTTCCTGTCGCTGCAGAAGGACGTCGCCCTGCTCAGCGTGCTGGGCATCATCGAAGTGTTCCGACGCGCCACCTCGATCAAGGACCTCACCGGCAACTTCACGCCGCTGGTGGCCGCGGCAGTGATCTTCCTCGCGCTCACCATTCCCGAGACTCGTCTGGTCGACTGGTACGCGAACCGGCAGCGCAAACGCACGGGCGGGTCGGTGATCGTATGAGCGGTGATGCAGCGACCACCGCAGCGACAACGGCGCAACGAGCGACCAAGATCGACATCCGCAACGTGCGCAAGTCGTTCGGTAGCAAGGCATCGGGCAGCAAGCTGGTGCTCGACGACGTGTCACTGCGGGTAGGTGAACACGAGGTGGTCTGTCTCATCGGTGCCAGCGGCTCGGGCAAGAGCACGCTGCTGCGCTGCATCAACCTGCTCGAGCCGATCGACGACGGCGCCATCCTGCTCGCCGATGCCAACGGGCTGATGGTCGACATCAGCGAACCCGGCCTCGACCCCGACCCCGTGCGCCGGCGCATCGGCATGGTGTTCCAGAGCTACAACCTGTTCCCGCACATGAGCGTGCTGCACAACATCACCCTCGGCCCCACCAAGGTGCTGCGGCAGCCCAAGGCAGCGGCGTCCGAACGGGCGCGGGAACTGCTCGAGCGGTTCGGGCTGGCCGACAAGGCCGATGCCTACCCCGACCAGTTGTCGGGTGGCCAGCAGCAGCGTGTCGCGATCGTGCGCGCGCTGGCGATGCAGCCGGAACTGATGCTGCTCGATGAGGTCACCGCCGCGCTCGACCCGGTGCTGGTGGGCGAGGTGCTCAACGTCATCCGCGACATGCGCGGCCAGGGGATGACGATGATCCTGGCCACGCACGAGATGGGCTTCGCGCGCGAGATCAGTGACCTGGTGTGCTTCTTGAAGGACGGCGTGATCCTCGAGGCCGCTCCCCCGGCCAAGCTGTTCACTGCACCCGACCACCCAGAGACCGCTCAGTTCCTCCAGCGAGTCATCGCCAGCGGTCGGCTGTAGCCACACACCACCCGCGCCTCAACCGGTGGCCCGGCCGCTGGCGACACCGCACACCACTTCCCGGTGCAGGCACAGTTGCACTTCGCTGGCGAGCTTGGCTTGATCCCAGCCGTTCATGAAGTCGGCATGGCCCGTGGTGACCGCACCGCTCGCCAGCAGCAAGCCGTCGGTGCTGCCCCACACCGGATACTCCACGCTGAACTGCAGCTGCGTGATCGCAACCGGGAAGCCTGGTGGGCACGCACCTCGTGAGCTGTAGGCGACGTGAGCGTGGTGGTCGTCGCTGTCCAGGTTCTCGCCATCCCAGCAATCGGGAAACGTGACGAGCAAGCGCAGGTTGCGCCCTCGCGCACACTCGGGGGGCCGAACCGCTCGCTCGATGCCGGCGCCACACCCCCACGCGACGACCGAGAGCGGTTGCTCGCCGGTCGCACCCGAGTTGCCACCGATCATCACCAGGCCCTCCGGAAACGGTTGCACGGTCGACGGCTCGACGCCCTGCCCCGGGCGGTAGTACGCAGTGCTCTTCACCGGAGTCAGCACTTCCGCGCCGCGCAGCAGCGCCGGCGCCCAATACGCCGCCTTGTCCAGCGGCTGGTCGCAGGTGGTGTCACCGTTCCTCAACGACTCGACGGTCGTGAACGCGTCGACCTCGGTGTTGCCGAAGAACATGTGCAGGTGGCTGTGGCCCGGTTGGCCCGGATACACGATCGGGTCGTCGGCCGCCGCGTGGCTGTACAAGCACTCGACGAGGAACTGCGGTGTGGCGCCCTGCGGCCCGGCGATGGGCTCGTCGGGCTGGCCCAGCGACGTGGCATCCGTGTGCGCTCTCGCGGTGCCGGGCTGGTGGTGCCCGATGCCAACACCATCGCTGCTCGCGCAGCCGGCCACCGCCATCACGGCCGTCAGCAATGCGCCGACGGCCGTGACAGAACGAATCATCGAGACCGCAGCCCGTCAGGCCGGCTTGGCAGGCACGCTGATCGCGGCCAGGTCGATCTGCTTGGGCACATCGGTGGCCGGGTTCGCCGGCGCAGTTGCGGCGTCGGGCATGCTCACCTGCTGCTCCAGCGCAGGGAGCGGTGCTGTCTGCCAGGCGACCGACGGCGGGTGGGTCTCCCCCAGCCATGCGGCGACGTTGTACTCGCCGTCGGACCAGTCGCCGCTACCGGTGGCATCACATGGCGCCAGGACTTCGAGGTTGTTGGGCGCCGTGGTGGTGTAGACGTTGCCCGTGAAGCAGTGGCCCAGCGAGCTGACGTCGGTGCCGGCTGAGGCGACCAGCAGGTCGGCAACCCGGTTGTTCTCGAGCACGTTGCCGATCACTCGGTTCTGCATGGAATCCCACAAGATGCCGCCGCCGGGATCCTGCGGCGGGACGAGCTTGCTCTCGGCACACGTGAGCGACCACTCCTCCGGCAGCGGCACCGAGTCGTTGGGGTCTTCCTCGAGGAACGGCACCAGGCCGATGCCGGTCTTGTCGTGGTCGTACACCAGGTTGCGTTCGATGTCGTTCAGCACACCGCCGGCAGAGAGGATGCCGTTGCCCATCGCCAGCAGCGCGACATCGATGGCGGGCGTGTCGGCCTGGTTGTTGGAGTACACCAGGTTGCCGACGATGGTGGTCTCACGCTCGGGGTAGCACAGTTCGTAGCTGCCGCTGTTGGGCACCACTCCCGCACGGTTGTAGCGGAAGGTGGAGTTGACGATCAGCAGGTTGCCACCGGAGTTGGTGCCCGAGTAGCCGAGGCCGTTGTGTTCGCTGACGGCATCGTCGATGACGGCATTGCACGGGTAGCACTCGCCGATGTACACGCCCGCATCGGGGCTCCCGGCAGCGTAGATGTGCTCCAGCTCGCCGTTCATCGAGTCGAACACGTACACGCCGTAGTCGCCAGTTCGGTAGGCAGTGAGGTAGGCGCCGCGGTAACCGTCGACACCCGTCCAGAAGAAGCCGTTGCGCGTGTAGTTCATTGCCGTCAAGTTCTCGACCGTGACACCGCTGGCACCGAGGATGCGTATGCCGTTGTCCAGCTCGAGTTGGCCGTCGAGGACGACCTCGTTGCGGTCGAGACCGCGAATGGTGAGGTTGTCGGTGGTGACGTTGACTGCCTCGTTGTACGTGCCCGGCCCGATGAGGATGAGCGCACCCGGTGCTGCCGCATCGACTGCTGCTTGGATGGTGGCGAAGTCGCCGGGTACGGCGATCGTGCCACGCGACCCGGCAACCGTGGTGCTGGCATTCACCGACGAATCGACGCTCGCAGTCGAATCGGCGCCGACGGTCGTGTCGGCGGCCACGGTCGTGTCGACCGCGACCGAACTGGTGGTGACGTCGGCAGCGCGCTCATCACCACACGCTGCGGCGAGCAGCAGCGACGCGCCAAGAGCAGCGGCCAGGATCCTTCGTTGCATGTCTTCCCCCATGAGATTCACTACGACGAGCTTCCTACCACGAACCCGCGCGGGCGACCTTCATCAGCGTCACCTTCATGGTTCGGTGACCACGATCGTTCCGATCATGCCGGCCGTCGCCGTGCCGTGAATGGTGCAGAAGTACTCGTACCGACCGGGCTGCGTGAAGACGTGGGAGTAGGTGCCGGTTGGCGCGAACGCTGCCGGCGCCACGCCCCATGTGGCTCGCTCGAGATCGCCCACCGGCGTGACGTCGTGATCGTTGCGACCGTTGTTCTCGAACAGCACCTCGGTGCCGGCGGCAATGGTGAGCACTTGTGGGAGGAAGTTGTTGTCGAGCGACAGCACCGATGCGCTGATGCCGTTGGCGGAATGCGAACCGCTCGGCTGCGCTGCCGGCGCCACGGTGGCCGTGGAGCCCGGCAGCTCCGTCGACCGGGTCGCCCGGGCGCTGTCGTCGGGGTCGGGCGCACATGCGGCGAGCAACAACACCGCCACCATCGCCAGACTCACTCCACTGAAACGATGCACGATTTCCCTCTTCTGCCGCGCCCGCGAGGTCGGCGGCGCATAGTGTGCGCACGTGACCGACGACGAACAAACCGAGATCATTCCGCCAGCACCACCGCCGCCGCGCACCGCAGTGCTGTGGTTGGTCGCGTTCGTCGGGCTCGTCGCGTGCACCCAGGTGGCCAACGCAACGTGGGTTGCGTGGACCGAACCCGGCGACGAGAACCCGGTCTGGCTGCTGCTGATGTCGTCGCGCAACCGCTACCTGGTCGCCACCGTCAGCAGCGGCATCTCACCGTGGACCTGGGCCATCGTCGGGGCCTTGCGTCTCACCGCTGCGGCGGTGGTGTGCCACTTCCTCGGTCGCGCCTACGGAGATCGCGCCCTGCGTTGGTTCTGGCGCTACCTGGGCATGCCGCAGGAGCAGGTGGGCAAGTTCGAGGGGTCGTTCGCAAAGGCAGAGCTGGTGGTGGTGCCGTTCTTCGTCGGCAGCAACATCGTGTGGGTGCTCAGTGGCGCGGCGCGCACCAGCTGGAGGCGATTGGCACCCTTGCTGGCCATCGGGCTGGCCGGCCGGCTGGCGCTGATGTGGTGGCTGGCCAGGGTGTTCGACGACGAGGTGAGAGCAACCCTGAAGTGGGTCGACCGCTACCAGTTCTGGTTCATCGGGGGGTCGATCTTGATCGTGGTGCTGGTCAACATCCGCAACTTGCGCGGTCGGTGACACCCACTTTCGCAACGCGTGCTAGAACCTTCCGCATGGCTGAAACTGCTCTTGGGGGCAACCCCGTTCACACCGTCGGCGACCTTCCCTCGGTCGGCGCGCCGTCCCCATCGTTCGCGCTCACCAAGGGCGACCTGTCCGAGGTCACCGCGGCCGACTATGCCGGCTCACGGGTCATCCTCAACATCTTCCCCAGCATCGATACCGCTGTGTGCGCCACCAGCGTGCGCAAGTTCAACGAGGCTGCGTCCGGTCTCGCCAACACGGTCGTGCTGTGCGTGAGCGCCGATCTGCCGTTCGCCCAGGGCCGCTTCTGCGGCGCCGAGGGCCTCAGCAACGTCACCACCGCCAGCACGTTCCGCAGCGACTTCGGTACCGCCTACGGCGTCACCCTGGTCGATGGCAAGCTGGCCGGCCTGTTGGCACGGGCGGTCGTGGTGCTCGACGAGCACGGCACCGTCGTGCACAGCCAGCTGGTACCCGAGATCGCACAAGAGCCCGACTACGACTCCGCCATCGCCAGCCTCGGCTGAGCTGCACCGACTGCGGGCTGCTCACACTCCGAGCACGGCATCGAGCCCCAGCGTGAGGCCGGGGAGGTGGGCGATGCGCTTGCAGGCGAGCACCACACCCGGCATGTAGCTGCTGCGGTCGTAGCTGTCCTGACGGATCGTGAGGGTCTGCCCCTGCGCGCCGAGGATCACTTCCTGGTGCGCCACCATCCCGCGCATGCGCACCGAGTGCAGGCGGATGCCGCCTGGGCCGACACTGCCACGAGCGCCCGGGTACGGCTCGTGCTGCGTCGGGTCGGGCGCCCACTCGCTGCTCGCCGCAGCCATGCGCTCGGCGGTGCTGATGGCCGTGCCCGACGGCGCGTCGATCTTGCCGTCGTGATGCAGTTCGATGATCTCGGCGGTGTCGAAGTACGGCGCCGCCAGCTCGGCAAACCGCATCATCAGCACTGCACTGATGGCGAAGTTGCTGGCGATGAGGCAGTTGCTGCCACTGAACGCGGTGTGGAAGGCGGTGAAGTCGTCGGCATCGAAGCCGGTGGTGCCGACCACTGCGTGCATGCCGTGCATGGCCAACCAGGGCAGGGTGGTGCGAGCTGCGTGAGCAACGGTGAAGTCGACCACCACCTCTGCATGGGCGTCGGCGAGCGCCCGTAGCTCGCCGGCCACGGCGACACCGGCGCGCTGCTGCCCGGCCGCCTGTGGGTCGACGGCGGCCACGAGCGCCAGCAACGGATCGGCGGCAATGGCCTCGCACACCGATGCACCCATGCGGCCGCCGGCCCCGACCACACCAACGCGAATTGCACTCATGAAGCGAACGTAGCCGCTAGCCAGTGGGGCCGACCGTCACCACGATCGGCTCGGCAGTGAGCACGACCTCGATGACGTCGTCGACTGCCGCTCGGTCGACTGCGGCCCAGCGCGCCACCTGCTCGGCGATCGGGCGCACGCTACCGGTGGTGAGCAACAGGCCGCCGTTGCGGGCCATGCGGGCACCGGTGTCTTCCAGACCCAGTTCGAAGGAGCCGGTGAGGTAGCCGACGGCCACCTCCAGCTCCTCATCGGTGATGCCATCGGCCACGATCTTGTGCAGCTCGCTGGTCATCAGGCCCTGCACCTCGGCGGCGTGCTCGGGTTGCGTGCCCGCGTACATCTGGAAGACCCCTGCGTCGCTGTAGCTGCTGACGCCCGAGTACACGGCGTATGCCAAACCGCGGCTCTCGCGGATCTCCTCGAACAACCGGCTGGAGAGGCCACCTCCGAAGACGTGGTTCACCACATCGAGTGCCTCACGTCGTGGATCGTTGCGCGGCAACGACCGCCCACCCATCACGATGTGCACCTGCTCGCTGTCGTCGTCGATGGCGGCACCCGACCCGGGAGCTGCCGGGCCGACGCGCACCGGCCGCTGGCCACCCGGGTCGACGCCGGCGAAGCAGCGTTCGATCTCGGCGAGCATCTCGTCGTGAGCCAACGGCCCGGCCGCGGTGACCACCATCGCACCAGCCCGGTAGTGAGTGGCGAAGAACTGACGCACGTCGTCGGGGGTGATGGCTTCCACGTGCTCTCGGTCGCCCGCCGGGTCGCGGCCCAGTGCATGGCCTTCGAACAACGCCGCCGAGAAGCGGCGATGCGCAACGTCGTCGGGCGAGTCGTCGTCCATCGCCAGTTCCTCGAGGATCACCTGGCGCTCGCCGTGCACATCGTCGTCGCGCAGCGCCGGCCGAGTGAGCACGTCGCCGAGCAGTTCGATGCAGAACGACGCATGACGCGCCGGCAACCGGCAGTAGTACGCGGTGTACTCCTTGGACGTGAAGGCATTGAAATCGCCACCGCGACGATCGACCCCACGCGCCAGCTCTTGTGCGGTGCGCGTGTCGGTGCCCTTGAACAGCAGGTGCTCGAGGAAGTGGCTGACGCCGCTGAGATGGTCGGGCTCGTCACGCGAGCCGACACCGACCCAGACCCCGGTGGCCACCGACAGCGCGCCAGGCACGCGTTCGGTGGCCACGGTGAGGCCCGAATCGAGTTGTGTGATCCGTAAATCAGTCAACGGCTGATCGATCGACGCCGTGATTGATCAGCGATGGCGACGGCGGCCGCGATCGCCACCGCGGTCACCGCGGTCGCCGCCGCCGGCGTTGCCGCCCGCTTCGCCGCCGGGGCCGAGGTCGCCGAGGTCGCCGGCCAGCTCTGCGTCGAACGCATCGTCGAAGGAGACTGCCACACCGTCGGTGGTGGCTGCTGCGGGCGCCGCTGCCGGCACCGACGAACGCTCGCGGCGCGGGCCACGATCGCGATCGCCGCGGTCGCGGTCACCACGGTCGCGGTCACCACGGTCGCGGTCGCCACGGTCGCGGTCGCCGCCGCCTGACGAGGCAGCGCCCTCCGGGATGACCGGGTTCCACGACTCACCGGGGGTGAGGCTGACCTTGCCCTTCTCGTCGACGTCTTCCACGATGACCTCGATCTCCTGACCGAGCGTGAGCACGTCTTCGACGTTGTTGATGCGCTTGCCCTTGCCGAGCTTGCTGATGTGCACCAAGCCGTCGCGGCCGGGAAGGATGTTGATGAACGCACCGAACTTGGTGAGGTTCACCACCCGGCCCTGGTAGCTGGCGCCCACTTCGGCCATCGGCGGCGACACGATGGCCTGGATGCGAGCCTTGGCCTCTTCCATGCGCCACGCCTCGACTGCGCCGATGGTGACGATGCCCTGGGCACCGTCGTCGTCGACGGCGATGTCGGCGCCGGTCTCCTGCTGGATGGTGTTGATGACCTTGCCCTTGGGCCCGATGACCTCACCGATCTTGTCCATCGGGATGAAGATGGTGGTGATCTTCGGTGCCGTCGCAGCGACCTCGGCACGGGGTGCCGAGAGGCAGGCGTTCATGTTGTCGAGGATGGCCAGGCGGGCCTCCTTCGCCTGCTCGAGCGCAGCGGTGAGGACGTCGGCGGGAATGCCTTCGATCTTGGTGTCGAGCTGCAGAGCAGTGATGGCGTCGGCGGTGCCGGCAACCTTGAAGTCCATGTCGCCGAACGCATCCTCGGCGCCGAGGATGTCGGTGAGGGTGGTGTACTTGCCCTCGGCATAGACCAGGCCCATGGCGATGCCGGCGACGGGCGCCTTGATCGGCACACCGGCATCCATCAGGGCCAACGAGCCCGAGCAGACCGAGGCCATGCTGGTGGAACCGTTGGAGGCCAGCACTTCGGCAACCAGGCGCAGCGTGTAGCTGAACTCGTCGAGGCCGGGCAGCACTGGCAGCAACGCACGAGCGGCGAGCGCGCCGTGACCGATCTCGCGGCGCTTGGGCGAACCCACGCGGCCGGTTTCACCGTTGGCCCACGGGGCCATGTTGTAGTGGAACAGGAAGTACTTGTGCGTCTCCGGGCCCAGCGTGTCGAGCAGCTGGTTCATGCGCGGCATCGCCATGGTGAGCACGTTCATCACCTGGGTCTCGCCACGCTGGAACAGGCCGGTGCCGTGGGCGGTGGGCAGCACGCCCACTTCACTGCTGAGCGGGCGCAGGTCGCGAGGGCCACGGCCGTCGATGCGCAGGCCTTCGTCGACGATGCGCTTGCGCACCAGCTTCTTGGTGAGGCTGCGGACGGCTTCCTTCACCGCCTTCTCCTGGCCGGCGAACTCGGCGCCTTCGCCACACAGCTGGGCGAGAGCGTCGGCTGCGGCGGCGTCGGTGGCGGCGTTGCGCTCTGCCTTGCCGGCGATTGCGACAGCAGGCTTGAGAGCTTCTGTGCAGATGCGCTCGACAGCGGCGAAGACTTCCGGCGTGTAGTCAGCGGTGACCGAGTAGGCCATCGGGACGATCGGGCCCTTGGTGGCAACGACGCTGGCGACGAGCTGGCGCTGCAGCGCAATGCTCTCCTTGATCCAGGTCTTGCTGGCGTCGAGGCCACGAGCGAGCGCCGACTCGTCGACCTTCGGGGCGCCATCGGCGTAGTACTTGAAGCTGTCGGTGGTGCCACCGGCCTCGACCATCATGATGGCAACGTCGCCGTTGTCGAGCACGCGGCCGGCCACGACCAGTTCGAAGGTGCTTGCCGCACCCTCTTCGTAGGTGGGGTGCGGAATCCACTCGCCGGCCTGAGTGTGAGCGACGCGGACGGCGCCGATGGGGCCGTCGAACGGGATGCCACTGATCATCAGCGAGGCGGAGGCGGCATTGATGGCCAGCACGTCGTGCGGATTGGCCATGTCGGCGCCGAGGATGGTGAGCACGACCTGGGTCTCGTTGCGGAAGCCATCGGGGAAGGCGGGGCGCAACGGGCGGTCGGTGAGCCGGCAGGTGAGGATTGCGTCCTCGGTGGGGCGGCCTTCACGACGGAAGAACGAACCCGGGATCTTGCCGGCGGCGTAGGCACGCTCTTCCACGTCGATCGTGAGCGGGAAGAAGTCCATGCCCGGCTTCACGTCTTTCGCGGCGTTGGCCGTGGCCAACACAGTGGTGCCACCCATCGTTGCGAGGACGGCGCCCATGCTCTGCTGAGCAAGCTTGCCCGTCTCGAACGACAGGGACTTGTCGGTACCGGAAACGGCACCTGATACTCGGATGGCGTCAGCCATGGCGAGCTCCTTTCGACCTCACGCGCAATAGTCGCGTGGGCATTTGGAGCGGAGGCCGGTTCCCAGTCGGGAATGTCGACGCTGCAAACCCCGGGCTGGACCCGATGGGAGCTTCGGCACTCACGACTGACAACCGATCCAAGTGTTCCGCTCGGTGTATGTGTCTCGCCCAGGCTAGCAGCACCCTGGGGATAACCGGCGGATGACCTCTGCCGGGGGGCAGCGCCGGGCTAGCGGCGCAAGCCGTTGGCAGCGACGATGGCGCGGTAGCGCTCGACGTCGATGCCCTTCACGTAGTCGAGCATGCGGCGACGCTGGCCGACCAGCTTCAGCAGACCGCGACGACTGTGGTGGTCCTTCTTGTGGGTCTTGAAGTGACCGGTGAGGTGGTTGATGCGCCCGGTGAGCAACGCGATCTGCACCTCGGGCGAGCCGGTGTCGCCGTCGTGGAGCTTGTGCTTGTCGATGATCTCTTGGTCTGCCATTGATCTGCCTTCCATGGAGGAGGTCGCCGTGGCGGGTGGTGCCACTGGCATCGCAGCGGAGGTGTGAGCCCCGATGGACGCCCCAATGATAGCGGGCCGGGCGCCGACCGACACCGGCGGGTCGGCTTGCGGTCGAGACTCCGTACACTCGGCGCCGATGAGCCGGATCGTGCTGCGCGACCTCACCAAGACCTTCGGTGATCTTGCGATCCTCGATCCGTTGTCACTCGCCATCGAGAGCGGGTCGTTCGTGAGCGTCATCGGGCCGTCAGGCTGTGGCAAGACCACGCTGGTCCGCGTGATCGCCGGACTGGAACCGGCCACTGCCGGCGAGGTCGCCGTGGATGGCGGCAGCCCTCGTGCCGCTCGCTCACACAAGCGGGTGGCGATGGTGCCCCAGCAGCCCGGCCTTCTGCCGTGGCGCACGGTGTACGAGAATGCTCGCCTGCTGCTCGACGTCAATCGCGGTGCGAACCCGCCCGAAGCGACCGAGCCCACTGCATTGCTCCACGAGGTCGGTCTCGGCGACTTCCTCGATGCGTATCCGCACGAGCTCTCCGGCGGCATGCAGCAGCGGGTTGCGCTCGTGCGCGCGCTCACGCTCGGCGCTCCACTCCTGGTGATGGACGAGCCATTCGCCGCGCTCGACGAGATCACCCGCTCTGAGATGCGCACCATTCTCAACCGCCTCGTCGAAGGCCGTGGGGTGACGGTGCTGTTCGTGACGCACAGCATCGCCGAGGCAGTGGCGCTGAGCGATCGCGTGCTCGTCAGCAGCCCGCGACCGACTGCCATTGTCGCCGATGTTGGCATCGACCTGCCGCGCCCACGTGGGGCAGACGTGGAGGACGATCCGCGCTTCGTCGAGCTCTGCGCGGCCGTCCGGCATGCGCTGCACCAAGGAATGCGGTCATGAGTCGCCGCTTGGTGGCGCCGCTCGTCGGCATCGTCGCCTTCCTTGCCATGTGGGAAGCCGTGGTACGACTCGGCGATGTGCGGCCGTTCGTGCTGCGCGCGCCCTCTCGCATCGT
>JACDJA010000984.1_pt1 | contig 26567 bp, 22 predicted proteins | sample 7449241 | NCBI WGS metagenome assembly JACDJA01 (sample SAMN14253289, study PRJNA609438) | sludge metagenome | isolation source: initial anaerobic sludge | collected 2018-12-20 | reverse complement strand
TTTCTTTTTTTGGGGCCTGGTGCTTTGCGTCCGCGTGGGTGGGGGGCCTTTTTTCAGCACCCGATACACCCACTTCCCTGGGGGCTTGCCGCCGCCCGACCAGGCCCTACCACATACCCCAAAAACGCCCCCCCACCAACTCTTTGATCTTCGGTATTCGCCTTCTTAAAAACTTGTTTAATGAAAGTCTCGCGAGCTGACCGGAAGTGTCTGTATCAGATGGCTCAGATCCGAGAGCTTTCCCGCCATAACGTGAACAATGTCGCCCTCTCTTTCCAGAATGCCTTTTACGTGCAACAACCGTGCGGTGAGTAACGGTTTGCGTTGGCGGCGGGCTGTTTCGAGCCATACGACGACGTTTACGTTGCCGGTTTCGTCTTCCAGGGTTACGAAGGTAACGCCGGAGGCGGAGCCGGGGCGTTGGCGGCCGGTTACCAGACCGGCTACCTGTACGGGGATGCCGGCTTTGGTGGTTTTGAGTTGTTCGGCGCTGAGGCAGAACTGTAAGTGGCCTTGTTCCCGGAGCAGGGCCAATGGGTGGCGTTGCAGGGTCAGGCCCTGGCTGGTGTAGTCGGCGAGGATGTTCTGGCCTTCGGTGGGCTCCGGGAGTTGGTTGCAGGTTTCGGGTTCGTAGTTTTCGTTGTCTTCTGCAACAGTTTCGGCTGTTGAAAAAAGCCCGGTGGGTTTTTCGTGGCCCAGCAGTTGCCAGTAGGCCTGGTGGCGGTTGTCTGCAAAAGCAGACATGGCGTTTGCGCCGGCCAGGAGTTCCATTTCCCGCTGGTTGAGGTCTGCCAGGCGGCGCAGCTCGGCGGCGGATCGGTAGCCGGTTTCGGGGCGCTGCTGGCACAGGCGTTTTGCAGCGCTTTCCGGGAAGCCGCGGATGATTCTCAGGCCCAGGCGTAGCTGCAGGTCCGGGCTTTCCAGGGTGTGTTCCCACTGGCTTTTGTTGATGTCTGGTGGCAGTGCCGTCACCTTATGGCGCTTGGCGTCCTGTAGCAGTTGTGATGGGGAGTAGAACCCCATGGGCTGGCTGTTGAGTAGGGCGCAGTAGAAGGCGGCCGGGTAGTGACGTTTTATCCAGGCGGAGATGTAAACAAGTAATGCGAAGCTGGCGGCGTGGGATTCCGGGAAGCCGTAGCCGCCGAAGCCGCAGATTTGCAGGTAGAGGCGTTCGGCAAAGTCGGCGTCGTGGCCTCTTGCCAGCATGCCGTTGATGAGTTTTTCCCGGAAGGGAGTCATGTCGCCGTGGGATTTCCAGGCGGCCATGGCGCGGCGGAGTTGGTCGGCTTCGCCGGCGGTGAAGCCGGCGGCAACCATGGCCAGTTTGATGACCTGTTCCTGAAAAATGGGCACACCCAAAGTGCGTTCCAGTACGCCACGGATGGCGTCGTTGGGATAACTTACAGGCTCTAGGCCGTGCTTGCGGCGCAGGTAAGGGTGCACCATGTCGCCCTGGATGGGGCCGGGGCGAACGATGGCAACCTCAATGACCAGGTCGTAGAAGGTTTCGGGTTTCAGCCTGGGCAGCATGTTGATCTGGGCGCGGGATTCCACCTGGAATACGCCGATACTGTCGCCTTTTTGCAGCATGGTGTAGGTAGCCCGGTCTTCTTTTGGAATGTCCTGCATGCCAAAGGGCCGGCCTTTCTGGTGGCTGATCAGTTCCAGAGCTTTACGGATGGCCGTAAGCATACCCAGGGCGAGCACATCCACTTTCATCAGGCCCAGGCTTTCCAGGTCGTCTTTGTCCCACTGGATAACGGTGCGGTCGGCCATGGCGGCGTTTTCTACCGGTACCAGCTCAGCCAGCGGGCCGGAACTGATCACAAAGCCGCCCACGTGCTGGGACAGGTGGCGCGGAAAGCCGAGCAGGGTGTTCACCAGGGCAAAGAACTGGTCGGCGACTTTCGGGTTGCGGGTCAGGCGTTTGTCGAGAATCTGCTGGCGCCAGTTGGTGGCTTTGTCGCGCCAGTCGATGCCTTCCAGCAGTTGTTCCACCAGTGCCGGATCAAACCCCAGAGCCTTGCCAACGTCGCGGATGGCGCTGCGGGGGCGGTAGCGTATAACCGTTGCCGCCAGGGCGGCACGCTCCCGGCTATAGCGCCGGTAGATGTACTGGATGACTTCTTCCCGGCGTTCGTGTTCAAAGTCCACATCGATATCCGGCGGCTCGTTTCTGTCTTTGGAGATGAAGCGCTCAAACAGCAGATCCACCTGGGCCGGGTTTACTTCGGTAATCCCCAGGCAATAGCACACCGCAGAGTTGGCGGCAGAACCCCGGCCCTGGCAGAGAATGCCGCGGTTGCGGGCGAAGGCAACTATGTCGTGGATGGTGAGGAAGTAGTGTTCGTACTTCATCTCCGAAATCAGTCCCAGTTCTTTGCGGATCAGGGCCTGAACAGACAGTGGTGTTCCTTTCGGGTAACGTCGCTGCTCACCTTCCCGGGTCAGGCGCTTCAGGTAAGCTGCCGGGGTTTCTCCTTCTGGCACAAGGTCTGGTGGGTATTCGTAGCGCAGGCCGCCGGGCTCGAAGGTACATTGTTGAGCAATGTGTACTGACTCTTTCAGCCAGGCTTCGGGAAACAGGCGTTGCAGCACCGGTATCGGGCGCAGGTAGCGTTCACCGTTCTGGAACAGGCAGTGGCCGGCATTTTCCAGGCTGGTGTGGTTGCGCAGGGCGGTGAGTACGTCTTGCAGGGGTTGGCGTTGCCGGCTGTGCATGTGGACTTCGCCGGTGGCGGTAACGGGGCAGCGCAGGTGGTCACTAAGCCAGCGGGCTCTGGCCAGTTGCTGTTCCTCACCGGATTCCAGGGTGCGGGCTGCGGCAATCCAGAGGCGGTGTTCGAACAGCCGGAGTAACCATTCGCCACAGGCCAGAGCCTGGTTAGAATCGGCTTCAGCGGGTGAGGGCGGCAGCCACAGGCACAGGCAGTCATCCAGAGCATGGATTTCCACGTCTTTATGGATAAGCTGATACTGCCCTTTTTCTGCTCGCCGCCGCCCGGTGGTTATGAGCTGGCAGAGTTGCCCGTAACCTTTACGGGTGCGGGCCAGAAGAATAAACCGGGGCGTGCTGGCACCGGGCGGGCTGTCGGCCAGTTCAAACCAGCTTCCGGTAATCAGTTTTACAGGGCTTTCTTTCAGTGCCGCCCAGGCGCGGGGGATACCCGCAACAGAGCAAGCATCGGTAATGGCCAAAGCGGCATACCCAAGCCCTGCTGCTCGTTCCGCAAGCTCATGGGGGTGAGATGCTCCAGTCAGAAAGGTGAAGTTGCTGAAACAGAACAATTCGGCATAAGAGGGTGCGGTCATCAGCCAAACCACCCGTGTATGAACCAGCCGTCGCGTACATCCCGGAACACCCAGGCCAGTTGGCCGCTATTGAGCTGGGCAATGTAATAATCCCTGTGTACCCTCTGGCCATCCCACCAGCCGCCGCTGATCCGTTCCGGGCCGGTAAACCAGGCTTTCGGGGTTTCCGTAAGTGGTTGCGGGCCTTGCAGAAGCCACAGAGGGCGACGGGGCAGTTGGTTATTTGTTGTTGTGCGGTTTGTTCTCCGCACTTCCGATGCGCTCCAGGCTCGCTCGGGCCGGTGATCTGCACGGGGCGCCAGTTGCCTTAATGCATTATCCCCAAGCCTTGCCTGCAAGCGGCTCATGAGGGTATGCCAGGCTTCGTTCAGATCCTGGTTTTCGCCCAGCAGATCCTGCCCGCCGGGCGCTTCCCGCCCAAGAAACCGTTTAACGACCAGGCGCAATGATACAACCGGGGCCTGCAAAGGCTGCTGTTCAAGTCGCAGGCTGATGAGGCTGAGAAACGCTTCCGCGCGGTGTTCTGGGCCGGATGTGCGAATACGCAGGCGCGTTGGTTCCGCGTGCCGGTGCCTGAGTAGCAGCAGCAGGCAGTCGGTATCCTGCTGGCGCCAGCACAGATCTTTTTCCAGCTCGGAGAGCATGCGGTGCAATGGAAAAAGCAGCCCCTGCGACTGCTCGATTTCCTGCACAAAATCGGCCTGCTGCCGGAAATGATGCGGTGGCTGCCAGGGCGCCCGGGGGTCGGGTCTGGAGCCCTGGATTTTCTGGATATACGCCAGGGTTTCCGGAGACAACCGGCGCGCCATCTCTGCCGGCGGTAAACTGAATACTTCCCCCAGAGTGTTCAGGCCAAGCCGCTGCAGTCGTGTACAGGTGCGTTCGTCAAACTCCGCAGCCAGCAGGGGCATCTTGCCAAGAGCCTGGAGGATGTGGGCTTTGTCGGAAGTACATGCTCCCGTACCGTTACGTGCAATCAGGCGTGCTGCCAATGGTGTGTGGCCTATGCCTGGCCAGGCAGTAAGCTGGCGCTCATGCAGTGCGTCTTCCACCGTTCGCCAGACTGCCGGAAGGCCACCGTACAAACGCTGCAGGCTACCGATTTCAGCCAGCAAGCCGTCTGGCGGGACCAGAACAATATGAGCTGCGTGCTGGTACAGCCAGCGGGCCTGGTCTTCCAGAATGCGCGCTTCCTGTTGTGGGTTTGCTCTTACTATGCCTAATTCCGGCACCAGGCTGATGGCTGTTTTCAGTTGCATGCCAGCACTTACGCCCAAACCCCGGGCAGCCGGGCAGGCTTGTATTACCTTCTGCCCGGAGCCATTGACAATCACCAGCGCAGCCATGTTTTCGCCGGAGCGGCGAATATGATCCAGCAGCAGGTGAGGGAAATGCAGGTGCAGCCAGAGCATGGTAATTACCGGGCAATTGCGGGCCAGGGGCCCTGGACGATGCGGGGCGTTTCATGGTGAAGCAGGCCCGCCCGGTGAGCCAGGGCAAGGGAACAGCGTTGGCCGGGCCAGCTGCCACGGCGTTTTACCACGTGCACCTTCAGGCTTTGCTGATTGTCGGGTTCCAGCTCAAGGCGTAAGGCAGCCGGAGAGTTCTGTTCGGCGTAGCGGCGCTCACGAAAAAGTACGCAAACGTTGCTGCCGGCTTCGGCGGCCAGCTGCAAGCGTCGGATTTCACGGGCAGCCAGCCTGCCAGGCCAGGCTATGACCAGACCTGTAACCGGGGAGCGCAGACAGTTTTCCAGGGTCCACAGAAAATCGTCTTTGCCTTCGGTATGGATCATGATGACCTGGTTCAGGTCGATATCTTCCCGCGCCAGTGCCGGAGCATAAGGCGTGTGCGGAGGGTTCAGCCAGAATACGGTTTTACCGGCCCGTGACAGCCTTTGCATGAGTGGTACCAGCAGGGTGAGTTCGCCAATTCCGGGGGTATCCAGCAGGCACTCGCTCAAAGCGCCCCGGGGCCAGCCAAGGCCTCCAAGCTGGTTGTCCAGAGCCTGATAGCCCGTCAGCTCGGCCAGTTGTGTGGTTTTGTTATGCCTGTGTCCCTGCCAGACACGGGCATCCTGCATTAGCGTGTCAAGAAGCTCGCTCATGGTGAAATCCTGAAATACTGTTTAAATATACAGTATTCTGAAGAGGGCCTGATTTCAAGAAGCGGGTTGATAAAATGAGGGCACGAACCCATCTTGTACTGTGCAAGCAGCAGAAAACCCTGCAATCAACTCGGAGGTTGGGCATGAGTGGACTGGCTGAACAGCATTGTGAGGCATGTAGCGCGAACGCTCCCGGGGTAACCGATGAGGAAAAACGTACACTGCACGAAGACGTTCCGGATTGGGAAATTCTCAGCGTGAGCGGTGAGGAGCAGTTACGCCGGGTATTCAAATTCAGGAACTTTGCCCAGGCCCTGGCGTTTACCAACAAGGTGGGTGAGCTGGCAGAGGCAGAAAACCATCACCCGGCCATCCTGCTGGAATACGGGAAGGCAACCATAAGCTGGTGGACCCACGCAATCGGTGGGCTGCACAAGAATGATTTCATTATGGCTGCGAGAACAGACTCGGCTTACCACTGATCCTCTGATTTTTCCTCAGCCTCAAGTTCTGCCTTGCGTTTGCGGACTTTCTCGAGTTTGTCCTCCGGCACCTGCATCTTGCCGGCTGAGTCCCGAAGCATGAATAAGCTGCCCAAAACCAGGGCCACGGCAGCGAGCAGAAAAATCCATCCTATCATTGGCATGTGTCAGGCTTCCTTTTTGTCGGAGTGGTGTTGTTGGAGCGGTTTTCTTTATAGTGGAGTATTCCGGCCAGATTGGCGGAACATTCCAATCTTTATCAAACATTATGGCAGCGTCTGCCGAAAACTGGAGTGTTATCAGATGGCAAAACTATTACAGGTTGATTTTCCGTTCACTGGCCCGTTCGGTTCAGAAATGGCCGGGGCGTTAAAAGATCTGGCTGTTTCCATTACAGAAGAGCCCGGTTTTATCTGGAAAATCTGGACAGAAAACGCTTCAGAAAAAGACGCGGGTGGAATTTATCTTTTTGAAACGGAAGAAGCCGCTCAAGCCTATCTTGAAAAACACACGGCAAGGCTGAAGGGACTGGGAGTTGAAAAGGTTAATGCCAAACTTTTCGATGTGAATGAGGATTTGTCGAAGATCACCAATGGGCCTGTTTAAGGCTCTGGATTCGGCACAGTCGCATCTCGGCAAATAACCAAACAGCAATCAAGGAGCCCGTAACTATGAGTGATTCCAGCTATACCCCACCCAAGGTCTGGAAGTGGGAATCTGCAAGCGGTGGTGCTTTTGCCAATATCAACCGCCCCATTGCAGGCCCTACTCACGAAAAAGAGCTGCCGGTTGGCAAGCACCCTTTTCAGCTTTATTCCCTGGCTACGCCTAACGGTGTGAAAGTCACGATAATGCTGGAAGAGTTGCTGGAACTCGGTATCAGTGAGGCGGAATACGATGCCTGGCTGATCCGGATTAATGAAGGCGATCAGTTCAGCAGCGGGTTTGTGGATGTGAACCCAAACTCCAAGATTCCGGCGCTGCTGGACCGCTCTCAGGATCCTGCTGTTCGGGTATTCGAGTCCGGCTCTATTCTGCTTTATCTGGCGGAGAAGTTTGGCCGGTTTTTGCCAGAGGATTTAGCTGGCCGCACCGAAACGCTGAACTGGCTGTTCTGGCAGATGGGCAGTGCTGCGTTTGTGGGCGGCGGTTTCGGACACTTCTTTGCCTATGCGCCCGAGAAGTATGAGTACCCGATTAACCGCTACACCATGGAGGTTAAACGGCAACTGGATGTGCTGGACCGCCAGCTGGCCGATAACCGGTATGTTGCCGGCAATGAGTACACCATTGCCGATATGGCAACCTGGCCCTGGTATGGCGCGCTGGTTACCAACAAGGTTTACGATGCTGCCGAGTTTCTTGAAGCACATACCTACACCAATGTAATGCGATGGGCCCTTGAGCTTAAAGAGCGGCCGGCTGTCAAGCGTGGGCGCATGGTGAACCGTGCCTGGGGTGAGCCAGCCAGCCAGCTGCATGAACGTCACGATGCAAGTGATTTCGAGAACAAAACCCAGGATAAGCTAGCCGGAGCTGCTGACGACTCCTGATTTGCCGGTTTTTGACCGGTCCAGGCTTTCTGATGATTTCTGACCTTGTCTACATCGTTGGTTTGACCGCACTTGCCGGTATCTGCATTCCCCTTGGCGGACTGCTGGCAAGAGTTGAACGGATCGGGCCCAACTGGCTGGAGCAGGAGTTCCGGCACTTTCTCATCGCTCTGGGCGGTGGCATTTTGCTGGGCGCTGTTCAGCGATGCGCCGGTTGCTCACGCCTGAGGCATGAAGCCTGCCCGAGCCGGAACATCTGGCTCGGGAGGAACATTTTTGGAGCCTTCAGGCGATTTTCCGGGTGGCTTCCTGGTGGAGGATTTTTTCAACCTCTTCCGCTGAGAGGTTTTCCTTCTTGAGCACGGCCTTGGCCAGGGCCTCAAGCTGACCCCTGTGCTCGGTCAGGAATTCGATAGTGTCAGCTTCCATAGCCAGAAGTTCTGACTGGATTTCAGCATCAATCAATTCCGCCATCTTTTCGCTGTACTCCCGATGCGAGCCCATTTCGCGGCCCAGGAATACGTGTTCCTCCCCAATACTCAGGCCCACAGGGCCGATCTTTTCGTTCATGCCCCACTGGCCGATCATGCGGCGGATCAGTTTGGTGGCTTCCTTGAGGTCGTTCTGGGCACCGGTGGTCACTTCTCCATAGATGATTTTTTCCGCCGAACGCCCGCCAAGCATCACCTTGATGCGGTCTCTGAGATAGCTTTCGGAGTAGTTGTAGCGATCTTCAGTTGGCGTTTGCTCAGTGACGCCCAAAGCCATGCCGTGGGGAATAATTGTTACCCGGGTGAGCGGGTCGGCCTTTGGCATGTAATAAGCCATGATGGCGTGACCACTCTCGTGGTAAGCCACCACTTCCCGTTCTTCCGGCGACAGCCTTGCGTCACGCTTCTCACCCAGAACGATGCGGTCGCGGGCAATCTCGAAACACCGGGCCGTGACTTCTTTCAGGTTTTCCCGGGCGGCTGTCAGGGCTGCTTCGTTCACCAGGTTTTTCAGGTCGGCGCCGGAAAAACCAATGGTGCGGGCCGCCAGTTGCTCCAGGTCAACATCGGCTGCCAGGGGCACTTTGCGCACGTGTACCGCGAGAATGGCATCCCGTGCATCCTTGTGTGGAAGATCCAGGGTAATCTTCCGGTCAAAACGGCCAGGCCGGAGCAGGGCGCTGTCCAGAACATCCGGGCGGTTGGTAGCGGCCAGTACGAGAATATTTTCGTGGGATTCGAAGCCGTCCATTTCGGTAAGAATCTGGTTCAGCGTCTGTTCCCGCTCATCGTGCCCGCCACCCAGGCCCGCGCCCCGGGAGCGGCCAATGGCATCCAGTTCATCGATAAAAATCAGCGCCGGTGCTTCCTTGCGGGCATTCGCAAACATGTCCCGAACCCTTGAAGCGCCCACGCCCACAAACATCTCAATAAACTCTGAAGCGCTGATGCTGAAAAACGGCACTTCCGCCTCTCCGGCAATAGCGCGGGCAAGCAGAGTTTTCCCGGTGCCTGGCGGGCCGACAAGAAGAACGCCTTTGGGCATGGAAGCTCCCAGAGCCCTGTATTTACCCGGCGATTTCAGGAAGTCGATAATCTCCGCAATCTCCCGCTTGGCCGATTCGATACCGGCTACGTCATCCAGGGTTGTGGTGGAGGTTTCTTTTATCGCCCGGCGGGCTTTCGACCGGCCGTAATCAAACATGCCACCGCCCTGGGTCATGCGCTTCTGCGCAGATCCCCAGAACCAGTACATCAGGCCCAGCAACAATATCCAGGGCAGGAAGCCGCGAATCAGCTCCTGCCACCACAGCAACCCCGAAGGCTGGGCCCGGATAGTGACATCGTGAGCCTCCAGCAGAGTCAGCAGTTCCGGGTCATCCATGGGTGGCCGGGTGGTGTTGAACCCGGGGCTTGAGCCCTGGGTAGCATCATCAGAGCTAAAAGACGCGCGCCCCTGGTCGTTGAACAGGCCGGTAATATTCTCTTCCCTGAGAGTTACCTCGGAAACCTGATCGTTTATAACAGCGGTTTTGAATTCAGAGTACGCCAGTTCCTGAAGCTTGGGGGCGCCGCTGTCCTGCAGCCACATGAAGGCCAGGAATATGGCCGCGCTGAGCCAGAGAAAGGAATACTGCTTGGGTATTTCCGGTTTCTGGTCAGTCGGTGGGGACTGCTTTCCCGGATTGTTTGAGTTGGTCATTTCGGTCTCCGGTCACCCTCCATGATTTTGGCAACGAAAACTGATTTCCCATAGGTCTCGAAAGACCACTTCATGGTATCCGAAAGAACGGCCATAACTTCATCGTACTCACCGAAAATTTCTGTGCCCATACGACCGGCAACAACCTGCAGGCCGGAGTCTTCCAGTCGGGCGATCAGATCCCAGATAGGCTGTTTGTAGTCATCCTTGAGGGGGTAACAGCTCAGTTGTACTGACAGGAACATAAATGCCTCCAGTTTTCGTACTCAACAATTTATTGCTCAATGGCGCCAGCATCAGTAGCCCATGGCCGAGGAAGTGCTGCGCCGCGGGTCTGCGCCACCGTACAAAGTGCCGTCTTCTCCGACCATGATACTCTGAATGGCCCCCATAGCCGAATTGGTGACCACTTTATGGCCGCGGCTCTCCAGCAAACGCACAGTGTCCCTGCTGATACCCTGCTCGATTCGTATCTCATCCGGGAGCCATTGGTGATGGATGCGGGGTGCGCTGACGGCGGTTTGTATGTTCATGCCGTGGTCAATCACGTTCATGATGACCTGCAGGGTGGTGGTAATAATTCGCGAGCCCCCCGGGCTGCCGGTTACCAGGAAGTTGCGATCGCCCTTGCGAACAATGGTAGGCGACATGGAGCTGAGCATGCGTTTGCCGGGTTCCACTTTGTTGGCTTCGCCGCCAATCAGGCCGTAGGCATTGGGCACACCCGGTTTGGCGCTGAAATCATCCATTTCGTTGTTGAGCAGAAAGCCCGCGCCCTTCACGGTAATCCCCGAGCCGTAACTGAAGTTGATGGTGTAGGTATTCGATACTGCATTGCCCCATTTATCAACCACTGAAAAGTGTGTGGTCTCCGGGCTTTCGTAGTTTGCCGGCTGCCCGGGGCGAACTTCGCTTGCGGGGCGGGCTTTGTCCGGCTTGATACCTTGCCGTAATTTCTCTGCGTAGGATTTGCTGGTCAGGCCTTTTAAAGGTACGTCCACATAATCCGTATCGCCCAGGAACTCTGAGCGGTCGGCATAAGCCAGCTTCATGGCTTCGGCCATATAGTGAATGGTGGCAGCCGAGTTATGGCCAAGTTCCGGGATCGGAAAACCTTCAAGAATGTTCAGTATCTGCACAATATGCGTGCCGCCAGAGGAGGGCGGCGACATGGAGTAGATGTCATAACCCCGGTAGTTTCCGTGTACGGGCGTACGCACAACCGGCTGGTAGGCCTCAAGATCCTGCCGGGTTATGAGGCCTCCGTGCCGCTGCATCTCTTCAACAATCAGTCGTGCAGTTTCGCCCTGATAAAAACCTTTTACGCCATCATCGGCAATGCGCTGCAGGGTATCTGCAAGTTCCGGCTGGCGAAAGCGCTCACCGGGCTGCCAGGCAGAACCGCCTTCCTTATAGAAGGTCTCAAGGGTTGCCGGCCAGCGTTGCAGTCTTTCCCGCGCCTGTTGCAGGCCTTCGCTGAAACGCCGGGGAACAATGAAACCTTCCCGGGCAAGCTTGATGGCAGGCGCCAGCGCCTGCTTCAGGGAAATAGTACCGTGGCGTTCCAGCGCCATAGCCAGGCCGGCAACTGTGCCCGGAACACCTGCCGCCAGGTGGGTAAAGCGGCTGCGGTCCTTTACCACCTCTCCGGATTCATCCTGATACATGGTTTCGGTGGCCCCCGAGGGGGCTTTTTCCCGGTAATCTATGGCTTCCGGCTCAGAGCCGTCGCCTTTGGAAATCAGCATAAAGCCGCCGCCGCCGATGTTTCCCGATCTTGGCTGGGTAACCGCCAGTGCAAAACCGGCAGTTACTGCGGCATCCACTGCGTTTCCGCCGTCCTGCAGTACTTTCAGTGCAACTTCGGTAGCCAGGGTGTGACTGGTCGCGACCATGCCATTACGGGCACTGGCGGGATGAAACCGCTCGCCCTCCAGAATGGCCTGGCTGAAAACCGGCGTTGCCAGTGTTGTGAGGCATACTGTCAGGCTTGCCATCAGGGCGAACGTGCGCAGGCTGCCTGAGCGTGCAGTGAATCGCGCTTTCCATGTTTGCTGGTGCAGGTCTCTGTCCATGTCTCCATTCCTCGTTTCTGATGTTCAGATAGGCTATGATAGCCCGTCATTTTAAAGGGTGCGTACCGCTAACGCCGATTCCTGTTCGGGCTGCCGTTTCCGGCACTGGTTCCCGGTGCACCTGCTTTCCCGTTTGTCAGTTAAGGAAAGGCTTTCATGGAGCATACCTATCGTCTTGTGATTTCCTGCCCGGACAGGGTTGGAATTGTCGCCAAGGTGAGTAATTTTCTATCGACTTACAATGGCTGGATCACGGAAGCGAGCCATCATTCGGATACCTACACTGGCTGGTTTTTCATGCGCCACGAGATCAAGGCGGAGTCTATCCCGTTTGGTCTGGATCAGTTCCGTGCCGCATTTGCACCGATTGCCCGTGAATTCGATATGCACTGGCACATTGCCGATTCCGCCCGGCCCAAGAAAATCATCCTGATGTGCAGCAAGGAGTCCCACTGTGTGGCCGACCTCCTGTACCGCTGGCACAGCAACGAAATCAACGCAGAAATTGTTGCGGTTATTTCCAATCATGATGATTTGCGCCGCATGGTGGAGTGGCATGAAATTCCATACCATCACATTCCGGTAAGCAAAGAGAATCGTGAAGAGGCGTTTGCCCACATCGACGAACTTTTCCAGAGCTACGAGGCCGATGTGGTGGTGCTGGCGCGTTACATGCAGATTCTGCCAGCAGATCTGTGCGCAAAATATGCTGGCAAGGTGATCAACATCCATCATAGCTTCCTGCCGTCTTTCGCCGGTGCGCGGCCATATCACCAGGCATACAGCCGCGGGGTGAAGCTGATCGGGGCTACCTGCCATTACGTCACCCAGGACCTCGATGAAGGGCCAATCATCGAGCAGGACGTTATCCGCATTACCCACAGCGATTCCATTGAGGATATGGTGCGCCTTGGCAAGGATGTAGAGAAAAATGTTCTCGCCCGGGGATTGCGCTCGCATATTGAGGATCGCGTGATTACCTACGAAAACAAGACCGTGGTATTTGATTAAGGCTGCCTCACAGATGCCCCTGAAAGGGCGCGACTGTGGTAGAATTGGCGGTTTGTTGAAGAATAAATACGGGGCCGGGAAGCGGCTCTGAAACGACTTCCAGATAACGCAAAGGAACCTTTCTCGATGGGTGAATTAGCCAAAGAGATCCTGCCGGTCAATATTGAAGATGAACTGAAGCAGTCTTACCTGGATTACGCCATGAGTGTAATCGTAGGGCGGGCGCTTCCTGACGTGCGGGATGGCCTCAAGCCGGTTCACCGTCGTGTTCTGTTCGCCATGTCGGAACTGAACAACGACTGGAACAAGGCCTACAAGAAGTCTGCCCGTGTGGTGGGTGATGTTATTGGTAAATACCACCCGCACGGTGACTCTGCTGTTTACGACACCATCGTTCGCATGGCCCAGCCTTTCTCCCTGCGGTACCCGCTGGTAGATGGCCAGGGCAACTTTGGGTCTATCGACGGTGACAACGCGGCAGCCATGCGTTACACCGAAATCCGCATGAAGAAAATTGCACACTCTCTGCTGGCGGACCTCGAGAAAGAAACCGTAGATTTTGTTGATAACTACGATGGTACAGAGCGCATTCCCGAGGTTATGCCCACCCGGGTGCCCAACCTGCTGGTGAACGGCTCATCCGGTATTGCTGTGGGCATGGCGACCAACATTCCGCCCCACAATCTGACCGAAGTGGTTAATGGCTGCCTGGCGCTGATTGATAACCCGGATCTTACCTGTGATGAGCTGATGGAGTTCATTCCGGGCCCGGATTTTCCAACCGAAGGCATTATCAATGGGCGTGCGGGCATCGTTGAAGCCTACCGCACCGGCCGGGGCCGCATTTATATTCGCGCCCGCCACGAGATTGAAACCGATAAAAAGACCAATCGTGATGCCATTATCATCACCGAGTTGCCGTATCAGCTGAACAAGGCACGTCTGATCGAGAAGATCGCCGAGCTGGTGAAAGAGAAGCGTCTGGAAGGTATTACCGAGCTGCGGGACGAGTCCAACAAGGAAGGTATCCGCGTTGTTATCGAGCTGCGTCGTGGTGAAAACCCGGACGTTGTTGTTAACAATCTGTTCAAGCATACCCAGTTGCAGACGGTGTTCGGCATCAACATGGTTGCGCTGATCAACGGCGAGCCGAGGACACTGAATCTCAAAGAGATGCTGGATGCGTTCGTGCGTCACCGCCGTGAAGTGGTGACCCGCCGCACCATCTTTGAGCTGCGTAAAGCCCGTGAGCGTGGCCATATTCTTGAAGGCCTGACCGTTGCACTGGCCAACATCGATGAAATGATCGAGCTGATCAAGGCCTCTCCGAGCTCAGTGGAAGCCAAAGAAAAGCTGATGGCCCGCGGCTGGGCGCCAGGCGATGTCATGGCGATGCTTGAGCGTGCCGGGGAGGATGCCTGCCGCCCGGACGATCTGCCAGAAATCTACGGCCTGCGCGATGGCCTGTACTTTATGTCGCCGGAGCAGACCCAGGCTATCCTGGACATGCGTTTGCACCGTCTGACTGGTCTGGAAACTGAAAAGCTCCAGAACGAGTACAAGGAAATTCTTGAGAAAATTGCCGGCCTTCTGGAAATCCTCGGTGATCCGGACCGGCTGATGCAGGTTATCCGTGAAGAACTGGAAGCGGTAGTAGAAGAATTTGGTGATGAGCGTCGCACGGAAATAACCAGCTCCCAGCGCGATCTCACGATTGCCGATCTGATTGATGAAGAAGAACTGGTGGTAACCATCTCCCACAGTGGTTACGCCAAGACCCAGGCGGTTGAGGATTACCAGGCCCAGCGCCGTGGTGGCCGTGGCCGGGCAGCAACCTCCATGAAAGACGAAGACTTTATAGAAAAGCTTCTGGTTGCCAACTCCCACGACACCATTCTGTGTTTCTCCAACCGTGGCAAGGTCTACTGGCTGCGTGTGTTCGAGATACCCCGGGCCAGCCGCGCATCCCGTGGCCGGCCGATGGTTAACATTCTGCCGCTGGATGAGGGTGAGCGCATTACCACCTTCCTGCCGGTTCGGGATTACCCGGAAAACCAGTTTGTCCTTATGGCAACGTCTGCGGGTGTGGTCAAGAAAACCCCGCTTCCGAACTTCTCCCGCCCGCGCAGCAGTGGCCTGATTGCCCTGTCTCTGGATGAAGGCGATACCCTGATTGGTGCAGCCATCACGGAAGGTGATGCGGAAATCATGCTGTTTTCCTCCGCTGGCAAGGCCGTTCGCTTCAGTGAAGCAGAAGTTCGCCCGCTAAGCCGAACTGCCCGCGGAGTACGTGGTATCAGAATGCCGGAAGGCCACCAGGTGGTCTCCCTGATCATTCCTCAGGAAGGTGGTGTTATTCTGACCGCCAGTGAGAATGGTTACGGCAAGCGCACCGCCATTGATGAGTTCCCGACATACAGCCGTGGCAGTCAGGGCGTTATTGCCATGCAGTGCTCCGAGCGTAACGGCAACCTGGTGACTGCTTTGCAGTTATTCGAAGGCGACGAGATGATGCTGATTTCCGATAAGGGCACGCTGGTTCGTACCCGCACGGATGAAGTATCCATTCTTGGCCGGAACACTCAGGGCGTACGCCTGATCAGGTTGAGCCAGGAAGATGAACGCCTGGTCGGTGTGGAGCGGATTGCCGAAACCGACGAAGACGACATCGACAATGTGGATGCTGGAAGCACGGGTGCAGAAAGTACGGATACCGAAGGCCAGGATGCTTCAACAGACGATAACGGGAACAGCAGTTCGGACCAGGATGCTGGCGAGGAATAAGCCAGCATTACCGGGCACCATATCCGCAAGACTTGAGAGACCACAGGAATATGAGCAGGGCGTATAACTTTTGTGCAGGTCCGGCAACCTTGCCGGAAAGCGTGCTGGCACAGGCACGGGATGAAATGCTGGACTGGCGCGGTACAGGCATGTCTGTGATGGAAATGAGTCATCGCAGTGACGATTTTATGGAAATTGCCGAAACTGCCGAGCGGGATCTGCGTGAATTAGCAGGAATATCAGATGATTACGCTGTACTCTTCATGCAGGGTGGAGCTTCCAGTCAGTTCTCCACCATCCCCCTGAACCTGCTTGGGGACAAGGCTTCTGCGGATTATGTCAACACTGGCATCTGGTCGAAAAAGGCCATTGCCGAGGCAAAACGCTACGCCGATGTAAATGTGGTGGCCAGTTCCGAAGATACCGGCTTTGTCAGTATTCCGGATCAGGCATCCTGGCAGACCAGCGCCGATGCGGCATATCTGCATTACACACCGAATGAGACCATCGGCGGCCTGGAGTTTGATTTTGTTCCCGATAGCGCGGGCGTGCCCCTTGTGGCAGACATGTCTTCTACCATGCTGTCGCGCCCGCTGGACGTATCGAAGTTCGGGCTTATCTACGCCGGCGCCCAGAAGAATATCGGCCCTTCCGGGCTGGTTGTGGTCATCATCCGGAAAGACCTTCTGGGCAAAGCCCGCAAGGAAACGCCGACCATGATGAACTATCAGGTGATTGCCGATAACGGCTCCATGTACAACACGCCGGCAACCTACTCCTGGTACCTCTCCGGCCTGGTATTCAAGTGGCTGAAAGCCCAGGGTGGCGTAAAAGCCATGGGTGAGATGAACCGCAGAAAAGCGGAGAAGCTGTACGGTTTTATCGACGCCAATGAGTTCTATGCCAACCCCATTGACCGGCGCTTCCGGTCCTGGATGAACGTACCTTTTACCCTGCGGGACGATGCTCTGAACAGCGCTTTCCTTGAGGGCGCCAACGCCCGCGGATTACTGAACCTGGCCGGGCACCGCTCCGTGGGGGGCATGCGCGCCAGCATCTACAATGCCATGCCGGAAGCGGGCGTGGATGCGTTGATTCAGTATATGAAGGAATTTGCGAAGGAGCAGGGCTGATCATGAATGATGAGCAAGTCCGCCTTGGAGAACTGCGGGAAGAAATAGACAAACTTGATCAGAAGATCATGGAACTGATCAGCGCCCGCGCCAAATGCGCCCAGGAAGTGGCCCATGTGAAAATGGCGGCAAATCCGGGAGAAGACGTGTTTTTCTATCGCCCGGAGCGGGAAGCGCAGGTATTGCGCCGTATCAAGGAGGCCAACCCCGGGCCTCTGCCCAGCGAGGAAATGGCCCGGCTGTTTCGCGAGATCATGTCGGCCTGCCTGGCGCTGGAAAAACCCATGCACATTGCTTTTCTCGGGCCCATCGGCACCTTTACCCAGGCGGCAGCCCTTAAACACTTCGGGCACTCTGTTGTCAGTGTGCCCCTGCCGGCGATTGATGCCGTTTTCCGCGAAGTGGAATCCGGTGCCGCGCATTATGGTGTGGTGCCGGTTGAGAATTCCACGGAAGGCATGATCAATCACACGCTGGACATGTTCATGTCCTCACCGTTGAAAATCTGCGGCGAGGTGCAGCTGAGAATTCATCATCATCTGCTGGTGTCACCGGATTTCCGGGATCTTGAAATCACCCGTATCTATTCGCATCAGCAGTCGTTTGCCCAGTGCCGCCAGTGGCTGGACACCCACCGTTATGGTGTTGAACGGGTAACGGTTTCCAGTAATGCCGAAGCAGCTCGCCGGGCGGCGCAAGAGCGAGGATCTGCAGCGATTGCCGGCGATATGGCTGCAGAGCTTTACGACCTGGAGAAGCTGGCGCACAGTATCGAAGACAGGCCGGACAACACCACCCGGTTCCTGATCATCGGTCGTGAAGAGGTGCCACCCAGCGGCCATGACAAATCGTCGATACTTGTCTCCATGAGAAACAAGCCGGGCGCGCTGTATCAGTTGCTGGAGCCGTTCCATAGCCATGGAATCAGTCTTACACGAATTGAAACCCGGCCATCCCCCAGTGGCACCTGGGCCTATGTGTTCTATATCGATTTTGAAGGCCATATGGACGATGATCGGGTGCGTAAAGTGCTTGCCGAAGTAGATGAAGAAGCTGTTGAACTCAAGCGCCTGGGTTCCTATCCCATTGGTGTTCTCTAGCAGCAGTCTGGCCGGCGGGAGCAGTATTTGTTCAGGATTCGCTATCAGATAGTTTGAGGAAGGTATATGTCCATTGATTATCAGGGTCTTGCGGTAAAAGGCGTTCAGGCTTTGTCTCCCTATCAGCCGGGTAAGCCAATCAGCGAACTTGCCCGTGAACTGGGCCTGAATCCATCCGAAATCATCAAGCTCGCGAGCAATGAAAACCCTCTCGGGCCCAGTGAAAAAGCGGTTGCTGCAGTGGAGCATGCGTTGACAGATCTGTGTCTGTATCCCGATGGCAACGGCTTTGAACTGAAACAGAAATTATCCGCGCGACTGGGTGTGGGCGCTGACCAGATTACACTCGGAAATGGGTCCAACGACGTGCTCGAAGTGATTGCACGTTGTTTCGCCGGTAGCGATTCCGAAGTTGTGTTTTCCCAGTACGCTTTTGCCGTTTACCCTCTGGTTACCCAGGCAATTGGTGCCACGCCGGTTACTGTGCCTGCCAAAGACTGGGGGCACGACCTGGACGCCATGGCGGCAGCAGTGACAGAGCACACCCGGCTGGTATTTGTGGCCAACCCGAACAATCCTACGGGAACCGTTCACGACGCAGACGCTATTGAAGCGTTTCTGGGGAAGATTCCTGAAGACGTACTGGTGGTTCTGGATGAGGCCTATTGTGAATACATGACCGGAAAGAAAGACCCGGACGGTGTTGCCCTGTTGAACCGCTTTCCCAATCTGATCGTGTGCCGAACCTTCTCCAAAGCCTGGGGCCTTGCCGGCCTGCGCGTCGGCTACAGCCTCAGTTCACCGGCCATCGCCGACATACTGAACCGCGTGCGCCAGCCTTTTAACGTTAGCTCTGTGGCACTCGCCGCCGCCACTGCAGTGCTGGATGACGAAGACTACCTGCAGCGTTCCCGGGCGGCCAATGCAGCCGGACTGAAGCAGCTCGAAGAGGCCTTCGACCAGATGGGGCTTCGGTATATACCATCGTCCGGAAACTTTATCGCCGTTGAGGTAGGGCCCCAGGCTATGGGTGTCTACCAGGCGTTGCTCGCACACGGTGTTATTGTGCGCCCCATTGCAGGTTACGGCATGCCCAACCACCTTCGGGTCACGGTGGGTTTGCCTGCAGAAAACGAACATTTTATTGACGCGCTCTCCAAAGCGCTGGCGGCAGCAGGGCAGGGAGCCTGAGGTGTTATCGCACAAACCGCTTTTTCAGCGTGTTGCCATCATCGGGCTGGGCCTGATCGGTGGTTCGCTGGCCGGCGCAATACGGAAAAACAACCTGGCGCAGGAAGTGGTTGGCGCAGATCAGAGAAAAGACGATCTTTTACTGGGGCAGTCCCTGGGTGTGATTGATACCGTTGCGGAAACCACCAGCGAGGCGGTGCGTGGTGCTGACCTTGTTGTGCTGGCCGTGCCGGTACAGGCGACCCGCAAAGTGCTGGAGGAAATACGCCCACACCTTGCCGCCGACGCCATTCTTACCGATGTGGGCAGTACAAAGTCCGGTTTCGTGAAGGACGTTGAAGCGGTGTTCGGGGAGTTTTTACCCTGTGTCATTCCCGGGCATCCCATTGCCGGGTCCGAGCGCAGCGGTATCCGAGCAGCTAATCCGGAGTTGTTCAGTAACCACAAGGTTATACTGACGCCACCTGATAACGTTTGCCCGGTTCATCTGGGAAAGATCCGGGCCTTGTGGGAGGCCTGCGGCGCCACCGTGCTCACCATGTCGGTGGCGTATCACGATGAAGTATTGGCAGCGACCAGCCACTTGCCCCATCTGATTGCCTTTTCGCTGGTGGATACACTGGCCGGCGAAGACGAGAATATGGATATTTTCCGGTATGCCGCAGGCGGATTCCGCGATTTTACCCGCATTGCCGCGAGTGATCCGGTTATGTGGCACGATATTTTTCTCTCCAACCGCGACGCCGTTCTCCGCGTGATTGACCATTTTACCCAGGATCTGGACCAGCTGCGTACAGCGATTGCTGAGCAGGACGGTGCGACCCTCTTGCGGGTATTCAGTCGTGCCAAGGCAGCGCGCGAACATTTTTCAAAAATGCTTTCAGGACAGGCTTACGTGACAACTAACAGTGAAAATCAGGTGACGTTCCGGCTTCAGCCCGGTGGCTCAGTAACCGGTGACATACGGGTGCCCGGCGACAAATCCATTTCCCATCGCTCGATTATGCTCGGGGCCCTCGCTGAGGGAGTAACGGAAGTAAAGGGTTTTCTGGAGGGTGAGGACAGCCTCGCAACGCTGCAGGCATTCTGCGACATGGGTGTTGCCATCGAAGGGCCGGATAACGGTTTTGTTCGCATCCACGGCGTCGGAATGCATGGGTTGCAGCCCCCCCGTGGACCCATCTATCTGGGTAACTCAGGAACCGGTATGCGGTTGTTCGCCGGTTTGCTCGCAGCACAACCTTTTGAGTCCGAGCTTACCGGGGACGCAAGCCTTTCCGTTCGCCCAATGAACCGGGTCGCCGACCCGTTGCGGTCTATGGGTGCCGTTATCGACACGGCGGAAGGCGGTCGCCCGCCTCTGAAAATCAGGGGTAGTAAAGACAGGAAACTTACCGGTATCCATTATGATATGCCGGTAGCCAGCGCCCAGGTGAAATCCTGCCTGTTACTCGCTGGTCTTTACGCAGAGGGCACCACATCTGTTACCGAACCGGCGCCAACAAGGGATCACACCGAGCGCATGCTGACTGGCTTTGGTTATAAAGTAGAACGTGACGGCCCCACCGCCAGTGTTACCGGTGGTGGCAAGCTGACAGCCAGTGAAATAGATGTTCCTGCCGATATTTCATCCGCCGCATTTTTTCTGGTGGCGGCCAGCATTGCGCCGGGTTCCGATCTGGTTTTGCGCCATGTGGGCATGAATCCGACTCGGGTGGGCGTGATCAATATTCTGCAACAGATGGGTGCGAATATTGAAATCATGAACAAGCGTGAAATCGGCGGCGAGCCAGTTGCTGACCTGCGTGTGCGCTCTGCGAAGCTGAAAGGTATTGATATTCCCGAAGACCAGGTGCCGCTGGCCATTGACGAATTCCCGGTGCTGTTTATCGCTGCGGCCTGCGCCACTGGCCGCACGGTTCTGACCGGTGCAGAAGAGTTGCGGGTAAAAGAGAGCGACCGCATTCAGGTGATGGCCGATGGCCTGGCGGCGCTTGGAGTGGAAACGACGGTGACCGCGGACGGCATAGTTATTGAAGGTGGCCAGACCATTAAGGGTGGTACCGTCCACAGCCATGGCGACCACCGTATCGCCATGTCGTTCGCGGTGGCTTCCCTGCGGGCCACCGGAGAGATCGAAATAAATGATTGCGCCAATGTGGCAACGTCGTTCCCCGGCTTTGTGGAACTTGCGAAACAAACCGGCATCAATATCTCAGCCGAAACAGCTGAACGTGTTGCTGCAGGTGCGGATCAGGGAGTTCATTGATGTCAGAAGGCAAAGCGCCAGTCATTGCTGTTGACGGGCCGGGCGGGTCAGGCAAGGGGACGGTCACCCAGATGCTAGCCCGGAAACTGGGCTGGCACCTGCTGGACAGCGGCGCGCTTTACCGGCTGACTGCGCTGGCCGCAATGCGCCAGAACGTATCCCTGGATAATGAGCCAGAGCTTGCGCGCGTTGCTGCATCACTGGATGTGGCCTTCGAGCCAACACCTGAGGGTGAGCCTGCAAGGGTGATTCTTGCAGGGGAGGATGTTACCTCCGAAATTCGTACGGAAACCTGTGGTAATAACGCGTCGCGTATTGCCGTGATGCAGCCGGTTCGGGATGCTCTTTTGCAGCGCCAGCGAGACTTTCAGCAAGCACCGGGGCTGGTTGCGGACGGTCGCGATATGGGCACCGTTGTGTTTCCCGATGCGGCCGTTAAGATTTTCCTGACGGCCAGTGCCGAAGAGCGTGCGCGGCGGCGTTTCAGCCAGTTGAAGGCTGCGGGAGTCGATGTTAGTATTGACGCCCTTTTAGAGGAGATACGGGCTCGTGATGAACGGGATATGAACCGCTCTGCAGCCCCCCTCAAACCCGCAGATGATGCGCAAGTCATTGATTCTACGGGGTTGAGTATACAAGAGGTGTTAGACAGGTGTATGGCCGCAGCAGGCCAGGCCTGACTGCACCTTTTTGTCGTTGAAATGCCGGAAACAGCGAAATTTGCCAGCCGCTGGCTGATTCCGGAACTTATTAACAGACCGTGTTGCTGGCGGCACGGAGCGTACTTGCGTTGAACCTATAGGACTCATAATGAGCGAGAGCTTTGCGGATCTTTTTGAAGAAAGCCTGAAAGAAATTGACATGCAACCAGGTTCCATTGTCCAGGGAACCGTAGTGGATGTTGATAGCGACTGGGTCACAGTTAACGCCGGACTGAAGTCCGAAGGCGTTATCCCCGCCTCCCAGTTCCTGAATGAAAAAGGCGAGTTGGAAGTAGCTATCGGCGACGTTGTCGACGTAGCACTGGATGCCGTAGAAGATGGTTTCGGTGAAACCCGTCTTTCCCGTGAAAAGGCCAAGCGCGCTGAAGCCTGGAAGGTACTCGAGAAGTCCTTCGAAGCTGAAGAAGTGGTCAAAGGTATTATTAATGGCAAGGTCAAGGGTGGTTTCACTGTTGATCTGGCTGGTATTCGCGCCTTCCTGCCGGGTTCCCTGGTAGACGTTCGCCCGGTCCGCGACACTGCGCACCTGGAAAACAAAGAGCTCGAATTCAAGGTTATCAAGCTGGACCAGAAGCGTAACAACGTGGTTGTTTCCCGCCGCGCGGTTCTGGAAGCTGAAAACAGCGCCGAGCGCGAAGCTCTGCTCGAAACCCTGACCGAAGGCCTGGAAATCAAGGGTATCGTCAAGAACCTCACCGACTACGGCGCGTTCGTAGATCTGGGCGGTGTTGACGGCCTGCTGCACATTACCGATATGGCCTGGAAACGCATCAAGCATCCGAGCGAAATCGTAAACGTTGGCGATGAGATCAACGTCAAGGTTCTGAAGTTCGACCGTGAGCGTAACCGTGTATCCCTGGGTCTGAAGCAGCTGGGTGAAGATCCCTGGGTTGATATCAAGGGTCGTTACCCGGAAGGTACCAAGGTTACTGCACGTGTAACCAACCTGACCGATTACGGTTGCTTTGCTGAGCTGGAAGAAGGCGTTGAAGGCCTGGTTCACGTGTCCGAAATGGACTGGACCAACAAGAACATTCACCCCTCCAAAGTCGTTCAGGTTGGCGACGAGGTAGAGGTGATGATTCTGGACATCGACGAAGAGCGTCGTCGCATCTCCCTGGGTATCAAGCAGTGCGTATCCAATCCATGGGAAGATTTCTCCAGCAACTTCAACAAGGGCGACCGTATCTCCGGCAAGATCAAGTCAATCACTGACTTCGGTATCTTCATCGGTCTGGACGGTGGCATTGATGGGCTGGTTCACCTGTCTGACATCAGCTGGAACGAAACTGGCGAAGAAGCCGTTCGCGAATACAAGAAGGGCGACGATGTTGAGACCGTTATTCTCTCTGTTGATCCCGAGCGTGAGCGCATCTCCCTGGGTATCAAGCAGCTTGAAAGCGATCCGTTCGCAGAGTTTGTTCAGCTGAACGACAAGGGCTCGATCGTTAAGGGCACTGTGTCTGCCGTTGATGCCAAGGCAGCCACCATCGCGCTGAACGACGAAGTTGAAGCCGTGCTGAAGGCCTCCGAAATCAGCCGTGACCGTGTTGAAGACGCGCGTAACGCACTGAAAGAAGGTGAAGAAGTCGAAGCGAAGATTATCAGCATTGATCGCAAAAACCGCATTATCAACCTGTCTGTCAAGTCCAAGGACGTTGAAGACGACAAGCAGGCTCTGGACAATGTGCGCAGCAAAACTGCAGAGACTTCCTCCGGTGCGACCACCATTGGTGATCTCATCAAGGAACAAATGCAGCAGCAAAACGCCAACAAGGACTGATCTCCGGTTGGTACGAAAAAAAACGGGCTCTAAGAGCCCGTTTTTTTGTGTTTTTTTTTGATTTGGCTAAACTGGGAAGATGGGAATTCGGCAACCAATGGCCGAATAAAAAAGAAAAGAGGGAAGTGCCTCATGACAAAGTCCGAACTGGTCGAATTAATTGCCTCGAAACAAACACAACTCTCGGTAAAAGACGTTGAACTGGCGGTAAAAACAATCATTGAGCATATGTCCCAGTCACTTGCCAATGGGCAGCGAATCGAAATTCGGGGCTTTGGCAGTTTTTCCCTTCACCATCGAGCGGCCCGCACCGGTCGGAACCCGAAAACCGGCGAAGCCGTGCAGTTACCCGCAAAGTATGTTCCTCACTTCAAGCCCGGAAAGGAACTGCGTGAGCAGGTGAATGACAGTTTGAAACAGGGGTTTTAAGCTGTTTATCCCTGAAACTGGACATCTATAATTCGGGCACTTATTAGCGTTTGGGAGAGCTAAGGCTATGGCAGGATTACAGAAAATCCTTTTGATTCTGTTGGTACTGGTCCTGGTGTTGCTGGCGCTCGTGTTTTCCCTGAATAATCAGATGGCGGTTGCTCTCAACTTTCTGGTGTTCGAGACCCAGCCCCACGGTGTTGCCGTCTGGATCATCATGTCTTTTGTTATCGGTGCGTTGGTGGGTGTTCTGATGACCTTGCTGGCTACCTTTCGCACGTCGGTTTCCCGTCGCACCCTCCAGAAACGACTTGATCGCGCCGAGCAGGCATTGGAGAAATCCAGGGCCCAGAACGACCGGGCTATTTAATGGATATAGTATTTCAGTGGCTACTGTTAACTATTGCAGTCGCCGTTGGTTGGTCGGTTGGCCGTTTTGGCGGCGGGCGTAACCAGACCCGAACCAGGATTGCGGATGAGGACTCTGTAAAAGACAGGCTGCAATTCCTGTTCACGAACTATTCTGATCAGGCGGTCGATAACTTTGTACAGTCACTGGCCGTCAACAAAGATACTGTAAGTCTGCATCTGTCTATTGGCCGGCACTTTCGCAACAAGGGTGAAACGGACCGGGCCATCCTGGTTCACCAGAACCTGCTCGCAAGACCCGAACTCCCGCCACGGTTTTCCCCCCAGGTAACACTTGAACTTGCCATGGATTTTCTCAACGCCGGCTTGCTGGATCGAGCGGAAGCACTGTTGCAGCAATTGATGGGTGATCGTGAGTACGGTCGCAAAGCGGCGCAGCAACTGATTGATCTTTACCAACAGGAACGGGAGTGGGGCAAGGCATCTGATGTTGCCCGAACCCTAGTCAAAAACGATGCGGATCCCGCCATGTACAAGGATCTGGCCTATCTGACCTGTGAGTTGGCAGAGAAGGCCCTTGGCAAGGATGATCGCTGGGCTGCCCAGAAACTGGCGAAGGAAGCGCTGGACTATGACCGTTCCTGTGTTCGTGCCACTCTGATACTGATGAAAATTCTGATTCGCCAGGGCAATTATCGGGAAGCAGGCAACCAGGGCCTGAAGGTATTTGATCAAAACCCGGATTTTGGACCGGAAGCGATCGATCGCCTTATGAAGCTGGAGCATGAGCACGGGGATATCGGTCGGCTGGTAAAAAAATTACGCAAGCTGTACGAGGCTTACCCGAGCACCAGCCTGTTGCTGGCTCTGGTAGAATCGGTTGAACGAGTTTCCGGTCGCCCTGCCGCTATTGATCTGCTGCGCCAGGAACTGGAGATACGCCCCAGCGTAAGGGCTCTCTTGCGGCTGGTGGAAATGGCAGGCTATGAAAAGGGCATGACGACCGATGAAGGCCGGCTGGTTAGCCGTATCGGTGTTCTGATACTTGCAAACAGGCCGGTTTACCGCTGTGTAAGCTGCGGTTTTTCCGGTCAGCAACTGCACTGGCTGTGCCCAAGCTGCAAACAATGGGAAACCGTTCGCCCGATTCAGGGCGTTGAAGCTGAATAAGATTGTTCAAGGTTCTCCATTACCTACACTCTATTACCGACATCCCCGTAGGACATTTTAACGTGCAAACTTCTAGCGACCCCAAGATCATCGTGGCCCTCGATTTTCCGTCTGCAACCCCGGCACTGGAGCTGGTAGACAAACTCGACCCTGAAAAATGCCGGCTGAAGGTGGGCAAAGAACTCTTTACCCGTTCCGGTCCGCAGCTTGTTGAGAACTTGCACCGGAAGGGCTTTGACGTGTTTCTGGATCTGAAATTCCACGACATCCCCAATACGGCTTCAGCGGCCGTGGCTGCGGCTGCGGACCTGGGCGTCTGGATGGTGAACGTGCACGCCTCGGGCGGCGGAAAAATGATGCTGGCCTGCCGGGAGCGGCTGGATACCTTTGGCGCGGACAAACCTTTGCTGATCGCCGTGACGGTTCTCACCAGCATGGGCGCTGAAGATCTCGCCGGAATCGGTATAACCGATTCACCGGAAGCCCAGGTGTCGCGACTGGCAACACTAACCCGAAACTGTGGCCTGGACGGCGTAGTCTGCTCCGCACAGGAAGCCCCAAAACTCAAAGCAGAGCAGGGCATCGACTTCAAGCTGGTCACCCCCGGAATCCGTCCCTTAACCGCCGGAAAAGACGACCAGCAGCGCATCATGACCCCCAGCGACGCCCTCAAGGCGGGCTCCGACTACCTGGTTATAGGCCGGCCTATAACCCAGGCGGCTGATCCTCTGGCGGCGCTTGAGGCTATTCATGCTGAGGTTATGGGGCTTTAGTTTGGTTTTCTTGGTCTTGCTATGACCCTAGCCTTGTGGCTTTGGTGCAGGGAATGGTGGGGGCACCCTCCCAAAAACCGCTACGAGCACGTCCATGTGCGCTTGTCTTCG
>JACDJA010000983.1_pt1 | contig 26622 bp, 22 predicted proteins | sample 7449241 | NCBI WGS metagenome assembly JACDJA01 (sample SAMN14253289, study PRJNA609438) | sludge metagenome | isolation source: initial anaerobic sludge | collected 2018-12-20 | reverse complement strand
TCTTATCTGCGCGGGGCTTCGCTGCGTAATACCACATTGGTCGAGGCCAATCTGCGGGGCACAATTCTGACAAAGGCCCATCTCAGCGGCGCAAACCTCCAGAATGCTGACCTGGGAGACGCCAACTTGTCCGGTGCGGACCTGAGCCAGGCCAATTTGACAGGTGTCAATCTCAAAGGCGCCAAGCTCAATGGGGCCAATCTGACAGGCGCTATCCTTGATGGAGCAGACCTCAGCCTGGCAAACCTCAACAAGGCCAACCTCACCGGCGCGATCATCGGCAGCGCCAATCTGAGCGGCGCGAATCTTGCTGCCGCAACCCTCGTTGGCGCGAAGCTCAATGGTTCCATTCTGGGCGGATCAATCCTCAGTGAAGCTGATTTGTCCGACGCCGAATTGCGTGAGGCCAATCTGAATCTGGCAAACTTGCGCGGCGCGACGATGAATCAGGCGATTATCACCGGCGCCAATCTGCGAGATGCCATTATGGGACGCGTGTCGATGAGCGGCGCCGATCTGACCGGGAGTGATTTGAGTCGGGCTAATCTGAGTATTGCCAATCTCAATCGAGCCATTTTGAATCGGGCTAACCTGGAAGAAGCAGGCCTGAGCGGCGCCGACATGCGCGCAGCGCAGCTGAGGGGCGCGATCCTGCGTGGAGCAATCCTGCGTGGGGCAATTCTGGGCGACGCGGACCTGAGCCGAGCAGACCTGACCCGGGCTAATTTACGTTGGGCCAACCTGAATAACGCCAACCTGACAGGCGCCGATCTAACGGAAGTTGACTTAACGGATGCGGAAGTATCCCCCCAAACGCTCTCCCGCGCGCGTTCCGTCAGCAAGGTCGATCGGCCCGACACATCACACTTCGAATCGGCGCCGGCAGTCATTCCCCCCACGCAATCCGGACCACTGCCGTCGCCCCGGAATCCAAGCTATCAGCGACCGACGACCACCGGGCGAGCGAGTCAGCCCGACAAGCCTCAGACTGAGCAGAAGCCGGCCAAGGCCGAGTGAGTTGCTTGGGCGACAATAACGTCTAATTCCACGCCAGGCTACTTCGTGTCCGCCAATACACGTCGGCCGGTTCCACCAATTCGGCCAACCGGGCTTCCAATTCTTCAGTCCATGCAACTTTCAATGATTTGAGATTGGATAGCAGGTGGGAAGATTGGGCCGCTCCGCTGAGGACGACGTCTACCCATGGCCGGGCCAGGACGGCCGCCAGCGCGATCGCATCTATGGTCGTGTTCGCTTCCTCGGCCGTCTGTTGCAAAAGCCGGAGTCGGGGCGCGAATGCGGGATCGTGATTCCGATCCGTCAGGCGACCATTGGCCAAAGCCTCCTTGATGATGACGCCCATCCCTGCGTCGTGAGCTTCTCTCAGCGCGTCGGCAGCCTCTCGAGAGAGCAGGTTCCACGTCGCCTGCACGGAACGAAACAGAGGCAAGCCATTGATCGTTATCTCGATAGCTTTCCGTAGCGTGTCCGACTGATTCGGGCCACTCAGCGAAAGCCCGATGACGAGACCGTCATCCCGCAACTCCGCCAGCCGGTTCAATACGCCCTGATTATCGAGCACGCTGCTATCGAGTGTGGCGGAGTGGATCTGATAGATCCCCAGATAATCCCCCAAAAGCGAGCGACTTTCGTTAATTTGTCGATCGAGGACCGGCAGGCTGTGGTCCTTTATCTCGTGTTTTTCCGCGCTTATCTGCCATCCGGCCGTGTAGGTATAGCCCCACTTGGAACCGATGACGACGGTCGCCGGATCGATTTGGCGGCTCTGGAGCCATGAGGAGAGAAATGCTTCGGCTCGTCCGTATGATCGCGCCGCATCAAAGTAGCGTATCCCCCGCGACCAGGCGACATCCAGCACCAGATGGGCATGAGCTTCCATGGCCGTCACGTTGTACTCGTGCTGCAAATCAATGGCGTGACCGAGGTTGATGTAGCCCGGCCGCCCCAGAGCTGCTAATCCCAGGCCAATTGGTGTCACCGCCAGGTCTGTGTGATTAAACGGTTTTTCCTTCACAATTCCTTCTTGTCGTCGTACCGGTTTTTTCTATTGCCGGCCGAGCTATAGGTGCTTCGTTGGATATTCATTATTCAGGGCTTGTTGTAGATGGTTGGGAGGTATGCTCTTCCATCCACTCACAAATACGGCGTTCCAGCATTCCATATCCGGTGCGTCTGATCTCCAACGGAAGCGTCAGCACCCGGGCGATCTCTTGCGCCTTTGGTATCAGGTCGTCGCTATCTCCCTGTGTCATATAGACAAGGCGACGATAATTGCGGAAGTATTCTTCGATCAGTTGCGGATAGCGATCCAATCCCAATCCATGCCAGACCGTCCCGCGAAAGCCGCGCACGAGAAAGTCCGTCAGGAAAAAGGTGCCCGGCTCTTCATCCATTAGCTCATCAAAGAGCACACCGCCATACATCTCATAGCAGTGCGGCCCTTCGATTCGGCTCAATCCATGCCGACCGAGAAATTCATCCAGCGCGCCACGCGAGCCGCAATCGCCGTAGACTACAAGGACGTCATCGTATTGGCGCCGAATAGCGAGATACTTCTGCTCCACGTGGGGGGCTATCCGATCCGGGTACATGTGGTCGATGGCCGGTACACCGTATACGTCGACATGCCACCCGTGCCTTTGAATGATCGCCAGCACTTCACGAGCGAGTGCGCCGCAGATGATAAAGGCAATTTTCATGAGGGTAGTGATGTAGGGTGTACCCCGATCATGGCTGCGCGTCGGGACTGAATGATCTCAACCAGTTGATTGGTATGCTCGATGTCATGATCGACCAGATCCTGAATCAGGAAGCGCAGGGTCCTTCGTCCTTTCGTCTCGTGGATGGCAGCCCGTTGCCATTCTCCCGGCGTAAGGCGGCACAACATTTCCAGCGTCGCCTCACGCGCGTGCGAAAACGTATCACCCATCCGGGAGAGCGATGGCCCCGCTTCTCGCGGCGCATTAGGGTGGATATAGGACAGGACAGGTTCATGTTCGGCCAGTACGCGCTGCAGCCGGGTCACATAGGCGCGCTCGACGTCAATGAGGTGGCTGACCACATCCGCAGGTGACCAGGCGTCGGCGCTTGCCTTCCAATCGGATGCTTCATCATCGAGCGGTCGAACAAGCCGCCGAATGTCGGCCGGCGTGGAGGCAAGGGCTTGCAAAAGAACGGTTCGCCTGGTCATGGTGTGTCACACTGTTTGCGCATTCCATTCCGAAAAGGTCGGCATGATTGTTTGAATCCATGAAGCATGAGCAATACGCATTATACCGCCCGCCATAATCCCTCACAACCGGGCTTGCGTAACAATGATCTCATGTTATTATGACTCCCGGATGCTGCAAGCTATTCAAATGATCCACTCCGACGGTCGGTAGGTCAGGTACGGCGTTAAATAGCCGAGTATGTTCCCGAGCATGATGTCGACAAATTGTTAACTACGAACCTGCTCCTTAACCGCCGATCCGATACCCCTTTGTGTACCGCTCGATTTATCCCATCAGTGCCCTGTCTTGAGGGCCGGATTCAATTCTGGAGGAGAACACTATGAAGGTCTGGAAGACGCCCAAGAAACGAATGGAAAAAATCCACCCGGCGATTCCTGATGCCTACGAAAAGCTGGAGCAAGGGCGGATCTCGCGGCGCGAATTCATACGCTTTGCAACCTTGCTTGGCATGTCGGCGGCCACGGCGTCGATCGCTGCCGCGTGCGGCGCGCCTGCGGATATCGGCAATCAGGCAGTCGCCACTAGCGCGCCCGCCGCGGAAGCGATGCCTACCGAAGCCGGTCAGATAGCCGGCCCCCGACGCGGCGGCCGAATCACCAAGTCGATGCAACTTCAATTGCTTGACCATCCTGCCCGCCTTTCGTGGCTGGAGGGCGCAAACGTCGTGCGACAATTTGGAGAATACTTGACCGAGACGGGCAAAGACAACATCACTCGCCCCTATTTGCTGGATCGATGGGAGGCGAGTGAAGACGTCAAGACCTGGGATCTGTATCTCAAGCAGGGTATCACATTTAACAATGGCGACACGCTGACAGCCGACGATGTGATATTCACCTTCGGAGAGTGGCTCAACCCTGATGTCGGTTCGTCGATGCTCGGCTTGCTCTCCTACCTGCGAGGCATTCAGGACGTGGAAAAGGTGGACGATTATCATGTACGTCTCCACCTTCAGGCGCCCAATATCGGCGTGCCGGAGCATCTCTTCCACTACCCGGCGATCGTTCTCCACCGCTCCTTCGGCGGCGACATCGTTCGCGAACCAATCGGTACAGGCGCGTTCCTCTTGCAGGAATATGCGGAAGGACAGCGCGCCGTGTTTCGTCGTCGCGAAGATTATTGGCGCATGGGCGCAGATGGCCTTTCGCTCCCATATCTGGATGAGATCATTTACGTCTCCACCGATAAGGATGCCGGCATGGCTGCCCTGCAATCCGGTCAGGTCGATTCGATGTACGATCCGCGCCCGTCGGATTGGCAAGTACTCAAGGATGTGCCCGGGCTGGTGACGCGAGCCGTCAGCACGGCCCAGTCGCTGATTCTGCGCATGCGCGTCGATCTGGAGCCGTGGGATGATAATCGGGTACGCTCGGCGCTGAAGATGTCTCAGGATCGGGAGCGGATTTTGCAGCTCTCCTACTTCGGAGAGGGTGAGTTATCCATCGATGCCCACGTCGCGCCGATTCATCCCGAATACTGCGGCCGGCCAATTCCGGCCTACGATCCCGATGGCGCACGAGCGCTGATGGAAGAGTATGCGGCCGAGAAAGGCATTGAATTACCGATCAAGGTTGTCCTGTCCACCAAGAACGATCAGAATGAGCCTGAGATAGCCCAGGCGCTGAAGGAGCAGGCATTACCGGCCGGGTTTGACATTGAGCTTGACATCACCGGGCCGGATGGCTATTGGGATCGCTGGACGGAGGTTCCGTTGGGGATCACGGCGTGGACCCACCGGCCGCTCGGCACGATGGTGCTATCGTTGGCTTACGTCCAGGAAGCCATCGGGGCGTGGAATGAAACGCGCTGGTCGGATGAGGAATTCGAGACATTACTACGGCAGGCAGAAGCGACGCTCGACGTGGAAGCGCGCCGCGAAATCATGTGCCGGATCGAGGACATCATGCAAGAGCGAGGCCCGATCGGCAATAGTTACTGGAAAAACGTCTGGAACATCACCCATGAACGCTTTGTGGGGATTGAAGCGCATCCCACAGCATACGATTTCTTCTACGAAGTGTACGACAACACGCTCCAGAGCTGAGGCAGAATTTGAAATGTATCGGTCTGTTCGGGCATCAGGCCGATACATTTGTTATATGCAGTTCTTCCTTGATTGCCGCCCAAAGGAGGCTTCGTGATGGCGCGCTTTCTTTTGCGTAGCATCGTCTCCACCTTCATCACAATGTTCCTCGTCTCAGTACTGCTGTGGATTTTGCTCGACATCGGCGCCGGCGACGTGACTGTGAAGATATTGGGTGTGTTTTCCACGCCGGAACAGCGAGCGTCCTATCGTGCCCAACTGGGCCTTGACGCGCCGGCCTGGCAACGTTACCTGGATTGGCTGGCCGGTTCGGATTGGCGCGCCGAATCACGGGTGGGTCTGCCGCTGGTTACCACGCGGAATCAGATCACCGGGGAGCAGGTATGGTGGGCCGAGGTTGATGGAGAGCCGACACAATGGAGACTGGAGGACGACAAACTGGTCGCCCGGCAACTCCAGACGGACGGGACAATAGCAACCGTAGTGATCGATGTTAAATGGTCAAGAGATGGGGACGGCGAGGAATATTTTTGGGGCGTCGATGACAAGAATAACGCCGTGAAATGGGTCCGTGGCCAGGGGGCCGAGGTGTGGGTATTAACTAAATCCGGCATGCGCAGGGAAGGCAATGGCCCTCAGCAATATATCCCCCTGCGAAAAGGGTTGTTGCGGGGCGATGCGGGGATGTCTTTGCAAACGGGTCGTCCCGTCTCGGCCACTCTCTTTGGGCGCTTGCGTAACTCCGTGGTGCTGGCGGCGGCCGCTTTCACCGTCGTCATGCCTTTAGCTTTATTTCTCGGCATCGTTGCTGCGGTCAATGAGGGGAGGGTGGCCGATCGAACGATCTCAATTGTGGGGTTGACACTGTCGGCAACACCGGAGTTTGTCGTAGGTATATTTCTGATCCTGATATTCGGCATTTGGCTCAAGGCTGTACCCGCAGTCGCCATCTTCACTTCGCCGAATGCCATATTCGAGGACCCTCGCTTGCTGATCCTGCCCGTCATGACACTGACGGCCGTGGAATTGGGCTATGTGGCCCGGATGACTCGCGCCAGCATGGTCGAGGTGATGGATATGCCTTATATTCGCGCCGCGATTATTAAGGGTATGCCTCGTAACCGCGTTGTTTTCCGGCATGCTGTTCGCAATGCCTTGCTGGCGCCGATTACGATTATCATGCTACATGTGAACTGGCTGATCGGTGGTCTTGTCGTCGTTGAAGTAATTTTCGGCTATCCGGGCCTTGGCCAATACATCTATGACGCGGCCATATTTGGCGATTTCAACGCGATTGAAGCCGCAACCATGATCCTGGTTGTAGTGGCGGTCGGCACGCGCCTGCTGGGCGATTTTGCTTATACCCTGCTTAACCCGCGCATTCGGTATGCGTAATTGGTAACTTATGGCTTCCGCACCACCTGTTACAACGGCAGACTCGGGCGGTCCGCTCGGTCGAATGCGCGCCACGTTGGGCATCCTGTTTGAATCACATATCGCCATAATTGGACTGGCGATAGTACTCTTTTGGTTTGCCGTTGGCTTGGTCTCCCTCTTTTGGACACCATATCCCCCCAATGCATCCCTGTTTGCGCAGAACCTGCCGCCGAATTCGGTGAACTTGCTTGGTACGGATCACCTGGGGCGCGATACACTGTCCCGCTTGATGGTCGGGACTCAAGTCGTCTTGCTGAAGACCCGCATCCCGGCCGGCGATAATACATTCTCAATACCGGGCGGCGTTGCCATTTGGGGCGTGCTTGGCTCGCTGGTGTTGGGGACGCTTCTGGGGCAGATTGCCGGCTATCGTCGCGGTGGATGGGATCAGGGAATCATGCAAATTCTCGACGCATTTGTCGCTTTTCCCACCATTGTTCTCTACCTTGTTGTGATCGCCGCGCTGGGGCGGGGCGATCTGGTCGTTGTTTTTGCCATCACCATCACCGGCGCGCCGGGTGTAGCCCGACTGGCGCGCAGTCTGACTCTCGATATCAGCACCAGAGACTACATCAAGGCGGCCGAAACTCGCGGCGAGAGCAAATGGTACATCATGTTTCGCGAGATATTACCCAATGCGCAAGGCCCACTGCTGGTGGACGCCATGTTGCGCGTCGGTTACGCTGTCTTCGCTATCGGCACGCTGGGCTTTCTGGGGCTTGGATTGCCGCCTCCCGATCCCGACTGGGGATCGATGGTCAACGAAGCCCGGCGTTTCATGTTTTCCGCACCGTGGGGTGTGATCTGGCCGTCGCTCGCCATTTCGTCGCTGGTCGTAGGGCTGAGTCTGTTGGCGGATGGTTTGCGCGAAGAGCTGACACGGTATCAGAAGTAGAGATGTCGTCGACCTTGCCTGAGCCACGAAACGAACACCGATCCGGTGCGCCATCGGCGGCAGACCCGCGCGCGCCGGTGCTGAAAGTGGAGGGGTTAACTGTCGCCTACAGTATCCGTGGCGGTGAAGTTGAGGCCGTTCGAGATGTCTCCTTCGAGATCGCGCGCGGTGAAATCTTTGGTGTGGTGGGAGAATCGGGCTGCGGAAAGAGTACGACCGCATGGGCCATTGTAAACTTCCTGGGAGCCAACGGTTACATCAAACACGGCAGCATCAAATTCCAGGGGCAAGAGCTGATCGGCAAATCAAATGCAGAATTACGACACTTGCGCGGTAACCAAATTGCCATGGTCTACCAGGACCCGGCACAATCGCTCAACCCGTCCATGCGTTTGGGCGACCAGATGCGCGAGGTACTGACAGTACACCGGAGGATGAGCGAGAAAGAGGCGACAAAGCGATGTGTTGAGATGCTGGATCGCGTCTACATGCCTGACCCCACCGGTATTCTGATGCGATACCCACATCAGGTTTCCGGCGGGCAACAGCAGCGCGTGGTCATTGCAATGGCCCTGTTAAATGATCCGGCGCTGCTCATTATGGATGAACCGACCACCGCGTTGGATGTTACTGTCGAGGCGGCTGTACTGGACCTGATCGGCGAGTTACGGCGCGATTTTGACACAGCCATTATGTTCATCAGCCACAATCTGGGCGTGATCGCGCGCATCTGCAACCGCGTGGGTGTGATGTATGCCGGCGAACTGGTGGAGCGCACTGCGATCGAAGAACTGTTTGTCCAACCGCAGCATCCCTATACTCAGGGATTACTTCGTTGTTTGCCTCGACTGAGCGCGGACAAGACAACCGGCGCCCTGTATCCCATTCGCGGGCATGTCCCTCCGCCAGACCGGCGGCCGATCGGCTGTGCCTTTTCCTCGCGCTGCGATTACGTTCGCGACCGGTGCCGCGAGTATCGGCCCGAATTGCGTCTTCTCGATAATGGGACATTTGTTCGCTGCCACTACGCAGAGGAAATTGATCCTGCTCGCTGGATTCCGCCGAGCGATATCAAGGTCGTGGCGCCGGGTGTGCGCGACGAGGGGGAGGGAGCGCCGGCCATTCTGGAGGTAACGGGTCTCAGGAAATATTATTCCACTCAAGGCAATTCAATAAGGGATGTATTGGGGCGGGGCGAAGAGCGCGTCGTAAAGGCTCTGGAGAGTGTTACGTTTCGTTTGCCGGAGGGCAAGACGCTCGGCATAGTGGGAGAGTCGGGCAGCGGCAAGAGCACGTTGGTGAAAACCATCATTGGCCTGGAGAACAGCACGGCAGGCCATGCTGAATTCATGGGATTTGACATCACCGATGATTTGTCCAGTCGCACTATTGATCTGATAAAAGAAATGCAGATGGTGTTCCAGAACCCGGATTCAACGATGAACCCTTTCTACCCGGTGGGTCATCAGATTGCCCGACCGCTGGAACGGTTCGGTGTTGTGCCAAAGAATAACGTCCGCGCAGAGGTTGTCAGGCTCCTTGAGGCAGTACGGCTGAGCGAGAGCTACTACGATCGGCTGCCCCGACAGTTGAGTGGCGGGGAGAAACAACGGGTCGGGATTGCCCGAGCACTTGCCGGTCATCCCAAGCTGATACTGTGTGATGAGCCAATTAGCGCTCTGGATGTTTCCGTGCAGGCAGCCCTGATTAACCTCCTGATCGATGTGCAGCAAGCGAATGGCACGACTATGGTCTTCATTGCCCACGATCTTAGCGTTGTACGCTTTCTGTCTGATCAAGTTGCGGTCATGTATCTGGGCCAAATTGTCGAGATTGGGCCGGTTGAAGCCGTCTACATGCCGCCTTACCATCCCTACACTGAAGCACTGCTGTCGGCCGTGCCGATTCCCAGCCCGACTGCGCCTCAGCACCCTATCCGCCTGGAAGGAGTCGTGCCCAGCGCCGTCAATCCACCAGACGGCTGTCGATTCCACACGCGCTGCCCGCGCCGTTCCTTGTTGCCGGATGGTGGGGCCATTTGTGAGCAAGTAGAGCCGCCCTGGCAAGTGGGGAGCGATGGCCATCACATCCTGTGTCATATCCCTATTGAAATACTTGAGGCCTTCGATCCGGTTATCACATCGTAATTTTCGTGTAGCGGTCAATCAACTCCCATTTGAGATAATCCCTACAGGGGAGGGGCTACAGCGCATCCAGAATAGAATCGTATCGAGCATCCGGGGCAAGGGGGCCATTCGGGTCGCTTAGAGCATCTTTCGGCGAGACGTCCAGATTGTCGAGCCACTCGGTGACAACCTGAACACCGAGGACGGGGGCATAGATATTACGGGTCGTTGTGACATCGGCATGCCCCAAAAATTCCTGCACTACTTCCAGCGGCATACCCGCGCGTAGCAGCTGTGTGGCACGATAATGACGAAAGTCGTGGGCCGAGAGGCTTTCATGCAGTTCAAGGGCGTTGACGGCGCGTTTTACCACGTTATGGACAGATGTGATGCTCAACCGCGCGTTTCCCGAATTGCGGCTATGGGAGATAAAGAGCGCCTGATTTGTGTCGACACGCTCTCCCAGATAAGCAATGAGTGACTCCCGCGCATAGCTCCGAATGTGGAGAGTGCGCCCCTTGTTTCCCTTGCCGACTATAGTTGCATAAGCGGCGCGGCCATTGCCGACGTTTGCCCGGTTCAGTGACACGACTTCGGAGATTCGGGCGGCCGTCGAGTAGAGCATCTTTACAATTGCGCGATTACGCAGCAGGGTCAATCGGCGATTATAGCGATCGTTCTCCGAGGGTAGGGGAAGGGAGTCGTAGTAGGCAATGATCCGCGGTATGTCCTGCCGTGCCAGGTCCAGGTCGATAACGTTCTCTGCCTGATTTCGTTCAATTTGTCGGCGAGCCATTTGTCGCTGTAGCTTACCCAATTGAACCGCCTCGGGAAGCTTGTCATAGCCATCCAGGAAGTTGAGATAACCGACAACGGCCGCCATGTAGGTTGTGACAGTTGATTTAGCGCGATTAGCAAGCAGCCAATTTCGGTAGTCAAGAATTACGTCAGTTGTCAGGCGTTCCGGCGAAAGAGGCCATTCATCGGAGCGCGTATAATTCGCCTTGCGAAAATGTTGCAGCCAGTCGGCGAAGAGACGCAGGCCGCTGCGATACGTCGATTCCGTTTTCAGGCTCTGCGCGCCGGCCTCCCGCAAGAATGCCGCTTCGTCGATCCACGACGGCTGTTCGGGAGTGACACGATCTGATATGGGTAGTTTGTTCTCGCGGTCTTTCATTTCATTGCCTCTGGGAGGAGGTGGGATGATTTTCACAGGTCTGTTGGTTCGTCGCAACAATAGATGATATCATACTTAAATTAACATACATTAGTCTATACGACAACAAACGAATGAGACTTGTATATTTATGTACAGTTGGACCTTGTCGTTCGATGGGCATTTCCGTGGAATAGGGATAGAATTCGCGAGTACGAGCTGTCCTCATCTTGTCCATGCTATTACGAAGATGGAAACCACATATGAAGGAAGTCATGAACACAACGTTGTCACTTGATCCGGGAGTTCTGGAAGCACTTGTTGGCGGTTACTATGGCGCACCATTCGACGTCCTGGGGCCCCATTTGGTGGATGGCTCTCTGGTCATTCGGACGATTCAACCCGACGCGGCCGGCGTCTCGGTAGCGATTGGTGGGGATTTGATACCGATGATACAGATTCACCCGGCCGGCCTCTTTGAGACAACCTTGAATGACGTTCGCAAAACAGGTCGCTATAACCTGGAAGTGACTTATCCTGATGGGCGATCAGCGCTATACGAAGATCCATATGCGTTCCCGCCTACGTTTACCGACTTTGATTCGCACTTAATGAGCGAAGGAACCCATTTACACATATACGAGCGGCTGGGTGCCCATTTCATTGAATTAAACGGCGTGCAGGGCGTGCTTTTTGCCGTGTGGGCGCCGAACGCCTTGCGAGTAAGCGTAGTTGGAAACTTCAACAATTGGGATGGCCGTCGTCATCCGATGCGCTTTCACCCGGCTAACGGCGTGTGGGAGCTGTTCCTCCCCGGCTTATCCCAAGGCGACATCTACAAGTACGAAATAAAGACGCGCTACGAAGGATACATAGTGAAAAAAGCCGACCCGGTAGCATTTGCATCCGAGGTTCGGCCGAATAATGCATCGGTTATCTGGGACATCAATAAATACCACTGGGATGATGAGACGTGGATGATCGAGCGGGCTGCCAGGCACGAGATAGACAAACCCATCAGTATCTACGAGCTACACCTTGGCTCGTGGCGTCGCAAGGATGGGAACGCATGGCTGACGTATCGCGATTTCATTCACGATCTGATCCCCTATGTCAAAGAGATGGGATTTACCCACATCGAACTCTTGCCGGTCACGGAACACCCGTTTGACGGCTCATGGGGCTACCAGGTTACAGGCTTCTTTGCGCCGACCAGTCGCTTCGGCACACCCGACGATTTCATGGCATTTGTCGACGCCTGTCATCAAGCCGGCTTGGGCGTGCTCATCGACTGGGTTCCCGCCCACTTCCCCACCGACGAGCATGGCCTCGGCTTTTTTGATGGTACACATCTATACGAACATGCCGACCCGCGTCAAGGGCGGCAACCCGACTGGGGTACGTACGTTTTCAATTATGGGCGAAATGAAGTAACCCAGTTCCTGATCAGCAACGCAATCTTCTGGTTGGAGAAGTACCATATCGACGGGTTGCGCGTCGATGCGGTTGCATCGATGCTCTACCTGGATTTCTCGCGCAAACCGGGCGAGTGGGTCGCCAACCGCTACGGCGGCCGCGAGAACCTTGATGCAATCGCCTTCATTCGCCGTTTCAATGAAGAATTGCACCGCCTGTTTCCATCAGCTATCACCATTGCCGAGGAATCTACTTCGTTCCCAGGCGTCACCCGATCGACCAGTGAGGGAGGGCTGGGCTTCGACTATAAATGGAACATGGGCTGGATGCATGACACGCTTCAATATTTCAAGAACGATCCCATTTATCGCTCCTACCATCACGGGACACTCACTTTCTCCCTGCTCTACGCCTTCAGCGAAAAATTCCTCCTGCCCTTCTCACATGATGAGGTTGTCCATCTCAAGCGAAGCATGCTTGATAAAATGCCCGGAGATGTGTGGCAACGGTTTGCCAATCTACGCTTGCTCTATGCTTATCAATGGAGCCACCCGGGCAAGAAGCTGCTGTTCATGGGCGGTGAGTTCGGTCAATGGCGCGAATGGAGCGAGGAGCGCAGCATCGACTGGCATCTGTTGAATGGAGACCCCAAACACGGGCAACTCCAGGCCACCCTGCGTCGCCTGAACGAGCTTTACAGGGACGAGGCAGCCTTGCACGAGGAGGAATACTCGTGGGAAGGTTTCCAGTGGGTTGATCTCCATGACTATGAACGCAGCATCCTGGCCTACGCCCGGATCGCGCCCGCCAAACAGGAAACCATCCTTATCGTTCTGAATTTCACCCCCATCGTGCGGTACAATTTCCGACTGGGAGTGCCGAAAACCGGTCAATATCAGGAGATATTCAATAGTGACGCGGCCGAGTTTGGCGGTAGTGACGTCGTCAATGGCATTGCATCCAGCATCGACACGCCGTCCCATAGCCAATCGCAATCCATCGAGATCACTCTCCCTCCATTGGCCGCCGTATTTTTCAAGCGGGTTCCGGATGAACATGAGTGATCCCGCTGAATATTACCCTCTCTTATTTAGACCGGTCCTGAAGGATTACATATGGGGCGGGCGCAACCTGGAGAGAATTCTCGGTCGGGCAATTCCCGACGGCAGGATCGCCGAAAGTTGGGAGATTGCTGCCCACGAAGATGGCGCAGCTGTCGTTATCAACGGCATTTACGCCGGTCTGCCCCTCACGGCCGTTCATGATCTGATGGGAATAAACCTCATCGGCCGTCACAACGCGTGGGCAGAGGCCAGAGGCAAGTTCCCACTGCTCGTCAAGATTCTGGATGCTACGGACAAGCTCTCGGTGCAGGTCCATCCGGATGATGAGTTCGCTCTGGCCCACGAAGGCAACGAACTGGGCAAGACGGAAATGTGGGTTATCCTGCATGCCGAACCCGGCGCAGCGCTGGTCCTTGGCCTTCAACCGGGAACGACAGCGGTTGAGTTGCGTCAGGCAATCGAGAGAGGAACTGTAGAACAATACCTGCACCTTATGCCGGTCTCAGTGGGGGATTTTGTTTGTGTACCGAGCGGCACACTTCATGCCATACTCGGCGGCGTGATGATTGCCGAAATCCAGCAGAACTCCAACACAACCTATCGGGTTTATGATTGGAATCGCACACAGAACGGCGTTGCCAGGCCGCTTCACATCGAAAAGGCATTGTCGGTCATCAACTTTGAATCGCCGGGCGGATCCGCACCGAAAGACCCGACGCTGCTGGACGAGTCAGGCGGCGTGCGCCGGTGGCTGCTGTGCCGCAACCGATACTTCACGACTGAGCGTGTCGAATTTGCTCCCGGGGCGAAGTTTTCAGGCTATCTGAATGGAGATACTCTGGAGATATGGGGAGCCATTGCCGGTTCCGTCGAGCTGGATAACGAAAGAGTTTCGGCCGTGCAATTTGCATTGCTACCGGCCGCAAGCGGCGCATATCAAGTCTACGCATCCACAGGTGCAATCTGTCTGAGAACCTATGTGGAAGGCTCGGCTTAATCAAAGTGTTGACCGTTAGCGAAGATCGCATTTATCAGAAAAAGATATGCCTGCTGGGCGAATTCGCCGTTGGGAAAACAAGCCTCATCCGCCGCTTTGTCGAGAAGCGATTTGACGAGAAATACTTGACCACGGTCGGAGTGATGGTTTCCCGCAAGAAGGTGTCGCTGCCCGCGTCGACTGTGCACCTTCTCATCTGGGACCTTGCAGGAGGGCGGGATTTCAGCCAATCGGGATATCTGACCGGCCTGGCGGGCGCTCTGTTGGTTTGCGATCTGACACGTGTTGAAACACTTGCAGCCTACCAGCGGTACGCAACCCAGGTAAGAAACGTGAACCCGAACGCGCACATCATTTTGCTGGCAAACAAATCGGATTTGACGAGCACTCGCAGCCTTCCTGATGAACAGCTTTTCCCCGTTGCCCAAGAAGTCGGCGCGCCTTTATTGATGACCAGTGCAAAAACCGGCGATCAGGTGGAGCAGGCATTCATGATGCTGGCCGAGCGATTGGTCACTCCTCCCCCTCTATAGCGCTTAACTCGTAGACCTTTACAAGGTTTTGCCGCCTCTTCAGTTGAAAGTCACCCTTTTCCTGTACCACGATCCTGTTTCCGGCGGCCGATACAGTTGACTCACTGATCAGGATACGACCCGCTGCAGCCAATGAACTGAGATGAAACGCCACATTGGTAGCATCTCCTACAACCGCGTAACGAAAGCGCTGCTGCACGCCCAAATATCCCGCAATAACGGCTCCGGTGCTGATTCCTACGCCGAATGAGACGGTCGGAAACCGAATATCAGACGACTCATTGAACGCCTGCAATCGAGCCTGGATGTCAAGCGCCGCCCTAATGGCCCGAATTGCATGATCGGGCTGATTGTCCGGAACGTTGAACACGCCCATTATCATGTCGCCAACCAGTTGCACCAGGCTACCTTCATGGGCCAGGATTGCCTCGGCTACAATGGCGAGGTAGATGTTGAGAAATTCAAGAGTGTCGGAGGGCTGAAATACCTCGGCAAACATGGTGAAGTCACGCATATCGGCGAAGAGGATCGTGGCCTCGCGAAGGAGATCGCCTCCGGGTGCCGGCAATCGCCGATCGGACATCATTTGAAGCGCAACCGATTCAGGCACAAGGCGTTTGAGGATATAGCTGAGCCGATCGTTCATAAAAGTCAGGTCGGCCGACAATAACCGCAGTTCATTTCGCTGTTGCTGCAGGAGTAGTTCCTGATGTGTTTTGCGAGTTACATCGGTTGTTATGACCAGCAGAGGATTTGTTTCATGACGCAAGCGAATGACTCGAAGGTCAAAGTAAGCCCCCTGCCCATCCGATGATGGACGATTAATATCTTCCAGAAGGAATGGGGCGTCATCGGGGTTTAACCCTTTCAGTGCTTCTTCGCTGCCAATTAATTCGGGAAACGCCTCAGTGACGAGACACCCTGTGAAATGATCGAGCGGCCAATCCAGCCAGCGCCCGGCTTGTTCACTACCGGATTGGATTATCAGATCGGGCGTCAGGAGCAAATACCCTAACTCATATGTACGAAGCGCGATGGATAATAGACCATCCTTAAGTTGTTCTTCCATAATTGAATTGCTATTAATGTCGAATAAGCCCATCGTCTGTTTGATAGATCCTTTCCATCTTATAGCCCCTTGTCATTTTTGCCGAATATGCTATTATTCATTCGCTCTCACGCCTCTAGATTGTAAATAACGAGGCTATATTTCGGAGGATTTGAATTGGCTAATACTGAATCTGCAAAGAAGCGCATCAGACAGACGGAGAAACGAACGGAGCGTAATCGTCACTACCGCGCATCGGCGCGCACGTACGTGAAGAAAGTTCGCCGGCTGATCGCTGAGAACAAGCTCGATGAGGCGGAGAAAGTTGCCCGTGATGCATACCAGACACTGGACAAGGCAGCCCGCAAAAACATCGTGCACCCGCGAAACGCGGCGCGGCGCAAGGGACGGCTGATGGCTGCCCTGTCGGCCGCACGCGCTTCTGCTCCGGCCGACAAAAGCGCGAAAAAGTAAACCGATTTTCGCCCTTATTCTTGAAATATAGAGCACCGTCCCCGGTGGCGGTGCTCTTTTTTATGTTGGTTTGATTATTGCAGGCCGAAATGCCGGCTACTCCTCGTCGGTGCCGTCGTCCGTGAATGCAGGCGCGGTGATCTCCAGGAGATATCCTTGTCCGCGTATTGTCTTCAATAGCAAGGGGCGGCTGGGATCGACTTCAATGCATTCCCTCACCCATCGAATGTGGACGTCGAGCGTTCGAGTATCACCCACAAAATCCGTCTGCCACACTATTTGCATCAACTGCCGACGAGTTAACAATTCGTTGGGGTGGCGGATGAATGTCTCCAGGAGCAAGGCTAGCTTTGGCGTCAGGGTAAACTCCCCCTTCCCCAGGACATCCACCGAACGCTTGACCCGAAAGAGCGTGATCTTGCCGTAACGAACGATCTCCTCCTTTTGCGTGTCGGCAGGTAGCAAGGCTCTGACCCGATTGAGGAGCTTGCGCGGTGAAAACGGCCGCGCCAGGTAAACATCAGCGCCGGCGCCCCTGTCTTCCTCTGCTTCCGCGGAGCGACTATGAATAATGGGGATATTCTCCGCAAACCGGCGCAGCCGACGACAGTTCCGCACGCCATTGGAGCGCATCGTTGAAGCATCAAAGACGATCAGGTCCGGATGGTTCTCTTCCAACCAATCCAGTGCCTCTGTCCCCGAATTGACAATCGAGGTGCTATAGCCGGCCTTGGTGAGCATGGATGCCAGTGATTCGCGACCGGCACTCTGACCCTCCACCAGCAAGACGAGCGGACTTAACTCCATACAATCTCCCGTGTATACAGCAGCGACTTTGATTATAGAACCTCCGGGCCGGAGGGCAACCCCCTAAACCCAACGTTTTTCACACATTTTATCTTGCGACCCCGAATGCCGGCTTGTATCATGAATGTATGCGCAATGCTGCCCGGATAATTAGCCAATGGGGGTGGGTCTTTCTGCTGTTTCTGCTGCCGTTGTTTATGTTTCCGGAGGGGGCGAGGGGCCTGGCGCTACTGGTCATTCCCTTCTTGGGGTTGATTCGCGTGTTTGCCGGGGAGCGGCTTGTGCCGGCAACGCCCTACAATGCAGCACTCCTCTTGCTGATAGTGATGCTGGGGATTGGGCTATTGACCTCCTACGATCCATCTCTGAGCGGCCCCAAAGCTGCCGGCATTCTGGTTGGTGTTGCCCTATTCTTCGCCACCGCCGAATCCAGTCGTCATACGTCTCTTTGGGGCGTTGTGGCTGCTTTCCTCGCCATAGGCGTAGTGATGGCGATAGTCGGATTATTCGGATCGGTCTGGGTTCCGCCTTTTGATTTTTTGAACGGTGCGCGGGCGCTGCTGCCCGGAGAGTCACCGGCTATGCCTGGTGCGGTTGGCGGCATGATTAATCCAAACGAATTGGCTGGAGTGCTTGGCTGGGTGGCCCCGTTGGCGTTCGCTTGCACCATTGGGATGAGCCGCCGATTGTGGCGAGATAACAAATTCGTTGTGGCGGCATTGATTGTGACGACACTGCTGCTCAGCTTCGTTCTTGTCGCCACGTCATCCCGTGGCGGCATCCTGGCACTCAGCACGGCGATTGTGATTGTCCTGGCATTTTTCATCCCACTTCGCTGGCGTCTGGTATTGATTATCGGTTTTGTGATCGGCTTGTTGATTGTTGTGTCATACGGCAGGGCCTTGCTGCAGCAGGATTTAGTGGGCGACACTTTGGGGCTAAACGGTCGTCTGGAAATATGGGCCAGAGCGTTGCTGGTAATTGAGGACTTCCCCGTCACCGGCGTCGGATTGAATGCCTTTCGACGGGTCGTTCAGGTGCTTTACCCCTTGTTTGAAGTGTCACCCGACATCGATCTGGCTCATGCCCATAATCACTTGTTCCAGGTAGCATTGGATCTGGGATTGCCGGGGCTGGTCGGCTATCTGGCGCTCTGGTTCATCAGTGCGGGGTTACTGTGGAGCACTACGGCTAATCTCAAGAAGCGAGGAGCAACGCGACACCCTTACTACTCACTGGTCGCGGGCCTTTCCGGCTCATTGGCAGCCGGTTGGATGTTTGGTCTGTTTGATGTGGTTGCCTTGGGTTCGCGCCCCGCATTTCTGTGGTGGTTGTTGCTTGGCATGACCGCGTCCGTCCATTATGCTGTCAGGTATTCCGGGGAAAAGCTGAGGCACAGCCATCTTCAGATCGGCCGCTTCCGACTTAATTCACGCGCTCGCTCGCTCGGTTCCCCCACTTTTTCCGCTCCACCCGAAAACAAGGCTTAGCCGGCGCGCTTGCGCGTTCAAAACCCGCATCGTATAATCCTGTTTCTGTAAGCGGCATTGGTGAAGTGGTATCACAGCAGCTTCCCAAGCTGTTATCACGGGTTCGAATCCCGTATGCCGCTCTCTTCTTCGTCCTCTTGGGTGCCCGGAATCTCCAGTTTGAACTGCATACCGCCAATTGCGATCACATCGCCCGCCGACAATACCACCGGATTGGTAATAACTACGTCGTTGAGTAGAGTGCCGTTTCGGCTTCCCAAATCTTCCAGCCACCATTGTGTGTCTCGCCAGGTCAGGAGCGCATGCTCGCCCGAAACGTAGGAGTCGTCCAGCACAATGGTGTTCTTGCTGGAGCGGCCGATAGTGGTGACGGGCGATAACTCCACCAGGGAGCGAATCGGTGGGATAGGTGCGCTGCTCGCCAACACTCTAAGAGCGCCGAAATTAGCGAAATGACCGGTCGATGAGAGGCGAGCAGCCCTTAAATCCCGGTAAAGGAAGTAAAGTATCGCGCCCAGAAAGGCTAATAGAATCGACGCGCTAATAATTCGAAGAAGGAACAGAATCGCTGGTTGGCTCATTCTTCCGGTTTGAGCAGTGTTGAATCCATTTCTTCCCGATCGGACGAGGCATCAATGACGCTCAAATCCTCACGCCCTTCCCCATACACCAGCAGCACATCGCTTAGCCCGATCACATCGCCCGGCCGGAGAACATGCTCCTGAACCCGCGCCCCGTTGACAAAGGTCAGCCCCTGATTGCTAACGTTATAGAGGACAAAGTACCGTTGACGCCAACGGATTTGGGCGTGATTGCGACTGACGGAAGCTACATCGAGAACGATGTCATTGTCAATTCGCCGCCCAATACGAATTAGGGGTTGATCGAGAGGGACGTGCTGCCGTCCCTGGACGATCAGGAACGCGTCGGCCGCCTTGATCGATTCACGCGTGCCGACCTCATCATCCTGTGTAGCAAATATAGCCGTTTGGGGATGATCTTCCAGCGGGTCACAAGCGGCTATCACATGAGCCGAACGGGCTTTCTCCTGCGAGCGAGGCTCCAGGTGAACGATGGGGGGATTCGTCAATTCATGGCCACGTCTTCCGGCCATCAAGACAACGTAATCGGCCACCTGTCGCTCAAGCAAAGATCGCCCCTCGCCCAGTTCATCATAATCCTCATGGCTGATATAGACAGTGAAACGATTAGGCGCCTGGCCGTCAACTGCCGGCGTATCGTAATAGCGGGCCAGATGTGAAGCGAGCTGAAACGGGTCGATTGAACCGCCGCCCAACCAGGTGAACGGCTCTTCCACGACCCGCCTGATCAGGTTTTCGACGCGCGACAATGGCGAATACCTCATAACGGCGATTATAGGAGCCTCGCCGGGCAGGGGCAATGGAAATTGCTATATCATTGATGAGCAGTATACTTTTCGTGCGATGAGTGACGAACCGATCCGATTGACCTCTTTAGCTTCTTGCGCGGGTTGAGCGTCTAAATTGTCTCCAGCGGTGCTGGAGCAAATTGTAGACCCGCTGAGAGGGATGTTCCGGGGGAGCGACTATTCCGATCTCCTGGTCGGTTTGTCTGCGGCCGATGACGCTGCTGTTTATCGTTTGAACCCTCAACAGGCCGTCATTTCGACGACGGATTTCTTCCCGCCGATTGTCGACGACCCCTATCATTTTGGAGCCATCGCCGCGGCCAATGCTCTGTCCGACATCTATGCCATGGGTGGCGAGGTGCTGTTCGCCATAAACCTGGTCGCCTTTCCCGATACGCTCGACGCTTCAATCCTGCGAGAAATCATTCGTGGCGGAGCCGAGAAAGTTGCCGAAGCGGGCGGCGTGATCGCCGGCGGACACAGCGTTAACGATAAGGAGCCGAAATACGGACTTGCCGTCACCGGCCTGGTTCACCCGGACGCCGTCAAGCACAAGAGCGGCGCGCGCGCAGGAGACGTTCTGATACTGACCAAACCGCTGGGCGTCGGCGTCATTACGACTGCCCTGAAGCGCGAGCGGGCGGCCGCTCACCACGTCGATGCCGCCGTGATGAGCATGGAGCGACTCAATCGAGACGCCGCGCGGGCTGCCGTGGCCACTGGCGCTCACGCTATGACGGACATCACCGGCTTTGGACTATTGGGTCATGCGTGCGAAATGGTTCAGGGAAGCAATATTGATTTTCGGCTTCGATTGCGGGACCTGCCCTGGCTCCCCGGCGCGTTGGATTACGGAGAGGCGGGGGCATTTCCCGGCGGTATGGACAACAACGCGCGTCATTTCGGTCAATGGGTCACGTTTGCCGAGGATATCGAGTATCTCTTCCAGGACATGCTCTATACACCCGAGACATCAGGCGGTCTCTTGATTGCACTCGCGCCCGACGTAGTACCGGATTACCTGTCTCGTGTGCCGGATGCTTCGGTTATTGGGCACGTTGTAGCCGGTTCCGGCCGTATTCAGGTTGATCGATAAAAAGGATCTTCTTAAATGAACAAAAGATTGCAGCAAGTTCGTGAACATTTGGACAATTGGCGTATTGACGGCCTGCTCATTACCAGCGCCGCCAACAGGCGCTGGCTAAGCGGTTTCACCGGTTCTGCGGGCAGGCTGCTGGTGACGCGCGATCGCGCCGTCTTCTCAACGGACTCCCGCTACTGGGAGCAGGCAGAGCATCAGGCACCGGATTTTGAGATCTTTCGCCAGGGCGACGCTAAAGATGACACCACGAAGTTTCTGCAAATGGGTGGCGCGACTCGCATCGGCATCGAAGCACGGCATATGTCCGTCGTTGGATTTAATGCTCTGAAGAAAGAAACAGCATTTCGTTGGCGAGCGCTGGCAACCACTGTTGAGCCGTTCCGAAGCATCAAATCGGTTGAAGAAATAGCCGTTATCAGGAAAGCGGCGCGTATCACGGATGAAACGGTGGCGCAGTTCCCCAGGATGGCCCGCCCGGGCATCACGGAACAAGCCTTGGCTTGGGAACTGGAAAAGTTCATGCGCGAATCGGGAGCCGACCGTCCGGGATTCGACATTATCGTCGCATCAGGCCCCAATAGTGCTTTGCCGCATCACCATCCGGGCGACAGGTCGTTGGAACTCGGGGATATGATCGTTGTTGATCTTGGCGCCGAAGTGGATGGTTATCGTAGCGATCTGACACGCACCTTCCATCTCGGCGAATCGCCCAACGACACCTTCTGGAATATCTACAACACAGTTTGGCAAGCTCAGGAAGCTGCTATCGCCGGGATTCGCTCAGGAGTCACGGGGAAAGATATTGATACACTGGCACGCGATCCGATTAATGCGGCGGGCCATAAGGAACACTTCGGACATGGCACAGGACATGGTGTGGGTCTTGAGATCCATGAAGAGCCGCGTTTCAGCATGCACGCCGAAAAAATGACCATCCCTGCCGGAGCCGTCATGACGGTGGAGCCGGGCATTTATTTGCCCGGCTACGGCGGTGTGCGAATTGAGGATCTGTTGCTTGTCACCGATAACGGTGCGGAATACCTGAGCATGGCGCCCAAAATGCCTCTCATCCCCCTGTAGCCTCATCGGGGTAGATTTCGCCCAGGAGCGGGATGAGACGCCGCCAATCATATCCGGCGGCAAACTTGGTCGCGGCCGCACCCAGCTCGGCTCGTCGTTTTGGCGCATCGAGAAGAGTCAGAATAGCTTTTCCCCATTCGTCGGGTTGCTCTGCCAGGACGATGTTCTTCCCTGATTCCACAGGAAATCCCTCTGCCCCTACCTGGGTAGAAACAACAGGCAATCCGGCAGCCATAGCTTCGATTAGTTTGAGGCGTGTGCCACTCCCTATGCGAAGCGGAACGATATAGACAGAGGCACCGGTCAGATAGGGAGCGATGTCGGGAACACGCCCGGTCACCGTGATGCCGGGCAATCCACGCAGGGTATCCAGGCGCGGGTGTGGTTTCTGGCCAACGATGGCCCAGCGTGTGTGCGGTCTTTCACGAAGGATAAGCGGCCAAACGAATTCAGCGAACCAGAGCACGCCATCCACGTTTGGCCTGTAGTCCATTTTCCCCGTGAAGACCAGATCAAATCGGTATTCGGGATCCGCGTACTCCACATGCCTGTACTGTTCCACATCAATCGTATTTGGGAGTACCGCTATCTCCTCGTGAAGAGATGGTTTCAGGTCGAGCAGCCTGGCCCGATCGATCGCGCTGACCGCGATAACCTTGTCGGCCGACCCCAACGCCCAACGTTCGAACCGAGCCAGACGGCGAACCTGGATTCCCGAATAGACGGCAGCCGGCCAACGAGCAGGTCGGCGCAGGTCGGCCGAAAGTGCGCGGCGCTGTAGTTCCGTTTCTGCGTTGTGACAGTCCAAAACAATCCGGGATTGGCCCGCGTGGTGACGTATCTCTGAAATGTAGCCGGCCAGCTCGATTCCCTCGATCTGCACCGCGTCGTAGCGATCGCGCTGTAGCGCGGACGCCAGCGCGTCGGCGAATGCATCACTGCGAAGCCTGAGCGCCACATCCGGCACGTGATTGGTCAAGAGTTGACGAAGGCGTTCTCCTTTCGTCCGCGCCGGCGCGGGGACAGGTGCGAGCACGCGACATAGAGCGGTCAACGGATCAAGCGATTGCGCACTGTCGGATTCGTCGAAGCTGAGTAGCGACACCTCATGATGAATCACCAGGGCACGCAGAAGATGGTAATTTCGCAGGCTGGTTCCCTGATGCGGCGGATAAGGCAGTTGAGGGGTCAACAACAGGATGGTCGCCATACTTCACCCCTTTTTGCCACGATAGACGGCCATCGTAGCCTCGGCCGTCTTAAGCCAACTGAACTTCCGCGCCTGTGCAAAACCTTCAGCCCGCATCCTGCCTGCCGACTCCAAATCGCTCAGAACCCCTTCGATTGCCGTCATCCACCCGTCAATATCATCAGGGTCTAATTGGATCGCTGCATCTCCGACGACCTCCGGGAGGGACCCCTTGCCCGCACACACGACCGGACAGCCGCCAAGCATGGCTTCAAGCGCGGGTAGTCCAAACCCTTCATAGTAGGAGGGAAATGCCAGCACCCCCGCGGCACGGTACAAATGAGCCAATCTGATGTCAGACACGCCGCTCAGGTGTCGCACGCAATCACCAAGGCCAAGGCGCGCTATCTCATCGAATATCTCTTCATAGAGCCAACCCTTGCTGCCAACCAGAACAAGAGGGACTTTGACACCCCGTTCCTTCCGCAGACGGTGATATGCGCGCAGTAACATCCTCAGGTTCTTACGCGGTTCCAGCGTACCCACAAAGAGAATATATCCTTCGCCAATGCCGTATTCCGCCACTGTTCGGCCAATCTCCCCCACGTCATAGTCGGCTGAAAACACCTCATCCGCCGCCAGATGAATGGTGGTGGTGCGCTCAGGCGCCACGCCCAGCAATTTGATGATGTCGTCGCGTGTGGCGTGACTATCGGCAATGATGTGGTCGGCAACGTTGACAGCCCACCCTATCTGATCGGCGTAATATCGCCGACTTTCCGCGGTGAGCATTTCAGGGAAATAGAGGAACGACAAATCATGAACTGTGATGACCCGGCGGGCAGTTACCGGAGCCGGTGGGATGAAGTCCGGGCTGTGGAATACATCAAGCCGATGGCGAACAAGCTCCACGGCTAATGCTTGTCGTTCGAACTTATGGTGGCATGGTGTAAGTAAATCGCTACGCGAAAAACGAGCACTTCCATCGGGCAGAAACGAACGTTTCTCGCCCATTTTGTGAAAGATCGTGAATTCCTCTGCTCCCGCAACCCAATTTAGCGCTTGTATCAATTGGATCGTGTAGCGGCTGATCCCACCCATTCGATAGGAAGGCAGGCGACAGTCGATGCCCATGTGCATAAATGGGATTGTATGGCGCATAAGCATTTAGGGGCAAGTTGGACTGCTGGGGTGGCGGTTAGTATAATGTCGCCATCGATCCGGCTCTCTTACGAGCCTATTGACGAGCAAATCGTCAGGAGTTGACGCGATGACCAAGAACGCGAATTCGAGACCGGCCGCCAGCGCAATGGATCAAGAGATAGGCGAACTTCGCAAGCGCCTGGAATGGCTCGACGAAGAGCGTCGAAAATCCAATCGCAAACTGGCCGAACTGGAACAGCGCAGCGTGCTTCAGGAGCGAGAGCTTGCCGGTCGCGAGCGAAGAATACAGGAATTGGAAAAACAACTGTCCCTCGTAAATGCGCAACTCTCGCGCATACCGATGGTCGATACTCAGTTATCTCAATTCAAGGACGACATCGTCAAGATGATCGGCCAATATGACAAGCGACGCATTGAGGCGGAGCGCGAGCTTGACCGATTACGGCGCGTTGAACACGAGGCCATCACCCGCGAGATCGTCGATATTCGGAAAGAATTGCCGGCCATCGGGCGCATTGAACAGGAATTACCCCTCCGCCAGGCCGAGGAAGCGCGCCTTGCCAATTTGATTGGCGTGCACCAAAACACCCTTACACAAGTGGCGTCTCAAGTGGAAAATGTCGAGAGATCGCTAACCTTCCTGGAAGAGAAAGAGAAACAGGACAGTCGTAACATCGGCGAAATACAGGCCACATTGCTGGAGATCAGCAAGCGGTGGGAGCCGATCACGAACCGACTGGAAATACTCGGCCAAAACCTGTCCAAAGTTCAGACAACAGCCCAGACAACGGGAGAAGCACAGGTTCTTCTCCGTAAAAGCATCAGCGACTGGACCGAGCAAGTGCAAATCGGAGAACACGAACGCAACCAGCGTCTGGCCGGATGGCAAAGAGCGATGGACGAGCATGAATCCGCTTTCCAGCGTTTCAATCAGGACTGGGTCAAATTTAACAATCAGTACAACGAATCTCGTACCGCGGTGGAAACCATGCGCTCGCTAAAGGTTCATCTTGAGCAGCAGCAGCGAGAGGCGAATGAGCTGGTTCGGGTCGAATCCAAGCGCATGGAATCGCGCTGGGAGCAGTTCGTTCAGGAAGACGCACGCAAGTGGAAGAACTTCGAATCGGATGCGCTTCAGCGCCTGTCGATCAACGATAGGCGGGAGCGTGAAGTTCGCGAATTGATTCAGGGGCTGGAAGACGAACTCGAGCGACTGACGACCGAACTGAACCAGCTTATCCGTGTGCAGGCCGCTCAGTCCGAGGCCATAAAAAAGTGGCCGCTCACATGGTTGGAAGAAGTGGAAAAGGCCCTGGACCAGAACCCCAACCGCCGGCGACAACCCGCGCTCGTTCCGGTGCGGGAAGAATAGCCGGGCGTTGCGCTGCCTGTCATAATGCACGTAATTGGCACGGCCGGCCACGTCGATCACGGCAAATCCACATTGGTTTATGCCTTGACCGGCATTGATCCCGATCGACTCGCCGAAGAAAAAGCGAGGGAGATGACAATCGATTTGGGGTTCGCCTGGCTGCCTCTGCGCGGCCGGGAGGTCGGCGTTGTTGATGTGCCGGGACATCGGGACTTCATCGAAAATATGCTCGCGGGCGTGGGGGGAATCGACCTGGCTCTGCTTGTCGTTGCCGCAGACGAAGGTATCATGCCCCAAACCAGAGAGCATCTGGCTATTCTCAACCTGCTTGAGGTCAGGCGCGGAGTCGTGGCACTGACAAAGAGCGACCTTGTCGACGATCCGGATTGGCTGGAGCTGGTAACACTGGAGGTTCATGACGTGCTGCAAGGTACGGCCCTGGACGGCTCGCCCGTCATCCCTGTCTCGGCCCACACAGGAGCCGGTCTCAATGTTCTGAAAGAAACACTGGCCGATGCGCTTGAAGAAGCCGGCGAGCGCCCTGATCTGGGACGACCCTACCTGCCGATCGACCGCGTATTTTC
>JACDJA010000976.1_pt1 | contig 26807 bp, 26 predicted proteins | sample 7449241 | NCBI WGS metagenome assembly JACDJA01 (sample SAMN14253289, study PRJNA609438) | sludge metagenome | isolation source: initial anaerobic sludge | collected 2018-12-20 | reverse complement strand
TTCCCGGTCGCGCCCGCCGTCATCGGCATGATCCTCGGCCCATTGGCCGAGCAGCAGTTCAGGCGCGCATTGGCGATAAGTCAGGGCGACTACACTGTCTTCTTCTCACGGCCACTATCGCTTAGCCTCCTGATCGTGGCGGCGCTGGCGTTGATAATCCCCATCGTCCTCGACGCGCGCGTCAAGCAGCAGCAGCGCTTGCAGGAACTGGACGACTAGGCTCGCTACTCCGCCGTACCGTCCTGAACGAACTTCGCGAGCTCCGTTCTCAGCTTGAACAGCGACTCGTGGTGCACGTATATCATGTGCCCCGCCTCATAGAAAGACATGCTCACGTTCGCTCGTTGTTGAGCTCCAAGGCCCGCATGCGCGAACGCGTGCAACGTAGCGTAGTAGGGCGTTGTCAGGTCGTAGTAGCCGTTAGCTACGTGCACCCTGAGGTAGGAGTTCATGCGATGGCCTTGCGCAGCATCTCCGTCAAGTTCAGGTAGCGGTTCTCGAAGTCCTTGTAACTCCAGCTCTCGTAGAGGTTCGCCGTGCGCCGCGCTGCTGACTCGGGTGCATGTCGTATCTACAATCAGTCGTGCAGGTGCACCGGCCAAGGGAGCGGCGTGAGATCAAGTTGCGCCTCATGCTGCGCTGCACATTCAGAGGCGACTGTCCCAACTGCGTGCTCGGCAAGGTCTTCGCCGGACCGCTAAGCGCGCACGAGCGCTGCCCGGTATGCGGCATGCGCTTCGACGTCGACGGCAGCAACTGGCTCAGTGTTGGAGTGCTCTGTTGCATGCTCGCGGTACTGCTCGTTGCTTTGGAGGGCGTTGGCCTTGCCGTGCTGTTCGGTTTCTTCCCGGCGCTGCAGTGGACGCTTCTGGCAAGCGGCGCCCTCGCCGTAACGGCCATGTACCGGCCGCTGCTGGGCTGGTGGATCTGGCTCGTCTGGTCCTTCGGGTTCCTCGACTTAGACGAGTGACAGGTGCAACCGCCATAGCGGGCTAGTTAGTGCCCGTGCCCCACGACCATCAGACCGGCGCTACTGGGAGGGCGGTAAGGAACATTGGCACGAGCTGCGGATCGAACTGCTTGCCCGCCTGGTTCTGGAGTTCCGTCGTCGCCTCCGCGTGCGTCCAGGCGCGCTTGTATGGCCGCTCGCTGGTCAGGGCGTCATACACGTCGACGAGGCTGAACATCCTGGCGAGAAGCGGGATCTCCTCGCTGGCGAGGTTATCTGGGTAGCCTGTGCTATCCCAACGCTCGTGGTGGCTGCGCACGACCGCTACAGTTTCGGTTGGCAGGAAGGCGATGTCGCGGATCATCTCGACGCCGTAGAGCGTGTGCTGGCGGATGGTGTCGAACTCTTCGTCAGTGAGTTTCCCTGGCTTCAGGAGGATGGAGTCTGGTACCGCGACCTTGCCGATGTCGTGTAGGTACGCGCCCCACACGAGTGCCCGGCGCTGTTCGGCGCCGAGGCCGACGGCGGTAGCGAACCGACGTGACAGGCTCACCACACGGTCAGTGTGACCGCGCGTCTCGAGGTCGCGGAACTCGAGCGCGACGCCGAGGGAGCGGAACGTCGCCTCGCGCGTTGCCCTGATCTCGTCCAAGTGATGCGAGCGCTCGAAGGCGTTCTCCAGGCGTTTGACGAACCCGCTAGCGACGTTCACGGTGTTCTCGTCCAGGGCCGCGCGGCGGTTGATGGTAGCGAACGACAAGGTATGCAGGACTTCGCCGTCGCGGTGCACCGGCAGCGCCAGCATGGATTGCACGCCCGAACTCATGTACGGTTCATGGCGGTCTTTCCAGGCGGGATAGTCGTCGACGTACAACGGCTCACCACTGGCCGCCACGTGCCCATTGACGCCTGCTCCCAGCGGTTGCGGTTCACTAACGGCATCGCTGAGCGCTTGAGTGGTGTGCCCCCGCAGTCGCTTGAAGTGGAGGAACCCGTTGCTAACGTCGGTGAACATCGCCGTATCGAACTTGAATGCACGCAGTAGGCGTTGCATGCCGTACTCGACTAGCTCGTCGGTGTCGTGAATCTTCTCGATCTCGGCACTGAACTCAGCCAGCGCCTTGTACTCGGCCACGGAGCGTTCGAGGCGAGCGCGTTCCTCGTCAAGCTCGTTCTGCATCGCGAAGTGGTCGAAGATCGCCGCTAGTTCGCCAGCAAACAGCGTCACGAAGTCGTGCTCCTGGGCGTCGAAGAGTTCTCCCACTCCTGAGCGGTGCAGGAGTAGATAAGCGACCGCCTCGTCACGTACTGTGACGGGAACACGCATAGTGGCGCCCTCACTATTGCCCAGGTCTGCGCGGCCGAGCGCGGCGGCCGTATGAGGTACGCCCTCAAGCGCTCGCGGCTCAAGCCCGAAGGTGGCGACCGCCACGAAGGTGCCATCGTCGTTTCGGAGCCAGAAAGAACCGGACTCCACGCCAGGCACCATGCCGAGTGCGGCGTCGAGGGCCTGCTGGTAGAAGTCGCCATCCACCTTGTGCCTAACCGCATGCCCGAAGAACGTCGACAGGGCGCGCCCAAACGCCGCCTCGCGCCGCACGCGCTCGGACTCGCGCGCCTCGGCAGTGACCTCAAGGGCCAAGCCAACCACGCCAACTACCTGATCAGGGCTTCTGCGTAGTGGCGTGAGGTTCACCTTGAACTCGCGCCCCGCCGCCTCGACTACCAGCTCGGCATCGACGCCCCCAAGAGCCCGCCTGTGCGCTTCCAAGACCGCGCCATCGACACGGTAAACGCGGAGAATATCGGCCACGGACTTACCCGGCTTTATGTCAAGCGCGACGCCCTCGGCCACGAGACGACCGCCGCCCCAAGATGTCAACGTCAACTCTTGGTTTATCGTCCACGTGGCGGCCGCCAACTCATGGAGCGACGTCTCGCGGCGTTCGCTGGCGGTCAGCGCGAAGTCCTTCATGGTTCATCCCCTCTTGCGTGCGCTCGTCCCACGCGCCCCCCCGGCGCGCGACCGTACAGTAAGGCCCTACACCTTACAAAAGACTCAATGTCGGGTTGGCCACACCGGCCGTGACGCATGCTGCTCAGCGACTCAACGAGGTTCCGGGTTCGGAACTACTACTGTTCGCCCCGAGGTTGGCCGCTACCCGGCGCCAGCGGCACGCTCACCCCGAAAGCGTTTCCGGCGGCCGCACCGTCGTTGCGCGGCCCGCCCCACACTTCGCCGCCCCAACGGTCGGCGATTGACCGCACGATGTAGAGTCCGAGCCCGGTGCCCTTTGAACTCCCCTGGCCGCGTGAGTGAGGTTGGAACAAGCGCGCGACGGTTACGGGGTCGAGCGCCCTGCCACGGTCGCGCACCTCAAGGCGCAACCAACCCTCGGCTTGACGACCCGTCACCTCGATGCCTTCGTTAGTTGGCCCGTGAACGGCGGCGTTCTCGATGAGGTTGGTCAGCACCTGCAAGAGCTTGTCCTCGTCGGCCAGCACCAAGGCGTTCGGCAGATCCAGCGCGACAGTCACGGCACGCTTCTCCAACACCGGCTGCAGCACGGTTACCGCGCGGTTCACGACTTCAAGTAGCGATATCCGGCGTAGCCGGGGCGGCTTCACGTCTACCGTGAGATCGTCGAGCAGGCGAGTTAGGCGATCGACCTCAGCCATAGCGCGAGGCAAGAAGCGGGCGGCCAGCGCGGGGCTCGGGTCTGCCACCAGGGCCTCAAGGATGGCCTTCACCGAGGTAACCGGAGTGCGCAGCTCGTGCGAGAGCACGGCCAGCAGCTCCCTGGCACCCTCTTCGGCGAGCCGGCGCTCCGTGACGTCGTACAGGACGAGACCGGCTGCGACTGGCACAAGTTCTAGGCGGCGGGAACGAATCTCGAGCTCCGTGCCAACGCCTGCGGCCCACGCCGCCTCCATGCGGTGGTCCCGGAACACGGCGATGAGCGGCGCTCCCTTGGCCCGCTCGCGCTCCACGTCGAGAAGGCGAGAGGCCGCCGCGTTCAAGTCGACGACCAGGCCAGCGTTGATGAGGATCACGCCCTCCTCGAGGGCGTCCCACCAGTCGCGGTAGGCGGTCACAGGTGACTGGTTGCTCACGCCGCTGGTCACCTCACTCCTTTTCTGCGCCGCCACCCAAGTCGCCAAGGCGGTAACCGCGACCCCGAACGGTCGTGATTGCGTCCTGGCCGAGCAGCGCCCTGAGTTGTGCCACGTGTTGGTCGACGGTGCGCTCCGTCCCGAAGAACGACTCGCCCCAGACCTTGTCGAGCAGCTCGCCGCGTTCGAACACGCGGCCCGGGTGCGTAACGAGGAATGCCAGGAGCTCGAACTCCCTGCGGGTAAGGGGGAGGGGCGCGTCACGCCACACGGCGTCTGCGCGGTCAAGGTCGATCACCAAGTCACCGAGCCCCAAGCGGGCAGGCGGGCGCACGCGGCGCAGCAGCGCACGCACGCGCGCGACCAACTCGGCGGCGGAGAACGGTTTGGTGAGGTAATCGTCCGCGCCGCGCTCGAGCCCCTCCACGCGCGCGGCCTCCTGCGCCCTGGCGGTCAGCATCAGTACGGGTTTGGCCGGGTGCGGGCCAGTGCGAAGGCGCTTGAGCAAGTCGAGGCCGGACTCGCCTGGCAACATCCAGTCGAGAACCAGTAGGTCGCTGGAGGCGACGTGTGACCATGCGCTCTCTGCGCTGTCTGCCGCAACGACCTCGAAGCCTGCCTGCTCCAGGTGGTGCGTCACTAGTTCACGCACGGTCGCGTCGTCCTCGACGAGTAACAAGGTCGCGGTGCTCACCAGGTCATTGTATTGAGCGCTCGTCAGGGGAAGTTCATGACCGCCCCATCACTTCGGCCTGCTACCCTGCGTAATCATGACGACCGACTCGATGAACCCACTGGAACTGGACCTGCGCCAGATCAACGGCGCTGTCGTGCGCATGCTCAGCATGGTGCGCGAGAGCTGCGAGCTAGCGCGGCGTTCGCTCATCGGGCAGGACGTGGCGGCCGCCGAGCAGTGTGCTCGCTCCGACGACGAGATCGACAAGATCCAGGCAACGCTCGAGATGCGCATCCTCACCGTCATCGCCAGACGCCAGCCAGCCGCGAGCGACCTGCGTTTCCTTGGGGCGGCGCTGCAGGCTCTCGCGGACATCGAACGCGCGGGCGACTATGCCGAACACGTTGCCGAGGCCGGGGTGCGCTTGGCGGCGGAACCGCGCCTCAAGAAGTACCTCGACCTGGAACGCATCTTCGAGGTGCTGGCCGACATGATCGATACGACGGCCAAGGCCATCGCGGAAGCCGACGTGGCGGCGGCGCGCAGGGCCCACGCTATGGACAACGAGATCGACGACTTGTACGACCAGATCCAGCGCGAGCTGCTGACCTACATGCTGGCCGACACCGCTTCGATAGGCCGTGCAACGGAACTCGCGGCGGTGGCGCGCTTCCTTGAACGCTTAGGAGACCACATCGAGAACGTGAACGAGCACACCATCTTCTGGCTGGAAGGCAAGCGCCTCTGAGCTAACCGAAGCGGCCGGTGACGTATTGCTCCGTGCGCTCGTCGGTTGGGTTGGTGAACATGGCGTCGGTTGCGCCGGTCTCGATGACGCAGCCGTCGAGGAAGAACGACGTCACGTCGGAGATGCGGGCTGCCTGCTGCATGTTGTGTGTGACGATGATTATCGTCACATCCTGCTTCAACTGAGCAACCAACTCCTCGATGCGCCGAGTAGCCGCCGGGTCAAGTGAGCTGGTGGGCTCGTCCATCAACAACACGTCCGGCTCGACGGCCAGGGCGCGGGCGATCGACAGGCGTTGCTGCTGGCCGCCAGACAAGCGCGAGGCCGGGCTCCTCAGGCGGTCCGCCACTTCATCCCATAGGGCCGCCTGGCGCAGGCTGCGTTCGGCCGTCTCGGCTAGTTTGCGGCGGTCACGTTGGCCAACGAGCCGCTGGCCCGCGACCACGTTGTCGAATATCGACATGGTAGGGAAGGGCGTTGGCTTCTGAAACACCATGCCGATGCGGCGCCTTACGGTCACCGGGTCGACGCCGGCGGCATAGATGTCGTCACCGTCAAGCAACGCTTTCCCTGTCACCTTCACGCCACGCGTGAGGTCGTGGATGCGGTTGAGGGCCCTGAGGAACGTCGTCTTGCCGCAACCGCTCGGACCAATGAGCGCGTTGACTTTGCGGTCCTCGAACGCTAACGAGACGTCCCTGACGCCACGGCCGTTGCCGTAATCGACGGTGAGGTCGTGTGTGCGCATGCGGATGCGAGGGGTGACGGCTGGTTCGGTCATTCAATGAGCCTTCCGAGTGAGTAGGCGGCCGACGAAGAACACCACTATCACGAGGGCGAGTAGCACGATGCCCGCCACCCAGCCCATGGCGTGCCACTGCTTGTAGGGGCTGACGGCCAGGGCGTAGAGGCGTTGAGGAAGGGTGTCTGCTGCCTTGGTGAGGTACTCGAGCGGGTTCCAAGGGTCGCGGGGCAGGAAGTTGTTGCCTAACGAAGTGAGGAGGAGAGGCGCCGCCTCGCCGGCCGCGCGCGCGAAGGCGATGAGCACGCCGGTCACCAAGCCTGGCCTTGCAACTGGGAGCACCGCCGCCAGGATCACGCTCCAGCGGGGCAGGCCAAGCGCCAACCCGGCCTCGCGGATCGACCACGGCACCAGCGACAACGCGCCCTCCGTTGCGCGGGCGATGATCGGCAGCATGACGACGCTTAGGGCCAGTGCGCCAGCGAAACCCGAGAACATGCCCGTCGGCCGCACCACGAGGGTGAAGATCAACAGTCCCTTCAGGATGGCAGGCATGCCGTTCAAGGTGTCGTTCATCACCCGGAGCAGCGGGTTGAGGGGGTGCTCCTTGTACTCCGCCAGCATCAGTCCGGCGCCAACGCCGACCGGCACAGCCATGAGTAGCGCGGTCAGGTCGATGAAGAAGGTGCCGGCGATGGCTTGCGCCATGCCGGTGGGTTGACCGAACTGCGCACGCGTCGGGCCGCCGAGGTCCTTCGTGAAGAAGTCGCCGTTCAGCGCGCTTACGCCCTGGCTAACGACGTACCAGATGACGATAAGTAGGGGGACGAGTACGACCAGGCTGGCCAAGATGATGAGGCCAAGCATGACGCGGTCGCGTCGGTGACGCCGTCTGAGGCTCGTCACGACCCCTCGTTCCCAGGCACGAGGCGCCGTTGGACCCAAGCTGCGGCCAAGTTGACGATCAGGGAGATGATGAACAAGAAGAAGCCAACGGCCAAGAGGCTGTTGAGGTGCAAGTTATCGACGGCCTCCCTGAACTCGTTGACGATGATCGACGGCATGGTGGAGGCCGGCCCGAACAGCGTGAGGGGCAGGCGCACCGAGTTGCCGATGAGCATGGCAACGGCGATCGTCTCTCCAAGGGCGCGCCCGAACGACAAGACGGCTCCGGCCGTTATGCCGCCGCGCGCGTAAGGCAGCACCGCCACGCGCAGCACCTCCCAACGTGTAGCGCCGAGCCCCCAGGCGGCCTCGCGTTGCTCGCTCGGCACTAGTCGGATGGCGTCGCGGGCCAGCGCCGTGGTGTAGGGCACGATCATGAGGGCGAGGACCAGCGTGGCCGTGATCAGCCCGTACCCCGTTGGGTTTCCCAGCCAAGCGGCTTGCCCTGGCGCGTTCTCAGTTGCCCATAGGTAGATGGGACGGTAGACGTTGTCCCGCAGGGCGGGGGCGAGGACGAGGATGCCCCAGATGCCAAGTACGACGCTTGGTATGGCCGCCAGTAGGTCGACGACGTAATCGATGCCCGTCGCTAACCACCGAGGGGCGTACTCGGCGCTCAGGATGGCAAGCCCGATGGCGGGTAGGAACGAGAGGAGTAGTGCCGCGCTGCTCGTGATGAGCGTGCCGAGTATGACGGGCCAAGCGCCGAACACGCCGCTCACCGGGTCCCACTTGGTTCCGGTCAGGAAGCCGAAGAGACCGAAACGACTGAGTGGGTCGGCTGCTTCCTTGCCTAGCGTCCAGGCCATGAGGACCCCGAGGCCAACCACGACCAAGCCCAAGACGGTGAGTAGCGTGAGGAAGGCGGTGTCGCCGAAGCGACTGCCCTTGTTGGCTAGACTGCGCAACTACTGCTCCTTATGCGTTCAGGCGGTGGCGAAATCCGGTCGTCCCGGACTTCGCCACCGCGCCGAACTCGAAACGGTGCTTAAGCGGTTAGCGGAGGCCTTCGACGATGGCCGCGCCGATGTTCTCGCCCTGCCACTTGACTTGGGCTAGGCGGTCCAGGTTGCTGTCGACCGCGGCCTTCGGTAGTGGCGCGAAGTCAAGTAGCGGGCTGAACTCTTGGCCTGCCGTCGTCATCCAGGCGAGGAAGCGCACGGCTTCTTCGGCCTGAGCGCGGCTGGTGAACGCCTTGTTGGCGTCCGCGTTCTCGTAGAAGAGCGCCCACGTGAAGCCCGAGATCGGGTAGCCCTCAGGGTGGGCGGTGTTGACGATCAGGACGCGGGTGTCCTCTGGGAGCGGAACGTCGCCTGCTGCCGAGGTGGCCTCGAGGCTCGGGGCGATGACGTTGCCTGCCGCGTTGAGCATGTAGCCGTAGCTGATGTCGTTGAGAGTGGCGTAGACGAGGCTGTTGTAGCCGATGGTGCCTGGAGTGTTGTTGATCAGGCCAGCCACTCCTTCATTGCCGCTTGCGCCAACGCCGGTGGGCCACGCGACGGCCGTGCCAGCACCGACCTTGCTAGCCCATGTCGGCGAGACTGCGGAGAGGTAGCTCGTGAAGATGTTCGTGGTGCCCGAGCCATCCGCGCGGTGCACGACGTTGATGAGCATGTGCGGCAGTTCGACTCCCGGGTTGAGGGCTGCCAGGGCGGCGTCGTCCCAGGTGAGGATCTCGCCGGAGAAGATACCGGCCAAGACTTCGCCGTCGAAGATCAGCCCGGTCTCGAGGCCAGGAACGTTGAAGGTGATGACGACATCGGCAAGCGTGACGGGCAGGTTGTACGCCTCGCCGCCACTGCCTGCGCGTGCCGCAGCGAGCTGTTCGTCGTTCAGGAACGCTTCCGTTGCGCCGAAGTGGACGGTCTGGTCGATGAAGTTGCGGATGCCGCCACCAGAGCCGATCGACTGGTAGTTGACGAGGACGGCGCCGTTCGTAGCGTCACGGTAGAGGTCGGCCCACGAGGCGATGAGCGGCGCGGGGAACGAGGCGCCAGCGCCAGTGATGTCGACGCTGGTCTGCGCTGCGCCGATGCTTCCGACTGCCAGGCAGGCGGCTAGGACGAACGAAGCGAGGTTCTTGGTCATGTGAGGTTCCTTCCGAAGCTGCCGACCTGCCGCATGGTGGCGGGTGGGCGAGGGCGGGCTTGCTGCCCGCTTTCGAATGTAGAACCGCAGTGTCAGTTGCCTGTCAGCCGCGTTGGACGGCCCTGAACTATGCTGCGCCCATGCCAGATGACGCTCTAGACCTGAAATCACTTGCGCTCGAGCATTCCAGTTGCAACTTCAGTAGGAGCGGCATGGTCGCCGTTGCTCGCGGTGGCCGCATTGTGCAGTTCGAACAGTGGGGGCCGGACGGTTACGCTCCCGGCTCACAGTTCCGCGTTGCGTCCTGCACCAAGAGCTTCACGGCGCTGGCGCTGCTCGTCTTGCGCCGCGCAGGCAAGTTGAACCTCGACGATGAGGTGTCACGGCACCTGCCGGAACTCAAGGTCGTTGCGCTGGAGGGCTGGCCCGCGTTGCGAGTCAGGCACCTGTTGAGCATGTCTGGTGGTCTGGCGACCGATAACCCCTGGGGTGATAGGCAGGAGTCGATCAGCCGGCAGCAACTGGGTGCCTGGTTGCAGGCCGGGCTACGGTTGATATTCGCGCCAGGCAGCGCATATGAGTACTCGAACCTGGGCTACGCCATACTTGGCGAGCTGATAACGCGCGTGAGCGGCCAGGATTACCGCCAGTTCGTCAAGGCGCAGATTTTAGAACCGATGGGCATGTCCGACACGCGCTTCGTTGACTCCGAGCTAGACCACGTAGTGCCTAGCTACCACCGCGAGCCGTTCCTGCCTGGACAGGGGGGCGGCTGGACCCCGCATGCGCAGTCGGGGCCAGGCGCCTTCTCGCCGATCGGTGGGCTCTACTCGAGCGCGCTGGACCTGGCGACGTGGGCGAACACCTACCTCGAGATGCGAGTGCCGACCGGAGTGGGTTTCACGGCGGCCGACCTCCTTGAGGCGCAACAGCCACTCACGGAGCTGGGGAGCTCGAGGGCCGAAGCGCCGCTTCACGGGCTGGTAACGACGGGCTACGGCTACGGCCTCAAGGTCGAAGAGTACGCCCAGCACGGCAAGCTCGTGTCGCATGCTGGCGGCTACCCTGGCTTCACGGCGTACATGTGTTGGCATGAACGCTCCGGTTACGCGGTCTTCGCTTCTGACAACGGTACCCACTCCGCCGCGCCGCAACTGGCGCGTAAGGCCATGTTGCAACTGATCGCGGCGCACCGTGAACCCAAGAAGGCGCTCGCGCCCTGGCCGGAAACCACGGCCGCCGTGGCGACCCTCAACGAGTTCGTCAGGGCGGTGGCGGCTGGCGGCGCGGAATGGCAAGCGCCGAGGTTCGCTGGGCTGTTCGCGGAGAACGTCGAGCTGGACTTCCCGTTGGCGCGCCGCGTGGCGTACCTCAGGCAGGCGCTGGTCGGCGTTGGCCAACTGCGGAAGCCCGCCGCAGCTGTTGCCCCGAGATGCGACCGGCCGTGCCGCGCGGCTTGGAACCTACCGGCTGAGTTCGGGCGCCTCGAGCTGTTCGTGGAAGTCATGCCGGTGGCGCCGTACGCCCTCCAGACCTTCAGCGTCACAGCCGTCGACGGCGGCGGGCGCGTGAAGCTGTTCTGAGGGTTCGTCGCCTCCGCGGGCCCAAAAAGGGCCTTCTAGCGCGCTGTCGGCTCGTTGGGTGCGTGACGCTGCGCCCTACCTCGTGCATCGCGCATGCCGTCCTCAGTCGTAGCTGATGGTGACGCGGTTGCCGCTTGCCGCAGAGGTGAGGGCCGCGTCGAGCACCTGCGTCTCGCGCAGGCCGTCCTCGAAGTCAGGTCGGATGCGCTCACGGCGAACCACCGCGTTGACGAAGTCAGCAACGGCGTGATGGAACGAGTGCTCGTAACCGATGAGGTGCCCCGGCGGCCACCACGCGTTCATGTACGGGTGGTTGGGTTCGGTAACGATGATCGTTCGGAAGCCCTGGGCGTGACTAGGGTCGTGGCGCGAGAAGACCTGCAGCTCGTTCATGCGCTCCAAGTCGAAGACGATGCTGCCGTCAGAGCCGTAGATCTCGAAGGTGTTGTGGTTCTTACGCCCTGGTGCGAAGCGCGAGACGTCGAACGAGCCAAGCGCGCCGTTGTCGAACGTTGCGACCAAGAAGGTAGCGTCGTCTACCGTGACTTCGCCAAGCTCGCCTCTACCACCTGAACCCGCAGAGAAGGTGGCCGCGCCAGCGCCGGGCAGGGGCCGCTCCTTGACGAAAGTGGTGCTGGTGGCGCTAACGGTCCTCACTTCGCCAACCAGGTAGCGCGCCAAGTCGATCAGGTGGCTGTTCAGGTCGTGGTGAGGCCCCGAGCCAGCGCGTTCTTTGCGTAAGTGCCAGGTTAGGGGGAACGAGGGGTCCACTATCCAGTCCTGAAGGTAGGCGCTGCGCCAATGATAGATGGTCCCTACGAAGCCCTCGTCGATCAGCTGCTTGGCGAGCGCCACGGCTGGCACGCGCCGGTAGTTGTGGTTCAGATAGTGTGTAACGCCCGCGGCCTTGGCGGCCTCGAGCATCGCCCGCGCTTGAGTGCTGTCCAGCGCGAGGGGCTTCTCGCAGAAGATGTGCTTGCCGTTCTCCGCCGCGCGGATGGCGATCTCGGCGTGGAGGTCCGGTGGGGTGCAGATGTCTATGACGTCGATGTCAGGGCGTGCGACCGCGGCGCGCCAGTCAGAGGTCGTCTCCTCCCAACCCCAGCCGGAAGCGAAGTGCTTCAGAGACTCCTGATCTCGCCCGCAGGCGAGTTTCATGACGGGGGTAGTCGGCAGGTCGAAGAACCGGCCGGCGTTGCGCCACGCGTTTGAATGGGCCTTGCCCATGAAGTTGTGGCCGATGATGGCGACGTTGAGGGTGCTCACGCTCGCTGCTCCTTCTCATTCAACGCAAGTTGGTGGCGGTGCGCTCGAGGCTGGTTACGCTTCTCCGCAAGGACGAGGCGACTTAGGTGGGCTCATGGTAGAACCCGCCGGCTGTTACTACAAGCTTGGCCTTGCCGAGGTCGTCGGGAGCCGATTGGGTTCGGGCCGGCGCCCGGGCAACAGTCAACCCGATCGGGCCGCTTCAGTTCGCGAGGGCTGCGCAGCTCCTTGCCCCGCAGTAGCCGGCTTGGAGGTGAAGCTGTCAGCCACGCGATTAGCCCCCATCGCCAGCAGCACCGCACGGGGCCTGAGCATTCCGAGCAGCCGACCATCGTCACCGACGACGGCGGCAGGCAACTGGCTGTCGCCTAGCGGCTCCATGGCGTCTTCGAGGAGCATGTCCGCGGCCAGCGTCAACGCTTCCTCGCGCAACAGTTCAGCTACCGGGCGCTCCGGGTTCTGCCCGGCATCGTGGAACGAGACGGTGCCTTGGTAGCGGCCGCGGGCGTCCTGTACGAAAGCGGCGAGGCCGTTGCTGGCGAGCAGCCGGTTGGTTACGTCGGATCCGCGCTGCGCCAAAGTGACGGTTACCGCGTCCTCCATGATGTGCCTGACGCGCAGCACGCGCGCGCGGTTCACGTGCTCGACGAACGCGCGGACGTAGTCCGTTGCCGGGCTCAGGACTATCCCGGCCGGAGTGCTCACCTGCACGAGGCGGCCATGATTGAGGATCGCAACGCGGTCACCGAGGCGCAGGGCCTCGTCAAGGTCGTGAGTGATGAAGACGATGGTCTTCCTGAGGTCCCGCTGGATGCGCATGAGCTCGTCTTGCATCTCGCGGCGAATCAGCGGGTCGAGTGCGCTGAACGCTTCGTCCATGAGGAGCACGTCCGGGTCGGTGGCCAGGGCGCGGGCGAGTCCGACACGCTGCTGCATGCCGCCAGATAGCGCCTGTGGCCTGGAGTGCTCATAACCGGAGAGACCAACGACTTCGATCCAATGCCCGGCCCGCTCGAGGCGTTCCTCCTTGCCCACGTTCCGGACGCGCAGTCCGAAGGCGACGTTCTCGAGCACCGTGCGGTGGGGCAGCAGTCCGAAGCGCTGGAAGACCATCCCGAAACGCCGCCGCCTGGCGTCACGCAGCCCGTGAGCGTCGAGCGCGAGCACGTCGACGTCGCCGACGGAGATGCTGCCTGCCGTTGGCTCTATCAAACGGTTGAGGCAGCGTACGAGCGTCGACTTGCCGCTGCCTGACAGCCCCATGACGACGAAGGTCTCGCCGCGTTCGATGTCTAGGGAGATGTCGTACAGCCCGACGGTGTGGCCGGTCTGCTGGAGGACTTCCTCCTTGCTGCGCTCTTCGCTGAGTTGAGGCAGGATGCTCGCGGCTTGCGGGCCGAAGACCTTGCTGAGGTTGCGGATCTCTATGAACGCCATGTCAGCCCGCTCTCTCGCCCGTTTCCATGCGCTTGCCGTAGCCGGCCGTCACGCGGTCCATGATGATCGCGAGGATGACGATCGCGAGGCCTGCCTCCAACCCGAGGCCGACGTCGCCTCGCTGCAGGCTGCGCAGGACCTCTTGACCGAGCCCGCGGGCGCCGATCATCGAAGCCACCACGACCATGGCTAGCGCCATCATGATCGTCTGGTTTATGCCGGCCATGATGGTGGGAACCGCGAGCGGCACGCGCACCCACCACAGGAGTTGCCGCTCGGACGCCCCGAAGGAGTCTGCGGCCTCGACGACTTCTTCGTCGACGAGGCGCAGGCCGAGGTCAGTCAAGCGTATGACGGGCGGTGCGGCATAGATGAAGGTGGCGAAGATCGCGGCCACGTTGCCGAGGCCGAAGAACATGACCACCGGCACGAGGTAAACGAAGCTTGGCATGGTCTGCATGGCGTCTAGCACGGGCTGGACCCAGCGTTTGAGCCGGTCGCTGCGCGCCAACGCTATGCCGATGGGAATGCCGATCAGCACGGTCGCCGAGGTAGCGACCACCATGATGGCGAGCGTGGTCACGAGCTGCGGCCACAGGCCGAACGCGCCGACGAGCACCAGAAGTCCAGCTAGCAGGGCCGCCGGTGCGACGCGCTTGCCGCTGGCGTGCCACACGAGCAGGCCGACGAGAATCACTACCGACCACCACGGTAGCCAGTTGAGGAAACGTTCGACTTGCACGAGCACGAAGAGGAGGCTGTCCGTGATGCCGCGGAAGAAGTCGCCGTAATTCGCGACGAGCCAGTTGACGAAGGAGTTCGTCCACTCCCTCAGTGGGACGCGCCAGCCTGCCGGAAAGCTGCCTGTTAGTAGGTTTCCCATCGCTCAGGGCCTACTTCAGCGCGGTCTTCACGCGCTCTGCAACGGCCGGGTCCAGCCCAGCGGTTTCGAGCCAGCCAGTCCACTCGTCTGGTGCGGTTTGGAGGAAGTGCAGGGCGGCTTCTTTCGGGGTGGCGTCCGTCTCCTGCATATGAGCGAGGACCTTGTTGATCATGGCGGATGGCGTGTCGATGGCGTTGAGGAAGGCGACCACCTCGGCGGGGACTTCGTCCTTGAAGCTCTTCCCGAGGGCGATCACGGCGGTGGAAGCCGGGTAGCTGCAGGCCTCGGTGGCATCCTGCGGAGTCTGGACGTTAGCTTCGATCTCGGCCCAGCAGGCGTCGGTGTAAGGAGGTTCCTCGAGGCGGATCATGTCCAGCTTGCCGAGGACCCAGGTAGGGCTCCAGTAGTACCCGAGCCAAGCGTCGCCGCGAAGGTAGGCGCTCTCCATCGAGGCCGCCAGGGCGATGGCCGTTCCGGGGAGGAAGTTCGTGAAGCCGTCGGAGAGCCCGTAGGCGGCGAGCTTGACGTTGTTCAGCTCCTCGCAGCGCCAACCGATGATGCAGTTATAGAAGCGGCCCTTGTTTGGCTGTTCCGGGTCGCGGAAGAGGCTCGCGTACTTGGGTAGGTCGGCAACGCTCCTAAGGTCTGGAGCCGTGGCTGCTATGCCGCGGTCGGCGTCACCCTCCACCATGTAGCGCGGGACGTAGAAGCCCTGGATGGCGTCATCGAACACCGCATCCAGCTCGAGAACGTCACCAGCGGCAACGGCCGGCGCCCAGAAGTCGGGAACGTTGTCAAGCCAGACTTCCATCACGACGTCGATGTCGCCGCGAACGGCGCCGCGGTACATGGGGACGGTAGACCCTGGGATCGAATCCGTTGCGCAGCCGAAACCCTCCTCGAGAACGAAGCGAGCGATGTTGTTCAGGACCTGAGCGCTGTCCCAGTCGAGTTCGGCGAAGACTATGGGCTTGTCGTAACCGCCGCAGGTAGCTTCCTGGGCGCTGGCGAAGCTTCCGATGAACAGCGTTAGGGCGAGGAGGCCCGCGACGAGCGGGCGCGTGAACGACTTGGCGTCGTGTGGCATGAGTGATCCTTTCAGAACTGACAAGGACGGTACACGCGAGAACGTGCGTCTAGGGGTGCCGATCCCGGACCCGCTCGACGTTAGTTGCTTCGTTAACTGGCGACCTCAGGCACGTCGAAATCGGGAGTCGGGAGACTCGGGACGGCGGTCGCCGGGAAGCGTTCGGCACGTAATGGACAGCGAATATTGACGCAGGGTGCACCGAAACGTTGGGGCGGGCGCGACTCTAGGCGGCCTGTTCAGTAAGCCGGGAGTCGGCGCGGACGCTCACTGGTATAGCACAGTGCGCCGTTAAGGCGCTCGCTCGAGCTCTGCGCCGTGCGCTTGACAGGCCGGCATGTAACGCTGAGCCCAGGTGTCTATCGCGTCGATGACGCCGTGAAGTTCGCGGCCAGCCTCTGAAAGTTCATAGCGGGTCTTGGGTGGCATGGTCGACTCGACCGTCTTGATCACCAAGCCGAGGTGCTCGAGCTGCTCCAGCCTTTGGGCGAGGGTAGTAGTGTTCGCGCCGCCCACGGCGCGGCTGAGTTCATTGAAGCCGCGCGGCGCCTCTAGCAGCGCGCGAACGATGTGAAGCACCCACTTCGCCTGAAGCAACTCGATCGAGTCGTAGACGGGGCAGTGGGTGTGGTTCCCTTCAGCCGCAACGTTCATGGCGGCACTCTAGCACACATAGCACTCAGGCGACTAGCCTACTTGACATTCTAGAGCACTCGATGTTATGGTCCCATCAAGGCAGGGGCGTTGTTGAAGAACGACCGCCCCGCCACACCCAAACCACAATCAAGGAGTTCCAAGATGAGCCTAAACCTAGACACGTCTCACAGCAGCGTTGAGTTCGCAGTACGCCACATGGGCATCGCCACCGTACGCGGTCGCTTCGAGAGCTTCACCGTTCAAGCCGAGGTGGACGACAACGGTCTACCAACCTACGTTTCGGCCGAGATCGACGCCGCGAGCATCAACACCGGCAACAAGGACCGCGACGCACACCTGCGCTCGGCCGACTTCTTCACCACGGACGAGTTCCCCGTCATCAAGTTCGAGTCCACCAGCATCGTCAAGCGCGGGGACCAGGTCGTCTTCGAGGGCGGCCTGACCATCAAGGGCATCACGAAGCCCGCCACCTTCCAGGCCGAGGTCAGCGACTTCGTGAAGGACCCATGGGGCAACCAGCGCCTGATGGCGGAGGCCTCCGGCAAGATCAACCGCACCGACTGGGGCCTCACCTGGAACCAGATCCTCGAGGCCGGCTCCTTGCTCGTCAGCGAAGACGTGCGCTTCACGATGAACATCCAGCTTGTCGCGCAAGCGGAAGTGGCTGCCTGAGCAAGCGCGCGCCAACTGTCACAGCTCGGCCCGCGCCAACTGTTTGACGCCAAGCCATAAGGGCACGAACGCCGTGAGAAGCGTCAAGCCCACTAGCACGAGCAAGACCAACGCCCCCTCTGGACTAGTCCAGTAGGGGGCGTTCGGGTTTCGTAGCGCCACCCATGCTGGCCGCGCAAGCAGCAGCGTAAGCAACACCGAGTACGCCATGCCAAGCCCAACGAAGGTGAGCGCGCCAGGCGTCATCGCCAGCTCGTTCGGGTTCGTGTAACTGAAGCGCGGGTGCGACGCGCCAAGACCGACGGCCAGGCCCGTCAAGCCAACGGCGCTCAAAGCGGCAGCCAGCGGCGCGCCGAACGCCAGCGTGGGACTCAAGTCGAGGACGCGGCCGGCCGCCACCCCCAAACCCAACGCGAGCGCCACCATGAGCGGCAAGGTGAACAAGAACTTCGCAAGCACCAGGTCCCGCTTGCGGACCGGCTGGGTCTGCACGAGCCAGTAAGTACCAGCCTCGTACGACACGCTTGGGTAAGCCACGCGCAACGCAACGCCTGCCACGATGAAGCTCACGAAGGCGATGTTGAGGGCGCCGATGACGTCGCGGAACTGTTGCGTCGGCAAGTCGATCGCGGCGAGACTCACGAAGTAGACACCCGCTAGAGCCGCAAGCACGATGACTTGGCTCCACTGCTGGACGTCACGAAAGAAGACCCGCATGTCCTTGGCGATGATGGCGCCGATGGGCCCCAATCGACTGCCAAGGAACATCTCCCACGCAGGCGTTCTGTAGGAAGCGCGGGTGCGAGGCGCAGGGGTCGTGTCCAAGCTCTTCACCCAACCGCGCGAGAACGCCAAACGCGCCAGTGCGCCAGTGAGAAGCAGTCCGCCGACGGCAACGCCGACTAGGAGCAGCACGCTGATGGCAAGGCGGCCGTCCAGGGCGGCCCAACTCGCGCTGCTCGCCCAAGCAGGCGGGAGCCAACCGATCTCTAGCCGGGCGAAGGCAGCAAGGAAGCGCTCGAAGGCGTCGCTGTCCTCCGGCCTGATGCGCGCCAGCTGCTCGGGCCGCAGCGCCCTAAGCCCAAGCAAGGCAGCTGCCGCGGCGCTGATGCTAACGGCCGTTGCCACCTCGCGCACGCGGCCGGCGGGGGAGAGCCGTACCAGCAGAAGGGCAAGTAGCGCACCGAGGGTTACCGGCATGGCGTAAAGCGCGGCTGCCGCCACTGTTCCGACTAGGTAGAAGAGCGGCGGGGCATGCAGCGCGGCCCCGACGCCAACGAGCACAGGTAGCGTGAAGATCAGCGGCAGACCCGCGGTGTTGACGAAAAGCTCGAGCACCTTCATGCCGAACACGGCCGCGGTTGAGGTCGGCTGCGCCAGGAGCAGTTCGAGGTCCTCGCTGCCGTAAAGGGTGCCTATGCTCGCGATGAGCACGCTGAAGAGCACCGCCGCCATGAGCATCAAGAAGAGACCCTCGAGGCTGCGCTGCGTTACGGCAGGCGCGATGGTTCCGATCAGCGGATAGGCGTACAGCCAAGCCACCCCGAAACGCACGAGCCGGAAACCTAAGTAGGCCGCGCCGCCGACGAGGCTCAACGAGAACAGCAGCCAACTCGGGCGAGCCGCGAGTGAGCGCAGGGCGCCACGGATGCGTAAGTTGGCGAGGGTCACGCTGGCTGCTGCGCTTGGTCGTCTGCCGTGAGGCGGAGGAACAAGTCCTCGAGCGTCGCGGTGCTCGACTGCTTGGTCAAGGCCCGCAGCTCAGCCATGGTGCCTTGAGCCACCAAGCGCCCATGGTTCACGACCGCCACTCGGTCAGCGACCTCCTCGGCCACCGCCAACGTATGCGTGGTGAGGACGACAGTGCGGCCGGCGGCTGAGAGCTCACGGAAGAGCGTCTTGACCTCACGGTGGCCCTGCACGTCGAGGCCGACCATCGGTTCGTCGGTGATGAAGAGCTGCGGTTCGCCGAGCAGCGCAACGCAGAAGGCGAGCCTTTGGCGCATGCCGTGGCTGTAACTCTCGGTGAGGCTATCCGCGTGCTCCGCAAGTTTGAAGCGCAGGAGCAGCTCCTCGATGCGCGCGTTGGGGGCGGCCTGACGCCTGACACCAGCCACGTACCTGAGGAGCTCGCGCGCCGTCACCTTCGGATAGAACCACGCGCGGTCAGGAACGAACCCAACGGCGGACTTGGCAGCCTGCGGCGCGGCCAACGTATCGTGGCCAGCGACTCTGATGGTGCCGCTAGTCGGCTGGGCCAACCCTGTTATGCAGCGGATGGTCGTCGTCTTGCCTGCGCCGTTAGGCCCGAGGAGCGCGAGGACTTCACCAGGGGCGGCGGTCAGCGTTAGGTCGTCGACGGCTAACGCGCGGCCGTAACGCTTCGTGAGGTTGGCGATGCTTAACAAAGGGCACTCCCGAGGCAGATGTTAGCCACCCCGGGAGTGTTCGCGTGCTGAAGTTTGGCACAGGACGCCCGCGCCCCAGCGTTCACGGCAGCAAGTAGCGCCACTCGTCCGACATGAACTTCTCCTCGGCGAGGGCCTCCGCGCGCGCCAGCTCGTCGGCGGTCACTGGACCGTCCGTCAGTCCGTAACGCTGCTTGAACGTCGCGACCAGCCGGTCGATCACTACCTCGCGCGGGAGTTGCGTCTGCTGCCTGAGAGGGGCAACGCGCTTGTTGGCGCTCACGCTCCCCTTGTCGGAGAGCTTCTCGCGTCCGATCCGCAACACCTCGAGCATCTTCGCCGGGTTCATGTCGTAAGCCATGGTGACGTGGTGTAAGACGGCGCCGCCGCGACGCGTCTGCGCCGCGCCGCCGATCTTGCCCGCGACCGACGAGATGTCGTTGATGGGGATGTACTCAGCTTCGACGCCCAACGACCTTAGTCCCTCCAACACCCAGTCGTCCATGAACTCATACGAGTCGATGAACGACATGCCTTTGACAAGCGTGTCTGGCGCGTAGATGGAGTACGTGATGGTGTTCTCCGGCTCGACGAACATGGCGCCGCCGCCTGTGATGCGGCGCATGACCGAGATGTCGTGCTTGGTCGCGCCGACCGGGTCGACCTCGTTGCGGACGGACTGGAAGCGCCCGAGGATCACCGCGTTGCTCGACCATTCCCAGATGCGCAATGTCGGCGGCCGCTTGCCGGCCCCGACCTCGTAGGTCAGGACCTCGTCGAGTGCCATGTGGAGGTGCGGCGCCTGCGGCCCGGCGCGCACTAGGCGCCAGTCGAGCCCGTGCCAGCGCGGCCGGAACTTCGCGAAGCGGTCGTCGCTCATACGCGCTCGCGCGGGCTGCCGTCGTCGACCGCGCGCCTTACGGCTACCGCTACCGAGTTAGCGTCGAAGCCAAGCATCACGGTGTCCTCTGGCAGGCGTGAGGTTATCAGGCCCGCCAACTCGTCTGCGCTGGCGGTGGCCGGCGCACCTTCTAGCGCAGCGACGATCGCCTCGAGCGCTTCCGGGGGTTCCAGGAAGAAGTCGCCGCTCACGTGGACGTCGGTCAATGCTCCGCCTGACACGCTCAGGTCTACCACCACTAGCTTGCCGCCTGGGTGCTTGTACTCGCCGTGTAATGCCATGCCTCCGATGATAGCGCCGCGTGCCGCAGCGCACGGTTGACCGAGGTCAATGCAGAGCGCTGCACTCGGGAATAGGCTGGAAGCAACCATGGTTGATCACACGAATACCTTCACTTCCCCCGCCGTGGGTACGTTCACGGCGGTTCCGTCCGTGGTGCAGAAGTCTCGCGTTACGGTCGAAGTCAAGACTGAAACGCCGTTCCTGCCGAAGGCGGCGTTCTTCCTCATCTCCGTGGCGTCCCTCGCTGGCGCCTACTTGACCGGCAAACTTCACGGTGTAGACGGCGTCGCCCTCGCCTGGCGCTGGCTGCAGTTCTGGGGCCTTGCCTTGCCTACCGGCATGCTCGCTTGGCGGTTGTTCTACTTGCGCGGGCAGGAGTCCGGGCTCGACGTTGCCCGCGTCTCCGGCCTGCATGCCGATCTGCTCGAACGCGTCAGAAGGGTGAGCCGCTACCTAGCCCCGCTACTCGTGGCTGGCGCTGGAGCCTCGCTCTTCTTGCCGTACCTAGCTACGTGGACGGCCGTTGCCTTGACGGCAAGCAGCCTGGCGCTCGCAGTGCTGATCACGCAGGCGCACCGGAGCCGCGCCGCGGCGCTGGCGGCGTTCTTGATCGGCGCGGGCGCGTTGGGGCTGTGGGGCTGGGGTGACAGCAACGGACTAGGGTTCCTCGCCGCCGTGAGGACCGTTCACCTCTTCGCGTTCGCGGCTTGGCTGGGTGGCGCGCTCTTCAACCTCGGCGCGGCGGTTCCGGCCGGGCGCAAGAACGCCAACCTCGATGCCGTCGTAGCTGGCGCCCGCCAACTCGAGCGCTTCAGGTGGGTGGTCAGGACTTCGCTGCCCACGATCATCGTTACGGGCGTGTGGATGGCCTTACGCTACGGCGGCGTCACCAGCCCGTTCTGGCAGAGCGGTATCGGTTTGCTCGTGCCGTTCAAGCTGTTGCTCATCGTGGCGTTAGTGGTCATCTTCATCACCTGCCCCCTGTACCGGGCCTGCTCGCCGGTGCGTGGGGTGTGCAATCTCGACGATCTTGGGTCAGACGCGGGGTGACGGGCGGTGTGCGGACCACTAACGCGGCCGCGGCTGATGCCGCGGGTGGAGGCATGTTCCAGCGGTTGGATAACCGGTCCACGCCATGCTCGCTTGGCCTCTTGCGGGTAAAGGAGCGATTGGCTGGCATGCCTCTCGGCGCGACCCTCGAGGTGGTTACGCGCGATAAGTTCGCGCCTTACGAGGTGCCCGTCTGGGTCGAACGCGAGGGCCTCGAGCTCACGAGCATCAGGCACTCGGGTTTCTGGCTGTTCGGCAGCACGATCTTCCGGATCCGCAAGACGGTCGCCGTCAGGGCTCCACGCCGCAAGATCGCCTAGGAGCTCAGCGCTGGGTGGGGCTGCCAGCGGCGGCGGGGCCCGCGAGCCATTACGGTTGCGAGCTTCAGGACCTCGTCCCACTGGCGCTCCAGCACGCTCGTGGCTTGCGCCTCCGACCTGCCGAGGCGCCGCTCGTGCCTGCGTAGGCGGGCGGCCACCGCGCCCCTGTACCTCTCGGCTAGTACCAACTCACGCTTCGCGCGCGTGAGTGCGACGAACAGTACGTTGGCTTCTACGGCCTCCTCTTCGACGTTCGCGTGCCCGATCCCGAGGTTTTCAGGCCCCAAGAGGAAGGTTCGTTTCGCTTCGCGACCCTTGGCTTTGTGGATGGTGCTTAGCACCACGGCGTTGGCGGCGTCTGCTTGCTTGAACATGCGCAACGTGACCTGCTCGAGCTCGGTGTAGGTGACTACCCGGTCACGGATCAGCCCTCCGATCGCCGCGATGGCGCTGCCATGCGGGCGGCTCGCCAGGGCCTCGAGCATGAGGGCAAGGGCGCGGTGCGCATCGGCGTTGCGTTCCTGAAGCTCGCCCAGCCTAGGATCTGCGAGGTACCCGAACTCCAGGCGCCTGTTCTCCGCTTTAGCATGCCGTTGCACGACCTCGGTCGCAGCGCGTGGCAGCCGGTCCTGGTCGGGGAAGATGCGCCCGGCCAGGTCGAGCAGTTCCGCCGCTAGCTCCTCGCCCAGGACCGTGGCTGGCACGCCAGCCTCCGCCATCGCCATGGCAACGCCAAGTAGCGGCGCGTTCGTGCGAGCCATGACGAGGTCGCCTGGGCGGGCAGTGCGCGCGAGGGCCGACTCGGGTATGAAACGCACGCTGCCAGTGGCCGCACCAGGCGCGGACTCCATCTCGGGAGCGAAACGGCGGGCAAGCGCGACGTGGCGGGTAGGGCAGCGGTAGGAGACCGACAGCGGCAGAACGGTAGCCGCAGCCTGCTCCTCGATGCGCTTCAGGGAGTGCCTGTCGGCACCAGCGAAGGCGTAGATGGCCTGGCGTGGGTCGCCCACGAACAGGGCACGCGCGCCAGACGCGACCAGGCGCATGACGAGCGCTAGCGTGACGCGGCTGAGGTCCTGCGCCTCATCCACGCACACGAAGTCGTAGCGCTCGAGTTGCAGGCGCTGCACTACCGGCAGGTAGACCATGTCAGTGAAGTCGACGGAGCCGCGCGCCGCAGCCGCCGTGCCCGCCTCGAGCAGCGGGTTCAATAGTGCGTGCAGCTGGGGTAGCAGTTCAGGCATGACCGGGCTGGTCAGGCCGTAGCGCGGTAGCAGCGCGGCCACGGCCGTGAGGTCGTGCGCCGCGGTTAGCTCAAGGCGGGCGAAGTTGGCGAGCGCTGCGAGGTAAGCGGCTATGCCAGGACGCGCACTTTCGTCGACCTGGTCGCCTATGCCTGCGACTAGTTCGCGCGCCAGGCGGCGGTACTTAGACGCGTCCGGCACGGCTGCCCCAACGGCGGCATGGTGCCGCGCTAGCGCGGAGCGGCCGAGGGCATGGATGGTGGTGGCGTCCACGCTGTTGGGGAGTCGCGAGCGCAGTTCGGCCGCCGTCGAGCGGTTGAAGGCGAGGAAGCAAGCGCGCGTGCCACCGGGGAGGCGCCGAGCGACCTCGACGAGGGTGGTGGTCTTGCCGCTACCAGCGGTTGCCATCACCACCGCGTGACCACGTGAGCGCTCGACGTGCTCGAACACGGCAGCTTGATATGCGCTTGGCGCCGCGAGGCCGCTCAGTGGTCGTGCATGAGCGTCCGGAGTTGAGGCGGCTCGTTCGATCGCCACGGTAAGAACCTCCGCTCGCAGCATTTCGCGAGCGGAGGTAAAAGTCATCGGGTTGTGGCCTAGAGGTTCTAGGCAGTCGACCGAGGCGCGGCCGCGCCGGTGGCCTTAGCCTTGGTCAGTGCTGGCGGCGGCCCCCGTTACGGGCGGCGTTGGCCGTCGCGGCCGGTAGCGCCCGGGCGTCTGCCGCTCTGCTCACGGCTACCTGGACCGCGTCCGCCTTGCGGCCGGCCACTACGGGCGTCGCCCGCCTGAGGCGCGCCCGCCTGGCTGCCACTCCGGTGGTCGCGGCGTTCGCCACCACCTTGGTGGTCGGGGCGTTGGCTGGTCCCGTTCTGGCTACGGCCACTGCCTTGGCGGTCACCGCGGGGTGCGCGGTCGCTGCGGGCCGCACTGCCGCCGTCCGTTTGGCCGGACTGGCTGCCTGCTGGCCGTGGGCCGCGCTGCGAGCCACCGTTGCGCCGGGGGCCGCGGTTGCGGCTGGAGCCGCCGTACGAGGGGCGGTCGGTAGTGCCGTCCAACGCCTCGAGCTGGGCGGCTGGACCAGCGAAGCCGTCCACCGGGCGGCGCTCAATGCGCATGCGCAGGCGGCGCTCGAGCTGCCTCACGTTGTCGAGGTCGTTGACCGTGACGAACGTGAGCGCCTCCCCGGAGCGTTCCGCGCGACCAGTGCGGCCGATGCGGTGGGTGTAAGCCTCGGAGGTGTCGGGGAAATCGTAGTTGATGACGTGCGAAACGCGCGCCACGTCGATGCCCCGGGCAGCGATGTCGGTCGCCACGAGCACGTGGTAACGGCCCTTCTTGAAGCCGTCGAGAGCTTCTTGACGGCGGCGCTGTGAGAGGTTGCCCTGCAGCTCGGCCACGAAGTGGTTGGCCTTATCGAGCGTCGCGGCAAGGCGCTTCGCGCGGTGCTTCGTGCGGGTGAACACGAGGACCGAGCGGAGGTCCTTCTCTTTGAGGAGGTTCAGGAGCAGATCGGTCTTGTTGATCTCATCTACGGGGATGAGCGCGTGCTCGATCGTCTCGGCCGGAGCCACACGGTTGATGGCGACCTTGAGCGGGTCGGTGAGCAGCTCGTCCGCGAGGTAAGAAACCTCGGATGGCATGGTCGCGGAGAAGAGGAGGCGCTGGGCCTCGACCGGAACGGCCTTGAGGATCTGCCGGACGGGGGGCAGGAAGCCCATGTCGAACATGTGGTCGGCCTCGTCGAGCACGAGCGCTTCGACCTGGGTCAAGTCGGCGTTGCCGCGTTGCATGTGGTCGAGGAGTCGACCAGGGCAGGCGACGATGATGTCGGCGCGACCGCGCAAGGCTTCGATCTGAGGCTGGAAGCCAACGCCGCCATAGACGGTGGCGCTGCGCAGCCCGGTTGCCTGACCGAGGGTGCGGAACTCGTCGTTGATCTGCTCGGCAAGCTCGCGCGTTGGCGCGACTACGAGGGCGCGCACTTTGCGGCGCATGCCGCGGCCGCCGTGGCGTTGACCTTCGGGGCCGGCGCCGAGTAGTAGGCGGTGAAGGATTGGCAGCACGAAAGCGGCGGTCTTGCCGGTACCGGTCTGCGCCAGGCCAAGCACGTGGCGGCCGCTCATCGCGGCTGGGACGGTCTGCTCCTGGATGGGCGTGGGTTTCGTGTAGCCTGCGGCACGCACGCCGATGGCTACTCGCGGGTCCAACTCGAACCCGTCGAACGAGATCTCATTTTGCATTCTGTGGGGTATTCCTTCCTGGCCAACCACGAGCCAGGAACCCCCCAGGGCCAGCGGATAGCGGGGGTAACTATACGACATCGATCGCGCTCCGTAGTGATTTGGCGGACAAGCCGCCACCACCGGCTCGAAAAACGCGGCTTCAGGCAGGTCGAGTGTGCCGTTCCCCAGGGAACTCGGGCACGTCGGCGCGGCCCGCTTCTGGCATGGCGATGTCGCGCAATATGCCCGCGATCACCTGAATGGTGCGTGCCTGGTGGTTCTCGCCGTCGAACATGGCGTCGTGGTCGAGGTAACCGCCTGCGCCGTTGTGGGTCATGGGGCCCATCGGCACCTCGACGAGGCGGCCCGTGCGCTTCAGGCGGTTCCAGTACGAGTTGCGCATGATGGCCCAGCGGCCAGGGAAGAGCGCGTGCCCAAGGCCTGGAAAGGGGTCGGAGGAGCCCACCAGGTGGTAAACGCGGTCGAGGACGTTGAGTCCTGCCTCGCTTGCCATGACGCCTGCCAAGGAGACCATGGCCATCGGCGCGTCCAGTGCCCGCTTGAGGAATGGCGCGGCCGCGAGCCCGATCTGCACGCCGCCGCTGTACCCGACGATGGTGATCGGCACTCGGCTGCCTGGCTCGTAACCGGCTTGCAGCAACGAAGTCAGGATGATCTGCGCCTCACCGCGGCCGTAAACCCGCCCGTACCGCGGATCTGCCGCGACGAGCACCTGATACAAGTTGCGGATGTTGATGCTGAAGGCGAGTAGCGTGTGCCGCCCTTCGACCTTGAACTGGAACATGCGCCGCCAGAAGCGCCCCAAGAGAGGCTCCTCGAGGAGGCTAACGTTGCGCACCGAGTAGGGCATGAGGTCGCCGAGGATGACCGTGTCTGGCAGGGCCTCGGACAGTCCATCGAGCAGGCCCTGCACGTCGTCATAGTTGGGGGCGCCGACCTTGGCGATCCCGTCAAGATAGACGACGAACTGTCGCGGATGCTTGCCCTTGCCGATGGGCCGGTAAGGGCCGACGCTCTGCTCGTGCGGGTGCTCGAGTCCCTCCCCGTACCAGCCAGCCCACCAACCAAGCGCTTCTATTGGCGAGAGGAGGAGGGAGAGCAGCGCCGCGAAGACCAAGACGGCTATGAGCACGCCGATCACGTCTGGCCGCCACGCCGCCGCCTGGCGGGCTTGGGTGGTGCTAGGCCTTCGTCTGGGGCGTCATCGATGAGGTCGCGTAGTCCTCTGACGTCGGTCACGAGCTTCACCCCGGCAGCCTGCCTGCGGGCCACGCGCGCGAGCAACAACAACGGTCTACCTATCGTGCGCTGCAGGGTGATGAGCAGTAGCGCACCAACGGCGACTGCCAGGACGGCCTCCCAGGGTGCCAGCTCCAACCCTTCCGCCACGCTGAGGACGGTAGCGCCGATGCTCCAGATCCACAGGAGAACGGAAAGCGGTAGCCCGAGGTAGGGGAGGAAAACGAGGAAACCGAAGAGACGCGGCGCCTGTCCGAGCGCGACCATGCCGGC
>JACDJA010000975.1_pt1 | contig 26836 bp, 28 predicted proteins | sample 7449241 | NCBI WGS metagenome assembly JACDJA01 (sample SAMN14253289, study PRJNA609438) | sludge metagenome | isolation source: initial anaerobic sludge | collected 2018-12-20 | reverse complement strand
TTGAACTGTGGTTGCAGCAGAACGGGCTTTAGCGCTGCATCGATGAATCAGTCCGACAGTTCGATCTTGGCCGGCAATCCCGCGATCCAGTCCTTCTGTGGTTTTATCTGCACTTGTAGTCGGTAACTGATCGCTGCGTTCTGATTGTTCTGCGGCTCGCTGACGATACCGACGAGCTTTCCCTGTACCTTGGCCTGATCACTGGCTTGCCCGACCAATACATTCATTTTCTGCCCGAGTGACAGGTGTGATGCCACATCGGGAGACGTGTTTGCCACGACCAGCATTTGATCCGCTCGGGCAATGCGCAATAGGACAGGCGCATTCAGTTCGCTGGAAACCGTTTCACCCACCGCCGTATCAACACTCAAAATCCGGGCCGGATAGGGTGCCGTCAGTGTCGTTTTACCCAATTCCCACTGCCGCAAATCAGCTTTGGCGCGGGCTTCATTCAAGCGCGCCACGGCCTGTTCCTGCTTGATCAGCGCTTCCTGTCGCTCGGATTCTGAAGCTACAGTGCGATCATAAAGCTGCTGAGTTCGTTCCGCGTCCCGCTTGGCCTCGGCCGCTGCGCGCACCAGTCCCGATCGTATCGCCACGGCGGCGGCCAATCTGTCTGCAAGCGGTTTGCGATCCAATCGGAGCAATACGGTACCTTTTTCGACCTGCTGCCCCGGTTGAACCGGAATTTCGGTCACAACACCGGATACCGGCGTGGAAAGCCGGGTTACCTCGGCCCAGGCTAGGTGACCATCCAGAGTCTGCGGTTCATCCGCCGCAAAAGTGGGGTTGACCGCCCCGACAAGCGACAAAATCAGGGGCAGAAGAATCTTGGATGGGATTGCTTTTGCCATGGCTCGACTTATTGTTTTGCGCGTCATTGAATGCAAGTTCATCGTTTTGGCGTTCATTTTTTTGGCTCCGCGATAACAGATGGCGACGAGGTTAAAATCGAATCGATGGGTTGCCCTTGCATGCTTGCCAGCTCGGCCCAGTACGTTGCCAGCGCAAAGGTTGTCCGCATCCGTTCCAACTGCGCGGCAGATTCTTCAACCATTGCATCGCCAAGATCGGTCGCTTTCTCCAACTGGTACAAGGTTTGTTTGCGGGTGAAGTTGAGATCGGAATAATTCTCCAAGGCCTTGACGCGACTGATGGCGGCTTTGCGATAGACATCGATCATTTCAAGCACATTGGTCACCTGATCACGCAGGTCTGCCTCACGTGCCGCAATCTGCGCGGCAAGCCGCATTCTGTCGGCCTGTGCCTTGCCGATTTTCGAGTCGCGCAAACGCCCGTCGTACAGTGGAAAGTCGATATACACCCCCGCTCGGAACGGGTCGCGCGAACCCAGTTCCCGCTGGTAGTAATCGCCATTGACCTGCGCATAGATGGTCGGTGCATTATGATCTCGCGCGGCCCGCAATGATTGTTCAGCAGCCTCAAAACGGGCATGCAACGCCTGAAGCCCGGGGTCATCGGCCAATGCCCGCTTCATGGCCAGATCCACTTCGGGTGGCGTTCGTGCAAACAGGGAATTGAATTTGGGCGCGACCAGTTTGGAGGGGATCTTCTGGGGCGTGCCCATGAGTTCTGCCAGCTTCCTGCGGCTGATTCGACGCTCGGCATCGGCCTTGGCGCGTGCGAGGAGAACGTCCTCATATTCCCGCTGCAAGCTTGCCAGATCGTAATCGGACGCCATGCCCAGCTCTTTTCGATCCTTGGCCTTGTCAAAGCGTACATACACAATCGCCATGCGCTCATTGACAACCGTGTAGGTTTGATCGGCCAGCAGCACGCCGAAGAACGCTTTGAGAATGGCGAGGCGCTGTGCCTGCTCGACACTGAAAAGTTGCAACTGTGCACCGGTGACGCCCGATTTGGCCGCGTCAGCACGCAGGGACTGACGACCGAAGTCGAACAAACGCTGGCGGGCACTGATACCCAGCGCATTGTCGTATTGTACATTTTGATCGGTTGCCGCATTGCTGGGCTGAATGTAACGCAACCGCCCCTCGACGGAGATGGTCGGGTCATACCAACTCTGTACTTCCTGCTGATCTGCCTTGGCACCGAGCAGATCAGCCTCTGCGCCCATCACGCCATATTGCTGCTGCAACGGCACACTCAAGGCGGCCTGCAAAGTCAGGGGCATTGCGGCACCGTCGTCGGCATGCGCTCCGCCACACATTATCCCTAAGCAAACCGCCGCCCAAATCGCTGTAGCGGGTCGAAAAATCATAGTAATCCGTCCTTGCAATTAACGCTTAATCGGCCAGATGACAGTCAAGACGCAAAACGTTACTTGCTGTGCTCCTTGCGGTATTTGAAGAAGTTCATGCCCGGTTGTTTGTACGCGCCGCTGGTCACGAACTCGGCCAGGGTCAGAAATTCCTTGGCCGAGCGGGTCGGGCCGGTGAACAGGGTAGCAATCTTGCCATCCGTGTCAATGAAGGCCATGACCGGTGTGGCACGAACACGAAACTGCTTGAAGGCAAAATCTTTTTGCGAAATCGATTTACCCTGGAAATCCGTCATCATCACGTCGCCCTCGATATCGATCGATGCGGTGATGAAATGCTTTTTCATAAAGGCTTTGACGTCGGGATCGGTGAATACGGTCGTTTCCATGCGATGGCAGAAGGGGCAATCGGCCATCTGGAAAAACAGGAACACGCCGGTTTTGCCCTCGGCCTTGGCCTGTTTGAGATCGGCAGGCATATCAAAGAAAGAGTCATCCCAGAAACCATCGGCGTGTGCCGCTGGTAGCCATAAAGCCGAACCAAGGAAACTCAGGCTCAACACCAGGGCCGCCACCAGCCGACGCCCCAGAAAAACAAAACCGTCAGGTACATTGATCACCGGTTGGTCGATTCCTTCAAAAGTACTGTTCATGCGCTTACTCCTCGTCTCTTTGTTGATCCCGGTCTGACGCCGGGTTGATTCACTCAGGAATTGTTCTTGATCATCTGCATCAGTTGTTGCGCCGTGATGGCGCCAACGTGTCGCGCCACCAACTCACCCTGAGGGTTGACCAGAAAGGTGGTCGGAATCCCGGGGATATTGCCAAAAACAGAGAGTTTCTGTGGATTCATCTTAAAAATGGGGTAGCCGATTTGATGCTCCTGGGCAAACATCGATAGCTCATCGGGCGAAGCCGCCATATCAACACTCAAACCCCACACTTTGATGTGATCCTTGGCGTGCGCTTTGGCAAATGCGGCCAGTTCCGGTAATTCCTTGCGGCAGGGCGGGCACCAGGTTGCCCAGATATTGATGACGACCCAGTTTCCACGTTCGTTACTCAGTGTGTGCATCTTGCCATTGACGTCCTGGGCTGAAAACTCGAAGGGCGCGGAAAATACGGGCGATGCCAGCATCAGAAGCAACAAACCACCCAGTACACTTCGCCACACTGATGCAAATATATTCTCAACCGAAAACCAGGTGCTTTGACGCATATTTTTTCTCTCAAATTGTGTGTTGTCTCGATGGCTTTGCTATTTGCAAGCCATTGATCGGTGAGAAAGCGAATCAGATCCTATAATGACTCCATGTAAATGATTTTCCGACCAGGCATGTCAACCAAGGTCGGCAACCGGCCCGGAATTGGCTATTATGGCGGGCCTTTTGTCCGCGATACATGCAAGTTTGCACCGCGGCAACAATGAAAGGCTGCCCAGTAAAAACTACCCGGGCACGAAAATCACGCGTCTCCCTCTTTCAATTTCAGGAACATCCGTCAAGCATGACCGACATTCTCGTCCTTTATTATAGCCGTTACGGCGCCACAGCACGTCTCGCTCACCAGGCCGCTCGTGGCATCGAACAAGTGGAAGGCATGCAGGCCCGAATTCGTCGCGTCCCGGCGATAGCGGATCCTGGCGGTAACATACCAGAACCCGCCCCGGACGAACCACCCGTTGTCACGCCGCAGGACTTCGAGGAATGCGCTGGTTTACTGCTGGGCAGTCCGACTTATTTCGGCGGCATGGCGGCTGCTGTAAAACACATGCTCGACGACACCAGCCGCCAATGGTTCAAAGGCACACTGACCGGCAAGCCTGCAGGGGTATTCACCTCAACGGGCTCCATGCACGGTGGGCAGGAAACTGTTTTACTCTCGATGATTGTTCCACTGCTGCACCACGGTATGCTCATCGTCGGGATTCCCTATGCCGAACAAGCTCTGGCGCATACCCAGACCGGCGGCACCCCGTACGGTGCCAGCCATACCGCCGGCAATAACCGCCCGCTGAGCCAGGAAGAACGCCATCTCACGCAGGCACTCGGTCAACGCGTTGCGGAAGTGGCGAAATCACTCGCGGCATCGAAGTCTTAAGTGGCCCCCGATCGTCTTCGGCTATTGCGCGGCCTTATCATCGCCGCGCAACCATTGATCGTACTGACTTACCTCGGCATGGCCTTCTGGGGAGTGGGCATGGCCCGGCCGCAAGGTGCGTGGTTGATCGTGCTCATCCTGCCCGCCCTGTTCTTATTACCGGGGATGTGGTTAGGCCGCTACCGCGCGTTTGTCTGGGCGGCACTGTTCGACCTGTTCTATCTGATGATTGCCCTGACGGACGCATGGAGCAGCCCGCACGATCGGGGGTTCAATCTCGCCATTGTGGTTTTTGCCCTCATGGGTTTCATCGCAGCCTGGATTCAGGGTATCGTTTTGCGTCGACAGTCCAAACGACAAGCCAGATAACCATCCTTGTTCGTCACTGAGCAAATGACCTGCAATATTGATTAAGATGAGCTCAGCAGATTCCTGCCCACAATTAACAAAGGACACCATCTCATGATTCGCAAATGCCTGTTTCCTGCCGCCGGTTACGGCACCCGCTTTCTCCCTGCCACCAAGGTCATGCCCAAGGAAATGTTGCCGATTCTCGACCGGCCATTGATTCAGTACGGGGTCGAGGAAGCCATGGAAGCGGGCATCAAGAACATGGCCATTGTCACCGGCCGGGGTAAGCGGGCACTGGAAGATCATTTCGACGTGAACTAAGAACTCGAACATCAGATTCGTGGCACATCCAAGGCAAGCCTGCTCGCCAGCATCGATAAACTCATCGAGAACTGCACGTTTTCCTATACCCGTCAGATCGCCATGCTGGGTCTGGGCCACGCCATTCTCACCGGCGAACCGCTGATCGGTAACGAGCCTTTTGCCGTTGTACTCGCAGATGATCTGTGCGTGGGCCACCCCAAAGGGGTACTGAGCCAGATGGTCGAGATTTACGCGCGCCATCAGTGCAGCGTGGTGGCCGTTGAAGAAGTACCGATGACCGAAGTGCACAAATACGGTGTGATCGCCGGCACAGCGATTGACGAGGACACCATTCAGGTGAGCCAGATGATCGAAAAACCGGCCGCCGATCAGGCACCGAGCAATCTCGCCATCATCGGTCGCTACATCCTCACACCCGACATTTTCGATATTCTCGAAGCGACCCAGGCCGGTGCCGGCGGTGAAATTCAACTCACCGATGCCTTGCGCGCTCAGGCAGAACAAGGCAAAGTCATTGCTTACAAGTTCAAGGGGCAGCGTTTTGACTGCGGTAGCCCCTCGGGTTTTGTGGCTGCAACCAACCATTTTTACCATCTGAGCCGACGTTGAAACCGGCATTTATCCTGAGGGCGCTAACGAATGCAAGTGACTGAGAACAAAGTAGTATCAATCGAATACACACTGAAAAACAATCAAGGTGAGGTGCTGGACAGCTCCGTAGGCCATGATCCGCTGGCCTATCTGCATGGTCACCACAACATCATTTCCGGGCTGGAAAATGCACTGGCCGGAAAAAGTGTCGGTGATGCGTTCTCTGTCGAAATCCCCCCGGAAGAAGGCTATGGTCTTCGGGATGAAAGCATGACTCAGGTCGTGCCTCGGCACCTGTTCCAAGGAGTTGATGAAATTCTGCCCGGCATGAAGTTCCACGCCGAAGCCGAACATGGCGTCAACGTCGTGACGGTTATCGACGTGAAAGGCGATCAGGTTCACCTGGACGCCAACCACGAACTGGCGGGCGAAACCCTGCATTTCGATGTCGTGGTCAAAGATATTCGTGACGCAACGGCTGATGAAATCGAACACGGCCACGCGCACGGTCCGGACGGACACCACCACCACTGAGTGCGTTTGCCTGCTCTTCTGCAATAGCAACAAAAAACCCCGGATTCTACTCCGGGGTTTTTTTATGCGTTTGTTGCGCTCGAAGCGGTTGGAACGAACGCAGTTGAGACCTCTGAACTCGAATCACATGACTGTAGAGGTGCGCTCATGCACCACACGGCCTTGATCCCCCCTGTCGGAATAACCGCCAACAGGATGATCGCCCCAGATATCCTCAAAGGCGGTGAACACACTGGCAATCATCAATGGCAACAGCAGGATAAGACTCAGCATCAGCGTGATGGGCACGGTCAAAAACAGCAAGAACAAAACCAACGCATAAACCAGAAAGGCAGACCAATTGCGCCCAACGGCACTGAAGCTCTGCGAAAGAGCCGAACGCAAGGTCTCACCGCGCAGCACGATCAATGGCACGGCAAAAAAAGTCGCCATGCTGTATGCCACCGACGCGATCAAAACCCCGATCCAAAGCACCCAGGCACCTGGATCCATCAGATAAGGAATCAAGAAACGCATCCGCTGCTCGTCGGTCGCCGTCGAATCAGTCAATACCGAATGATCAACGCCAGATAGCTTGATGGTCACGAAGATGGCCAAGAGCAGCAACAACGCCAATGAAAAAGCGATGGAGACGAAACCCAACCAAAGCAGTGCCTTTCTCGGGGCGGGATCCTTGAACACGGAAAACAGCAAATCAAAGGAGATCGGCTGTTCGCTCGCTAATGGCTCGATGCGCGACCGCTGTTCGATCTCCCGCACCCGCCGCAAGACGACATACACACCGCCGGCCAGGAACGGCGACAGGATCGGCGTGATGACGTTTCCGATCAACGGAATCATGCTGGCAGCGAACAACAGGACGTACATCAACATCACCGTCCCGAGGATCAAGCCGAATCTTGGTCTGATCAAACGCCACGCTTCCTTGATCCACTGCCATCCTCGGCCCGCATTCACACGTCGCATATGTCCTCACCTATTCTGTGGTTTTCAGTACTCGCTGCAAAACGTTTGGCAAGCAAGCCTTGCTAGGATAGCCTAACGCCTTAATTTTACCGCAGCTTCAATTCAGGTTTATTTATGTTCAAGGCGATTTTATTCGATGTAGACGGCACGCTCGCGGAAACTGAACGTGATGGTCACAGGATTGCGTTCAACCGCGCTTTTGCCGATGCCGGGCTGGACTGGGACTGGGATGTGGCGCTGTATGGCGAACTGCTGGCCGTCACCGGCGGCAAGGAACGAATTCGTTTTTTCATCGATGAATACCAACCTCAATACCCGGCTCAATCGGATGAAGTGGCCTGGATCGCAGGTTTGCACAAAGCGAAGACCAAGCATTACCTTGAGTTGCTCGATCAAGGTGCGATTCCGCTGCGTCCCGGTGTGCGACGCCTGATCGACGAAGCACGCGCACAAGGATTGCGTCTGGCCATTGCCACGACTACCACACCCGAGAACGTAACCGGATTGCTCGAAGCAACACTGGGCAAGGAATCCCTGGACTGGTTTGAAGTCATCGCCGCGGGCGACATCGTGCCGAAGAAAAAACCGGCGGGCGACATCTATGTCTACGCCCTCGAAGCGATGAATCTGCGTCCCGAGGAATGTTTAGCCATTGAAGATTCAGCCAACGGCGTCCTCTCGGCACTGGACGCAGGGCTCCCCGTACTGGTCACAGACAACGCCTATACAAAAGAAGATGAATTCAGCGGCGCCCTGGCGGTATTGAGTGATCTGGGTGAACCGGGACAGCCGGTTGTCGTCCGTTCAGGATCAGCGCCTCAATCGGGCTATGTTGATTGCGCTTATCTGCACAGTCTTGCCCCGACCGCCTGAACATTGAGTGAAATACCACACTGACAAGCGTAGATTTCACAGCTACACTCGTGCTCGAACTTGATACTTGGGGATACTATGACTGCAAGCCATTCGACAAAAGCCAATACCTTTGACTACGATCAATTCATCAATGAATTCGAAGAGGTAACCTATTGGCATTTTGCCTGGTACAGCCGGATCATGGCAGCCCTACTGTTTGATCAGAGCAAGCACATTCAAGGGCATCACGAATGCAAATTCGGGCAATTTCTGGATCGCACGGAGATTCCCCCTGCGCACAAAGCTGAATTTGACGCCGTGCGCGACTTGCACAAGCAGATGCACGAGTCGGCCAATGCATTGATAGCAAGCCGAAATGACAGCAAGGAAGTCGAAGAGGAACTCTTCCAGGAATTCTCGGAATTGCAAAGCCTGTTTGCCGCCGCCTGCAATGCGCTGTTGCGTGCCACCATTACACGTTTCGCCAAGCAGGCCTAGTGCCACGAATTCACATCCCGTACAGCCTACTGCCAGATGATCCTCCAACGCCAGATCAACTGGCGTTTTTATTGCCCGCCGCAAGACTGCCTCAAGAGGGTCCGGCACTTTAGCGAGCCAGAAGACCTTCATGGAAAAAAACATCGACGAAATACGCGCCCGCATTCGCGGCCTGCAGGAAGAGCTTGAGGCTGAATACCTCAAATCCATCGAAGCGTTTGAAGAAAAACGTACCCATCTGGCCGAGGATTTTCAGCAGCAACAGAAGCGCTACAAGACGGGACTACTGCGATTTCTCATCAAGTCAAAACCGCTGACGATGCTGACCGCGCCGGTGATTTATCTCGGCTGGATTCCTTTCTTTTTGCTCGACTTATTCGTCACGCTCTATCAGACCATCTGCTTTCCGGTTTACGGCATCCCCAAGGCACGCCGCTCGGATTACCTCATCTTCGGGCGCGAGGATTTGCCCTACCTGAATCTGATTGAAAAATTCAACTGCCTGTATTGTTCCTATGGCAATGGCGTCGTTGCGTACGCTCGCGAGGTTGCGGCCCGAACGGAACAATACTGGTGCCCGATCAAATATGCCCGGCGAGTTCGTTCCGCGCACGACCGATATCCCGAATTTTTCGATTATGGCGATGCCGAAGCCTATAAAAAGGGGCTGGATCGTTTGCGGCAATCCTATGAGGAAGAAAAGCCCAAGTGAGCTGAATTAAACTTATGAAAACAGCACCGAGCGAATAAACGGAATCGTCAATTTACGCTGGGCACTCAATGAGGCGTGATCGAGATCCTGAATGATTTGTAGCAAGCTGCCCAGATCCCTCGGGCTGCGCTGAAGCAGGTAGACCGCACTTTCGAACGGCAGATCGAATCCCCGCTCCTGAGCCTTGCGCCGCAATAGCTCGATTTTTTCCGCCTCATTCGGTGCGTGAATCAGCATCGTAATGCCCCAACCCAGACGCGACAACAGATCAGGCAACCTAAATCCGCACGCGGCAGGCGGCAGGCTGGCTGTCATCAACAAGGGTGTTTCCTGCTCACGCAAACGGTTGATGAGATCGAACAGCTGGAACTCGCCCTGCTCATCACCCGCCAGCGCATCCACGTCATCCAGAACCAGCAGATCGATCTGTGACAGATCCATGCGATCGATGTGAGTCGGATTTTTCTTCACATCAACATAAGCGGCAGAACGCCCCTGTTGCCCCGCATAGAAACAGGCCGCCTGGGCCAGATGAGTCTTGCCGCTGTTCTGCGCTCCGTGAATGAATAACTGAGCCTCTCCCCGCCCGAGCGCGAGCTGAGTGATCAAGGCGCGCAAAAGCAGGTTTTCGCCACCGATGAACCCGTCGAGCGAATGCGGCGCGTTCAGCGCCAGATCCAACGGTATCTGCTGCATCTTGCCTGAAGTGTTCATAGGGATCGTTCAGCAGCGTTTTCCGGCAGGGACGAAGGAATCACTCTGATTTTTCCGCTACGTTATCCTTAAATGGGGCCAACAGCACCTTGACCTTATCCGCATCCTCATAAAACGGGCTTTCGCGGTACCGTTTCAACGCATGGCGCCCGAGGACGACAAGAATGGCCGATACCGGTAGCGCCAGCAGCACGCCGAAAAACCCGAACAACACACCACCTGCCATCACGGCAAAAATGACCGCCACCGGGTGCAAACCGATACGCTCACCCACAAAACGCGGCTGCCAGAGGATACTTTCCAGTGTTTGCCCGATAACGAAGACCAACAGCACCCAAAGTAATGGCGTGAACTCGCCAGTCTGGATATACATCGCGATCAAGGCGGTCGTGATGCCAATGACATTACCCAGATAGGGCACGAAGCTGAGCATCCCCGCTGCCATGCCGATGACCACGCCGGTTTCCAAGCCCACCACGGTCAGGCCGATGGCATAGGTAATCCCGTTCGCGAGCATGACAGCCAATTGCCCACGCAGGAACCCACCCAGCATCTGGTTGGATTCCTGCGCCAATGCCATCCATTGCGGTTCCTGTCGGCGCGGCATCAGCGCCTGTATTTTCTGGAGTAATTGCGGCCAGTCACGCAGCAGGTAAAAGCCGATCACGGGGATCAGGATCAGATTCATCATGGAAAGGACAACAGCACTGCCATTGCCGAACACGACGGTAGCACTCTTTGCCAGCACAGTGCCGATTTCCTGCGCATGCTGAACCGTGAGCTGCGTCACCGAATTGAGATTGATATCGAGACCCAACTTGGCGTTAAGGTAGGGAACCAGCTGATCCTGGAGCATCGACAGCAGTTTCGGAAATACGGTGACCAGTTTGACGGCCTGATTGATGATCACAGGCACCAACGCCAGTACCGCCAGTATCATCACGAGCATAATGACGAAAAAGACCACCGTGGTGCCCAATGTACGGTTGATTTTCCAGCCGACCATCCGTGTAACCAGAGGGTCGAACAGATAAGCCAGAACCGCACCGGCCAGAAACGGGGTCAAAATGGGCGACAGCAGGTACACGATGTACATTGCCAACGCCAGACTACCAATCACAATCCAACGCATGTGCTGACTCCTTCCTTAAACCCGTTACCTGATATGTTCAGCACGAACGATCGCTCGTCCCGACTGGCCTTGAACCCTAAGTAAATGCTGATTTATTCCATCCTTGGAATAAATCAGCTCGCTCATCGCGGTACAGGCCCGCGATGGCGCTCACGAATCAAAGACTTACGTCTTTGTTCGTGTTGGGGCATCCTGCCCCAAACGGGAGGCGCTGAATAAATCAGCGCCTCCCTAATTTTAACAGCAAACCATGATGACATCGGCATGAAGTAAGCCCATAAAAAAGAGCAGTCGGATAGACTACGATCAGATTGGCCAAACTGACCAAGAAATCGACTCCGTGGCACCGACTAAAGGAACTTCAAGGATTGTTTGATGGCGACCACTGCGAAAATCCGCATAAGACCCAACAAGATCGGCTTTGGATTTATCGCCTTGTCGATCGCCATGCTGCTCGCGGCGATCAACTATGGCAATAATCTGGTCTTCTTCATCAGTTTTCTGCTTCTGGCCCTGATGGGCAACAGCGCATGGCAGACCCGCCGCCACCTCAAAAGCTGCCAAATTCAGCCGCTTAGCCCGCCGCCGCGTTTTGATGGCGAAGCAGGCGCATGGCCGGTTCAGATTGAAAGCAGCCTCAACAACCCGTCGATTCACATCCAAGCCATCAATCAGAACGGTGAAGCAGAGCCCCTCACGCTGAATCTGACCGCTGGCCGAACGGAGCGGGTCGAGCTTCCCTTACCCCCAATGCCCCGCGGCCGCTATGCGACGCCAGACGTAGTCCTTTCCACCCGCTATCCCATTGGTTTATGGACCGCCGAAACCCGCTGGGCATCATTACCGCATTGGCAGTGGGTTTATCCCAAACCCGTGGGTGAAGCACCCCTGCCAACTAATGTGCTGCCGGCTCATGCGGAAAATGCAGACGTATCGCTGCAATCCGGCGACGATCAGTTCGACCACCTCAGAACCTATGTGCCCGGCGACGCCTTGAGCCGGATCGCGTTCAAGCACTACGCCCGATCAGGGCAACTGGTTACCCAGCACTGGCAGTCGAGCGAAGCCATACACGATGAAATCATCCTTGATTACAGTCAGTTGTCCGGCAATACGGAAATGCGACTACAACAATTAACACGCTGGATTCTGTCGCTTGCCGCAGACCACCGTGCGTTCACACTCAAACTACCAGGCGAATCGGATCGACACGGTGCAGACTCAACCCATGTCACGCATTGTCTCGAAGCGCTGACCCTGTTTTCCCCCGCGCACAAACCACGCCACGCTTCATGAACAACAAGATACAGCCCCTGGATCGTCCCCTGGGTATCGTGATTGCCCTCGCCATCGCCGCTCATCTGCCCCATATGCCCATCTGGGCCATACCTCTGGTGTTGCTCGGACTGATCTGGCGCTTGCAGCACGAATGGCGTGGCTGGCCCTTGCCGACCCAACCGCTGCTGATTTTGCTGGCCATGGTTTTCAGCTTGCTGGTGCTGTTCACCTACCATAGCCTCTGGGGACGTGATCCCGGCGTCACACTGCTGACGCTCGGTGCCCTGCTCAAACTGCTCGAAACCCGGCAACTGCGGGATCAGTTCGCGCTGCTGCTGTTGGGGTTCTTCCTGATCGTCAGTCTGCTGCTCTTTGACCAAGGCATATTCACCGCCTTGATTTCCCTCGGGTTGTTCGCGGGCCTGGTCACAGCCTGGATTGGTTTGAGCAACCCAAACATCCGCCTGATCAAGCCACGCATCAAGGCGGCTGCCGACCTGATGCTGGCAGGATTGCCGATCGCCCTTCTGCTTTTTTTACTTTTTCCTCGCCCACCGGGGGCTTTATGGGGCACCAAACAACCTGTATCTGCACAAGCCCGAACGGGGTTATCCGATCAACTGACCGCAGGCGAGTTTGAGCGGCTGTCTACCGATCCGACACCGGCATTTCGCGTACACTTTAATGGCGCGATGATTCCGCCCGCTAAGCGCTATTGGCGGGTATTGGTCATGAGCGATGAGACAAGCAACACCTGGCATGCGGATATCCCCAATATTTTCCGCCCCGTGCGGGCGCCAAACGTGCGCGTTGATCCGACCAGTGCCGTTGAATACACCGTCACGCTGGAACCCTCCGATCGCCGGTTTTTGCCCACGTTGGCCATGGCGACGGTGCTGCCGCCGCGATCCGTTCTGAGCGATACCGGCAGTCTGTTTTCGCTTCGCCCACTCAATGATCGCTACCGCTATACCGTTACCTCGGCGCTGAGTTATCACCTCGATGAACGCCGATTATCGGCCGACACCCGTGAACGCAACCTGAGCCTGCCCGCCGGCGACCCCGAACTCAAGGCACTGGCGGCCCAATGGAAAGGGCTTGCCCCGCTCGAGATTCGTGACCGGGCGTTGAACTACTTTCGCTCGCAAGGATTCAGCTACACCCTCACTCCGGGCAAACTGCCGGAGCAAAACCGAATGGATGCCTTTTTGTTCGATACCAAACGCGGTTATTGCGAACATTACGCCAGTGCGTTCACGCTGCTGATGCGCGCCGCCGGGGTTCCCGCCCGAATCGTGACGGGTTATCAAGGCGGCGAAGTCAACGGCAATTATCTGCTGGTTCGTCAGGCCGATGCCCATGCCTGGAGCGAAATCTGGGTCAAAGGCGAGGGTTGGATACGCGTCGATCCAACCCAAACCGTTGCCCCGGAACGCATTACCGACGGCATCGCGCAAGCCGCCCAACAAGACGCCGCCTTACCCGCCGCGCTGCGCCGTGATGACAGCCTGGCTCGTCAATGGTCGTTACTGGGCGATCGAGTGGAGAATGGCTGGAACCAGTATGTGCTCGGTTACAGCGGCAGCACCCAGACCGATCTGATGCAATGGTTTGGTCTGGAAAAGCTCGGCCAGTGGGGCAGGCTTGGATTCGCTTTTATTATCGTCGCAATCGCGTGGCTTATGATCTTCGGACTGTGGCGGCATCTTGGTCGCCCGGAAAAAAACATGCCGCCCGTTGATCGCGCGTGGTTCGCCGTTTCAAATGAGCTTTCCCGATTGGGCATTACGCGTCAACCGAGCGAAACCCTGCAGGCCTACTGTCGGCGGGCGGAACAGTCCCTGCCCGATTACGCGGCAACAATCAGACAGACCCAGCAGTTGATTTCGCAATGGCGTTACGCTTCCTGCTTCAGCCAACGCAGCCAGGCCCTGGCTGAAAAAACGGCACAGAATCTAAGCCTTCAACTTAAATGGTTTCGATGGCGGGAGAACCTGTTTCCGGGACGGAAAAGAAATTGATTACCGGCCGTGCAGCCGGAGTGAACATATCAGAAGACCCCGCCGGTCTTCAACCTGCCCTTGTACCGGCATTGGGTTGATTGATACGCAACAGCAACTGCGCCTCGCTTTCGGACAAACCGAAATCATCGACAAGCTCCTGCAGGGTCACGCGGCCTTGCGCGCTGAGACGCAAGGCATGCTCGAAACCGCGTTCGGTTGAATCACTGGCAGTGACACTTTCAAAACGCGTTTGGACATGCTCCATCTGCTTGGCCTGCTGGACGAGCTTCTTGTCGAAACCATCCATGTGCCGCCCCAATCCGGCCAGTGCAGACTCAATCGAACCTTGTTCGTTCTCGATCCGCTCCATCCGCGCCTGCAACCAACGGGCGTTGCTGGTCTGCGCCTTGAGCGCGGACTGAAGACGTGCGATTGCGATCAAAGAGACCACAGCCAGCACCAGAGCGGCGGCTGCCACACCGATCAACCAGTATTGATTCATTTTTCACCGAGATCCGATAATCCTTTGAGATCGACAAGGATAATCAATTTGTCGTTACCTTTCTCGGATTGCTGGGTCACCACGCCAAGGATATGCGACGACCCCTCGTCACTACCCGAGCGCTTGGCCTCATTCACGAGCTCCTCATCCAGCGCAATCACTTCGGCCACACTGTCGACGACGATCCCGGCCACTTCACCCGAACGCAACTCAACCACCATGATGCGGCTGTCATCATCAAACGGCTTTTCGGGCAAGGAGAAGAAAATGCGCGCATCCAGAATCGTCACGACATTCCCGCGCAGATTGATGATTCCCCGAATGGCCGGATGAGCGCCCGGTATCGGGGTAATCTCTGCGGCACGCAGTACTTCCTGCACATCGAGCACATTCAAGGCATAGGTTTCATCGGCCACGGTAAAGGAGACCCAGCGAGTGACCACAGTCGGGCCCTGCTCCAACCCCATGTCGTTGAGTTGGTCTTCCATTATGCTGTAATCGTTCTGGCTCATGATTCACTCTTCCGGTAGGTTCAACGAGGGTTATTCAACGCAGATCGCAGGGAATCGACGGCAAGGAACGCCACGCCCGCTGCGCGATTGACGCCCGCTAACCAGGGGCGTCCGGCACCACGTTCGCTCGCATCGCGCCAACTCGTCTCAGCCTCATCCCAAGTCAAGTCGATCAGCTCCGCCCCAACACGGACACCCCATAGCCCCTGCGCGCCCAGTAGAACGACTCGCGCATCACCCGTCACCTTCGGCAGCCAGGCATCGAGCGATAGAACCATTCGTGACCGATCCTGATAACGGACGGCACCTGCCACACTGGCCGGTGCCCCCGGAATCGGGCGCAAGGATGCACCGTCAATAATGTCGAAAATTTCTGTGCTGGGCAGCGCAACCTTCAGATGCCCAAGGGCAAAGACCCGCCAATTTGATCCCACCTTTTGCGTGGTTGCCGCAACAACTTCTACCGCAGGTTCGGCCTGGGGGACCGAAACGGCCGCCTCGCCTTCCTCGGGCAATTCGATAGATTCCTTGGCCAGCATTTCCAGGGATAGCGCATCAGAAGCCGGTTCTTCTGGTTGTGGCAAGTTCGATGTCTGTTCTTCTGGCACCTGCTCATTAATCACAACTGTTTTATATTTGGACAAATCAACGAGCGACAAGCCAACCGGACGCTTGACCTGCTCGAAATCTTGCACGGCTTCTGCGGAAAAACCGTCGTCGTAATCATCAACCACATCCATGGTATCGGCTGACCAATAGGGCTCATTCTCCGGATCCCGGAGCAATCCATCGAGATAGGCGTCAATCGCTGCATCCTGATCGGCAAGCCCCAAGGGATGTGCGTGTTTGTCATACGGATCTGCGTGATGAGTTTTCATGGCATCACCCCTTCGACCAGACCATTGGCGGTGATTTTCGTGCTGGCCGACTCGGACCGCAATGCCACATTGCCCGATGCGGGTTTGGGTTTTTGCAACAGGGTTAACAAATGGGCATACGCCAGACTGCCGCGACTTTCCGGTTGCAGGTAGGACAAGGGCTTACCGAGACGACTGGCTTCACGAAACAGCGTGTCGATGGGCACAAATTCAGACCAAACCGATCCGTGGTATCGATCCTGCAAAACCTGCAATGTGTCGCGGGAAGCACGCGTGCGCTGATCGTACATCGTCGGGATGATCAGATATTCCAGGCGGTGTTTGCGTGAGCGCTGCACCATGCCCAAGGTCTTGAGCATCCGCTCCAATCCCTTCAGGGCAAGGAATTCAGTCTGCACGGGAATCAACAGAAACTGGGCGGCGGCGAGCGCATTGACCATCGTCACCCCAAGAATCGGTGGGCAGTCGATAATCACGGCATCAAACTGATCACTCAGGGTCTCCAGAGCGCGCTTGATCACCAGCCCCATGCCTTCCTGTTTGCCCAACTGGCGATCCAGCGTCGCCAAAGCCGTTGCCGCAGGCATGAGACTGATGTTTTCGAATGCGGTGGGATGGATCACGCGAAGCGGATTGAGCACAGCCCCTTCCGCCGCCGCCTTGAACAACGAGTACACACTCGCCCCGGGGGCATCCGGCTCCATGCCGAAATAGGTTGTCATCGAGCCATGCGGATCGATGTCGATCAGCAGCACTCTTTGTCCTTGCTGCGCCAGCAAACCGGCCAGGGAAACACTGGTTGTGGTTTTGCCGACACCGCCTTTCTGATTTGCTACGGCCCAGATATTCATCGCACACTCCTGGATATGGCCGCGCCCACTTCTTTGAGCGGCAACACGGCCTCGGTCAAGCCCGCTTTGGCAACGGCGGCGGGCATGCCATAAATCACGCTGCTGGCCTGATCCTGCGCCCAGACATGGCCGCTGGCCGCCCGGACCACCCGTGCGCCTTCGGTGCCATCATCGCCCATACCGGTAAGCACAACGGCCAGCACATCGGGACCGGCCGCCTGAGCGGCCGATTGGAACAGGAAACTGACGCTGGGACGAAAATTCTCGCCCACAGCAGGTTCCCGTTCAGCAAAGACCAAAGCACCCGCCCGGCACAGAACCTCACCATGTTTACCACCGGGCGCAATATACGCCGTACCGGCAACCAGAGGCATACCATCCTTAGCCTCAACCACGTTCAACGCCATGCTGCCATTCAAACGGCTCGCGAACGGGCCGGTAAATGACGCCGGCATGTGCTGGGCAATTACAATCGGCACGGGGAAATTGGCCGGAATCTCTTGCAGTACAGCCTGCAAGGCGGCCGGGCCGCCGGTAGAAGACCCGATCACAACGAGCCCACGACGACCGATAACGCCTTGCTCTGCATGATGTGTAGCAACAGTGGATGGCCCTCGCGCGGCTGCCTGAGTCACAATCGCCTGGCGCTGTTTACGCGCCGCCAACAGACGCAGCCGGGTTGTGAGCAGACGCGCGCCATCGCCCAGAGCTTCCTTGGCATCGCTCGAACTTTTGGGATAGAAATCGACGGCACCGGCATCCAGTGCCTCAAGCGTTGCCACGGCACCCGCCTTGGTCAATGAGGAGAGCATCATGATCGGCGTCGGGCAACGATTCATGATCTCCCGAACGGCAGAAATACCGTCCATGATCGGCATTTCCACATCCATCGTAATAATGTCGGGTTTGAGCTGACAGGCCTTGAGAATCGCTTCCCGACCATTCGCGGCTTCACCGACAACGGTCAGCCGATCGTCAGCCGAAATCAATTCCCGCAGTGCGCGGCGGAAGAAGACCGAATCATCAACAATCAGAACGCCGACAGCCATGATGCTATGCCACTACCTTGAGCTTGGGTTTCGGGCGAGCCGGGATATGGCGACGCATCAATCCGGGCAAATCGAGGATCAGCGCGATATGACCATCACCCGTGATCGTCGCTCCGGCAAAGCCGCCCACGTTATGCAGCAACTCGCCGAGCGGTTTGATCACCACTTCTTCCTGACCGATGACGGAGTCCACCACGAGTGCGATCAACTGAGCGCCCACTTGAACCATGACCACAAGATCGGTTGCACCACGGCCTGTCAGGGTTTCGCCTTTGAGCGCCAGCCAATGATTCAAACGATACAGCGGCAACGCACGATCGCGCACGATAATGGTGGCCTGACCATCAACCACATTGATCTCTTTGTCGGCCATTTCGAAAATCTCGGACACAATGCCCAAAGGAATCGCGTATTTACGCCCGCTGACCACCACCATCAAGGTCGGCAGAATGGCCAACGTGAGGGGCACCTTGATATTGATGGTCGTACCCACACCCTGTTCCGATTCAATGTTGATCAAACCGGACAAACGCGTGATCGCCGTCTTGACCACATCCATACCCACACCACGGCCGGAAATATCCGAGATTTGATCCTTGGTGGAAAAACCCGGCAGAAGAATCAACTCGAAGCACTCCTGCTCGGATAGCCGTGAAGCAGCATCCTGGGTCATCAGGCCTTTTTCAACGGCCTTGCGACGCAGCACTTCGGGATTCATACCGGCGCCGTCATCGCTGATCGACAGGCGAATATGATCTCCTTCCTGTGCGGCGGAAAGCGTGACGGTTCCTTGAGCCGGTTTTCCCTGTGCTTCCCGCACGTCGGGCATTTCGATGCCGTGATCCACCGAATTTCGCACCAGGTGAATCAACGGATCGGCCAGTGCCTCGACCAGATTCTTGTCCAGATCGGTATCCTCGCCGATCAGCACCAACTCGACCTGTTTGCCGAGCGCGCGGGCCGTATCGCGCACCACGCGTGGAAAACGGCCGAATACCTTCTTGACCGGCTGCATGCGGGTTTTCATGACCGCGCCTTGCAGGTCGGAAGTCACCATATCCAATGTGGCGATGACCTGGGTCACCTCTTCGTTTTCGAAACTGAGCTTGAGCGTATTCATCCGATTGCGAACCAAAACCAGCTCGCCGACCAGATTCATGATGAAGTCCAGCCGTTCCGTATCCACGCGCACGGTGGTTTCCTGTTTGGGCGCTTCTGCCACGTGTTGTGGCTTGTCTTTTTCCGGCGCCGGTTTGGCCTTGTCTACAGGGGCGGTTGCCGAAATGGGTTGGGCGGACGCCATATCAACGGGTGCAGGTTCGGTCGACTTTTCGACTGTTTTTTCCGCCGGGGCTGCCTCGGTTTGCGTCACGGACACACTGGTAGGCCCCTGCCCTTTCCCGTACAAGGAATCCAGCACACGTTCGAACTCTTCATCGGTAATCTCATCGCTCGCAGCCGATGCTTCCGCCGACGGTTTTGACTCTTCGACGACAGCCTGGGGAGAAAACTGACCTTTACCATGCAAACGATCGAGTAATGCTTCAAATTCTTCATCGGTAATCAAATCGTCAGCAGCCGAAGCATCTGTTTGAGCCTGAACCTGGGTCTGCTCTGCAGACTCCAGATCGCGCAACATCTGATCGAATTCGGAATCGACAGACGAACCGACCACAGGCTGAGTGATATCCGGTTGCACGACGGGTGCGGGCTTCGCCTGAGTTGGCGGGACGGCAGGAGCAACATTCGCCTGCGGTGCTGCCAAAGAGGGTTTCTGTGAGCTGGAAAGTGCCTCGATTTCCTTTAGAAAGGGCGCTCCGACCGAATCGGGAAACTCGCCGGCACGCAGGTTGGCGAACATGGTGTTAAGGGCGTCGAGCACCCTTAGCATCACATCCATGATGGCGGGTGTCACTTTGAGTTCGCCGTTGCGTAATAAATTAAAGATATCCTCGGCTCTATGACACACCTCAACCAGCGGCGTTACTTCAAGAAAGCCAGCGCCGCCCTTGATGGTATGAAAAGCACGGAAAATGGCATTGAGCAGATCCTTGTCGTCCGGCATCTGCTCCAAGCTAACCAATTGGGTATCCAGTGCGTCCAGCAACTCACCTGCTTCAATCAGAAAGTCCTGCAACAGTTCATTGTCTGCATCGAATGCCATCGCCTAAATCCTCTGTGCGCTGCGCTAAAACTCGGTCAAAACCCCAGACTGGCCAACAGGTCATCCACATCATCCTGGCTTTTCACCACGTCTGATGAGGCTTTGGGCAAAGCAGGCCCCGTGCCTCTTTGCAGATCCTCAGGCATATCGCCGTCCTTTTTCTGCCTGTCGCCCGAAACGGTCTCGGGGCTGGTGAGATGCAGCAGACTCACCATTTTTGATTCAAGCTGTTCGAGCAGGTTGATGACTCGCATCAACAACTGACCGGACAAATCCTGAAATTCCTGCGCCATCATGACTTCTGTCAATTTGCTTTTCAGCGTATTACCGCTACCCAGAACCGAATCGAGATAGTCTGAAATGGTGTGGATTACCTCAACCAGCCTTCGGTTATCGGCCTCCCTTTGTGCAACTTGAGCCAATTGTTGTTGCAACCGTTCGGAACGCTCGATAAGCCGTTCCGTCACCGGGAATGCTTCCTCGACCAGAGCCAGGGTGCGTGTTGCCGCCTGCTCGGTCAGAGAAATCACATACCGTAACCGATCCCGGGCATCGGGCATCTCGGCTTCCGCCATGCGGTCCAGTCGTTCATCCAATGCAAACGCCATCAAGGCTTCATGGACTTCACGCGTCATCAACCCTACCTGCTCGAACACCGGTTGCCGCTGACCTGCGGTCAGTGCGGCCAGTTGACGATCAAAATCAGCTTCGTCACCCGCCTCAGCCGCCGCGAGCAAAGCTCTGGCCTGGTTTAGTCGGACACGTTTTTCTTCTTCATCCATTTAGATGCATTCCTGAACAAATCCCGCTCTTCCAAACATGCGATAACAGCGGGTATGGTTAAACATGACGAGGCCGCGTTTACAGTCCGAAGCGAAAAACTCGAGTGGGTCAGCTTTGGACCCGCTCGAAAATCTTGTCGATCTTTTCTTTCAGAGTCGGGCCATTGAAGGGTTTGACGATGTAACCGTTTACCCCGGCTTGAGCCGCCATGATGATCTGTTCCCGTTTGGCCTCGGCGGTCACCATCAGCACGGGCAAGGTCGACAAGGCCGGATCGGCCCGAACCGCTTTGAGCAAGTCGATCCCCGTCATGCCCGGCATGTTCCAGTCGGTCACCAGAAAATCAAAATGCCCGTGTTTGAGCATCGGCAACGCTGTTGTGCCGTCATCGGCTTCTTCAATATTGCTAAAACCAAGGTCCTTCAGCAGGTTTTTAATAATGCGCCGCATGGTGGAGAAGTCGTCCACCACGAGGATTTTCATGTTCAGATCCATTTATATGGCCTCTATGTCATCAGGATTTTGGTGAATCATGCGTGTTGTCGGCAGAACGTGCCAATTGTTTAATTTTAAGGCTGGATTAACGCCAATCCTTGAGTGAGGATTTTAGCCGCAGGATAGCCTTGTTTTGAATCTGGCAAACGCGGGATTCAGATACGCCGAGTACCGCACCGATTTCTTTCTGATTCAATTCATCGACGTAGTAAAGCGACATCACCAATCGCTCGCGTTCGGGCAGGGCCGCAATATGCAGGGCAAGGTCTTCATGAAAACGCTCATGGCCCAAGTGCTGATCGGGTTGATCCCGGTGATCGACCACATCGATGGTTTCGTTGTGCTCTTCACCACCGGCGTCAAGTGGGGTGAGGCGCACCTGAACCGAATCGTTCAATGCTTCGTAATACTCATCGAGGCTGATACCCAGAAGTTCGCACACGTCGGCATCCTTGGCCACGCAACCAGTACGCGTTTCGATTTCGTGCACGGCCTGGGCAATTTCCCGATGTCGCCGATGTACAGAACGCGGCGCCCAGTCGTTGCGACGCACTTCGTCGAGCATGGCCCCACGAATGCGGATACCGGCATAGGTTTCGAACGAAGCGCCCTGGGCTGCGTCGTAATGGTTGGATGCTTCGAGCAGACCGATCATGCCCGCCTGAATCAGGTCTTCCGCCTGAATATGGTCAGGGAGTCGGTTCATCAGGTGGAAAGCGATTCGTTTCACCAGGCCCGCGTGTTCGGCGACCACCGTTTCTGCACCACCACGCTGCACATTGGTGTACATGGCTCGCACATTCATTAAAAGGCTTCCATATCCATTTCTGAATTGATGAGCCGTTCAATGAAGAATTGCAGGTGCCCCTGCACACCACGCGGCTCGGGCCAACGACCGATCTGGTCAGCCATTTCGACGAAAGCGCGAGATGACCGCGCACCGCCGAAGACTTCAATGACCGGCTTCTGACGTTGAATCGCACGACGAAGATACTCGTCGAAGGGCACCGAGCCCAAGTGAATCAGAGTCACATCCAGAAAACGGCTTGCCGCCGCATTGAGCTTTTCAAACAAACGTCGACCCTCGATCGCATCACGAACCATATTTGCCACGACCTGAAACCGTTGAACGCCATGATCGCGCGACAGCACCTTGATCATGGCATAGGCGTCGGTGATCGACGCCGGCTCATCACAGACAACGACGACGACATCGTTGGCTGCCTGCGCAAAACGGATCACAGAATCGGCAATGCCGGCGGCCGTGTCAACCACCATGATGTCAACCGGGCGTTGCAGTCCGGCAAAAGCGTGGATCAAGCCCGTATTTTCGGCGGCGGACAGCTCCGCCATGTGCTTGATTCCACTGGCAGCTGGCAGAACACCAATGCCTTGAGGCCCTTCGAGCAGAATATCGTCGAGCGAGGCTTCCCCCGAAAGCACGTGGCTGAGATTCTGGCCGGATTTGAGCCCCAGCAACACATCCACATTGCCCAAACCCAGGTCGGCATCCATCAACAGCACCCGCTGCCCACGTCGGGCCAGGGCGACCGAGAGATTGACCGACACATTGGTTTTACCGACGCCGCCTTTGCCGCTGGTCACCGCGATCACGCGAACAGGTTGGTTTTGCATGAATCTCTGCCTGAAATTGGGGGCCGGGTCTCAACGAGACCCCGACACATAAAATTACGCCCCGACCGACCGGGAAACGGACTGGCTGCCGGGATACGATGCCTCAGTACGTGCCCGTTCGTCTTGGCCAAGTTCGATGGCCTGCTTGATCAGATCGGCTGCGACCGGATACCACAGATCTTCCGGCACCCGCTGGCCGACACCGGCGCAAACCAACGGCAAACCGCCGTGAATCAGGGCGGCCAAGGCGCCACCGAGCAGGACGGTCTCATCCAGCTTGGTCAAAATCATACCCGCAAGCGGCAACACTTGAAAACGGTTAATGGCATCGACCATTGCGCTGTACTGCGCCTGCGCCGACAAGACCAGCAACACGTTCAGCCGCTCGTTGATGACCGGCAGATTCTTCAATGCATCCATCATGTGTATGTCACGCGGGGACATCCCGGCCGTGTCGATCAATACCAGGCGTTTGGACGAAACCGCGGGCAACAATTCCGCCAGATGCTGCTCGTCACGAGCGACATGCAGGGGAATGTTCAAGATACGGGCGTAGTTGCGCAGTTGCTCCTGAGCACCGATCCGGAACCGGTCCGTGGTGATCAGTGCAACAGAATCCCGCCCGTGGGTGAGTACCGCCTGTGCCGCAATTTTGGCCAGTGTGGTGGTCTTGCCCACACCGGTCGGCCCGATGAAGGCAAACATCCCACCCTGCATGAAGGCACTTTGTACCGGTGTGGTGATTTTTTCCCCGAGTGATTTGAGCGCGGCGGATAAAGCTCGATCCGGCTCCTGGCGTGCGGCATCCTGCGCCAATTTTTTGGCCAAGCCCTTGGGAATGCCCAGGGTTTCCAGTCGCTCGCAGGTTTCCAGTTCTGCGGGGTGAGCGGCACTGTACCGGTGCCATTCCAGCACGTCGAGCTGACGCTCGAACAGTGCCCGCAACTGCCCCACTTCGGCCTTGAGCTCGTTGAGGGCTTCGGGCGGCCTGGTATCGGAAGTTTCGCTGCGCCAATGACCACGGAAGTCTCGCGGTTCTGAGTGTGCCGCCGCGGGCTGTGCCTTGCTGGAAGAGTTGACTTGCTTTGAGTCGTTGAACTCGGCCAAGGCTTCGGCAAACGGATCCTGAATCGGATCTGCCGCCGAAGATAAACCTGCGGACACGCGTGCGGCCGCTTGTTCCGCTACCGGAGGCTGTTCCTGCATTTGTCGCCGCTGACGGGCCGCCAATAAGTCGGCGGTCACTCGATTGGGTTCGGTCGCAACGGCGGATTTTTCCGAAGACATATGTGAAGGCGGCGCCAGATCAACCGGTGAACTGCCAGCCACTCGATAGGGCGCCTGTCGGCCCGCATCACGGCGAATGGCTTGCTCATCAAAATCGATGGCCGCAACCAACTCCACACCCTCCGGGCAGGGACGATTGGACAGGATCACCGCGTCGTCGCCAAATAATTGACGAACCTGCCGCATGGCCTCCCGCATATCACCTGCAATAATTCGCTTGATTTTCATACCCTAGCTCCCTCGCGCTTGATGCCGGCCCCGTAAACCGCCAGCGAACGCCGTTAAGCGACCGCTCGCTGATTCCCGACACTGGCCACGACCTTGATATCTTTGTTGTCCGGTATTTCGTTGTAGCTCAATACGTGTAACTGTCGAATGGAGTAACGCACCATTCGTGCCAACCAGCTACGAATTTGCGGGGCGACCAGCAAAATGGAGGGTTGCCCCACCTGCTCCTGCTTTTCCGCCGCTTCACGCAGGGATTGATGCAGGCGTTCGGCCAGACCCGGCTCGATTCCCGGCGTGCCGTCCTGCCCCCCATTGGGCCGCTGTGTCGAGTTGAGCAACAGCTGTTCTAGCTGCGGATCGAGCGTGATGACCGGCAGGTTGGGCGACAGGCCGTTGATGTGCTGAACAATCATCCGCCCCAGGGCGATCCGTACAACTTCGGTTAATTGGGAAACATCTTGCGTGTGCTGTCCGTGACGCGCCAACGTTTCGGCGATGGTTCGAATGTCGCGAATCGGTAACCGTTCTTCCAGCAGGTTACGCAGCACCTGAACGATCGTGGTCATCCCGAGCGTTTTCGGCACCAGATCCTCGACCAACTTGGGCGCGCCCTCTTTCAAGGTATCGATCAACTGCTGCGCTTCTTCATAACCGAACAGATCGGCGGCGTTCTCGGTGAGAATCTGGGACAAATGCGTCGCGATGACGGTGGCGGGGTCAACGACGGTGTAGCCCATGGCCTGCGCGTGTTCCTTGGTATTGCGCTCGATCCAGTACGCTTCGAGACCGAATGCCGGGTCGATGGTCTTGATGCCCGCGATCGGGCCGGAAACCTGACCGGGATTGATGGCCATATCCCGGTCTGCATAGATTTCTGCCACACCCATCGGCACCCCGTTGATGCTGATTCGGTATTCACCCGGTTTCAGATCGAGGTTGTCGCGAATATGCACGGCAGAAACCAGAAACCCCAGATCCTGCGATATTTTCTTGCGTACGCCCTTGATACGCGGCATGAGTTGCCCGCCCTGATTGCGATCGACCAAGGGGATCAGGCCGTACCCCACTTCAAGCCCAATCACATCCACCGGCGGCACATCGTCCCAGGTCAATTCTTTCAGTTCCGGTTTTTTATCGGGAACCGCCTGCTGCTGGGCTTCTAGCTGAGCCTTTTCCTGCTTCTTGCGGGCAATCAGGTAGGCACCCGTGCCTGCGAGTGCGGCAAGCGTCAAAAATGCGACATTCGGCATACCGGGAATGACGCCCAGTCCAGCCATGAGCCCGGAAGCCACACCCAACACGCGTGGGTCGGAAAACATCTGGGTTTGGACTTGCTTACCCATATCCTGCGATGAAGCCACCCGCGTCACGATAATGGCGGTGGCGGTCGAGATCAAAAGTGAAGGGATCGTTGCGACCAGACCGTCACCGATGGTCAGCAGAACATAGGTTTGCGCGGCTTCTCCGAACGGCATCCCATGCTGCAACACACCAATGAGCAGACCACCGAATACGTTGATGAAGACAATCAGAATCCCCGCAACCGCATCCCCGCGGACGAACTTGCTGGCGCCATCCATCGAACCGTAGAAGTCGGCTTCGGAGGCGACTTCTTCACGCCGGAGTTTTGCCTGTTCCTGATTGATGATGCCCGCGTTCAGATCCGCATCGATCGCCATCTGCTTGCCGGGCAAGGCATCCAGGGTGAAGCGCGCGGTCACTTCGGAAACCCGGCCGGCGCCTTTTGTGACCACAACAAAGTTGATCAGCATCAGGATGATGAACACGACGATACCGACCGCGTAGTTGCCACCGATGACAAACTCACCGAATGAACCGATGACATGACCGGCTGCGTCCGGGCCATTCTGGCCGTGCAGGAGCACTACGCGGGTGGAAGCGACGTTCAAGGCCAGTCGCAACAAGGTCGCCATGAGGATAACGGTTGGGAATACGGCAAAATCCAATGGCCGCATCACATAGATGGTGACCATCAAAATCACGATGGAAAGCGTGATATTGAAGGTGAACAAGGCATCGAGGGCCAGTGGCGGCAGAGGCACGACCACCATGGCCAACAGCATGACGATAATCAGCGGCGGGCCGATACCCTGACCGCGGTAGCTGCGGATGCCCTGCCCCGCAGAGCGCC